>Ga0137409_10004268_pt1 | contig 15025 bp, 15 predicted proteins | sample CZODoug1_16funga_FD_122059 | JGI IMG/M metagenome (GOLD analysis project Ga0137409, IMG submission 122059) | Vadose zone soil fungal communities from Angelo Coast Range Reserve, California, USA - CZODoug1_16fungal (Hybrid Assembly) | ecosystem: Environmental > Terrestrial > Soil > Vadose zone... | reverse complement strand
CGCCGCCTGTCTTCGAATCGTTCACGTGAATCGCAACGAGACGATCGGGGCCGATGACGCGATCGAATTCCTGAAATGTTTTCCTCACTCCTGATTCGCTGCTGATCTCGTAACCCGCGGCGAACAGATGCGCGGTGTCGAGGCACACGCGCAATCGCTCCGGCTCGCGCACGTTCGCGATGATGTGCGCGAGATGCTCGAAGCGATGACCGATGCACGAACCCTGGCCGGCTGTAATCTCCAGCGCGATTTTCGTTTTCACTTTTGGAATCTTCCGAAACACCTCCTCGATTGAATCAGCGATCTTTTTCAAACCTGCTTCTTCGCCCGCACCGAGGTGCGCACCCGGATGCAACACCAAAAACGGGAGTTCAAGTTGATCTGCGCGGACTAATTCTTCGGCGAGGGCCCGGATGGAATTCGTGTGAAATAGCGGATTCGTCGCAGCGAGGTTGATCAGGTAGTTGGCGTGGCCGAACACCGACAACAATTCACCACGCTGGACGTGATTGAGAAAAGCGCGGATTTCCTCGCGGGTCAGCGCTCTGGCAAACCACTGCATGTTGTTTTTCACAAACATTTGCATCGCGGTGCAGTGGATCGATCGCGCGCGCTCGATAGCCATGCTCACCCCTCCGCGGATGGACATGTGCGCGCCTAGTAGAATTTGCGAATTGAGATTGCCGATTTGCGATTTCCTGGTGCCCCGCGCCATTGCTCAATCAAGATCGCCGGATCGAAAGTCTAAAATCTCTTCGGATGCCAATCGGGTTTCTTGAGGCTCCCTTCGCCGGCGTATTCAAAAAGTTTATACATCGGCATCAGCACTATCCCCGGCCCTTTCATATCCAGCCGCAGATTGAAGTCGAGTTTATCATCGAGAAAATGAATGTCGCCTTTGCCGAGCATACTGAAGAGAGAACCAGCGGCCTCGAAATCCTCGGTGTGAATAATGCCGTTCTCGACGGTGAATTCGGCGTTTGCTTTGTGGGCGATGCTGTATCCGCTGCCGGGCACGATATGGTTCAGAATTCCTGACAGCGGCCCAAAAATCGGTATGGCGAAAACATCTCCGTTGCTTACTTCAACTTTCCCTCTCCCTCGCATTGTTCGCCAATCATTGCCCAGACCGGCAAACTCATACGTGCCGCGTAACAGGCCCCCCGCGGTTTTGTAGTTGAAGTACAAGTCTGTCAGGCGCGGGAAATGGATCTCGCTCAATGCCAGAGTTGCGCGGTAACGGGGATCGTTTCGCGCCAGCGAAATGTCGGCATTCCCGCGCAGCGTTCCGGAGAGGAGATCCGCGCGAACATCGCTAATTTGCAGGCGGTCGTTGGTGAAGAGCAATCGTGCCGAGACACGATCGAACGGCAGCGTTTTGCCAAGGAAGACATAGTCCATTCCGTTCGCGCCATCGACCTTGATCTCCAGCCGTGTGTTCTTGCCACCACGGAACTGGTACACACCGTTGGCGACGACATTCGGCGGACGCCGGAACTTGTAAGGAACAACAGTTTTCGAGGCCTTCGGATCGATCCAGAAAATTACTTCTGCCGGATACAACGAACTGCGGACGTTCGCGATCCGCACCTCGTGTTCTTTGAAATCGTACGTGAAACTGCCGGAACCAGTGCCTTCGTCCCGCGTGACCTGAATATCTTCGTAAGTGACCGCGCCGTCGGCAAAATGAATCTGGGCGTTGGCGCCGTTCATCCATGTTCCGCGAAACCGGGTGCGCCCCAGAGCAACTGTGCCGTCGCCCTGCCAACTCTCGGGATTGCGATCTGTGCCTCGAATTGCCATCCGGATTGCAGGCGAACGTTGCCACTGCCATTCCCGCAGAAACTCGTTTGCCTTCGGCGGAACGAGCGGGCGCACTGCCTCTGGCGATATGGTGCTCTCAAGGTTTAGCCGAAAATCGTTGGGTGCGTCGAAGAGATCCGCCCTGAGTTGGCCGGTTTGATGGCGCACGCGCAGCTCCCGAACCAAAGTGCGCTCGCCGTCCCATGAAAAATCCGCGCTGAGCTCAGAAAACGGCACCTTCTTGTACGTGAACTGTCCAAAAGCAGCATGTCCAATCATGTCCGGATGGAATTGCTCGGCGCCCAGTTTTATCGAGCCGGTGATTTCGAGCAGGGGCGGCGAATAAAATTCTACGTCTGCCATCGGTCCATCAACGCCGAAAGCATCGAGGAGTGCTTTCAAATTTAGGGTGCTGTGAATCTGGAATTTGGCGACGTTGGATTCTCGATTCCAATTGCCGCGACCGGCGAAGGCGCCTTTCCCGTCGCTCCATTCACAATGCGCGATATCCAACCGATGATTGTTCCATTCAACCGCGGCGGAGAGATTATTAATTTCGTAGCTGCCCCGTTGTAATCGTTCCCCGCGCAGGGTCGCCTCGACCCTGGCGTTTTCGAGCTCTGCGATGTCTCCGCTGAACTTCAACTGCAAAGAAGGAGGCCCTGCGGGGAAACTGAACTTTTGCAGTTCAGTCACGACACGCTGGGCAAGCGACAATCGCTTTTGCCATTCTTCCGGTGTGATTGATGCCGACGGCTGGTAATCGGCGCGCTTGATTAATTGTCCTCTCGCTGACAGTCGAATCCCACAAAAAGTTCCTTCCGCCTGACTGACGTAAATCTGTTCCGGCGGAAAATAAATGTGCGCGCGGAGGTTAGTCAGTTGCGCGCGACTGGCTTTTCCTTCGGCGGTCTTGATTGGAAATGTGATCTGCGCGTCGCGCACATCCAACGCGTTAAGAAACGGTTCATGATGGATGAGAGCTGCGTAATTAATATCGAGAGAGACTTCGCTGATCCGGGCTAATGTGTTTTCGCGGTTTCTGTAATCGAAAATCCTTACGTTTTTCGCGACCAGACCGCGGAACGGGTCCAGCGTTAGCCGTCCGATCTGAGCTTCGACACCGCGTTTGTGTAGCTCTTCAACGACGCGGTACCGCCATTCACGACCAAATCCCCGTCGGGCCAGATAATAACCGCCGCCGAAAATTGCAACGATGGCGGCGAGAATTGTCAGACGAATTGCAATTGCAACAACGCGGCGCGCCCGGCGCAATCGTGGCGTTTGCGCGGAATGATGAACCTGAGGTTGTTCCAAAGCGACAGGCATGCGTAATGAGGCGTTAAACCATTGAAGCGTCGGAGGGATAGGGCAATTTAACGGCTTAACGGTTCAGCCGCTTCAACGTGATTTCAACCTCCGACCTGCCCGCCCTCAATGCCACGCTTAATCTCGTGAGCACCATTTTTATTTCCACGGGTTGGTACTTCATCCGTCGCGGCGCGTGGCGCCGTCACATGGTGTGCATGATTATAGCCCTCCTCTCGTCTGTCTGTTTTCTGATTGGCTACATCACTTATCATGCGCGCGTTGGCGAGAAATCTTCCGGATATACCGGCTGGATCGCGGGGGTTTACTTTCCGATGCTAGCCTCGCACGTTCTGCTGGCGTTTGTGACGCTGCCGTTGGTCATTTTGACGCTTGTTCCGGTTTTTCGTCGCCGATGGGACCGGCACAAGCGGATCGCGCGTTGGACGATCCCAATCTGGCTTTACGTGTCGGTTACAGGAGTTCTCGTTTACTTAATGCTCTACAAATGGTTCCCTCCACCGGCGCATTAAGCGCCGTATCGTCCGCTGAACCGGCAAATCACTCCGATGTCAAAATCTTGCGCTCGACGGCGATTTGATGTTTGATCAAAGCGATGTGCCGCCGCGTATGGAGGAGATTTTATGGTGACCATTGCCACGTTTAATGAGCCCGCCAAAGCGCGTCAGCTTAAACGGCGTTTTCAGGATTCGGGGATCAAGGCCGACGTTCACAATGAGGCCCCCATGCAGCAGTTCGGCTTCATGTCCAAGCCGCAGGCGAACGCTAAAGTCATGGTGGAGGACAACGATTTCGAGAAGGCGCAAAGTCTGATGATCGAATGGGAATCGACTGATCCAGACATCTCCGCTGCGCTGATTCGCTGCCCGCAATGCAATTCTTCAAATATCGAGTACCCGCAGATGACGCGGAAATTCTTGACGCCTGCACTCGTCGGCGTGCTTTGTGCGCTTAAAATTATTCCGAAAGAATTTTACTGTCAGGATTGCCACTTTACTTGGACAAACCGGGAAGAGCCTACAATTGGACGCCTTTGGCATCGGTTCTTTCCTGGAAGCGAAGCCGAACAGGGCTAGAACGCTTCCTCATCCGTTACCAGCGGCAGACACTCCTTTGCTAACGGCAACTTGTCATTTTGAGCGAAGCGAAGAATCTCGGATTATCAATTTGGATTAACGAACAGCGATGATCCGAGATGTTTCGCTCCGCTCAACATGACAGGCTAAGCACAAAATAATGAAATGGTTTTTCGTCCTACTGCTGGCGCTGGCGATCTTCGGCGGGGCCGCCTGGTTCGGTTACAACACCTTCGTCAAAGAAGAAATCGAAGTGAAAAAGGAGCAGCGCGGGGAAGTCACTCCGCCGCCCGCGGTGGACGTCAGTCTGCCGGATTTTGAGGCGGCTGTTAAGCTGCGCGAGGATGGAAAACTCACCGAAACGCGTGATGCGCTTGTCGCTTTTATCCAAAAATATCCCAATGGGAAACACCTCGATGAAGCCCGGGATATCCTTGGGGACGTGAACACCGCAATTTTGTTGTCGCGTCGTCCATCTCCGGAAAAGATCGAATACATTGTGAAACCCGGCGACGTGCTGGCGAAGATTGCGCGCAAGCTGAAGACGACTCCGGAGATGATCATGCGCATGAACAATATGAGCGGCACCATGCTGCGGATTGGCGACCGGCTGCTCATCTCGCATCCCGATTTCTCCATGGTGATCCAGCGCAAGGCGAACCTGATTGTGCTGTTGAACCACGGCGCGTTTTTCAAGCAATATCACGTGCGCGAGGCAAAGCTGCCGCAGAAACAACCGGCTAAAATCACGGCGAAAGTTGCCGAAACGATGGCTTGGAAAGGTGGCAAACGCGTTGGCCTCGGCACCAAGGAGTATCTGGCCAGCACAAAGTGGATCAGGCTGGCCGGCGCGGCAGCTTATACGTTGTACGCAGTGCCGGATGCAACGCACCCAAATCTCGACCAACCGGCACCGCCGACCGGTCTCGGTCTCGCCGCGATGGATCTCGAGGAGCTAAGCACGCTTGTAAACAATCGCACCTCTGTGACGATTATTGACTGAGCTAAAAAGTTGAAAGAGTTACAATGTTACAAAACAGCCCAAACGAACCTTACCCCCGAGGCACTTAACATTGTAACTTTTTACGTTGTGACCTTTTAACCTCACCATGGAATGGCAACCGCTCGATTTTGAAAAACCGATCTTTGAATTGGAACGGCGGCTGCAGGATTTAAAGAGTCATTCCACAAAGCACGACGTCGATCTCGGCTCGGCGGTGAAAGAACTTGAGGTAAAGCTTCGGGAAACGCGCCGTCATGTTTACGGCAATTTGACGGCTTGGCAGCGGGTCCAAATCGCCCGGCACACTCAAAGGCCGTTCGCGCTCGATTACATTCAACGCTGTTTTACGAACTGGGTCGAATTGCACGGCGACCGCCGCTTTGCCGACGATCGCGCAATGCCATGCGGAATGGCAATGCTCGGCGGCCAGCGTTGCGTCGTTATCACTCACCAAAAGGGGCGCAATACCAAGGAGAACGTGATGCGCAACTTCGGGTGCGCACACCCGGAGGGCTATCGCAAGGCCCTGCGCTTGATGCGTCTCGGCGAAAAATTCGGGATGCCGGTGATTTCCCTGATCGATACGCCAGGCGCTTTTCCAGGTATTGGATCGGAGGAGCGCCACATCTCTGAGGCAATCGCTGTGAACCTTCGTGAGATGACGAAGCTGCGCGTTCCCGTCATTGCCGCGGTGATCGGCGAGGGTGGCTCGGGAGGTGCGCTCGGCATCGGGGTCGCAGATCACGTTTTGATTTTCGAGAACGCTTACTATTCAGTAATTAGTCCGGAAGCCTGCTCCGCGATTTTGTGGAGAGACCGGCGACATGCTGCTGAAGCCGCTGAGGCGCTCAAATTGACTGCGCAGAATCTTTTGAAACTCGAGGTGGTTGACGAAATCATTGCCGAGCCGGAGGGCGGCGCGCACCGCGATTATGATTCTGCCGCTGCGAATCTTGGAGAAGCGCTGCGCCGGAGTTTGGAGCGAATTTCTCAGATTCCAGTCGCGGAATTGTTGGAGAAACGATATCAGAAATTTCGCCGTCTGGGTGTGTTTTCGGAAGGAAAAACTGTCACGGCCCCGGCTCGCATTTGATGTGATGTTCGAGACCTGGGGCAAATCGGTGGGGGCTTGGTGGCTCGTTGCTTTTGCTGTCGCGTTCGCGCGCGCCGACGGCGCCGCGTCGGAGTTCCGTTTTGATCGCGACACGTTCGCTTTCGCTAATCAAACGGTGTTCGAGTATCACGAGGGACACGCTTCTTTGCGAAAATCGTCAGCGACGAAGCAAGACGCATATAATCGTCACTGCTTTGTGATGTGCCGCACGGCCGCCCAATTCAAGAAATTTGTGCGGTTCGAGCCGCGAGGTACTCCCTTGGATGACGCGTCACTGGCGGCTCGCATTCGCGCTGTGACTCGCCAGGCGGCTTGGACGGAGCCGTTGCCGGAAAATCAACGAATTGTCGTTCCGGGATACAAGGACCTGAAGGAAATGAGCAAGGCCCAGCGCGAACTCGTGCAATTAAACATCGGACATGGTTGGCCGAGTTACTTTCGAATCAGCAACGCCCGGATGATGTTTCAAGACGGTATGGGCTACCAGGAACGGACTCACGCTCAACTGAATGCAGCTTTGGCACGCGGCGAGTTGTTCGTCGCATTTCTTACCACTTACCCCCGGTTCAGCATCAATCATTCGGTTTTGATTTATAGCCGAAAATCTTCAGCGCCGAATCCCGGGGTCGATCACTATCTTGTGTACGATCCCAATCATCCAGAGTCGCCGCGCGATCTCACCTGGTCTGCACGCGATCGCGCTTTTTCTTATCAAAAGGATTGGGATTTTATCGGCGGCTTCGTTCGCGTCTATCGAGTTTACGGCAAACCGCTGCAGTAAAAGCGATTCTTTAACGAGGGCTCCATGCCAGAGAATCCGTCTCCGCCTACGCCAACTCCGCCGTGCCCTGTGCCTCCACCTGAACCGTTGCCGCCGAATCCGCCGCCGGTACCTCCGGTAAGTGGATCAGCGACATTCTTATTTCCCCACTGGAAACAAAAAGCGTAGCGCCGGTTCGACCCTCGCTGCCCAGGCTGCTTCGCTGTGATCGCCATGGTCGGCTTCCATGTATTGGATGTCCCTGGCCGGTTCCCAGCCTTTCTCGACCAGTCGCTTACATAGCTCACGTGTTTGTTCCCAGCCGGGCTCGGCTGTGCCGGTATCGAGCCAAATTTTTACTGGTGGTTTTTGCTCAATAGAATCGACCAGCCGGTAAATCGCGAAGTTATCCCACCAGACGGACGGCGACATCACCATCAGCCGGCGGAATTTTTCCGGGTACAAAATGCCAATCGCCAGCGTCACAAGACCGCCCAGAGATGAGCCGCCTAAGCCCGTGAATGTTGGGCCGCGCCGAGTTCGATAATTCCGATCGATAAAAGGTTTGAGTTCGTCCATCAGAAAACGGCCATACAATCGCGCCAAACCGCGGCTGCGTTTCTTCCGTCTGCCTTTTGCTTCAATCACTCCGGGTGTGGGCGTATATTCGTGGACCCGGTCCTCGCCCATGTTCGCCACTGCGACAATGATGAGCGGGTCGATAACTTTGGTGCGAATGAGGCGTTCCGCTGTCTCGTCGACACCCCATTCGACGCCACCAAAGGAAGTTGCTGCATCAAATACATTTTGTCCGTCGTGCAAATAGAGCACTGAATGCCGCCGCCATGAGAATCGCCGGTAACCGGGCGGCAGATACACCAGAATGTCCCGCCGGTTACCGAGAAACTTCGATGGAAATGCGCGATGCACTTTGATGTTTCCAGTCAGCGTATGTTTGCGCATCGAATCGAAACGCTTCGTTGAAGAAGAAACGCAGCGCAAGCCGCCTCTTGATTCACCGCTGGACGAATCCGTGTGCCGGACTTGCGATTTTGCGGCGGCGCAACCAAGATGGTCGCGCTACTTCCAATGAATGAACGTTACATCAGATGGTACACGCCGTGGCTGAGTCGCGAGTTTGAGATGCTCGCCTTCGGAAACGGCGGCGGACTTCCCTTGATCATCTTTCCCACGTCTTTTGGCAGTTACTATCAAAACAAGGATTTCGGACTCGTTGGCTCGGTGAGCGCGTTTGTCGATGCGGGCAGAGTTACGGTGTACTGCCCGGACGCAATCGATCTGGAAAGTTTTTACAATAAATCAATCCACCCAGCCGATCGCATGCGCACCCATAACGCGTATGAAAATGTGATTGTTCGCGACGTGTTCGATCTTGCGCGGCGGGAGTGCGGTTGCCATCGCGTCGCAGTTTGCGGAGCCAGTCTCGGCGCTTATCACGCGGCCAACATTGCCTTTCGTCATCCCGACGCCGTCAGTCTTCTCATCAGTTTGAGCGGGTCTTTCGATATCAGCTCGTTCTTCGACGGTTATCACGACGACAACATTTACTTCAACAGCCCATATGAATACCTGCCAAATGTGCCCGACCCGTGGAAATACAATCACATGGGCATCATTATCGGCACCGGCGAATGGGATAACACTCGTGATGAATCCTATCGCCTCTCGGGAATCTTAAATTCCAAGGGGATCAAGCACTGGCTCGATGACGGAAAATGGCGTGGCCACGATTGGAATTACTGGCGCGACATGCTGCCGTATTACTTGTCGCGCTTATGAAACTTGTAATCGCGGCGACCGGTGCCAGTGGCGCTATCTATTTGCAACGCTTGCTTGAACAGATCGATTGCACGGCGCACGAGGTGCATCTCGTTATGAGCGCGTACGCGAGGGAGGTTGCGAAACAGGAACTCGATAGTTTCAAAATTCCTGCGGAAGTCTCGCACCATTCTGAAAGTGACATGAACGTGCCGTTTGTGAGCGGCTCGGCGCGTTTCGACGCGATGGTGATCGTCCCTTGCTCGATGGCCACGCTGGGGCGAATCGCTTCCGGTTCCAGCGACAGCGTCCTCTTGCGCGCGGCCGATGTCTTCTTGAAGGAACGACGGAAACTGATTCTCGTCCCCCGGGAAACACCGTGGAATTTGATTCACGCCCGCAACGTCGTGACTTTGCTTGAGGCTGGCGCGATTGTTCTCCCGGCGATTCCCTCCTTCTACAGTCGTCCCAATTCCCTCACCGCCGTCGTCGACACAGTGGTTTGGCGCATCCTGGACCAAATCGGGTTGCCCAGCCAGGGTGCATATCGTTGGGGTGAACAAACGGGGTCGGCGAAAACGTCGCACAAGAAAAGTTGAAGATCGAAGGCAGGCTTGCGCGATGGCTGATCGCGTTCGGGGTTTGTTTGTTACGGGTCTGGGAGCGTACGCTGCGTTACGAGGTTGATGATCGGGCGGGCATCCTCGGGAAACCAGTGACGGAAAATTACATCGGCGCGCTATGGCATAATCGGTTGCTAATTTTCCCCTTGGTTTTGCAACGCTTTTTTCCAAATCGTCCTGGCGCGGCGCTAATCAGCGCTAGCCGCGATGGCGATTTGCTGGCGGATGCCATTCACCGTTTTGGCTATGATGTGGTTCGCGGTTCCAGTTCACGCCTGGGCGCGAGCGCAATTCTTCAACTTACCGAAACGCTCGCGTCCGGACGCGACGTGGTCATCACACCCGACGGTCCACGCGGCCCGGCTTACGAACTCGGGCCAGGCATCGTCTTCCTCGCGCAGAAATCCGATGCACTGGTGTTACCAATGAATCTGGAATATTCGCGCTGCTGGCGGCTGGGAAGCTGGGACCGCTTCATCATCCCGCAACCATTTTCGAAAGTGCGCGTGCTGATCAGCCGACCGCTTCGTGTCAAACAGACCAGTACGCCTGAGGAATTCGAGGCCGAACGCCGCCGCGTGCAGGACGCGATGATGTCGCTGGTTGAAATGCGCTGACTCTTTGTCAGCGCACGCTCGGAATGATAAACACAACCATGGCGAAATTGATCGATGGCCGCGCTGTCGCGAAAAAAGTTTGCGGTGATCTTCGCAGTGATATTGCGGAACTGAAAGCACGAGGGGTGACGCCCGGCCTTGCTGTGATCCTCGTTGGAGACAATCCGGCTTCGCGTGCTTATGTGCGTTCGAAAGACAAAATGTGCCGCGAGCTTGGCTTGCACTCCGTGAAACTGGAGCTGCCTGCTTCAACCTCGCAGAGTGAACTGCTTACGCGCGTTGAAGAATTCAACCGCGATTCGACCATTCACGGCATTCTTGTTCAGTCGCCGCCGCCCGAGCATATCGACGAAGCAGCAATCGTGCGCGCGCTGGAACCGCGGAAGGACGTGGACGGATTTCACCCGGAAAATGTCGCCAAGCTCGTACTCGAGGACGCGAGCGGTTTTGTGCCGTGCACGCCACTTGGCGTGCAACGTTTGCTTCTGGAAAGCGACATCGAGGTCAATGGCGCCCACGTTGTGGTCCTCGGCCGCAGCATGATCGTTGGCAAACCCTTGGCACTACTGCTGATGCAGAAAAACAAAAACGGCAACGCGACGGTGACCGTCGTGCATTCGCGCAGCCGCAATCTCGCGCAGATTACGCGTTCGGCTGACATTGTTGTTGCTGCGATTGGACGAGCAGAATTTCTGAAAGCCGATCACATCCGCGAAGGCGCTGTCGTTATTGACGTGGGAATTAATCGGGTCGAAGACGCGGCAAGCGAGCGTGGCTACCGGCTCGTGGGCGACGTTGCATTTGACGAAGTGTCAAAAAAGGCGAGGGCGATTACACCCGTGCCAGGCGGAGTTGGGCCAATGACGATCGCGATGCTGATGGCGAACACAGTAAAAGCGGCGAGGCAATCGCGCGCATGAGTCCTCAAACGGCAAAGAGTTCAACCGGCGAAGGCCTGTTAGCGTCGCGACACAATTTTTGAAGTCAGCAATTTCAATATCGACGGATTAACCCGCGCAGTGTGAACAAAGAACGAGCCGAGTTGCGGCCGCAAGACCGCCTCGCGCGCGAGGCGATTGATCCATAAACGTCCACGATACATTTGGGCGTAAGCGCGACCAAATTCGCGCAACGCCGAGTTCCGATCATCGTCGCGAAGAATTTTCGCGATCGCGTTTGCGGCCAGTTCGCCCGAGCGCAGGGCGTAATAAATTCCTTCCCCTGTAAACGGTTCGACCACGCGCGCAGCGTCGCCGACGAAGAAGAGATTTTCATGAGCGGAGGGAATTGGCGAACGCGTTAGCGGCGTAATCGTACGCCAGCCTTGATCGGCCGGCAGTTGAAATTGGCGTTCCGCCCACCGACGCAATTTAGAAATTGTCGGTGGTGTGCCGACGAGGCAGAGATTCAACTGAGTCTCATTTACTGAAGCCTGGCCCGAATAACCTTCGCGCAGAAATTGTAGAACGATGCGGTTCCCAAAGTCTCGCGGCAGCGGGATATGCGCCTGTAACGCTACACGTTCGCGCGCAGGACGCGGCAACAAATTGCACAAATGCGCCACGGTAGAGTTGCGTCCATCCGCACCGATTAATATCCGAGCCTGAAAAAATTCGCCGGAAGCAGTTTCAATGTTCCAGTGGTCGTTTCTGCTTAACCCGGTCACAGTGGTTTGCTCGTGGACATTCGCGCCGAGCTCGCGAGCCCGCCTTAAAAGCAGGTCGTCAAAGAGGCTGCGCTTCACCGAAATCTCGCAATTGGCGCCCGATGGAAGATCGACAATCACTTCGCGCCCATCGATCGCAATGAACGCGACCGAACATAGTTTCGAATGCGGCAAATCCTGCACGCGGTCCGCGAGCTCCAGCCGTTCCAAGACGGGCCAGCACGAAGGATTCAAACAGTCACCGCACACTTTCTCGCGCGGAAATTTTTCCCGGTCGAGTACCAGGGATTGCAAACCGGCCATTGCGCAAAACGCGCCGCAGCTCGATCCGGCTGGCCCGCCGCCGACGATTGCAACGTCAAAAAGCTGCATGGAGTTAATCGAACTGTAAAACGGCGCTGGCGCGCGACTTAATCAGAGAGGACACTAATTCGCATGGGCTGGTCGATTCCAATCCTTCGGGTGGCTGGGATCCAATTGCGGATTCACATCACGTTTCTGCTTCTGATCGCGTGGATCGCATTTGCCTATTATACCCAGGGCGGCTCGTCCGCAGCAGTCGACGGGGTCCTGTTCATTCTGTTGTTGTTCGCATGCGTGGTGTTGCATGAGTTCGGGCACGCTTTGGCGGGGAAAGCTTTCGGAATCAACACGCCTGACATCACGCTGTTGCCGATCGGCGGTGTGGCGCGATTGGAACGTATTCCGGACGAGCCGGTCGAGGAACTTGTCATTGCGGTAGCAGGTCCGGCTGTGACGGCACTGATTGCGCTCGGTGCGTTCATCGGCGGTGGTTCATGGGATTATCCGCCAACCACGAAAAGCAGCATTCCGGATCTGTTGTTCACGATGAACGTCGTCTTGCTTCTTTTTAACTTGCTACCGGCATTCCCAATGGACGGCGGCCGGGTTCTGCGCGCTCTGCTCGCCACACGTCTGAACTATGCGCGCGCCACGCAGGTCGCCGCCACCGTTGGCCAAGGATTCGCGTTCGCGTTCGGTTTTTTCGGTCTACTTTTTAACCCCTTTTTAATTTTCATCGCGCTATTCGTTTACATCGGCGCCTCGCAAGAGGCAGCTCTGGCGCAGATGAAAGACGTCTCGCGCCGGTTTCCAGTTTCTAGTGCAATGGTGCGCGACTTCCGCACGCTGGCAGCAGACGCGACGCTCGAGGAAGCGGTGGACGCGTTGCTTGCGACTTCGCAGCACGATTTTCCGGTGATGGACGAAACCGGGAACGTCGCCGGTTTATTAACCCGTCACGATCTCATCTCGGCATTGCGCAAAAACGATCCCACGCTTCGTGTGGGCGACGTGATGCGGCGCGACATTCCAACGGTCACAACCGGCACACGATTCGAGGATGCCTTTCGCATTATGCAGGAGTGCGATTGCCCGGCCGTGCCTGTGCTGGATCGCATGAAACGGCTGGTCGGTTTGCTCACTCCGGAGAACGTCACCGAACTAATGATGGTTCAATCGGCAATGCCGCAGCGGCGAGTCTTGTAAGCCGGTAGGGCGCGTTACTCCGTGCGCGCCGCCGCCGTCGGGTTTAGCCGAGAGAGTTACGAGCTGATGCGCATCGGCATTATGACGTATAGGAATGGCGTTTGAATTTTCACAACGCCCGGGCTCATCTCGTCGATCAGATCGAGAAAGACTTCGTCCTCCGTAAGAGCGCGCAGCGGCGCCATCAGAAATTCCGGATTAAACGCAATGGAGAACTCGCGCCCTTTGTACGGGATAGCGAGCGATTCCTTCGCTTCGCCGACCTCCGGCGTATTCGCGGTTATATCTAGATTGTTCTTGCTGAAATTCAGTTTCACCGAGTGCGACTTGTCACTGGCCAGAAGCGAAACGCGCCGCAGTGAATTTAAAAACATTTCGCGCTCGAGTTTTACGCGCTCTTTCGCCTCGCCTGGAATCACCTGGCGATAGTTCGGATAATTGCCTTCGATCAATTTGGAGACGAGCAGCGTCTTGTTGAGATCGAATGCAATCTGGCCATTGCTCATACTCACCTTCACGTCGCCGTCATCGGCAAGCAGACGCTGCAATTCCGTGACCGCTTTTGTCGGAATAATCAGGTCCGATTCGTGGCTGCGCGGGAATTCTAATTCAATCTCCGACATAGCGAGGCGCCGCCCATCGGTTGCCACCAGCGTTAGCTTATTGTCCTTAAAACTGAACAGGACGCCGTTGAGCACGTAACGGGTTTCATCAGTAGAAATCGCGTAGGAAGTTTTGCGCAAACCGTCGCGCAAATCTTTCTGCCGCATCGTGACCACCTTGGCGTCTTCGAATTTCGGAAGGGGCGGAAATTCCTCTTCCGGCAAGCCAAGGATTTTGAAGAAACTTTGTCCGCTCCGAATGGAGGCGGCGTTTTTTCCATCGACATCGATCTGGATTTCACTCGAAGGAAGCTCGCGCACGATATTGAAAAGCCGGCGCGCCGGAAGCGTGGTCGCCCCTTCCTTTTCTACTTCCGCTTCAAAACTTCCGCGAACACCAACGTCCAAGTCTGTCGTCGTGAGATGAACTGCGCCGTCGCTTGCTTGCAGCAGGACGTTGGAAAGAATCGGCAGCGTTGTCCGCGTGCTGACGACGTTTTGGACCTGTTGCAAACCTTCCAACAGCTTTTCTTTGGTAGCGCTAAACTTCATGACGACGATTCTGCTAAGATGTTAGGCGTGCGGACTTATTCGGCAACCGCAAAGTCTTGTGGGCTAAAATCGATGGGTACACTCAGCGTTGCAACGCGCTGTCGATAAACGAAATCGTCTGCCGAATACTGTCCTGCTCTTTCATCCGCTTTTTCACCAATTTACAGGCGTGCAGGACCGTGCCGTGATCGCGCCCGCCAAACGCGTCGCCGATTTCGTTGAGCGAAGATTTGGTTAATTCGCGAGCCAGATACATCGCCACCTGCCGCGGGAACGCGATGCTCGCCGGCCGGCGTTTGCTCGTCATGTCCGCCAATCGCACATCAAAATGCTCGGCCACGCGCCGCTGAATTTGCTCGATCGTGATCGAAGTACGCGCTTCCTCCTGCAAAATGTCCTTGAGCAGGTGCTCGATCACTTCACCGGTGAGTTGTTTGCCGCTGAGCGACGCGAACGAGGCGACGCGCATCAGCGCGCCTTCCAATCGCCGCACGTTGCTTCGGATTCGATGCGCCAAAAATTCGAAGGTTTCATCCGGCAACTTGATCTGCATGCCTCGCGCCTTCTTGCGAAGAATGGCAAGCCGCGTCTC
>Ga0137409_10004265_pt1 | contig 15027 bp, 9 predicted proteins | sample CZODoug1_16funga_FD_122059 | JGI IMG/M metagenome (GOLD analysis project Ga0137409, IMG submission 122059) | Vadose zone soil fungal communities from Angelo Coast Range Reserve, California, USA - CZODoug1_16fungal (Hybrid Assembly) | ecosystem: Environmental > Terrestrial > Soil > Vadose zone... | reverse complement strand
CAGAGCGAGACCGCGGAGGCGTCCATCACCGCGAGTTCTTCCTGCAAGACTCTCATATAGCTAAGCTCGTCTATCTTGACCGCGTTCGGGTCTTTTCGGGGGTCGGCGGTGTAGACGCCTCCGACCCTGGTCGCCTTCATAATGACGTCGGCCTGAACCTCCAGCGCTCGCATCGCCGCTGCAGTATCGGTGGTGAAGAACGGCTGCCCGATGCCGGCGGCGAAGATGACCACACGGCCTTTTTCGAGGTGGCGGATAGCGCGGCGCCGGATGAAAGGCTCGGCGATCTCTCTCATCTCTATCGCGGAGACGACGCGGGTGAAGACATTCAGCTTTTCGAGCGAGTCCTGCAGCGCGACGGCGTTCATCACCGTCGCCATCATTCCCATGTAATCAGCGGAGGCGCGATCCATTCCAGTCGCGCTCGCCTGCACCCCGCGAAAGATGTTTCCCCCGCCGACAACCAGCGCGACCTCGACGCCCAGTTCATGCACTTCTTTGACTTCCTGCGCTATGCGGAGAACCACCTTGGGATCAATCCCGTAGGCGACCTCTCCCATTAAAGCTTCGCCGCTGAGTTTGAGAAGAATTCGCCGGAACCGCATTTGATTTTTTCCTGATGAATCGGACACGTCAAACTCTCCGTTTGTAGTTCCGCCTTCAGGCGGTCTTCGCACGATAGACCGCCTGAAGGCGGAACTACAAACACCGCGAACCTTTTTCACTGATTGGTCAGTGAAGCAATCTCCTTGGCGAAATCATCGGCGCGTTTTTCAAGGCCTTCGCCCATCTTATAGCGCGTGAATCGGCGAATGCTGATCTTTTCGCCGGTCTTGGCCGTGATTTGCTTAATCAGATCGGCGACCGTCAACGTCTGATCTTTCACGAACGGCTGTTCGAGCAGCGCGACCTCGGTGAAGAATTTCTCCATTCGCCCGTCGATCATTTTATCTATGATGTTCGCCGGCTTATTGGCGTTCTTCGGATCGGCCATCGCCTGCTCTCGGGCGATCTCGCGCTCCTTTTCGACGATTTCGGCCGGAACCTGCTCCTTGCTGACATAGAGCGGTTCCGACGCGCAGATGTGCATGGCCAGGTCTTTGACGAAGCGCTGAAAATCCTCGCCGCGCGCGACGAAGTCCGTTTCGCAATTCACTTCGACGAGCACTCCGATCTTGCCGCCCATATGGATGTACGATCCCACGGCGCCTTCCGCCGCGACTCGCGACTGGCTTTTCTCGAATTTGGCCTCGCCGGCCTTGCGCAGGATGTCGACGGCCTTGTCGAAGTCGCCGCCGGCCTCGGTGAGCGCCTTCTTGCAGGCCATCATTCCGGCCTGAGTCTTCTCCCGCAAATTTTTAACCATTTCTGGCGTAATTTCTGCCATAACCGTTCTCCCTCAATCTGCAAAAACGGCGCAGCCGCGCAAGGCGCCAATGGCTGCGCCGTCGAAATCAATAAAACGTTGGAATCAAATCCTGATCTGATTACGCCGCGCTCGCGTCCTGAACCGGGGCCTTTTCGGCCTCAGGCGCGGGCGTCTCGACAGTAGGCGGCGCCAACTCCGGCGTTTCTGTCGTCTTTGCTACTTTAGCCGCTTCCGCCGCTTCCGCGCCTTCCACTGGATGGATCACCGCCTCCACAGTTTCGACCGCCTCCACCGAAGAAGGCCGTACTCCGCTGATGGCGGGTGGAACCGTCCCCGGGGCCGTCTTCTTGGGGCGTCGATCGCCACCACGTCCACGATCTCCGCGTCCGCGCCCTCCACGCTCACGACGCTCGCCGCGCTGCGGTTGGCCGCCGCGGTCGCGCTGCTGGCGCGGGGTAATTTCGATTGTGACTCCGGTGGCCTTTGCCTGTTCGGCGGCGGCGGCGGCGTCTTCAGCCTCTTTCTGTTCCGCCAACTGGCGCCCTTCCAGAATCGCGTCCGCAATGCGCGAGGCGAACAGCCGTACCGCTCGCAGAGCGTCGTCATTGCCAGGAATGACGTGGTTGACCCCCTCGGGGCTGCAATTCGTGTCTACCACCGCCACGACCGGAATGCCCAGCCGGTTGGCCTCTTTGACGGCGATCTCCTCTTTGTTCGTGTCGATCACGAAGATCACGTCAGGAAGCTTCTTCATCTCCTTGATGCCGGACAGGTTTTTCTCCAACGCCTGGCGTTCGCGTTCGATCTGAAGCCGCTCTTTCTTGGCGTAGGCTTCGATGCGGCCGTCGGCCTGCATCGCCTCGATCTCTTTATACCGCTTGATAGATTTTTGAATGGTCTGGAAATTGGTGAGTAGTCCGCCGAGCCAGCGCTGGTTGACGTAAAACTGATTGCAGCGCAGCGCCTCTTCTTTGATCGCGTCCTGCGCTTGCCTCTTCGTCCCCACGAACAGGATGGTTTTGCTTGTGCCCTCGCCGCTCATGTTGGTGATGAACTTGATCGCCTCTTTGAACATGCGCTGGGTCTTCTGCAGGTCAATGATGTAAATGCCGTTGCGCTCGCCGAAGATGTATTCTTTCATCTTCGGGTTCCAACGCCGAACCTGATGCCCGAAGTGGACACCCGCTTCGAGCAACTCTTTCATAGTTACTGTTGCCAATTAATCCTCCAAACTTTGGTTTATGTACTCGCCATCTCATAATTCCCGGTTCGTTATAAAGAACAACCAACGATGAGAAGGCAATGGATTAGTGGGTAGTGGGCAGTGGTTGGTGGTTGGTGGTAGAGACGCAAAATTTTGCGTCTCTACCAAACCAACCACCAGCCACCAGGCGCCAACCACTGAAATTAGCGTTTCGAGAACTGGAAGCGCTTACGCGCGCCCTTCTGACCGTACTTCTTACGCTCTTTGGCGCGGGGATCGCGCGTGAGCAATCCGGCCTTCTTGAGCTTCTTACGAAGCTCGGCGTTGAACTCGAGCAACGCGCGCGCAATGCCATGACGCACCGCGCCGGCCTGACCGGCCGAGCCGCCGCCGTTAACATTGACCACCACGTCGAATTTATTGACAGTGTCGGTCAATTGCAGCGGTTGGCGGATGATCATGCGAAGAGCTTCGTTCTTGAAGTACAAATCGATAGCGGCGCCATTGACTTTGAAATTGCCGCCGCCAGGACGCAGGTAGACTCGCGCCGTAGCGCTCTTCCGCCGTCCAGTTCCGTAATATTGCATCTCAGCCACGTGTTGAAATCGCTCCTGAAATTCTGATTCCATTGTTACTTCGCCGCGACCTGAAGGGACGCCGGTTTTTGCGCCCCGTGCGGATGTTCGGCCCCGGCGTATACTTTGAGTTTGCCTCCCATGGCGCGGCCCAGCTTGGTCTTGGGCAACATGCCTTTGACCGCAAGCTCGATCAGTCGCGTGGGATTCTTCGCCAACAAATCGCGAGCGGAAATCTCTTTCAACCCGCCCGGCCAGCCGGTGTGACGCCGGTAAATCTTGTCGTCCAATTTGTCGCCTTTGAGAATCACTTTGGAAGCGTTGAGGACGATCACATGATCGCCCGTGTCGAGGAAGGGAGTGTAGGTCGGCTTGTGTTTGCCCATCAGAATGCGCGCGATTTCGGTCGCCAGACGCCCGACGGTCAATCCGTTCGCGTCAATGACATGCCATTGCCGATGCTGCTCCAAACTTTTGCCACTGGGAAAATAGGTTGCCATAGTATGATCTCCGTCTTTAATCGTAAAAAACGCGAACGCAAAGGATAAGAAAAACAGTATTTAGTGTCAAGGCATTAGCGGGTTCGGCGCGCCTGCGAGGCGAATTCTGGACCGATTTTTGCTTGGAGCGCTCTCAGATGACGAGCGTCTCCGCTGATAGTCAATGCGCCCAGCATTGTAGGGGCGGGTTTTCCCCGCCCAATCGCCTCAATGCCGGACGGGGGCGGGGAAAACCCGCCCCTACGCTGTTGTCGTACTTGATTTTCAAAGACCATAAGCGGCGGTTGGACCAAGGGGCTAAAATTGACAAATCAGTGAAATGGCTTGATGATCCCACGCGCGCCGCCGGCGCCTGCTTTGCGATTCAATAATCAGACCGACACGGACGAATGAAGAGATGAATGCTGGAACTCCTCAGACCATCAACGAGCTGTTCAACCAGGCGATGCGGGAACGCGTCAATCAAGTCGTGATGCGCTACAAACGTGACAGGCGGTGGCATGACATCACGGGCGCGCAATTGGATGAGCGGGTGCGGAATCTGGCTCTCGCCCTCCATAGTCTCGGGGTTCGCGCGGGAGACCGAGTGGCGCTGCTGGCCGAAAGCTGTCCCGAATGGAGCGTTACCGACTATGCGATCCTGGCCAACGGCGCGATCAACGTGCCCATCTATCCCACCCAGGCTGTGGACCAGGTCGGATACATTCTGCGAAACAGCGGCGCGCGGATGCTCTTCATCTCGAACACCAAACAGTTGCGCCGCATCCAGCCGGCGCTCGATTCCTTGAAAAGTAAAGAGCGTCCACGGTTAATAATGTTCGAGGCGCCAAAGGAAGGTCTAAAGGAAGGGAAAGAAGCGAAGAAAGACGGCGCCGTGACGGCTCTTGCCGAGCTGGAGAAGATCGGGCGGGATGAACGCTCGCCGAAATCCCAACTTTACGAAGGACTCTCCGCGGAATCTCAGCCCGATGACCTCGCGACAATCATTTACACCTCCGGCACGACGGGCGAGCCGAAAGGCGTGATGCTCACGCACCACAACCTGGTCTCGAACGCGCTTAGCTCCGGCGAGATCTTCGATCTGCGGTCCGACGATTCGGCGCTCAGCTTCCTGCCGCTCTCTCACGTCTTCGAGCGCACGGTGCTCTACATCTACATGATCTTCGGCGTGCAGATAAATTTCGCGCGCGGGGTCGAGACCGTGGCCGAAGACATCAAAGAGGTCCGCCCGACGGTCGTCACCGCCGTGCCCCGCCTCTTCGAGAAGATCTACGCCACGATCAACAAACGCGCCGCCGAACAGTCGCCCATGAAACAGAAGATATTTCACCGCGCCGTGGAGGTCGGGCGCGAGGTGGCTGTGCTCAGAGACGGCCGCCGAAGGGTCCCCATCAGGCTCGCGCTCGAATTGAAGGCGCTCGACAGGCTGGTCTTCACGAAATGGCGCAAGGCCGTCGGCGGAAGATTGCGTTTCTTCGTTTCAGGCGGCGCGGCCCTGCCGCCCGAGCTGGCCTACATCTTCGCCGGGGCGGGCATCACGATCTTGCAGGGCTACGGGTTGACCGAAACCTCGCCGGTGGTCTCCTTCAACCGCCCCGACGCGAACCGCATCGGCACGATCGGCCAACCGATCCCGGGGGTCAAAGTCCGCCTCGCCGAAGACGGGGAGTTGCTGGTTCAGGGCGACAACGTCATGCAGGGCTATTATCAAATGGCCGAGGAGACCGAACGGGTCTTGCATCGGCGCCCGGACGGCGTCTGGTTTCACACCGGCGACATCGGAACGATCGACGCCGACGGTTACATCCGCATCACCGACCGCAAGAAAGACCTGATCAAGACCAGCCTGGGCAAATACATCGCGCCGCAGCCGATCGAAAACCTGATCCGCGCGATCCCCATGGTCGAGCAGGCGGTCGTCATCGGCAACGCCAGAAAATTCCCCTCGGCGCTGATCGTCCCGTCCTTCGACGCGCTGCGGTCGTACGCGAAGTCGCTCGGCGTCGAAGCCAAAGATAACGCCGAACTGGCGCGCCACCCGCGAATCGTCGAGTTCTTCAAGAAGAAGATCGATGAAGTGACCAGAGACCTCGCGCCTCACGAGAAGATCAAGAAGATCGCGCTGCTCGACCAGGAGTTCTCGGTCGAGAGCGGGGAACTCACTCCCACGCTCAAGGTGCGCCGCAAATTCGTCGAGGACAAGCATCGCGCGGTGATTGACGCGCTCTATCCGAAGTTTGAAGTTGAAGCGAATTGATAGTTAGCCACAGAGCCACGGAGACAGCGAGAGGGATGAACAGAAAGAGGGAGGCAAGAAACATTTCGGCGCCCTGTCTCCCCCTCCTTATTTCCCTCTTCCTCCCTGTCTCTGTGTCTCTGTGTCTCTGTGTCTGATTGAAAGCAGTATGTCGTCCCGCAAATCAAAATTCCCACTCGCAGAGTTGATCAAGAGTTTGACGCCGATCACGTGGATAGGCCGGCTCATGCTGGCGGGCGTCATTGTCTGGTTCATCGACTGGGTCTTGGCCGAGGGCGAGACGCTCTTCGGCAGCCGGCCGCTCAAGACCGTTGTCGACGTCGCGTCGGCGCTAGCCTTTATTCCGCTCGCCTATTTTTTGGTCAGGGGGGCGCGATGGATCGCCGGGAATCTGTTGTGGAGGGTGCGCAGGCGTTTGATTGTGACCTACCTGCTCGTCGGCGCGCTGCCGTTGTTGTTGATGGTAGCGCTCCTCACGCTCGTTTTGCTGGCGGTGCTGGCGCAATCGAGCGTGAATCTGGTCGGAAGGCAGCTTGACGGCTATCTCGAACAATCCCAGGCCGCCGCCCGGGCAATCAGCCATGATCTGAATCGTCTCGACGCCGCGAGTTTTGGCGCCGAGCGGTTGCGGCGTCGATTGCAGGAACGGGCCGATTCACTGGGGCCGATCTTCCCCGATGTGACGCTCATCGTCAGCCAGAATGACGGCGCAGGCGGGGTCCATAAGACCAATGGGTATGGGCTCGATGTAACAGTCAGAGGCCCCTCGTCAGAAAACGTGGCGGATGGCGCGGCCGCAGGTAACCTGCCTCCTCCGGCGTTGACTTCTCAGCCTCCTCAATGGCTTTTGTCTCGCCTCGACGGCGATCGGGAGTTTCATGGCCTGGTGGTCGAGGAAGACCGGTTCGCGCGCCGCCGCATTCACGCCCTGCATGTCATCAAATTGGAACGACAACCCGCGACCGTATTCCAACTCAGCTATCCGATCAGTGAGAACCTGTGCGCCCATCTCAGCCATACGACGGACCTGGACGTGAAGCCGGCGACGGCGAATTTCCCGCTGATCCTGACCCCGCGCGGGCCGCAGCCCGATGTGGAAATCGCGGAAAGGACCGGCGGGTTTCAAGGCGGCGGCTGGCCGATCTTCAAACCGGTCGCCGAGTGGCGAACGGGAGACGTCAGACAGAACGAGGCGCTCAGAGTCGATCCGTCCTTCATCCAGCCCGCGCGCATCTATCAACGCATTCAGCAGTTCAAATCGGGCAGCGCCATCGGCAGCGCGGTCGTGTTCGGATTGGCCGTCCTGGTCGTATTTTTTCTGCTCATCACGCTGGCCGCCGTCATCTACGCCGTCGTCCTCACGAGCTCGATCACGGGCGCGGTTCACTATCTTTACGAGGGGACGATGAAGGTCGAGGCCGGCGACCTCGATCACGAGATTCCGATCACCGGGCGCGATCAACTGGCCGGGTTGACCAGGTCGTTCAACCGCATGACGGGCTCCATCCGCAAATTGCTGCGGGTCTCGGCCGAAAAGCAGCGTCTCGACCAGGAGATGAAGATCGCCGCCGCCGTTCAGTCGCGCCTCTTCCCGCGCTCGATCCCGAAATCCGAAAGGCTCGACATCGCAAAGGGAGTCTGCATCCCCGCGCGCTCGGTGAGCGGCGATTATTACGATCTGCTTGAAGTCGCGCCTGGCGTGATCGGGGTCGTGGTCGCGGACGTTTGCGGCAAGGGGGTCTCGGCGGCTCTGATGATGGCCAACCTCCAAGCCAATCTGCGCGGCCAGACCCGGGCTTATCTCGACGCTTACAAGAGCGGCGCTCTTCCTCTTGTAATGGAAGCCAATCCGGCGCAGCGCGTCGTTGAGCGCGTCAACCAACAGGTCGCCGGCTCGATGATGGACGCGAGCTTTATCACCCTCTTCTACGCCGAATTCGACGAGCGGAGTTCGAAGCTCCGATACACGAACGCCGGCCACAATCCGCCGCTGCTGTTTTGTAATGAAAGAAGGGATGGGGAGGACGTGAGGAGGCTCGGCGTGGGCGGGACCGTGCTGGGCATCTTCTGCGACACGGAGTTCGAAGAGGAGGAGATAGAGCTTCGGAGCGGCGACACGCTCGTCGCCTTCACCGACGGTTTGATCGAAGCGCGAAACCCCCTCGGCGAAGAGTTCGGCGAAGACCGCCTGATCGAGGTCCTGCTGGAAAACGCCGGACTGTCCGCCGCCGAGCTCGAAAAACGCGTATTGCGGGCCGTTGAAGATTGGACCGCCGAGGCCGAACAGGAGGACGATCTAACCCTCCTCATTCTCAGGGTCAGGTAAAGCCTCCGGTGCGGTACCGGAAGCCACGCCGCTTTCCCATACACGCAGTCGCAAACCAATCTAAATATTCTGGAACTTTGTCTGATGCGCAGCGTGCAAATGCGCGTCGGGGCTTCGTCAAAGTTGAAACACGCAATGTCATCAGACCGTATTTCAGATTACTTTTTGAACCGCTTTCATGATTTTTTCCGTGCCCCGTTCACACTGCTGACGCTCCTGGCATGCGCTGCCGCTTGCGGCAGCGCATTTGCCCAATCGACGGCCGGCGCCTCGCGGCAAACTTCCCAATCCAATTCAACAACACAAAATAGCGAATTCATGCCCGTTCAGGTCAGCGACAGAGGGTATGTCGGCGTCTACCTGGGCGACTTGAACGCGGAGCGCGCGAGGGACCTGGGTTTGAAAGAGATTCGCGGCGCCGTTGTTGGGAGAGTGGAAGAGAGCAGCCCGGCGGCCAACGCCGGATTGCAGGAGAACGACGTCATCCTCGCCTTCAACGCCGAGCGCGTGCAGAACAGCGCTCACTTCTATCATTTGCTCATCAACTCGCAACCGGGGAGCGCAATTTCATTGGGGATCAGCCGCGGAGGCGCCGAACAGAGACTGAAGGTGGTTCTGGGACAGCGTCGTTTGAACGTCTCGGATCCATGTCAAAGGCTGTTCAGTGAGGCCAACGCCCATCTCGCGTCGGCCGCGGAGAGCCATAAATTGGCTGATGATGCGCGGCAAAAAGGCGACGAAAAAGAGGCGCGACGCTTCCTCGACGAGGAGAAGATGTTCCGCCAACTGGCCGAGGAAAGCCGCGCTTATGTCGAGGGAGAGATACGCGACGGCAAGATTCCTGAGTGCCAACCCTCGCGCCGCTCCGGATACAATGGATACAACTTCAACGCCAATCGCTATCAAATCGGCGTGAGCGTGGCCCCGCTGGCCGCGCAATTGGCCGATTTCTTCAAAGTCGCCCAGGACAGCGCCCTCATTACCGAAGTAAGAGCCGGAGAGTTGGGCGCCCAGGCCGGATTGAAAGCGGGCGATTGCATCGTCACGGTGAACGGCAAAACGGTCAAATCGGCTTCAGACATCGATCGGCTGCTCAATCAGGAAAGTTCGGGCGAATTGGAATTCGCCATCGTCCGCGACGGCGCCGAGCGAAAGATCAAAATCAAACTCGATCAAAAGTGAGCGACTTAGTACAGATAGTCAAACCGCGGAGGCCGCCGCAGGTACGCAGAGAACGATCAAGACTGATTTTTCTCTGCGTACCTGCGGCGGCCTCCGCGGTTTGATGTCCAAATCTTGGTTGTCGTGATTTAGATGCTGCCCCAAAAAAAGCGGGTGATGAGGATCGCTCACCACCCGCTTTGTGTATCAACTCCTGTAAATGCTCTTATGCCTGGCTAGAACGTGACGCGCAGGCCGAGCTGTATACGCCTGGCGCCCGGTGTATTGGCGCCATTCTCAGCGTTTGCCGGCGCGAACTGCAGGAAGTTGTTTGCCAAGATGTCTGTAACCGGCGCGCCCCAGTTGGTGTGGTTGAAAACGTTGGCCGCCTCGATGCGGAACTCCGGCTTGAAACGCTCTCCCACCCTAAATTGTTTGAAAAGCGAGAGGTCGACGTTCCAGACCCGCGGCCGGCGGAATTGGCTGCGACCCGTGTTGCCGAAGCCATCCACCCCGGTACCTTTCGGCTGCGAGAACAGGCTCTTGTCGTAGTAGGTCTCGGTGCTAGATCCCACACTGCCGATCGGCTTCGGATCTCCATTGGCGTTGATGAGGACCGATCCGCAACCTGCGCAGTTCAGATCATTGTTCGTGCCGCCAATAGAGAACGGCGTGCCGGAGAATTTGGCAAATATGCCGTTGAGCTGCCATCCACCGAAGAGATTGCCTGAAGTGGTGTTGCTATTTTTCAGGAACGGCAGTTCGTAGAGAAAGCCCATCTGGAAGATGTGAGTCCGGTCGAAGACCGCCAGATCGTAGTTGTCTGCGTACTTCAACGGGGTATTCCAGGTGAGCCCGACCCATCCGTCCTCGCCGTTGGTGGTCATGTCCTTGGCGCGGCTGAGGGTGTAGGCGCCCTTCAACAGTAGCCCATTCTTGAATGGCCGGTTCAGCGCCACTTGCAGCGAATTGTACCGGCTCCTGGTGCGCGCGGCCCAGTCGTTGATGGCTGTAGAGCCGGCCACAGAGAAGAACTTGCGCCTGTTGTTAGCGTTTTCCGCATCGCCCGGCTCGCCGTAGTTAATGTTTAGGTCGGCGTAACCGCCGTCCGTGCGGGTTCCGACATAAGCCACCTCGGTGATGAGCTCCCACGGCAGCCTGTGTTCGAAGGCGATGTTGTACTGTTTGATGGTGGCGCGGTCGAGTCCTTTGCCCGAACCTGGGAACGCCTCGGCGCCGGCGTTCGGCGACCGCATGAAGACGCCGGCCGGCAGCTTCACCATACCGGAACTGATATCCGGGATCGGAACGGTGGGGATACCTTGAGCCAGGGTGGTGGTTGCTGAGAACCCGTTGGAGCTCTGGTTAAAGTTGATGTCGTAAGGGAACGATCCCCGCAACGGCCGCGACCAGGGGAGCGGATTGATGGTTTGACCGTAGCCGGCTCTCACCACCGACTTCTCACCAAGGCGGTATGCGACTCCCACGCGCGGCGCCGCATACCAGGTTTTGAGATCGAGCCCGACGTCCTTCGGCACATCGCCAAGCCCGCCCAGCAGAACGGTGTAGCTGTTGTAGTCGAGCCGTTCGATGCCGCGGGTCGCGCGGGACATGAGCGGGTAATATTCGAGCCGGAGTCCCAGGTTGACGGTCAGGTTCTGAGTGACGCGCCACCGGTCGCGCACATAGACCGCTGATTGCCACTCGCGCCCGGTCATTTCCTCGGTCTGGACGTCCTTCGCGAAGGAACTCGACTGGCCCAGCAGGAATGCCGCGAACTGGTTCCACGACCGCGCGACGTACTGTTTCTCGCCTAGGTCTTTCTCCGCTTGCGTGAGAGCCCGTCCCGTGATGTTTCCATTGAAACCGAAACCGCCCTTTAATCCGTAAGTGCCGAACTCGGCCTGAAGGTGATTCAGTTCCAGCTTGACGATGTCCACGCCGACTCTCAGTTCATGCTTGGGGAAGACCTTCGTCAGAGCGCTGCTGAAGCTATAATTGAGTTCCTTGCGATTCAGGGGCATCCAGTTGGGAGTCGAGCCGATCTCGTACCCGTTGGCGAAGGTGGGCAGCCCGCTGGCTCGGATGTCATTGGGATCGTTCACGCCTTTAATCCCGAGATCCAGGCCGTAGTTCTTTCCGAAGTCCGGTCCGGTCACTACCTGGTCCATACGGTAATAACCGAAGTTGCCGTCCAACAGGAGCGTCGGGCTGAGCGTCCAGGTGTGGCCGCCGCCGACCACGTAGACCTTCGTGTCGCCCAGGCTCCCCTGGTCGAAGCCCAGAATGTAATTGTCCACCACGTTGGCTCGCAGCAGGGACACCTTGCCCCAGATCGAGTGATTCCTCGTGCGCTGCCAGGTGATCTTCGTGTCATAGTTAGCGCGATCCACCTGAACCTCGCGCGCCTGCGCGTAGTCGTCGAGGAGCCCGTTCCTGTTCAGGTCTATCTTCGAATTGACCTTGGGATAAAGGTTCATAATCGCTTTGGCAAGTGGGCTGATCCGATCACCGGGAATCGTGAAGTTGTCGAACGTCTGTCGGTTCGTTCCTCCGGCGTCGCCGGTGGCTGGGTTGTAGAGCAGGAAGTTTTTGAGGTTGGTCGGGGTATTGGGGAAGACCGCAGCCACCTCGGTGAAGTCGCCGTTGCGCATTTTATCGGTCGGGACCACGTAGGGGACGTTCGAGCCGCGTCGATCGCGGAACTTCTCGTATGAGCCGAAAAAGAAGAGCTTCTCCTTCAGGATCGGGCCGCCGAACGTGCCGCCGTAAGTATGGTGCGAGAGCGGGGCTTTCGCGAACGAATTCGCATTATTGGCGAAGCCGTTGGCGTTCAGTTCATCGAAGTTCATGAACTCGAAAGCGGAGCCATGGAACTGGTTGGTGCCGGACTTGGTCACCACGGTCTGAGCCGCGCCCCCAGCCATGCCGATGTCGGCGTCGAAGTTATTGGTGGCGATGTTGACCGTTTCTATGGTCTCCGCCGGCTGGATATACCCGGCGTGGTGCGGCAGCCAGACGTTCACCGACACCGCGCCGTCAACGCGAGTGGTGTTGCTGTTCGGCTGGGTGCCGTTGACCCAGGTGCGCAACGAACGGCCCGGCGTGTCAATCTCCGCGTTCTGGAACTGCACGGGCGTCGCGCCCGGGACCAGGTTGAGCAGCGATTGATAGTTGCGGTATTGGTTCAGCGGCAGTTGGGTCACCTGAGCGGAATTTATTTCCGTGCTGAGGTCGGACTTCTCCGTGCGCAACGTAGCCGCGTCGGCGGTCACCGTGACAGATTCCTGCGCGGCGCCGATTTGCAGCGTGACGTCCAGGCGCTTAGGGTTGCCCGCCGTTACGGTGATGTCTGACTGGCGCATTTCCTTGAAGCCGCTATGCGACAAGGTCATGTTGTAGGAACCCGGCAGCAGGTTGCGGAACACATAGCTCCCGGTCTCGTCAGTGACTGCCTCCAGCTTTAAGCCGGTGCCGGTGTTCGTAATCGTGACCGACACACCATGCAGGACTGCCCCTTGAGGGTCAGTCACATTGCCTACGATACTGCCGTAGAGCGCCTGCGCGTTGGCGGCGCCGGCTAGTGAGCCTGCCGCTAACAGCGCAGCCAATACGAATCTGGTCAAAAAAGGTCGCATAATTATCTCCATTTTTCCGCTTGGTGATCTCCTCCAAGAGGGTTTAGCCCATTGGTATGACCGGAGTTCGTGACATTCAACGCCATACCTTGTTGAGCAATGTAATGATTAAGTATGTGGATTAATCGTGGTTGTTGACGGATCGGGGTCGAGAACATCTGTTGCCTTCGGCCGCCGAAACGACTCGGAAAAACAAGCCTTTTACCGCTCTGTCTGACCGCCGGCTCAATAGGTCACTCATTCTCATTATCGATTTATCGATTATCGCTTACAGCAAGCTAGCTAAGTTGACGCAGTCTAAGCTGAAGATGGTTAAACGTCAATAGTTTTGAATATTGGAAGGGTCGCGCAAGCGTAATTTAACGAAACTTTACAAATTTTTGTTGTTCGGGGCCGAGACACAGCCGATGACACATTTAGCGTAGCGTCAGTGGACGCGAATCGCCGGTCATTGTAAGTTGATGCGTATAAGCGATTTAATCGGTAGCGCGGTCAATCGCCGCAAGCATCTCCTCATCGGTGAAATATTTGAAGAATTCGACCCCGCGGTTTTGCGATTCTTGTTTCTCGACGGCTTCGAGTTTCCGCACATCGGAATAATCGACACAGCGCACGCCGCGCGATTGCAGGAACTCTCGCAGCGCGGCGATCTTCTCTGTAAGATTCTCGGCCGAACCGGGCGCGATCTTCTCCAGGTGGCGATTGACAACGGCCATTCCGCGCTCGCCGTCCTGTTTGGCTCTGCCGACCACGCCGTCCGACGCCTGCCGGGACCAGCCGATGACGAACAACCCTGTGCAGACTTTTCCGGCCGCCGGATCGAAGACCTGATAAGCCTCGTCGCCAGGATTGTCGGGATCGGGGTTCGGGTTCTTGACATACTCCACGCCGCTGCAGGGCAGGCCGAGCATTTCGTCAACGCGGTCGCCGATGGCGAAGACCACGGTGTCGCATTCGATGTCGTAAAACTCGCCCGTGCCTTTGGCCGAGAGTGATTCGCCGCGTTTCACGAGTTCGGTGTTCTCGACGCGCAGCGCGCGCAGCTTCCCGTTTTCGTCACACACGACTTCGGTCGGGGCGCTCAGAAATCTGAAGAGCATCCGCGTCGGACTTTCGCCCTCTTTCGCTTTCGTGTTGACGTGCTTGGTCAGGTCCTTGTAGCTCGTCTCGACGTCTTCGCCGACGGCTTCCAGCTTCGGGCGGACGCGTTCAATCTCCTCGCGCAGCGCGGCGGTGTCAATGTTGGCGGCGACAGCCTGGATTTCGACGTCGGTGTAGGCTCGCTGGGCGGGGCCGCGGCGCGCGACCGCGATGACCTCTTTGATCTTTTTCTCATGCGCCAGCCAATGGGCTACGTCGACCATCACGTTTCCCACGCCGATGATCGCCACGCGCTCGCCGATCTTGAAATCGCGCCGGCTGAATTCGGGCAATCCGTTGAAATAATAGACGAGGTCTTTCGCGTGGTAGACGCCCTCTGTCGTGTCACCCGGAATGCCGAGAGCTTTTGTGCCCTGCGCGCCGCAGGCCACGACGACGGTCGACGGGTTCAGAATTTCGCGCAGTTCGTCCAGCGTAAGATCAGCCTGCGCGCCTATCTTGATGTGACCGAGGTAATGCACGCGCGGGTCGGCCAGGATCTTGCGAAACTGAATACGCACGCCCTCTTTTAATTTGTGCTTGTTGAAATAGATGCCGTATTCGACCAGCCCGCCGGGTTTGATGTCGCGGTTGATGATAACGACCTCATGACCGGCTTCGGCGAGTTTTCGCACGCCGTATATCCCGGCGGGACCGGCGCCGATTGTGACTACAAGGTGACCGCTTGATTTTGTTTGTTCGCTCATTGCCTTGCCTTTTTAAACGCCCCTTTTTAAAGAAGCGGAAGTTGGAGGAGCGACAACGTACAAAGTTCCATTGCCCATTGCCACACGCATTGCCAATTGAATTGCAGGTGGAAGATTTGGCTAAGAACCTACCTGCGAAACAATGTGCGA
>Ga0137409_10004262_pt1 | contig 15036 bp, 15 predicted proteins | sample CZODoug1_16funga_FD_122059 | JGI IMG/M metagenome (GOLD analysis project Ga0137409, IMG submission 122059) | Vadose zone soil fungal communities from Angelo Coast Range Reserve, California, USA - CZODoug1_16fungal (Hybrid Assembly) | ecosystem: Environmental > Terrestrial > Soil > Vadose zone... | reverse complement strand
TGATGGAAGCGGAACGCCGCCTTGCGCGGGCCCGGCAGGCCGGCCCAGTACTCGCGCGTGGCATCGAGCAGCGTGTAGGTGCCCACCACGTTGGTCTGCACGAAGGCGCCCGGACCGTCGATCGAGCGGTCGACATGGCTCTCGGCGGCCAGGTGCATCACCGCATCGGGCTGGTGCGTGGCGAGCACGTCACGCATCGCCGCATGCTCGCATATGTCCGCCCGTACCAGCGTATGCCGGTTATGCGTCCTCCCCCCCTCCAGCGCGTCCTCGGAGGCGGCATAGGTCATCTTGTCGACGTTCACGACGCTGTGATCGGTCGCCTGGATGATGTGGCGAATGACCGCGGAGCCGATGAAACCGCAACCGCCGGTCAGCAAAATCCGCATTTCCACCTAATCCTCGCCAGCCCCGAACGGCGGCAAAATGGCAGCCCCGCCGGCTGCCCGCAATCCTTGTCTCGGCTCTGTCAGCGTGTCATCAAACCGGCACAAACGGCCGAGGAAACGATGCTTCCAGGGATCAGCGAGGAGTCGGAGGCACAGCTTGCCGGTTTCCTGCGGCCGGAGATCGCGCTTGTGGGAGCCATCGTTAGCGTGACGCTCTGCTTCTTTTCACCATCGCTGAGCGGGATGGTGACACCGCGGCCCTTGTAACCCCGTTGAAGATATTCGGCCGGCGTGAACTTGCCGCCCACCGCGGTAGCCACGATGCACCAGCCGCCGGCGTACACGAGGCGATACGGAGCGAGCGTCACTCCCTCGAGCGCCGCCAGGTGCGCGGGGCGGTCGATACAGGCGAAGAGCTTGTTCTGCGCGTGGGCCTCGTGGGCCATCCGTTCCTGCGCGAGCAGGTCTGGCGTCTGGTCCTCCGGATAGAGCCGGTCAATGAGGATGTCGAACAGTCGGCAGATGTTCTCTGCCAGGGCCTTCGGATTGGCATAAGGCTCCACAACCGGCAGCTTACTGTCGCGGATGCGCTGCTTCAGGGCATCGAGTTTGGCTTTGCGCTCTTCCGTCCGGCGGCTCGCCTCGGCCTCGCCGTATCGCTCGACATCGGCGTGGATGTCGTGCTCGACCATGTCCCAGCGTTCATCGTCGGTGAGCGCGGGGTGGGTGGCGTATGTCGGGTCACGGAAGTAGAAGAAGGCGTGGCTCTGCATCTGTGGGTTGTTGAGCACGCCGTGGAGGATTTCCAATTCCGTCACGGAAGTGCGTCCCTGAACGTGTTCCTTGAGCCAAGGTTCCCGTTCGATGACCTCGGGCCGGATGGTTTCCGGAATCCAGCCGTAGCGTTGGCCGAGCAGCCCGATGAAATAGGGCCGGCTGCGCTCGATCTCGGCCAGACAGAGCGGGAGCACCTGTCCTTCGTTGGCTTGGGCCTCGGTGATGCCCCAGCGTAGGTCCACTTCGGTAAAGGTGACGAAGCGTTTGGCGCACTTGCGGCGCAGTTCAGGGAAGACTTCCTTCACGAGCAGATCCCGCTCCCGCATCATGTCCCGGAAGGTGGAAGAGATGAAGACGCGGATTTGACGGTCTCGGCCTGGTTTCTCAGGAGGGTTCACAGGCATTAGACAAGGTTACCGTTTTCCCTGAATTCGATAGCCGAGTTCCAGGATTGCCTTGAGGGTCCCCATCGCAGCTTGGCGATCATATTCTCTTTCGGAGTCGGTCAACTCTACGTAAGGCGCAAGGCATGGGTGTTTCTTCGCCGCGTCCCCAGGTCCAGCCGCCCTTCATGCGTTGGGCCGCCCAGAGGTCGTGCGCCTTCTCGGCGAGGTGCTCGGTGAGTTCCACCAGATCGGCGGATAGCGTTATCCCGGAGGTCTCAATTGGTTTTGGTTGATAAGACATTTTCTACCTACGCGCTTTGGCGATTTTATGGCTGGGCGGCTACGGCAAGGATGCCTTACATCTTGTAAAGTTCCAACCCTGCTTCCTGGAGTTTTCGCGGCAGCCCGTGAATCGCATCAATGTCGTACTGCTGAATTCTCTTCGGCACTTTGCTCCAGGGGATCAAATAGAGGGGGAGAGCTTGCGGGCGATATCTTTTTCCTCAGCAAAGCGCCAACCGTAGGACAGCCTCTCCACATTCCACCGGCCGTGTTCGGTCTCCGCAAGCTGGAGGATGCCGTTTTTCCCGACCGCTTTGGCCATCTCCAGTAACGGGACATTTCTGTTCGGCGATGTAGTTTTGCGCACACCAAGGCCATGTTCACGGAGCACACGTTCCCAGTAGGTGACCTGAAGGTAGTTTGAAAGTTTCAGGCTGTCATCCAGCTTTTCCCACGCCTGATGCGAGGGATCCCTCGGTGTGGCGCTCCGCAGATAATCTTCGTGGGCCATCCTGGCGGCGCCTTCCTTTTACTCCGTCCACCCCCGTCTCGCCACTGGCCGCGCTCGGCCTCGTCGCGGTCGCCGGAGGGCTCGTGCTCGCGCACCGGCGCGCGGGCGACACGGGCCTCGTGCTTGACAGCGAGCGAGGCAGCGCCCTATAACAACGGCGCCGACGACAACGCTCGCTGAGCTAGCTTCGCGGACGAGACCGCTCCGAGGTCCGTCGTGAATCAGGAGGATCGACAGAATGATCGGCTCGCGCGGATTTCGACCCACGCTCGTGCTCGCGGTGGCGGCGCTGACCCTCGTCGCCGTGACGTCGCTCACCGCGCAGGAAGTGCTCACGAACGACTCGCTCATCGCCTTGAAGAAGGCCGGGCTCTCGGACTCGATCATCATCTCGAAGATCAAGTCGAGCCAGACGAAGTTCGACGCGAGCACGAAGGGGCTCATCGGCCTGAAGAACGCCGGCATGTCGGATCAGGTGATCGAGGCCGTCGTCAACGCGGGATCCGCGGCGCCGGCACCGCCGGCCGCCGCCGCGCCCGCAGCCCCCGCAGCTGCGGCGGCCCCGGCGGCGGCGCGGGAGAGCATCGTCCACCTGATCGCCGGCAAGTCCGTCGAGCTCGTCGCCGCCAACGCCGCTCTAGAGTTCAACACCGGGTTCTTCGACTCCAAGAGCGAGCTCGTCCTCAAGGGAAGGAAGGCGACCTACCGGATCGCGGACACGAAGCCGGTCTTCTACAGCACGTGGTCCCCGAACGACGCGCCGCTGGTGCGGCTCAAGCCGGGTAGCGACCACGACGACCGCAATCTCAAGATCTCGAGCGGATCGTTCGCGCCGTTCGGCGGCTCCGTGAAGTACGGTGTCCGCAGCGAGGACAAGGTGGACATGGAGGCGGCCGAGCGGGACGCGCGCGGCCTCTACAAGCTGACGCCCAAGGAGCCGCTGAAACCGGGCGAGTACGGCTTCGTCCTCACTTACGGAATGGCCGCGGGTGCGTCCGGCCGCGTGTACGACTTCGGCGTGGACTAGGAGCGCGTCAGGCGGGAATCGCGACTTTCTTCAGGAGCTCGAGGTCGTCGAGCGCCCGGCCGGCGCCGCGCGCGGCGCAGCTCAGCGGATCGTCGGCCACGCGGACCGGCAGCTGAGTCACGTGCTGGAGTAACCAGTCGAGCCCGCGCAGGAGCGCGCCGCCGCCGGTCAGCACCACGCCCTTCTCGATGATGTCGGCCGCCAGCTCGGGCGGCGTCCGCTCGAGACACGTGCGGACCGTCTCGACGATGGTCATCACGGGCTCGCGCAGCGCCTCGCGGATCTCCTCGTCGGTGATGACGAGGGTCTTCGGAACGCCATCGACGAGATCACGCCCCTTGACCTCGATCGAGCTTCGCTCCAGCGCTTCCGGATGGGCGGAGCCCAGCGCGATCTTGATCTCCTCGGCACGCCGCTCGCCCACCAGCAGGCGGTAGTGCTTCCGGATGTGCTGGATGATCGCCTCGTCCATCTCGTCGCCCGCGATCCTGACCGAGTTGCAGTAGACCGTGCCGGACATGGAGATGACGGCGACCTCGGTCGTCCCGCCGCCGATGTCGACGACCAGGTGGCCGCCCGGCTCGTGAATCGGCAGGCCCGCGCCGATGGCCGCGGCCGTCGGCTCTTCGATCAGATACACGTCGCGCGCCCCGGCCTCGAGCGCCGCGTCGCGCACCGCGCGCTTCTCGACCTGGGTGATGCCGGAGGGGACGCCGACCACCACCCGCGGCCGGTCGAGGACCCAGGCCCGCTTCCGTCCCGAGGAGATCTGCCTCGCTCGCTCGATGAAGTACTGCAGCATCCGCTCGGTCACGTCGAAGTCGGCGATGACGCCGTCCTTCAGCGGGCGGATCACCTGGATGTTCTCGGGCGTGCGGCCGAGCATCGCTTTGGCCTCGTGCCCGACCCCGATCACCTCGTTGTCGGTCCGACGGATCGCGATGATCGAGGGCTCGTTGAGGACGATGCCCTTCCCCTGGACGAACACCAGGGTGTTGGCGGTGCCGAGGTCGATCGCCAGGTCCGACGAGAAGAGCCCAAATAGACGGTCCGATAGCATCGTCGCCACAACTAGCAATCCCCGCGCCACACTCGGCGCGCGCTCGAACTGCGTGATTCGACAAGGCGCCACGTTACCGGACGCCCGCCGCCGGTGATCGGGCGGTGACAGCAGCGACGCCCGGCGGACAGCGAGCGAACGTCCGGAACCATCCGACGCACGACGCGCCGGTCGCTACATCTTCCCCCAGTAGGCGCGATCCGCCGGGAAGACCGTCTTGCAACGGGTCGGGGCCGTCGGCCCGTCCAGCGTGTCGGCCGCGGCGCGCCAGGTCGCATAGTGCGGTGCCGCGCGGTGAGCTTCGAGCGCTGCCATATCCTTGTAGACCTCGTAGAAGTAGTAGACGTTCTCGTCCTGCTCGTCCTGGAGGACGTTGAACTGCAGGCAGCCCGGCTCGTCTCGCTCGGAGCCGAGCGCGTCGATCTCGATCGCCTCGAGGAAACGCTTCTTCTGGTCCGCCTTCACGCGCACTTTCACCCAGATCGCCAGCATCGAGCCCTCCTTCGTGATGGCACCGCTATCGGTCGGTCACGCGGGATGGTAACGCGAAGTGCCCGCTTGAGTCGGACAAAGCATCGGCGCGCACGGACGGGCAAAAATGCGTGTGCACTTCTTACGCGGTAACGGCGCGTGCTGCGGCGCGCGTCGTACCGATACGGGCGGCTGGTTGCCGTAAGCCAACGCAATCGCGCCGCCTTCGCTCGGAGCCGCCTCGATCCACTCCGCTGGCACAAAAGATGCCCAACACGACGTCAGGCGAACATCGCCCACGAGCATGGGGAGGAAGAGAAATGAGCACTCGCGTCGTAGGAGCGGTTCTGGTCACGCCACTACTCCTGGCCATGCTGGGAGGCTGCGTGTACAGAAGCAAGGAGGTCCAGACGTCAACGCCCAGCCCAGTGGTCATGGCGCCGGCGCCCGCACCGCAACCCGCGCCGGTCGTGGTTCCACCCGCGGCGCCTCCAGTGACCTCAGCGGTCCCCTCGGATCGTGTCGTGTATCCCGAGGGTCGCTGGCAGCTCTACGGTGACGGCCGCAGCGTGCCGTACTACTGGGTATGGATCCCGACCGGATCGACCCTCGCGACGGCGCCATCGCCTCCGATGAGGCCGAGTGGCTCGGCCGTGCTGTCGAATTCGGACCGGACACATATGTTCAGAGAGGGACGCTGGCAGCTTTACGGTGACGGCGGAGCCACTCCCTACTACTGGGTGTGGATCCCGAGCGGTACGACGCCGCCAACCCCGCCGATTCCGCCGCAAGCCGGCTAGATCCACGATCCCAAACGGAGGGGGCCTGTCGCAGGCCCTCTCCGTCTTTTCTTCGGCTGCTTCTCGTGAACCTCCCTGGCTTGAGTGCGAGGGCCACAGTATAGTGCGCGGTGTCCGGCCGTTATCTCCGAGGGGGGTGACGTCATGTCCGACGGTTCTCTCGAGCTGGTCAACGACACGAACACCCCCCCACCCGCTCACCGCGGACCGCTGACGCGGCGCTGGACGGAACAACGCTGGCTGCTCGACAATACGATCCGCTCGGTGGGGATGGACTGGGACCAGCCGCGCTCCCTCTATCTTTCAGTGCCGTGCGGCCCCGAGGCCAACGCCGACTTCGCCGCCATCCGACAGCGCATCACGAAGCTCGCCGACGCGTCGCCCGCCTTCGAGGCGGTCGCCCGCCGTCGTGAGGCCAAGGCCCGGGCCGCCGAGGAGAGCCAGGATTTCGTGACGGCGCGCGAGAGCTACTTCATGGCGAGCATCCACTGGGGCGCCGCGCAGTGGCCGATCGACGAGAACAACGAGCAGAACCGCCTCTACAACGGCAAGAAGCGCGAGTGCTACACGAAGTACGCGCGGCTGGCCGACCATCGCGTCGAGGCCGCCTGGATTCCGCTGCCGGGTGGCCAGTCGCTGCCGGCCTGGTTTCACCTGCCGCCCGGTTACAACGGCGCGCGCATCCCGGTCGTGGTGTCGCTCCCGGGCATGGACAGCTTCAAGGAGATGGGCGTCGCCATGTACGGCGACCGGTGGCTCTCGCGCGGCATGGCGGTGCTGGCGCTCGACGGGCCGGGGCAGTACGAGTGCCCGCTGCTCGACATCTATTTCAGCATGCCCGCGTGGATCGCGACGGGCACGGCCGCCGTCGACTGGCTATCGGCCCGCGTCGAGATCGATCCGAGCCGAATCGGACTGGCCGGCAACAGTTTCGGCTCGTTCTTCGGCACCATCGCGGCCGCCCACGAGCCGCGCATCCGCGCGGTCGCGGTCTCGGCCGTCTGCCACGAGCCCGGATTTCACACGATCTTCGAGGAGGCGTCGCCGACCTTCAAGATGCGCTTCATGTACATGTCCGGGATCACCGACGAGGCGCGCTTCGACGAATTTCGCCGTAGCATGACGTGGGAGGGGCACGCCGAGCGGATCCGCGCGCCGTATCTCTGCCTCGCGGGCGAATTCGACGAGCTCTCGCCGCTCGAGCACACCGAGCGACTGATGAAGTCCCTCCAGGGTCCCAAGCGTCTGGTCGTTTATCAGGATTCGCGTCACTCCGTCGGCAACGTGCCGGCCGCGAACCTGGGTCCGTTTCCGCCGATCCTCGCCGCCGACTGGATGGCGGCGGCGCTCGCCGGGAAGTCGTTCCCGAGCGAGAAGTGGTACGTGGAAGCGACCGGACGAACCGTCAAAACCCCGCTCTAGGATCAGAGGTCAACGATGCCCGACTATCGCACCGTCGAGCGGCAGCTCACCGGAGCCCTCGGGCTCCAGCGTCGCCCCGTCGCCGTCGCGTTCCGACCCTCACCGCCCCCGGGCGTGCCGAAGTTCAGCGGGACCGAGCCCTCGGGCTGCAGCTTCTGGCGGCTCGCCGCCGCAGAGCGAACCTTCTACACGGTTCCCGCCGATCACCACAACTGCCCGATCGGCAGCTACACGCACAACATCCCCCTGCCGCCCGACCGCGCGGCGGAGCTTCCGCAGACGCTCGCGCTCATGACCGAGCTCGGCTACCTCAAGATGGAGGAAGTTCCCGGGATTCCGCGCCTGGCCGAGACGCCGGGGGTCGTGGTCTACGCGCCGCTCGCCGAGTCGCCGGTCGATCCGGACGTCGTGCTGGTCGCCGGCAGGCCGGGCCGCGTGATGCTGCTGCAAGAAGCCGCCTTGCGCGCCGGCATCGCGGCGCCGGCTCCGCTCCTCGGCCGCCCCACGTGCATGGCGCTGCCGGCGTCCATCGCCCAGGGCGTCATCGCGAGCACGGGCTGCGTCGGCAATCGGGTCTACACCGGCCTGGGCGAGGACGAGCTCTACGTGATGATCCCGGGCAAGGACGTCGCGCGAGTGGCCGCGGAGGCTCAGACAATCACGTCCGCCAACCTGAAGCTCTCCGATTACCATCGCGAACGGCGACGCGCGCTGGCGACCGAATAGCGAGATCGAGGAGAACGCGCATGTCCGACACGTCGGAGGCTCCGCTCCAGTTCCAGCTGCGCAAGCTCGGCCACGTCGTGCTCAACGTCACCGACATCGAGAGGTCCGTGCGCTTCTACACCGAGGTGCTCGGCCTGGCGATCAGCGATCGGTACCCGGATAGCATGGTGCCGGGCGGCATGGTCTTCATGCGCTGCAACGCCGACCATCACGGCGTGGCGCTGGTCGGCGGCGCCCGGAAGAGCGACCCCAGCAGCCTGAATCACTTCGCCTTCGAGGTGGCGACGCTCGACGAGGTGTTCCGCGCGCGGGCGTGGCTCCGCAAGCACGGTGTCCCGATCGTGTTCGAGGGCCGCCGCCGGGCCGGCTGTCAGATCGCCGTCGAGTTCCAGGACCCCGACGGCAACAACCTCGAGGTCTACTGGGGCATCGATCAGGTCGGCACGAACGGTTACGTACGGCCGGCGAGCGAGTGGCGGCGGGCGCGCACGCTCGAGGACGCCGTCGCCAACTTGCCGCCGGGCCAGCGGCTGCCGCTCTACTCGGCCTGAGAGTCCGCGCACTGCCCAGCCTGAACCTGATCGGTCAGTCGCTGCTCGCCGGGCTCTTCACCGGCGGCCTCTACGCGCTGCTCGGCCTCGGTCTCAGCCTCACGTGGGGTCTGCTCCGCGTCATCAACCTCGCAAACTTCGCGCTGGCGTTTCTCGGGGCGTACCTCACCTATCAGCTCGCGACCGCGTTCCGGCTCGATCCGATCCTCACGCTCGTCCTGATCGTGCCGGGATTCTTCGTGGTCGGGATCGTGCTCGAGGAAGGATTTCTCCGCTTCGAGATCGACGAGCTCACGTCGCTGATCGTGACCTTCGGGCTCACCGTCATCCTCGAGAGCCTGATTCAATGGATCTGGACCGCCGATTTCCGTCGGCTCGAGTCGCCGTACATGAGGACATCGCTCAAGCTCGGGACGTTCTACGTGGGACTCGGCGGCCTCCTGGCGTTCGGCGCGGCGGCGGCCTTGACGCTCGCCACGTGGGCGTGGCTCCGCTGGAGCTATCTGGGCAAGGCCGCGCGCGCGAGCGCGCAGGACGGGCCGATGGCCAGCGCGTTCGGCGTCAATCGCCGCCGTCTCGCGCTGCTGCTCGCCGGCCTGAGCTCGGCGTACGCGGCCGTCGCCGGACTGTTCATCGCCCTCAACCACACCCTGGCGCCGTCGCAGATCTACTCGTGGATCGGCGTGGTGTTCGCGGCCGTCATCATCGGCCGGCTCGGCAACGCGCTCGGGCTCCTCGCCGCGTCGATCTTCATCGCCACGAGCGAGGCGCTGACGATGGCGGTCACCGCGCCGGGCTGGGCGCCGCTCGTGTCGTTCACGCTCCTGATCGTCATCTTGCTGCTGCGGCCGGAGCTCTGAGCGTGTCCCGGCTTCGACCGGCGGCGCCCCTCGTCGCCGTCGCCCTGGTACTGGCTCTCGTGCCGGCGCTGAAGCTTCCGGCCTTCTACGAGTCGTTCCTCTACCTGGTGTTTTTCTGGGTGTCGCTGGCAACGAGCTGGAACATCCTCAGCGGCTACGCGGGCTACTTCAGCTTCGGTCACGCCGCGTTTTTCGGCGCGGGTGTCTACACGACGGCGACCCTCGCGACCGCCTTCAACGTCCCGTTCCTGTGGACCTTGCCGGCAGCCGGACTGGTCGCGGCGCTCCTCGGGAGCGCGATCGCCGCGGTCGTCTTCCGCGTCCGCGGCGTGCGCGGCGAGCTCTTCGGCCTCCTCACCCTGGCGGTCACGTTCGTGCTGTCGACGATCGCCCTCAACACGCGGCTCGACGGCGGTCCCGGCGTCTTCCTGGCCGCGGTCCCCGTCCCGACGCTCTTCGGCGCGCCGGCGACGACGCTCTACCACCTGGCGCTCGCGGTCGCCTTCCTCTCGACCTTCGCCGCGCTCGCGATCTATCGGTCCCGCTGGGGCATAGGGCTCTTCGCGATCCGCGACGACGAGGACGTCGCGGAAGTCCTCGGCGTGCCCACCTATCGCTACAAGCTCGTCGCCTTCGCGCTGAGCTGCTTCATCGCCGGGCTGATCGGCGGGATCCACGCGATGTTCGTGACGTACGTGACCGTCGCCGAGACGTTCGCGGTCGGGCTCGCGGTCGACGCGATCATGATGGCCGCCCTCGGCGGCACCCGCTTCTGGTACGGCCCCGCGCTGGGCGCCGTCCTCGTCACCGCGCTCACGCAGTCCCTCACCGGCGGGGAGAGCGCGGTCCTGAACCGGGCGCTGATCGGCGCGATCCTGATCGCCGTCATCGTGTTCCTGCCCGACGGCGTCGCGGGCGGCTTGAGTCGCGTGCGTCGCGCGAGGGCCGCGCCTGTCGCGCCGGCGAGCGCCGCGGTCGCGGTCGGCACCGAGGCGCCGGCGCCGGTGGCGACGGTTCCGCTGCTCGGATGCACCGACGTGAAGAAGGCTTTCCGCGGCCTCCAGGCGCTGACCGGCGTGACGCTCGAGGTCCGGGCCGGCGAGATCCTCGGCCTCATCGGCCCCAACGGATCGGGCAAGTCCACCTTGATCAACGTGGTCAGCGGCTACTACCGGGCGGATGGCGGCCGGGTCGTGCTCGCCGGTCTGGACATCGCCCGGGTGCAGGCCCACCGGATCGCGGGGCTCGGCGTCGCCCGCACGTATCAGATCCCGCGCTCGTTCCGCCGGCTCACGGTCGTCGATAATGTCGCGCTCGCGGCCATGTTCGGCGGCGGGCACGGCCGCGCGACGGGACGCGGCCTGGCACGCTCCTGGCTTGCCTTCACCGGCCTCGAGGCCAAGGCGGACGCGCTGCCCGACGAGCTGAACCTGCTCGAGCGCAAGTTCCTCGACCTCGCTCGCGCGCTCGCCTCAGAGCCGAGGCTGGTGCTGCTGGACGAGGTCCTCTCGGGCCTGACACCGGCGCAGATGACGGATGCGCTGCGCCTCGTTCGCCGCATTCGCGACCGCGGCACGACCGTCGTCTTCGTCGAGCACATCATGCGGGCGGTGCTCGACCTCGCCGACCGTGTCGTGGTGCTGAGCGGAGGACGGGTCATCGCCGAAGGCCTCCCGCGTCAGGTCATGCGTGATCCGGACGTGGTCCGCGCGTATCTCGGCAAGGCCTATGCTTGAGGTCGAGCGTCTCGAGATCGCCCACGGCGACGCCGTCGCGGTCTGGGACGTGTCGCTCGTCGTCGGCGCTCGTGAGCTCGTCACCGTGGTGGGGCCGAACGGCGCCGGGAAAACCACGCTCATCGACGCGATCGCCGGCCTTCTCCCGGTCCGCGCCGGCCGCGTGCGGCTCGACGGGCGCGATCTGGCGTCCGTCGCGGCCCACGAGCTCTGCAGTCACGGGATCGCGCTGGTCCCCGAAGGCCGCCGCCTCTTCCCGGCCATGACGGTCGAGGAGAATCTCGAGCTCGGCAGCTACGCGCGGGCCGCGCGCGCGCGGCGCCACCAGAGCCTCGAGCGGGTCTACGGGACCTTCCCAATCCTGCGCGAGCGCCGGCGACAGCTCGCCGGCTCGCTCTCGGGAGGTCAGCAGCAGATGGTCGCGATCGGACGCGCGCTGATGGCGATGCCGCGCCTCTTGCTCCTCGACGAGCCCTCGCTCGGCCTGGCGCCGCAGATCGTCGATCAGGTCTTCGAGGTCGTCGCCGGAATTCACGCCGAAGGCGTGGCGGTGCTGCTGGTCGAGCAGAACATCGTCCAGGCCTTCGCGATCGCGGCCCGCGCCTACGTGCTCGAGCAGGGCCGGATCGTCGCCGAGGGCGCCCCGTCAGACCTGGCCCGCGACGCGCGGATTCGCGAGGCCTACCTCGGCCAGCAGTGAATCAGCCGGTCGGGCTCTGGACCCTGAAGTGTTGCTCGGGGACCGGATAGCGCGCCGAGCTGAACGAATCGCGAATCATCCGGTTGGTGTCGAAGTAGACCTGCCAGTAGTGCGCGTTGTTGCAGTACGGCCGAATGGCGAGCACGGGCCCAGCCAGGGTGAACTGGAGAATCTCGACGTCTGGAGCGGGCTGACCCAGCACGTTCGGGATCCGCGTCAACCGTTCCTTGAGCATGGCGACCGCGTCCTTCACGTCCACCCCGTGGGCGAGCTGCGCCGTGAGGTCTACGCGGCGGTAAGGATTCGCCGAGAAGTTCTGGATCGTGTCCCCCACGATCTTGTTGTTGCCGACGATGGTCCGCACGTTGTCGGGGGTGTCGAAGCTGGTGGCGAACATTCCGATCTCGTGCACGGTCCCGGTCACGCCGCCGCCGCTGACGAAGTCGCCGGTCTTGAACGGCCGGAATATCACCAGGAAGACGCCCGCCGCGAAGTTGCCGAGGAGACCGCCCCACGCCACGCCGATGGCCACGCCGACCGCGGCGATGACCGCCGCGAACGTGGTGGTCTCGACCCCGAAGATCCCGAGGATCGCGATGACGAGGACGACGTTGAGCACGATCGCCGCGGCCGAGGCGATGTAGCGGCCGAGCGTGGGGTCGAGGCGCTGGTGGACGAGCCAGCGGTTGATGAGTCGGCCGACGAAGTTGACGACCGCGCGTCCGATGATCCAGAGCGCGATGGCGCCGATGATGCGAATGCCGAAGCGTATCCCGACGTCGATCGCGACCTGCAGCATATCTCGCGGTTCCATTCGTCCGGCTCCATCCTGCCGGAGGCTTCGAGACGCCCCGGCCGGGCATAGTAGACCAAAGTCCCGCGGGGCTAGGGCATCCGACCAAGGTCTCATTGTTGGCCGCTCCCCGCCCCCCGATTCTCTGAGGCACGCTGGACTCGACTGGAACCGGCCCGGGGGAACACGCCCGATGGGGGCGGAAAGGCGCAACAATGCTGCAGACGCTGGCACAGAACTGGTGGGCGATCGTCCTTCGCGGCATCTTCGCGGTGCTCTTCGGCCTCGGCACGTTCTTCTGGCCCGGCATCACGCTGGCGGTCCTCGTCCTGCTCTACGGGGGCTATCTCTTCGTCGACGGAATCCTGGCTGTCCTGTGGTCTCTCATGCGACGGCAGGGGTCGTTTTCGTGGGGGGTCTTCCTGGCCGGCCTGGCGAGCCTGGCCGCCGGCGTGCTGACGCTCCTCTTGCCCGGTGTCACCGCGATCGCGCTCCTCTACCTGATCGCGGCGTGGGCCATCGTCCGCGGTATATTCGAGATCCTCGCGGCGTTCCACCTGCGTCGGGAGCTACGTAACGAATGGCTGCTCGCGCTGAACGGCGCGCTGAGCGTCCTCTTCGGCGTCGTCCTCATCGTCGCTCCGGGCGCGGGGGCGCTCGCGGTGCTGTGGCTGATCGGCTCGTTTGCGATCGTGGTCGGAATCCTGATGATCGCGCTCGGCTTCCGGCTCAAGGGCATGAAGAACGCGGGCGCTCGGCGACTCGCCTACGGCAGGTAGCGTCGTGCTTGACGGAGGGCTCATGAAGCGCTGGATCCGGATCATCGCGGGCCGAAGCCTGCCGGTCGCGCTCGCGCTCGTGCTCGCCACACCTCCGCTTCCGCGAGCCCAGCAGGCTCCGGCCCAGGCCCCGCCGCCTCCGGCTGCGCAGCCCGCCTCGGCCCAGCCACCGGGCGACGACGACGTCCAGCCCTTCAAGCCAGAGGAGCTCGAGGCGATCGTCGCGCCGATCGCGCTCTACCCCGATCCGCTGGTCGCGCAGGTGATGATGGCGGCGACCTACCCGCTCGAGGTGATCCAGGCCGCCCGGCTCATGAAGTCCAACCCGAACCTCAAGGACGCGGCGCTCAACGACGAGCTCAAAAAACACGACTGGGACGACAGCGTGAAGTCGCTGTGCAGCTTCCCCCAGACCCTCGACCTCTTGAACGAGAAGATCGACTGGATGCAGAAGCTCGGCGATGCCTTCCTCGACCAGAGGAAGGACACCATGGACGCCATCCAGCGCATGCGGGCGAAGGCGCAGGCGCAGGGCAATCTCCAGTCGAACGAGCAGCAGAAGGTGATCGTCGAGCAGGCGGCGGCGCAGCCGGCGCCACCGGCGTCCGGACAGCCGGCTCCGCCCGCGGAGCAGACCATCATCAAGATCGAGCCGGCGAATCCGCAGGTGGTCTACGTGCCGAGCTACAACCCGACCGTCGTCTACGGGTCATACCCGCCCGCCTATCCGCCTTACTACCCGTATCCCCCGGCCTACCCCTGGGGTGCAGCGGCGCTCTCATTCGGCGTGGGGATGGCGGTCGGCGCGGCGGTCTGGGGCGGATGTAACTGGGGTGGCGGCGACGTCGATGTCGACGTCAACAAGTCCAACAACTTCACCAACAACGTGAACCGTGGGGACAAAGCCACCCAGATCAAGAACGAGCGGGGCAGCGGCCAGGGCGGCAAGGAATCATTCAAGCACAATCCCGAGCACCGCAAGGGCGCTCAGTATCGCGACAAGGGCACCCAGCAGAAGTACGGCCGCGGCAACAGTCCCCAGGCCGGCTCGCGAGATGCTTACCGGGGCCGTGATCAGGGAGGCGGCCGGGGAGACGCGAGCCGCGGTGGCGGTCCCAGTGCGTCTACTCGCGAGGCCGGGGGTGGGCAACGTGGGCCGACGGCAGGCACCCGCGAGGCGGGGGGCGGGCAACGTGGGCCGACGGCAGGCACCCGCGAGGCCGGCGCGGGCGGCGGCGGTCGTGACGCCGGAGCTTTCGAGGGCGGGGGGCAAGGTCGCGATCAGCGCGCCAACAGCCAGCGCGGTCAATCCAGCGTGAGCTCCTCCCGAGCGAGCGGCTACAGCGGTGGCGGTGGTGGCGGAGGTAGCCGAGGCGGCAGCAGCAGCAGCAAAATGTTGTATATTATATAGCTGGATAGTAGCTAGGTACATTAGTGACATGTAGGTACAATGCTTGATAATACCGTAAGACAGATGAAGTGCAGAGACCATGAACGCGAGTAGGGTCACATGGATGCTAGCCAGTGGCTTTCACGTTTCATATCACAACTTTTGATCCACGGTCTTCGCAGTCCTCCGTCTTAGCAATCCCCAAACATTTAACTTTCGATTCCCTGTCCAAATGTAACTGCGACCGTGGCGCGGACTGTTCCATTGAAGATCAAACAGGCTTTGCCATGGTTATCTTTAGTTAAACGTGAGTTTTCCTAGAGTCTTTGAAGCACAGGCAAACGCAGAATCGCAACAGTGGTTGTCTGCGAAAAGC
>Ga0137409_10004261_pt1 | contig 15036 bp, 15 predicted proteins | sample CZODoug1_16funga_FD_122059 | JGI IMG/M metagenome (GOLD analysis project Ga0137409, IMG submission 122059) | Vadose zone soil fungal communities from Angelo Coast Range Reserve, California, USA - CZODoug1_16fungal (Hybrid Assembly) | ecosystem: Environmental > Terrestrial > Soil > Vadose zone... | reverse complement strand
CCGCCCTCTGCGCAATTGCAGGCGGGTCGATGGTGCACACGAGGTGCGCCAAGCTCTCGAAGGCCGAGCCCGCCGTGCCCTCCGGCGGTATACCAGCTTCCGCAATGGTCGCGTAGAGCTTATGCGCCTCGCGCCCAGTCAGGCGCACCGACGCGGCGCCGAAGGTCAGTTTGCACGAGCGCGACGTGATGTCGACGTTACTCGCGCGACAGACGACGGCGTCGGCCTTAACCGAGATCTTCCCGCTGGCAGGAAAGTTGACATCGGAATGACCGGTGAACAGGCGCGCCATCACGCGCTTTTCGTACCCGCTCAAGAGCGGCGAATGCGCCGCGACGAGAGACGCGAGCGCCAAAGCGCTGGACCCTGCTACGGTCTCGGCCGACGCGCTCTGGCTCGCCAGCAGCAGCGGAAAGAAAAGAAGAACCGCTTGCCTCAGGTCCCGCGCTTTCATGTTTAATTTCTCCCTCGGAAGGCTGATGATCACCCCGAGGTCACGGCAAAAACAAGGCCGCAGTGAACCCCAATGCGGGCACAAGTCCGGTCATGACAGCACTTCAAAATAATCCTGGCGACTAAGGCTCGCCGACCACGATGACGTGTAATTTGCGCGGGCCGTGAGCGCCGAGAATGAGGGTCTGCTCGATATCGGCGGAGCGCGACGGGCCGGTAATCATGTTGACGGTACGCGGCATGGCGCCGGCGCCGAAACGGGAGCGCAGGCGCGCCATCACGGTTTCAAAGTCGGACGCAACGTCAAGCGCGGTGACGACCACAATGTGGACGTCGGGCAGGAAATTGAGCGTGGTCGGGTTGTCGGCGCCGGAGGTGAGAACCAGGGTGCCAGTCTCGGCCACCGCCGCGAAGGCGTGAGACACCGCCGCAAGGTCGCTGCCATCGGCAGCGCCGTGGCGGATTTCCAGCGTCCCGGCGCGTTCCCACGGCATCGACGCCAGCCGCGGGTCGGCGCCGCGGCGGATCGCGGGCGGAAGATTGTGAGCGCGCAGGAAAGCCGCGACTGCGGCCGGAATGTCGGCCGGATCGGCCATGCGCTCCACCGTACCGGCTGCGGCTTTCACCATGCGGGCGAACAGATCAAGCCGCGCGGCCGGCGGCAGCTGTCCGCGTTGCGGCACGACTCCCTGGGGATGACCGGCAAGGCGCGTCGCCACTTCCAACTGACGCGTCGCCTCGGCTCCGGTGACGCCGAGCGAGCGGCGAATAGTCGCCAGAACGAGTTCGCGGGGGGTCATGGCGGCCCGCTTGCGGGGGAGGTTGGCGTGGGGGCAACGGTACGCCCGCGCATCCGGTTCCATTGCGCCTGGAAGGTGCCCCCTTGCGGCGCCGGAAAGTCGCGATGGCGGGTCCAGCCCGACGCCAACGGTAGCCAGGAAAAGCGGCCCCGCACGCGTCCCGCGCGTGCCAGCAACCGCGCCACCATCGCGGTGGCGATGCCGTAGAGCCGCGGCCGTTTGGCGAAGAAACCCCACAAGGCGAGGCCCGCCCGCACGGTCGCGGGCGACAAATGCTGCTCGAACTCGCGCTCGCGCCAGGTCCGCATCATGCGCGGCAGCGGGATGCGCACCGGGCACACTTCCTCGCAGCGCCCGCAAAAGGTCGAGGCATTCGGCAAATGCCCGGCCTTGTCGATGCCGATCAGGCTCGGCGTCAGCACGGCGCCCATCGGCCCCGGATAGACCCACCCGTAGGCGTGGCCGCCGACCGCGTGATAGATCGGGCAATGATTCATGCAGGCGCCGCAGCGGATGCAGCGCAACATGTCGCGGAACGGGCCGGCAACCATCGACGAACGGCCGTTGTCCAGCAGCACCACGTGGTATTCGGAGGGCCCGTCGGGATCGCCAGGCCGGCGTGGGCCGGCCGAGAGCGTCGTATAGACCGACATTTCCTGTCCCGTGGCCGACCGCGCCAGCACGCGCAGAAGCTGGGAAAGGTCCTCCAGCGTCGGCACCAGCTTTTCGATCGACGCCAGCACGATATGGGCCTTGGGCAGAGTCTGGGTGAGGTCGCCATTGCCCTCATTGGTGACGATCACCGAAGCGCCGGTCTCGGCGACCAGAAAGTTCGCGCCCGTAATGCCCACATCGGCGGCGAGGAATTTTTCGCGCAGCACGCCGCGGGCCTCCGCCAGCAGGCTCACCGGCTCCACGAGATTGCGATTAGCCGGCAGATGCGTGTGAACGCGGCGAAAATCGCTCTCGATCTGCGCCTTGGTGAGGTGCACGGCCGGCGCGATGATGTGGGACGGCATCTCATGGCGAAGCTGGATGATGTATTCGCCGAGATCGGTTTCGACCGGGGTGACGCCGTTGGCCGCGAGGAAATCGTTGAGCCCGATTTCCTCCGCCACCATGGACTTGCCCTTCGTTGCCGTGCGGGCGCCAAGCTTGCGGCAGATGTCAAGAATAATCCGCCGCGCGTCCTCGCCGGTGACGGCGTAATGCACGTGGCCGCCGTGCGCGACGACGCGTTTCTCATAGGCTTCAAGATAAAGATCGAGATGGGCGAGCGTGTGGTCCTTGATGTCACGGGCGCTATCGCGCAGCGCCTCGAATTCGGGAAGCTCGTCGGCCACCTCGCGGCGCCGCGCGATGAAATTCACCTCTACGAATTTCAGCGCATTCTGCAGATCCGCATCGGCGAGCGCGGCCTTCGCATTGTCCTTGAATCGCGGCGACGTCGCCGCATGAGCGACGACGTCGGTCATCGCTTCACCTCAGCCGGAGCGCGTGCCGGGACGCCGATTGCGGGCTCGTGCGTCATTCCGGCCAAAACCTCGGCGACATGGCGCACCTCAATGTTGGCGCCATCGCGCTGCAGCTTGCCGGCCATGTTCATAAGGCAGCCGAGATCGCCGGCGAGCAGCAGATCGGCGCCAGTCGCCACGATGGCGGCGGCCTTCTTGGCGACGATGGCGTTCGAAATTTCCGGGTACTTCACGCAGAAAGTGCCGCCGAAGCCGCAGCAGACGTTGGCGTCGCGCATCTCGGCGAGCCGCAGTCCTTCGACGGTGGCAAGCAGGCGCCGCGGCTGATCGCGCACGCCAAGCTCGCGCAGGCCCGAGCAGGAATCGTGATAGGTCGCAGTCGCCTCAAGGCGCGCTGCCACGCGATCGACGCCACAGACATCGACCAGGAACGACACCAGTTCATAGGTCTTTTCCGCCAAGGCATCGGCGCGCGGCTGCCAGTTCGGGTCGCCGCGAAACAATTCCGGATAGTGGACTTTGATCATCCCGGCGCACGAGCCTGACGGCGCCACCACGTAATCACACGGCGCAAACGCCCGGATCACCTGCTGGGCGATATCGCGGGCGGTGGCGCGGTCGCCGGAATTGAACGCGGGCTGGCCGCAGCAGCTTTGGCGCGGCACCTCCACGGTGCAGCCGGCGTCCTGCAGAAGCTTGGCGGTCGCAAACCCCACCGACGGGCGGATCAAATCGACGAGGCAGGTGACGAACAGCCCAACGCGCCTGGCCATCGGCTCGGCCATGAGGAGGCTCCAATCGGATGACTGAGATCCGCGCGAGATTTAGGCCATTGCACCGGCACTGCAAGCGGGACCGACAGTCGCGGGCGGCACGAAAATGCGAGTCGCAAACCCCTGCCGGGCAAAATTGAGCCAGGACAATCGTGAGCCGGGACGATCGTGACAGTGTTACAGCGCGTTCGGAGGGAGCAGCGGAGGCGGATGCCGGTCACCCTCTCCCGCTTGCGGGGAGAGGGTGCAATGCGGCCCTGCGATGATCGTAGACCAGATAACTGTAGGCCAATTCACATCGGCGGCGTAATGCCGTTCTTGCCCACGTTGATGCCCGCGGTTTCGACGTCGCCGTTCGGCAATTTGGTGCCGGCGCCGATGAAAACCTTCGCGCCGGGCTTGAGGTCGGCCTTGTCGCCGTTGACGAATTGCACGATCGTCGCGTTGTTCGGCACCGAGATCTTCTTCTCGCCCTCCTTGTACTTCATCGTGAGCATCGGGCCATCCACTGACGTCACGAGCTGCTCCACGTTGGCGTTGGTCATGGTGCTGTTGGGGACGAGGTCCCATGGCCGGTGTCCTTCACCGGCGCCGCGCCGCGCTTCCGGGAAGATGTGGACCTCGATGGCCTTCTGGGTGCCGTCGGCCTGCGGCATGGCGGTGATGCCGACGAACGAGTTCTGCTTGATGTCGGAGAGCATGGCCTTGTCGACGCCCGTCACCAACGCGTTGTCCTTGAGCACAACCTTGACGGTCGCGCCTTCGCGGCTCTTGACGGTGAGCGTATTGCCGTCGACTTTCTCGATCTCGCCGCGTACCCGTGTGGGCGCGGGTTGCTGTGCCGACACTGAAGCGATCGAAAGCAGCAGCGCCAGGCCGGTGGCACCGACGACGCCGTACTTGAATTTCGTCATGATGATATCCTCCACTTGCCGCCCCGGGGTGTTGCACGCCCTGATGCGAAGCTAATCCCGGAATGCGGATTGTTCTGGGCGTGTTCTGCGACGGCCGGGCGACACAATAAAGCATTTTTCACGGCTGTGTAGATGGAATTGGGGTATCATTTCCCTTGTCGCTTGGCGTCCGGCGCGGGCTGCGCCACCGTTTTCAGGAGCTCCCCGATCTTTGCTTCCATGGCCGCGAGCGCATCCTTGAGGGCAGCGACTTCGCGGGCCGCCGCCGCCGATTGCTCCCTCAGCGCCGCGATCTCCCGATTGGCAGCGGCGAGCTTTTGCTGGGCATCGAGCGCGTTCCTGGTCACGACCTGCTGGAGGAATTCGACATTGCTCTGCAGGCAGCTCGTGCGCCTGTCCAGCCGGCTTTCGCGCGTGCAGATTTCGATGCCGGGCACGTCCTGGGCTAGCGCGGCGGCCACAATCAACGCTGTGGCGGACCAGACGGTCCCGAATTTGACTGAGTGTTTCAGAGTCTTTCGTGTCATGACGAGATGCCGAGTGACGTAAAATCACGATTTGCAGAGAGTTTGGTTCCGATTGCGCTGTTCGTCCCGTATCACTGAGCACGTTGCGCTTCGTATTGGCAACGGACTATCATCCGGCCCGGCGTGCGTCCACGCCGCCGATGCTTGACCATGTCGAGGGAGGACCACCCGTGCTTAAGAAATCGCTCATCATTGCGGCGGCCGTCGCGCCGGTCGTCATCGTTTCGGCGGTGGCGCAGCAATCCGCCATCAAGCGCACGCCGCTCCAGACCGTCGATTTTCCGCCCGGCTTCAATGTCGTGAGCGCCATTGCGGAAATCGCACCGGGCAACTGCGCGGGTCGCCACACCCATCCGGGTGTCGAGAGCAGCTATGTGATGGAGGGCGCGATGGTCCTCAAGATCGAGGGCAAGCCGGACCAGACCCTCAAGGCGGGCGAATCCTTCCAGATTCCGCCCAACGCGGTGCATGACGCCTGCACGGTTCCGGGCCAAGTGTTCAAGGTGCTGGCAAATTACATCATCGAGAAAGGCAAGCCGGTGGCGTCGCCGGCGCCGTAGCGCATCTTGCGCTGAGACGGCTGCGGTCCTTGTACACGTCTCCAGCGGAAACCCGTGTATACGCGGGTTTCCGCTTGTCGATAGGGTGATCGAAACCGCAACAGCTGCTTTCGATAGAGGACGGGTACCTCTATTCCTCGAAAATCTCGTTGACGGCGATCACCGACAGCGTGCCGGCGCCGCCCGCATTGTTCACGCCGGAGACTGCGAAAATGCTCTTGCCGATCTCCGCCGCCGCAAAGCCGTGACGTGGTGTGATCATGCGCGGCGCCCGCGTCCAGGTGTTGGTCTTGGGATCGTATATCTCGTGGGCGCGGAACACGCCGCCGAAATCCTCGATCCAGCCCTCGCCGCCCATCACGTGGATTTTGCCGTCGATGACCCCGATGCCGGTGCCCGAGCGCGCGGTCGGCATCGGCGCGCGCGGCGTCCAGGTGTTGGTCGCGATGTCATAGGCGTCGTTCATCCAGATGTTCGACGACCACCCGTTGGAGAAGCACGAGCCGACGCGCCCGCCGATGGCGTAGATCTTGCCTTCCACATAGGCAACGCTGTGGTGATTCCGCGGTGTCGGCATCGGTGCGATGCTCGTCCACGTGTTGGTATCCGTGTCGAGCACTTCGGTGGTGCCGAGCAGATCGACCGGGCCGCCGCCGGAAAGCCCGTCGGGAAGCTGCATGCCCTTCGGAATGCCGGCACCGCCGACTACATAGATCTTTTTGCCGACCGCAACGGCGGCAAGCGCGCCGCGCGGCGTCGGCATGTTGGGCAGGGCCGACCATTTCGCGTTGTCGACGTCATATACCCACGCCTTGTCCTCTGGATACCAGCCGACCTTGCCGGTGTCGGGTAACCGGAAGCCGCCGAAGACGTAAAATTTGCGCCCGATCGCGGCCGCGGCGCCGTGATGGACGGGCGCTGGATTGCCCTGCAGCTTGGTCCATTCGTTCTTGGCCGGGTCGTAACGGAAAAATAGGCCCTGGGGCTTGTTGGCCGAATCCTGACCACCATAGACATAGACTTGGCCCTCGATCGCGGCGCCGATCACCTCGTTGGCGCCTTCCGGGATTGGTGCCCCGACGCGCCACTTCCCTTCCGCCCGAACGTCCGGCGCAAATGCCCCCGCGGCAGCAACAAATGAGGCAACCGCCAGTACTGCGACAGATGCCGTGCGGGCACGCCGATGGTCTATCATGATATCCCCCTTGGTTTTACCGCGCCCCATTCAGGCCAATGCAAATCCGAGCGGAGCGGATGCCGGAACGCCTCAATCTCAAGGCGGCAAATCTTACGTGAGCCCGTCAGAATCGGTCGTTGATCCCGCCCCATTTTTGAATGGTGAAGGCTGCACTTTTTTTCATCTCCCGACAAGGTCTCTTGAATGCCAGAAATCAAATCCGAGGCTGCTGTGCAGCCTCGCAGGCGGCCAACAGTCCGCGGACGATGCGGCCGGGTTGGTCGGATCGCATGATCTCGCCCATGACGGCGACCCCGGCGGCGCCGGCGTCAATGCAAGGCCGGAGGAGATCGGTTGTCACGCCGCCGAGTGCGATGACGGAAATCCCGAGGTCCGCTGCGCGCCCGATCGCCGCAACGCCCAGCGCTGGGCCGTAGCCGGGCTTGCTGGAGGTGAGGAAAATCGGGCTCAGGGTGACGTAATCGGCGCCTGCGGCGGCCGCGGCGGCCACATCGTCGAAGCTATGCGCGGATACGCCGACAAGCGCGCCCGGCCCGAGGCGCTGCCGCGCAGCGCCCACAACGGCGGCCGATTGAAGATGCACCGAGGCGCCGCATTCCGCCGCCAGAGCGACATCGCGGCTCACCGAGAGATGCATGCCGTTACGCCGCGCGATCTCGGCCAGGTGGGCGGCGAGATCGCGGCGCTCTCGCGGCTCGAGGTCCTTGTCGCGCAGCAGCAGCCAGCGTCCGCCGCCTTGTCCGACCTCTTGCGCAATCGCCGCGATGGAATGTCGCGCCTGATGGCGGTCGGTGATGACGAGAAGCGGCGACGGCAGTTGCTTCATGAACCGACCAGCCCGAGCTGCGGGCTTGAAGGTTCGGCACGGCCGCGGCGCGGAATGCGACCGGCGAGATACGCATGGCGCCCTGCTTCGACCGCGTGGCGCATGGCGGCCGCCATGCGGACCGGATCGTCGGCCTTGGCAACGGCAGTGTTGAGGAGGACTGCGGCGGCGCCGAGCTCCATGGCAATGACCGCATCGGACGCGGTGCCGATGCCGGCATCGACGATGACCGGAACTGCGGCGCGGCGGCAGATCAGTTCGAGGTTGGCAGGATTGGCGACGCCCATGCCGGAACCGATGAGCGAACCCATCGGCATTACCGCAACGGCTCCAACATCGGCCAGCCGCTGGCATACGACCGGATCGTCGGTGCAATAAGGCAGCACCTTAAAGCCGTCGTCGGTGAGGCGGCGCGTGGCCTCGATCAGCTCGGTCACATCGGGATAGAGCGTCTCGCGATCGCCGATCACCTCGAGCTTCACCCAGTTGGTGTCGAGCGCTTCGCGGGCGAGCTCTGCCGTCCTGATGGCGTCGCGCGCGGTCTCGCAGCCGGCGGTGTTGGGAAGGAACCGGTATTTCGACAGCACATTGACGGTGTCGAAGCCGTGCCCCTGCAGCGAGATGCGGCGGATGGAAACAGTGACGATCTCGCAGCCGCTCGCAGCTGCGGCATCGATGAGGATGCGCTGGGTCGGATAGCCCGCGGTGCCGAGCAGGAGGCGGGACTTGAAGGTTTCGCTGGCGAGCGTGAAGGGATCAGGGGACATGGCTGCTCCGGAATTCTTGGCCTGAAAAACTCTGACCTCATCCTGAGAGTCAGACTCATTATTACCGCTCATTTTTCAAGCCCTTGCGAGACGGCGCGAAAGCACGCGAATGCTGGCGAGCATGACCCACGCCTCTGCGCTGGCGATTGTTTCCTCGAAATCCTTGGCGAGGCGACGACAGCGGTTGAGCCAGGCCAAGGTCCGTTCAACCACCCAGCGTTTCGGCTCAGCCTTGAAAGTGCCGATACTCTTCGTTCGTGTGATGATCTCAATGGTCCATGGCCCCAGTTCGGCGATCGCGTTGAGCAGCTTGTCGCCGCGGTAGACGCGGTCGGCGAAGATATGCCGCAGCCTGGGGAGCGCGTGGCCGAGCTGTTTCAACAGCGGCACCGCGCCGTGATTGTCCTGGATATTGGCTGGGTGCACTTGCAGGACCAGCAACGAACCGATCGTGTCGGTGACAATGTGACGTTTGCGCCCCATCACTTTCTTTCCCATATCAAACCCGCGTGGACCGCCGCTTTCCGTCGTCTTCACGCTCTGGCTGTCGATGACGCCGGCCGAAGGGGTGCGCTTGCGATCCGCGGCCAAGCGCGCGCGCTCGACCAGGATCCGATTGATCCGCGGCCACACCCGCCTGTCGCGCCAATCGTAGAAATAATGCTGAACCGTCGTGAACGGCGGAAAGTCTTTCGGCAAGGCACGCCATTGGCAGCCGGTCGCAAGGATGTAGAGGATCGCATCCATGATCGTGCGAAGGTCAACCTCGCGCGGACGCCCGACCCGGCTCGGCTTCGGCAACAGAGGGCTCAACAATATCCACTCCTTCGCTGTCGTGTCGCTTGCATAGCGAAGGCCTTTGCGGCGATATATTTTGCGGGTGGTTTTGGTCCAAGCCATGTTGTGCCCCTCGTCGAATCGCAAACACGAAGGAATCACAACCGGGCCGGAATCACCCGCTTAATTTTCGGTCAGGCTCTAAGGAGAGATGAACTTGCTGATGCTGGGCTGTTGGCGTGGCGGCAATAGGGCGACGCAGGTTATTTCACCCTTGCCGCTGGATCATCGCCGCGTCGCTATCAGCCGGTAGGCCCGGATGCGGCGTTTCTTTGAGACCTTCTTGATGGCGTCGAGCTCGTTGGTCGCCTCGACGGTGGCAAGCCGCACGGCTTTGCTGGCAAGCTTGAATACATCGAAGGTCGACAGTGGCGGTGGTTTGGGCTTCTTCACCGATACCGGTAGTATTGGCCGGGATTTACGTAGGTTCAACACGGTCCGCCACGCGCCGGTCGCCCGGTGTTGCCTAGCAGTAAGGTCCCGGCCTTCTGCCGGACCCGGGGCGGGACGTTGTCAGGAGGCCGGGGCCGCGTGCGGAGAGAGTGGAAACGCCAACCCTGCACACATACGCAAAACGCGGTCGCCGTTGTGGTGTTCCCCGGTCGGTGCTGCTGCACGATGGTCGGTGCCGCGCGCCGCAACTCGTCACGATCGCGCGAGCGGGTCGCGTGGTTGACCGCACACATGCGGGCGAGGCTGGACTACGACGACGCCGGGTGACAGGCGGTGCCGGCGCCGCTTCGGCCCGCCCGGTCACAAGCCCTCTGCCAACTCGTCTCTGTAAAGGCGAGCCAATTCTTGAATCGAGTCGCTCGCGTAATCATTGTTGATGACCTTGAACCGCAAATCACCAGCCCAGATGAATGCGAGCTCGTTTGAACGCTCGGCAAGGTCGGGACGCCACCAGGGCAAATAGCCGATATCGCTGAGCCCTATGCGTCCGGGACGTGTCCACAGCTTCTTGATAGCCTGAAACGGCCTGCTTGCCGTCAACCGGCCGATCGGCCGCCGCCGCGGCGAAAAAAATGACGTAAGAGGAAATTTGGCAATCATGCGCAGTTCGTGCTCGGCAAGCGTATAAACCCAGCGATGATGGGCATAACCGATCCAGTGCTTCGACTCGACGTGACTGAATTCAACGTGTTTGTTGGGCATGGCTATATAGCCGATGCGAAACAACTCCCGGATTCGTGCAAGAATAAAGGGCGAATTTCTCACATCTTCCAGCGTGTGACTGCAGATGCAAAAATCGAAATGCCGCTGGCTGATTTCTTCCCAGATGGGTTCCTCGTTAATGTCGCCGATCAGCACATCGTGACCATCGATCGGGAAAAGGTCTACGAAGGCGTCAGCGACTTCCGCTGTCCATGGGCAGTACGCGCCGCCTATGTCTAGGACCTTCCAACCAGAATTTGCGGCCTTCATGCGTCGCAAATAAGTCGAGCAGGAATTGTTTCGATGACCCGCGATTTGAGGAATAGATGATTTCCACGGCGCACTCTTCATTTCCCTTTGCCGAGCGCCTTCGCCAGCAGCCGCCTGATCGCCTCTGGTCGCGACGGCGCATCGTCCTGCTTAGCGCGCCAGGCGTCGAGTTGATCGAGCTGATCAGGCACCAACGTCAAATGGATAGATGTGGGATCGCGGCGTGGTCGGCCGCGTCCTCTTTTTTCCGTACGGAATATTATTGACCCTCTCATGAATATCACGTACTGAAAAATCATTGACGCCGCAAGGAGGACGCGACGGAAAAGACCGAGCCCCGCAAAATCCGAGACGACCTGACGGCTGAGGAGAAAGCCCGGCTGGAGAAATACGGCGCCCTGGAATTCAAGTCGGCCGGCTCTACCAGGAAGCGGTAGGGAGGGCGCGGTCGGGAGCCTTCAGCGCCTCAAAGGGGACGTCGCGCAACGCATCAAGTCAAGGAGAGGATGATCGTCTGCGTGATCTGAAGATTCTTTGCGCTTCCTGTGCCCCGCTGGCGGCTGTTGCGCGCGGGATTAAGGGAATCGTTCAACGAAAGTATGCGAGAGAGCTGTGCCTGACACCATAGACACCCTCATCAAACGCAATCTCCACGAGGTGTTCGGGGAGCGAGACGCCAAAAAAAGACGGGAGGCGATCGCCCAACTTTGGACCGAAGATTGCGTATTCATCGATCATAGTGGCAAGAGCCAAGGGCGCGATGAACTCGATCGTGCGGTTGCGGTATTGCATCAGCGGCTCCCGGACTACGTGTTCAGTGAGCTTCAGCCTGTCGATCTACTCCACGAAAGCGGGCGCTTGGCTTGGAGCTTTGGACGACCGGGCCAGCAGGCTATCAAGGGCGTAGATGTGGTTCTGGTGCGAAATGGTCGCATCTCTCTGATGCTGACGTTCCTTGATGAGGTGCCGGCAAAACTTTAGACGTGCGGGACGTCACGAGCGCTTCTGGAGGAGCGACGCCACTTCACTCGCGGGAAGTGGTCGGTTGAAAAGATAGCCCTGCAACTGATCACAGCCGAGCAGCGCCAGCATCCTCGCCTGCTCCTCCGTTTCGACGCCTTCCGCGATTACTTTCACGCGCAACGACTGCGCGAGCGAGACGATGCTACGCACGACTGTCGCCTGGGCGCCGTCGTCGGTGATCGAGACGACGAACGAGCGATCGATCTTCAACGCGTCGACCGGCAGCCTGGCGAGATACGAGAGGGACGAATAACCGACACCGAAGTCGTCGATCGCGATGCCGATTCCCAGGGCGCGCAGCGCCGTGAGCTTTGCAACGGCGCCATCCGGGTCGTCCATCAGGACGCTTTCGGTCATCTCGAGCTCGACGCCGGCCGGGGAGATGCCATCGTGGAGAGCGCGCTGGACGGTGTTGATGAAATCGCGCTCGCGCAGCTGGACGGGCGACACATTGACCGCCACTCTGGGCGGGCGGAGCCCCGCTTCGGCCCACGAGCGGTGATCGAGCGCAGCCCGCCGCAACGCCCAGGAGCCCACCTCGACGATCAGGCCGCAGCGTTCGAGGGTCGTGATGAAATCGGCCGGCGGAACGAGGCCGGCATGCGGGTTCCGCCAGCGGATCAGCGCTTCGAGCCCGACTATGGCGCGCGAAGCGATGTCGACTTTCGGCTGGTAATGCAGGACGAACTCGTCGCGCTCGAGCGCCAGCCGCAATCGATCCTCGATCGAGTCCGGCACGATGAACGGCGGCGGCTCCATCGTCACGCTCTGCGCGATCATGCTGAAGCTCCGGCGACGCGTGCCCGGAGCGAAACCAAGAGCGACAGGCCAATCGCGGCGATCAGGAGCGGCACGCTGAGAAGCGCAAGCGAGGCGTAGGCCGCGGCTCCCGAGAGGTTCGCAATGATGACGCCGGCGATGGCGGTGCCGATCGCCTGCCCGAGATAGGTCGCGGAGGAATTGAGCGCGATCGACGCGGGGGCGTACGCCGGCGCGAGCGCCGCGAGGCGCGCCTGCTGCGCGCTCAGCCCCGCGATGTGGCCAAGGCCCCAGATCGCGACCGCCGCCGCGAGCAGCGCCGGGTGCCCCGCCGACCAGGGCCACAGCAGATGTCCGGCGAGCACCGCAGCGAGGCCCCAAACGACCACGCGGCCCGCCCCGGCTCGGTCCATGAACCGCGCAGCGAGCGTGTTGCCGACGATGGCCGTCACGCCGAGCGTGGCGTAGAGCAGGCTCACTTCGTGTGGCGAAGCGTCGATGAAAGCGTGCGCGGCGGGCACAAAGTAGGCGAACAGCGCGAAGCTTGCAGCGGCCATGAGGGCGGTGACCGCGACGACCGAGAGCAGGCTCGCGTTCCCCAGGATCGCGCGCCACATCGCGCCGTCGACCGGCCGCACCTTGAGCCCGCCGGGCAGCGCACTCCATACTGCCGCGGCGCCGATCGCGGCGAGCGCTGCAACAAGTCCGAAGCCGGCGCGCCACCCGAAGGTGGCGCCGATGTAGGAACCGAGCGGAAGCCCGAGCACCCCGGACACCGACCAGCCGAGGAAGACGAAGGCGATCGCCCGGCCGCGCTCCTGCGGTGGCACGAGGAGCGCGGCGGTCGCGGCGGCCTGCGCCGTGAAGAGCGCGGCGCCGATCGCAGTCACGATCCGTACGCCGAGCATCGGCATGAAGGAGGAGACGAGCGCTGCCCCGAGGTGGCCGAAAAGTAATATGAGCTGCATCGCCACGAGCAGCGCGCGCCGGTCGTAGCGGCTCGTGGCGCCGGCAAGAAGCGGCGCCGCGACGCATATTGTCACGGCGAACGCGGTGATGAGGTGCCCGGCCACCGGCAGCGACACGCCGAGACTCTCGGCCAGGTACGGCAGCAGCCCGGGCACGATCAGCGTGCCCGTCCCGACGACGAAGTTGCCGAAGGCCAGCGCAGCGAGACTCCGGTTCATCGTCACCGTGTTACTCGAGTCACAGGTGGGTGCGCGCCCAGGCGGCGAACGACGTCGGAGCCGTTCCGGCGATCTCGCGCGCACGCGCGATGCGATGCGTCCAGTCCGAGCCGAGATACGTGTGGGCCTCGAACCATGCGAGCGTCTCGGCGACCTCCGCGGCGCCCGGGAAGAGCGTGGCGAAGGCATCGCGCGGCATTTGCCTGAACGAGTACGCGCGCCCTTGGCGGTTTAGCGTCTCGACGATGTCGCTGAAGGAAAGGATGTCGCCCACGAGCGGCAGATAGTCGCCATGGCCCGCGTGTTCGGGATTCTCGAATGCTCCGGCCACGATGCGGCCCAGCTCCTCGATATCGCCCATGGCGATGCCGCCCGCCTTCGGAGGGATCGGCAGCGCCCATCCGAGTGATCCGTCGTCGAGCTTCTGCGGTGCGAATACGCCCGCGAGGTTCTGGTAGTAGAACGGCGCGACGACGAACGTGTGATGCGCGAATCCCGCTTCGCGCACGATGTTGTCGATTTTCGCCTTGCCGCTGAAGTGCGGGAGCGGAAAGCGCCCGCCGCTGATCGCTTCGGCATCGGGCAGCGTCGACCAGATGAAGTGCTTTACGCCGGCATCCTTCGCGGCGCGCACGGCGCTTGCGGCCTGCCGGCGCTCGTCCGTGCCTGGCTGCCAGAAGTTGGTGACGAGGAAGACCCCGTGCGCACCTTCGAGGGCGGCACGAATCGCTTCAGGGCGATCGAGGTTCGCCTCGACCACTTCCTCGGCGAGCGCGCGATGCTTCGCCGGATCGCGGGTGAGGGCGCGCACCTTGAACACGCCTCGATCCTGCAGGGCGCGCACCACGGCACCGCCTTGCTGTCCAGTCGCGCCGAAAACGGCAATGGTCTTGCGTGGTTTCGATGACATGATTTCTCCTTCGGTTTCAGACCTGTGTCAGCCGACTCGATACTGGCCGCCGTCGACGACGATGGCCTGGCCGGTGATGAATGCCGCGTCGTCGCTCGTCAGGAACAGCACGGCGCCGGTGATGTCCGCCGGTTGACCGAGCCGCTTGATCGCCTGTTGCTCCCAGGTCGCGCGCTTTTGCTCATCCGATTGAGTTGCACTTGCCGCCGTGTCCGTCAAGCCGGGCAATACCGCGTTTGCGGTGATGCCGTCACCTGCGACGTCGTTCGCCAGGCCTCGCATGAATCCGACAATCCCCATCTTCGACGCGATGTAATGACTCATGCCCGGTATGGCAAGCCCGACCATGTTCGAGGAGATGCCGACGAAGCGGCCCCACTTCTTCCTTCGCATCGCCGGCAGGAAGAATTTCGCGCTCAGGAAGTGAGCGTCGAGGTTCGTGGCCATCGTCCTGCGCCAGGTCGCGAGATCGAGCTCGTCGACCGGGTGATTCGGGAAGTAGCCCGCGTTGTTGACAACGATGTCGACTTCGCCGAAGCGCCGGCTTTGCAGCGATGCTTGTCGCCAGGCGTCTTCCTGGGTCACGTCGAGCTGAAGGCCGA
>Ga0137409_10004259_pt1 | contig 15046 bp, 10 predicted proteins | sample CZODoug1_16funga_FD_122059 | JGI IMG/M metagenome (GOLD analysis project Ga0137409, IMG submission 122059) | Vadose zone soil fungal communities from Angelo Coast Range Reserve, California, USA - CZODoug1_16fungal (Hybrid Assembly) | ecosystem: Environmental > Terrestrial > Soil > Vadose zone... | reverse complement strand
GGCAAGGTTTGCTTGGCAAGCACTTCGTCACCGCCATCGCGTTCGAACAAGCGCTCGGAGCGAGATGGCCCGTTCGCTTGATACTCCTTATGGCCATGTTTGGACTCTTCCAATGCTTCAACGGCAACTTCGTGGCGTCGAGCCGCTTGTTATTCGCCTATGGCCGCCGCGGGACGATTCCTCCGCGCTTTGGCGAAGTACACGAGAAATTTCTGACGCCGTCCGTGGCAGTTGTCGGAATTACCCTGGGGACGTTGGCGGGCGTTCTGCCCGGCGACGCGCTACTTGTGCCCGTCACGGAAGTCGGGTCGATGGCCTCTGCGCTGGGCTGGATGGCTGCCTGCGTGTCGTTTTGGCTGGTCGAAAAACAGATTTCCATGCGCGTCGTGACGGGCCTCGGCATCATGGTCTCGTTGCTGCTCTTTCTTATGAAAGTCTTACCTATCATTCCTGGCCACTTCTCGCGCGCGGAATGGATAGCCCTGGGCATCTGGCTTGCGCTCGGCGCCATCCTCCATCGCCGCCCCCGTTCTGACTCGCCTTAGAGCCGAGCTTCAGTCCGTCTCCTTCCGACTCCAATTCTTAAGTGCTGCAGTGCGTACCTGTCAGGAGCAACGTTCGCCCTGAGGAAAACCAGGCAATCTTCAAATGTGTCTTGATGTGGACAGATATCCGCCCTCGTTTTTCATAACATGGGGTGTTCGGGGGGAACAACAAGATGAAGCCAAGTACTGAGAATGAGATCGCGGGCAAAGTCCACGAAGTGAAGGGCACGATCAAGGAAAAGGTGGGCGAACTGACGAACGATCCCGACTTGGAAGGTGAAGACATTGGAGAAAAGATAGCCGGGAAGGCGCAGAAGAAAGTCGGCCAAGTGGAGAAAGCCCTCGGGGAATAGATTCCTTTCCAGGTTGCGGTTAAAAAACCAGCCATAGAGGACGGATGCGATGAGTCAGAACAATTGGTCAGACAGGTTCACTACATTTGCGGTTGGGATTGGGGTAGGCGCGCTTCTTGCATTGCTTTTTGCGCCCTCCTCGGGAGAGGACACACGTGAGTACATCACCGGCACAGTGAAACAGGGTTTGGATGGTGCGGCAGCGACGGGGAAGCGGTGGACTCGCCGCGCGCAAGAGACGGTGGACGACGTGAAAGCCAGCGTAGCCGGAGCAGTGGAAGCTGGTGAAAAAGCATACCGCACGGCGCGAGACGCCTGAGTCTTTTCTAAGTCGATCGGGTCTCGAAATCGGCGATATTGTCGAGGTTCGTTTGCATTGAGGGAGCAGCTTTGAGAATTCGCTCTTCATTCTCTCCTTGCTCCCCACGCAGCCTGCGCTCCGTCGTCATGTATACTGACGTGGGAGCCAAACTATTCTTCATCGATGATTCCTTTCTTGCATCTTGGACCACTGACGATTCCAACTTTTGGCCTCATGGTCGCGACCGGACTTCTCGTCGCGGCATACATTCTGCAAGCAGATTTCAATCGCCGGCGTGGGCAACTGCAGAACTACAGGTCGAGCAAGAGCGCAAGAGATGAGCGGGCCAAGGACGAAGGGTTCCTCATCATCGGCATCGCGGGCCTGGCTGGCCTGGTGGGTGCTCGCCTCTACCATGTCCTGGAGACTCCGCACGAATTGATTGCCAATCCATCCGTATTGATCAGTCGTTTCGGATTTGCGTGGTTTGGCGGTCTCCTTGGCGGTTTTGTGGCCCTGGTGATTCTGGCAAAGCGCTTTCGCATTCCTTTGCTCGAATTCCTGGACATGTGCTCGCCTGCGGCAGCAGTGGGCTATGCCATCGGGCGCATCGGCTGCTTGCTATCAGGCGATGGCGACTATGGCGGGCCGACCACTTTGCCCTGGGGAATGAGCTTTCCTAATGGCGTGGTTCCTACCGTAGAACGCGTGCATCCAACGCCGCTCTACGAATTTTTCATCTGGCTGGCGATCGGAGCAATCCTCTGGCGACTAGGGAAGAGGGCGTTGACCGGCGCAGGGCCCAAGGGAGAAGTTTTTTGCGCCTACCTGATTCTGACAGGCATAGCGCGCTTTTTGATCGAGTTTATCCGCATCAATCCGCGATCGTTTTTCGGCCTTTCGAATGCGCAAACGGCAAGTCTGGTGTCAATTGTCGCGGGTGCCATTCTGTTTTGGTGCATCAGAAGTCGTTTTCCGGCCCGCAAGGAGGGAGATCGCGTCACCGAGCGTGCTGGCTAGCTGAGGCAATTCTCCAGCGTGCGTTTCAGCTAAGCTTCCAGTCGGGCCTTGAAGACCTTCCTTCGAGGCGCTTCAACGATCCGGCTGTACATCAATCACATTTGTCTCTAATTTTCTTCACGCACCCCGCTTACTCTCCTTGACGGATGCCGTCTGTCAAGGTAGAAGTGTTATCAACGTGGACGCCAGGGGTCTTCGACGTGGCGTCTATTTGTGAGCACGTCCTTGTGCCTCACTGGGGAACGGGGGATCTATGACATTGCTTCGAACCATCGCGATATTTTTGTCTGCATTTGGTGCCTGGGGCATCGCAGCTGGACAATCTCAGGAGGGCCGCATTCTGGGCACGGTGACGGACCAAAGCGGCGGGCTCGTCAAAGGCGCGCGCGTGACCATCACCAACGTGGACACCGGAGTAACACGAACGCTCGAGACCAATGAGGTCGGCGATTACGTTGCGCCCAGTCTGCCTCCCGGCCCGTACAAGCTCGTCGTTGAAGCGACAGGATTCAAAAGGGTCGAGCGCATCGGCATCCGGCTGGAAGTGGCAAAAGACCTCCGCCTCGATATTACGATGCAACCCGGCAGCGTATCGGAAGTCGTCGAAGTGACCGAGCAGGCGCCGCTCGTAGAGACCACCAATGACACACTGGGCGGAACGTTCGCGAACAAGTCCATCAACGATCTGCCCCTAAACGGGCGCGATTTCCAGAACCTCGTGGTCTTGAGACCGGGCGTACAGCGGACAACCGGCGGAGGGTTCCTATCCATCAGCTCCAACGGCAATCGCCCCGAGGACAACAATTTCATCTTCGACGGCGTCGACAACAACGATCCTTACTACGGCGGAACGATCGTCAACGCCGAAGGCGTGCAGGGCACGCCCGGGTCGATCCTGCCGATCGACGCGATTCAGGAGTTCAACGCCCAGGAGAATCCCCCCGCCGAATATGGCTGGAAACCGGGCGCGATCGTCAACCTCGGGCTCAAGTCCGGGACCAACGACGTCCACGGCACCGCGTATCTCTTCGAGCGCAACAACGCGTTTGATGCGCGCAATTACTTCAACCCGGTGATCGATCCCAATACTGGACTGCCTTCGCCGAAGAAGGCGGTGCGCCAGCACCAGTTCGGCGGTAGCATCGGCGGCCCGATCGTCAAGAACAAGACGTTCATCTTCGGGGCCTACGAGGGCCTCCGCGCGCTGGTCGGCAATTCGGAGCAGTTGAGCAGCCCGGCGACGGTGACCGCAGGCGGCGACCCGACCATAAGCATTCCAGATGCAATGGCCAGCGTTGTGGCTCACGGATTGCCAGTGAACCCCCTGAGCGCGAAGCTGGTTCCGCTGTTCCCTACGAACACCAACACCAATGGCGCGCTCAACGTCAGCTTGCCCAACAAGAACCGCAACGACAATTTCATCATCAAGGCCGATCACCACATCAATGAAAGGCACAGCCTGTCGGGGCGCTACTTCATGGGCGACAGCTTGCAGACCGAACTGGATATTCCGGTTCTGCGGCCTCAGTGGGAATCGCAGTCGCAGCTACGCGCGCAGGTTGTGGGCGTCAACTACACTTGGGTTCCCAGCACGGCTTGGGTCAATGAAGCGCGCTTCGGCTATAACCGCTTCTGGCAGTCAATCCTGACCGCGGACCATGCTTCGAATCCGGCCACTGTGTATGGCATCAACACCGGGGTCACGAATCCCGCAGATTTCGGAATGCCGGAAATTGCTATCAGCGGCTTCAACTCCCTCGGGGGCAATCACGGCTGGCCGCTGCTCACGACTCCGAATTCAACCTATCAGTTCGTGGACAACATCTCTTATGCGCACGGCAAGCACAACATCCGCTTCGGCGGTGAATTCCGCCGCGGCGGCACCAACAACCAGCGCGACCGCTATGGGAAGAGCCGCATCCAGTTCAGTGGAGGGGGCTGTGCATTTGCTGGCAGCAGCCCATTGGAGGATTTCATTGCTGGCTGCGCCCGCAGGGGCCGCATCTTCGTGGGTAATTCGGTGCGCCACGTCACCATGATTTCCTCCGGGGCGTTCGTCCAGGACGACTGGCGCGTTTCGCAGCATCTGACGGTCAATCTAGGTATGCGCTATGACCTCAACAGGGTTATCCACGAAGACAACAACAACCTGGCTAACTTCATTCCTTACGATGCGCAGGGCAAGTTCAGCACCACCGCTGCGCTCGGTATCAAGCAGGTAGGCAAGGGCATTGACGCACCCTACCACGGCGATCACAACAACTTCTCGCCGCGCCTGGGCCTTTCCTGGGACCCCTGGGGCCGGGGCAAGACCGTGATCCGCGCCGGCGGCGGCGTCACCTACGAGATCCCGCATCTCGCCGTCTTCCTCGGCCAGAACGGCGTCAACAACGCGTCCACTGCGGGAATCAACGTCATTCCGACTGCCGCTTCCACCGGCATCCCGGGTGCCAACGGTACCATCGCCGCCAGTGCGGTCAATGTTTCCGGCAGCAGCCTGAACTGGTCCCTGGCGGGGCCGGTCTTCAACACATCCATCGACTGTTCAGCGACGCCCTGCGACATCCTGGGCGTGGATCAAAACCTGCGCACGCCCTACGTCCTGACGTGGAATGTCAATATCCAGCAGGCGCTAACCTCTTCAACGTCACTGCAGGTCGGTTATGTGGGCAACCGCGGGGTCAAGCTGTACGGCGTCCGCGACATCAACCAGGTGGACCCGAATTCGCCCGCGGAGATTGCCTGTGGAAATTGCGAGCAGCCGGGTCGGCCGTTCAATACGCGCTTCCCCTATCTCGGATTCATCAATTTCCTCGGGAACGATTACACATCGATCTACCACGGATTGCAGGCGACGCTGACGCAGCGCGCCTGGAAGGGCCTCAACTTCGTGGCCGGCTATACCTGGGCGCACGCCATTGACGACGTTTCCCTCAATCGCGCGCAGCAGCCACAGGACAGCACACGCCCGGGACTCGAGCGCGCCAGTGGCGACAATGACATCCGTCACCGCCTCACTCTGGCTCTTACCTACGAACTGCCCGGCCGTAGCGGCTACGCCCATATGCTGGAAGGCTGGCAGATCAATTCAATCCTGACGGTTCAGACCGGTGCTCCCTGGAATATCGACGACGGCTTCCAGAACGGCAACGATATCAGCTTCACCGGAGAGTTTAGCGACCGCTGGAATATCATCGGGGATCCGGCGAGAATCAAGCCGTCCTTCACCGGAGTGCCTTATTTCGATTTCCAGACTCCGGCGACGCAGAACAGCGCCTGTCTGGCAGCCGCCACGACCCCAGCCTTGCAGGCAACGCTGTTTAGCTTCGGCTGCTATGCCAGCGGGGGCACTGTCATCATTCCCCCGGCATTCGGAACGTTCGGGACCGCCGGCCGCAACCCCTTCCGCGGGCCGCGCCTCGACAACCTGGACTTGTCCATCGTCAAGACCACCAAGATCAGTGAACGCGTCAGCGTGCAATTGCGCGGTGAGTTCTTTAACGTCTTGAACCATCCGCACTTCATGAACCCGAATACGCTTGGTTACGTGGACCCGTCCGACCCGAGCACTTTCGGCGTGATTGCCGCGACTCCGGACGTGGCGGCGGCAAACCCGGTCATCGGAACGGGCGGACCGAGAAATATCCAACTCGGGCTGAAGTTCCGGTTCTAACTAAAGCTTCCATCCAATGATAAAAGGACGCTGGATCGCAGGATCCAGCCTCCTTTTTCTGACTGGCGAGGCCGCCGGCCAGAGGCTATTGCTTGATTACGGCCCCTTCTTTCATGACGAAGGAGACTCTCTTCAGGGTACGGATGTCTTCGATAGGATTTTCCGGGGTCGCGATAATGTCCGCGGCCATTCCGGGCTTCAGAAAGCCGCGTTCCTTGTCCACACCTAGCAGCCGGGCGGCATTCACGGTCATCGCCCGCAGCGTATCCGCGGCCGGAACTCCCGCTTCCATCCAGCTCTGAATATAGTCGACGGCGAGGGTCCCGCGGGTTTCTCCCGGCAGAGCATCAATCACGTCCGTGCCAAAGGCCATGTTCACGCCAATCTTGTGGGCGCGCTTCAGGCGATCGACCCAAATCTTGTGCTCCTCCGTGCCGGTCAGTTTTTCCGTGAACTCCGTTCCCACAAGCGTCACATTGTTTTTCTTGGCGAGTTGCAAGTCCTCGTCGGTCATCCGGAATCCATGTTCGATGGAATCGACGCCAGCTTCGGCGGCGTTGTGCGCGCCGGCATGCGTCCAGCAATGCGCCGCGAGCTTCACGCCCGCGGCGTGAGCCTCCGCAATCATGAAGCGGATATCCTCCGTCGAATAGATATAGTCCTGATCATCGACCACGATTTTGATTACCTTCGCTCCAAAATGAATGTTTTGGCGTATGGCTTTGCGCATCTCGTCACGCGTGTCCGCGAAGAGATATTCCGGCGTCGCCAGGTCCTTCTTCTCCGGCTGCAGATGGAACTGCCCGCCGTACGGCGCGATGATGATTCCGGCGTTAACGATCGTCGGTCCTTGCACCCAGCCTGCCTCAATTGCGCGACGCAGGTCCGTGTCCGCATAGTTCCCCGCGTTGCCGACGTCGCGAACCGTCGTAAAACCCGATTGCAGCATGGCCATGCCGTTCGCCACGCCCTCAATCGCACGATAGCCGGTGGAATCCAGCAGCGTTGTGAAGTAGTAGTTTCCATGATCGCGTTTGGGGATCACCGTCATACACAAATGCGAATGGGCATCGAAGAGACCGGGGAGCACAGTGGCCTTCGAAAGATCAATGATCTTCGCTTCCGCGGGGATAGCGACGTTAGCGCCGATTTCCTTGATCCTGTTTCCTTCCACCAGGATGACCTGATTGGCGGTGGTTTTTCCCGTTTCCGGGTCAAGTAGCTTTCCTGCTTTGATCGCCACAATTTGCGAAGTCGAATTCAGTTGTGCCCTGACCGGCCAAACAAGCAATGAAACCACCAGAGCGGCAAACAGCAAGGTCCGAATCCTCATCGACTCTCCCCTCTGAAATAATCGAAATTCTCTTTACGGTTCCTGCTTGTAGATTTTTCCTTCTTTCATTACAAATTTTACCTTTTCCAGCAGCCGGACGTCCTCGAGCGGGTTCCCGGAAACGGCGATGATGTCCGCATATTTTCCCGGTTTCAAGGAGCCGAGCAGGTCTGATTTGCCGAGCAAATCGGCGGCGTTGCTGGTGGCGGACTGGATGGCCTGCATCGGCGTCATGCCGTACTTGACCATAAACGCGAATTGGCGGGCGTTGACGCCGTGGGGGCAGACGCCTGCGTCCGTGCCGAACGACATTTTGACGCCCGCGCGAACGGCCTTCGTGAAGTTGCTGCGTTGAATCGCTCCCAGGTCGCGGTCGTGCTCCAGAAAATCCGCGGGCGTTTTGTGTGCCTTGCCAGCGTCCTGAATACATTCTTCATCGTAGATATCCATATCGAGATAGGTACCGTGTTCCTTGGCGAGCGCGATGCCTTCATCGTCGATGAGCGTGGCGTGCTCGATGGAAGCGACTCCGGCGCGGATGGCGTTCTTGATGCCTTCCGCTGCGTGTGCGTGAGCCTCGACGCGAAGTCCGAAGTTGTTCGCTTCATCGACGGCGGCATGCAGTTCTTCGGGAGTGAATTCAAGCGACTTGGGGTTGCTCCCGTGAGTGAGCACGGCGCCGGTGGAAAGAATCTTGATGTGGTCGGCGCCGCGGTGCGCGAGCTCACGGATTTTTTGCCGAACTTCCCAAGGGCTGTTGGCTTCCCCATAACGAAGATCCAAGGGGAGCTGAATATCCCGCGCCAGCCCGGTCATCGCACCGGCGCCCCCGCTGATCGTGATGTACGCGCCGGCGACAAACATGCGCGGGCCGATGATGTACCCGCGGGCAATGGCGTCGCGCATGGCGACATCGTTGAACGCGCGATAGACGCCGACGTCGCGCACGGTCGTGAAGCCGCCTAGCAGTGTAACGCGGGCGTTTGGGATGGCAGCGTAGGCGATTTCGACTGCCGACTCTTGCAGAACGAGGAGGGGCTCACCTTCGCCAAGGTCGGCAAGATGCGTGTGGCAATCGATCAGGCCGGGGAGCACCGTCATCTTCGAGAGATCGATCACTGCCGCGCCTGCGGGAACAGGCAAATTTTCGCCAATCGCTTCAATTTTGCCGCCACGTACCAGGATCATCTGGTTCGTTTGCACGCGGCCCGCCTCCACGTCAATGAGCTTGCCGGCGCGAATTACAGAAACTTGTGCTGCGGGTGGCGTCTGTTGCGCCGGAGCATTTGTGGTAAAGAAGGGCAGAAGGACGACAAGACAGAAGATTTGCTTACGCATGGCTGTCCTTTCGCGTGCGCGGCATGCAAGCCTTACTTACACGAATTTTTTCAGATAGCGCCTGCGCATCATACCGCGGCCGATACGGCACGGGAAGAGAACAGCCGAAAATTGCAGGATATGAAGCTACATGCTTGCTACAGCATTTGCCGCAAAACGTATTGCAGGATCCCGCCGTGATGGTAGTAGGAGACTTCTTCGGGTGTATCCACGCGCGCGATGACGGAGAAAGTCTTGAGTTTGCCGTCGTCCGCCTTCGCATGGACGGTGATTGGCTTCTTGGGCGCGAGGTCCGAGACGCCTTCGATTTCGAAAACTTCGTGACCCGTCAGCCCCAGCGTTTCGCGATTCTCGCCATTTTTGAATTCGAGCGGGAGCACACCCATGCCGAGGAGGTTGCTCCGATGGATGCGCTCGTAGCTCTCCGCAATCACCGCGCGCACGCCGAGCAAGCGCGTGCCCTTCGCGGCCCAGTCGCGCGAAGAGCCGGAGCCGTATTCCTTGCCGGCGAAGACCACCAGCGGCACGCCGGCTTCACGGTACCTCACGGCGGCCTCGTAAATGGACATCTTTTCGCTGCCCGGCAGATAGAGGGTCCAACCACCTTCCGTGCCGGGAGCAAGCTGGTTGCGCAGCCGAATATTCGCAAACGTGCCGCGCATCATCACTTCATGATTGCCGCGGCGCGCGCCATAAGAATTGAATTCATGCGGCTTCACTCCGCTGGCAATCAGATATTTCCCGCCCGGTGAGTCCACTGGGATCGAGCCGGCGGGAGAAATATGGTCCGTGGTGACGCTGTCGCCGAGGACGGCGAGCACGCGTGCGCCGTGAATGTCCGCAAGCGCCGGAGGCGTCCTCGGCATATTTTCGAAGTACGGCGGCATTTTGATGTACGTCGATTTCGGGTCCCACTTGTAGATGTCGCCCTGCGGAATGGGCATGGACTTCCAACGCGCGTCGCCTTCGTATACTTCGGCGTACTCTTTGCTGTATTGCGCGGTGGTGACCGCCGCCCGAACGGTTGCTTCGATTTCCTGCGGAGACGGCCAGACATCTTTGAGGAAAACCGGTTTGCCCGCGGTGTCGTTTCCAAGCGGCTCGGTCGTGAGGTCCACGTCCATGCGGCCCGCGAGCGCGTAAGCAACCACGAGCGGCGGTGAAGCCAGATAGTTCGCGCGAACCAGCGGGTGAATCCGGCCTTCAAAATTGCGATTGCCGCTCAGCACCGCCACGGCGATCAGATTGTTATCCTTAATTGCCGCACCGATCGGCTCCGAGAGCGGACCACTGTTGCCAATGCAAGTCGTGCACCCGTATCCGACCAGGTGAAAATTCAACTCCTCAAGATACGGCGTCAGCCCCGCAGCCGCCAGGTAGTTGGTCACTACCTTCGAGCCCGGCGCCAGGCTCGTCTTGACCCACGGTTTCACATGCAGGCCGCGCTCCACCGCTTTCTTTGCCAGCAGTCCCGCGCCCAGCATCAGCGAAGGATTCGAAGTATTGGTGCAACTGGTGATCGCCGCAATGACCACGGAGCCGCTCGAGAGATTGAACGAGTCACCATTGTTTCGAACGGCGATGTTCTTGACCGGGGCGCCTTCCAAGACTTTCGCAAAGGAAGCTTTCGCCTGCCGCAGTGCCACGCGGTCCTGCGGCCGCTTCGGTCCGGCAACGGTAGGCTCCACGGATCCGAGGTCCAATTCCAATGTGTCGTTGAAGAGTGGCGCCACAGTTGCGTCCGTGCGGAAGAGCATCTGCTCCTTGCAGTAGGCCTCGACAAGAGCAATATGCTCTTGCGATCTACCGGTGAAGTGCAGATAGGCCAACGTTTCCGCGTCTACGGGAAAGAACCCCATCGTGGCGCCATATTCGGGCGACATGTTGGCGATGGTGGCGCGGTCGGGGACGCTCAAACTGGACAAGCCCGAGCCATAGAATTCAACGAATTTGCCGACGACGCCCTTTTTCCGCAACATCTCCGTGACCGTCAGAACAAGGTCCGTTGCCGTGGCGCCTTCGCGAAGACGCCCATGAAGCCGGAAGCCTACGACCTCAGGAATGAGCATCGAAGACGGCTGCCCGAGCATCGCCGCTTCCGCTTCAATGCCGCCAACGCCCCAACCGAAAACGCCGAGCGCGTTGATCATGGTGGTGTGCGAATCCGTTCCCACCACGGAATCCGGATAAGCCTCCATCCTGCTGCCGGAGGGCATCGCGCAGACAACCCGCGCAAGATATTCCAAGTTCACCTGATGGCAGATCCCCGTGTCTGGCGGAACCACCTTGAAATTGTTGAACGCCGTCTGGCCCCAGCGAAGGAAGGCGTAGCGCTCGACGTTGCGCTGAAATTCCAATTCGGCATTCAAGCCAAAGGAGTTTCCGTTGCCGAAGCTGTCCACCTGTACGGAATGATCGATGACCAGTTCGGCAGGGAAGAGCGGATTGATCCGCTTGGGATTCCCCCCCATGCGCGCAAACGCTTCCCGCATGGTGGCGAGATCGACGACCGCAGGCACGCCCGTGAAGTCCTGCAGCAGCACGCGGGCGGGCATGAAGGCGATTTCTTTTTCCAGAGCGCCGGGGCGCCAGCCTGCCAGCGCGCGAATGTCCTCGGCGTGCACGAAACGGCCATCTTCGCATCGCAAAAGATTTTCCAGAAGAATTCGCAGCGAAAACGGGAGCTTTGCCAGATCGCTGACACCCTGTTTTTCGAGAAACTCAAGCCGGTGAATGTCGAAGGTCTGGGCGCCGACGTTGAGCTTGTCGCGTGTGCGGAAAGAATTGCCCGCGTTAATGGCCATTCTTACGGTCCTTTCGCTATGGTAGGCAGCCCTCTATCATAACCGAAATCGAATCCAGGTGCGGTGCGCCTATACTTGTAGGGCCGTGAACATCGTTCTCATATCGACTTACGAGCTGGGCCGGCAGCCCTTTGGCTTGGCCTCGCCTGCGGCGTGGTTGCGGAAGCGCGGTCATCACGTAGTTTCTCTGGACCTCGCGCGACAATCGCTGGACGAATCTGTCGTTCGCGATGCCGGGCTGATCGCAATCTATCTGCCGATGCACACTGCCACTCGGCTGGCTGCACAGTTGATTCCTTCGTTGCGCGATTTGAATTCGAGCGCGCATCTCTGTTGTTACGGTCTCTACGCGCCCATGAATGTGGAATACCTTCGCACGCTCGGAGTCTCCACGATTCTTGGCGGCGAATTTGAAGACGGACTCGTGCATCTGGCCGAACGCCTGGCGGCAGGCGGAGAACAGAAACTTGAGCAGCAACACGAGTCTCTCATCTCGCTTGCCAGGCTGTCTTTCGAAGTACCGGACCGTTCCGGCTTGCCTGCCATCGAAAAATATGCGCATCTGATCGTGCCCGGCGATGGCTATCGCATCGTGGGTTCGACGGAGGCCAGCCGCGGCTGCAAACATCTTTGCCGGCACTGTCCGATCGTGCCGGTATACAAAGGTGTCTTTCGAATCGTCAGCCGCGATATTGTTCTCGAAGACATTCGCCGCCAGGCGGCTGCCGGCGCGCAGCATATCTCTTTCGGCGATCCGGACTTCTTCAACGGCATCCGCCACGCCATGGAACTCGTTGAGGAATTCCACCGGGAATTCCCGAAGCTCACCTACGACGTAACGATTAAAATCGAGCACTTGCGCAAATACGAGGAGCATCTCCCCACGCTTCGCGATACTGGCTGTCTCTTCGTCATCAGTGCGGTTGAGTCGGTAGACGATGCCGTTCTGGAATTCCTCGACAAAGGCCACACACGCGAGGATTTCCTGCACGTGATCAAGACTTTCCGGGAACTTGGCATGACCCTTCATCCGACATTTGTGCCGTTTACCCCGTGGACGACCCTGGAAGGCTACCTCGACTTGCTCAACCTGCTGCAGGAGCAGGCCCTCATCGAAAATGTGGCGCCGATTCAGCTTGGCATTCGCTTGCTGATCCCGGAAGGCTCGCGAACGCTCGAATTGGAAGACGTGCGGAGAATGGTTGGCCCGTTTGATCCGCAGTCTCTGGCCTATCCTTGGAAAAACGCTGATCCTCGCGCGGATGCTCTGAGCGAGACTGTTCAGGAGATTGCCGCCGCGGCGGAGCGTCAGAAAGAAGCCCGGCCGGCAACGTTTGAACGCATCTGGAAGGCTGCGCACGCCGCGGCTGGTCTCCCTGCTCCGGCCATCGCCGCTGCGAAACATTCTGAACATGTCGTTCCCTATCTCAGCGAACCTTGGTATTGCTGCGCGGAACCGACGCGGGATCAGTTGGTTTCCGTCGGCACCGCGAAACCACAGATGAAAAACGTGCTGGCAACTGCCGATGGCTTTGTGTAATCCGGCGCAGAAACTCCTCCCACATGACCACGCCATCCAAACGATTGCTGCTCTTCACCGGGAAACTCGGTTACCAGACGCGAAGTTTTGAAGAATCCGCCCTCAAACTGGGCGTGGAGCTCGTATACGTCACGGATCGCTGCCATCAACTGGAAGATCCTTGGGGCGACCGCGCCATCGCAGTGCATTTCGAAAATCCGGAGGTGGCCGCGTACACCGTGATGGAGTCTCTTCGCGGCCAGAATGTGGACGGAGTTCTCGCTCTCGGCGACCGCCCGGCCGTTGCTGCCGCCTATGCCGCGCGAGGGCTCGGAATCTCGTACAACCATCCCGCCGCGGTCGAAGCTTGCCGCAACAAGCTGCGCATGCGGGAAATTTTTCGAGACGCCGGGTTGCGCGTGCCCTGGTTTCGAAACTTTCCCATCCATCCCACGCCCGAGCCTTCACTGCTGGGCATTTCGTATCCTTGTGTGTTGAAACCTCTCTCGCTTTCCGCCAGCCAAGGTGTGATGCGAGCAAACAGTCGCGAGGAATTTCTCACTGCAGCCGCGCGCGTCCGCCGATTGCTCGAGTCTCCGGAAATTCGCTCCACCCGCGAGCTGAATCTCGATCAAATGCTCGTCGAAGGTTACATTCCTGGCAGGGAAGTCGCTGTGGAAGGACTTGTCTCGGATGGAACCTTGCGCGTGCTGGCCATCTTCGACAAGCCCGATCCCCTTGAAGGCCCATATTTTGAGGAAACCATTTACGTCACGCCCTCCCGGCTGCTTGATGCAGAGCAGCACGCCATCGAGCAATGCGCCCGCGACGCCGCCCGCGCGCTGGGAATTTCCCAGGGCCCGATTCACGCGGAATTTCGAATTAACAAAGACGGCGTCTGGCCGCTGGAACTTGCTCCCCGGCCCATCGGCGGCCTTTGCGCCCGCGCCCTGCGATTTTTTCTCGGCTCAGAGAAAGAACCGATCGGATTGGAAGAATTGTTGATGCGCCACGCACTCGAATTCCCAGGAAGTGATTCTCAACGCGAGCAGCTTGCCGCCGGTGTGATGATGATTCCCGTTCCGAAAAGCGGCGTGCTGGAAGCGGTGACCGGCGAAGACGCCGCTCGCGCTGTGCCGAGCGTCACCGATCTGCTCATCACGGCGCGGCTACACGACTACATCGCAGCCTGGCCTGAAGGTTCAAGTTATCTTGGATTTCTATTCGCGAGAGCGAACGATCCTGAGGAAGTTGAGCAGGCCATTCGCAAAGCCCACGAAAAATTAGCATTCACGATTGCGCCGCGCCTGCCCGTCGAACACCCTGCGGCGCGCCGAATGACCAGCGAGGGCAATTAACCTTTTGCTTTCGGCGGCACATATCCTTCCGGCAATTTGGATCCTTCCCCGAAAAAAAACTGCTCCATCTGTTCTTCCATGATCTTCTGCGAGTTGGGATCAAGCGGATTGAGCCGGTATTCATTCATGACCATCTTGGAGTGCTCCAGCCACAGCTTCCACGCCTCTTTCGAAACGCTTTCGTACACGCGCTTGCCAATCTCTCCCCGCCAGGGAATGCGATCCAGGCCGGGCAAATCCTTATCGAACTTCACGCAGTGCACCATCCGCGTGCCCGGCTTGACCGGTTCGCTCGGCGCGGGTGCCGGATCGCAAGATTCGTTCGCCATTCTGTTCTCCTCGCAAAAACCGCTCTTTTTCACCTTACTGCAACTCCGCGTAAATTCCTAGCGGCCCGCCTCCTTCAAGCGAGCTGGGAGCAGAACCGGCGGCCTCCAATTTCGAATCCGGAACTATCCTCAATGACTCAGCCAAAAAAAGCGTACTCTAATCCGCTGAACCCGCATCTTCTGCGCATCTGGATTCATCTAAGATGACGTCGCGCGCAGAAGTCCCACGCGTGTCCGAACACTGGAGGTGCCGCGCCCGTGGCGAAAATTACAACGCTGTTTTGGGACATCGGAGGCGTCATCCTCACCAACGGCTGGGATCACGTCTCGCGAAAAGAGGCCGCGAACACCTTTGGTCTGGACTGGGAGGAATTTCGCGAACGCCACGACCTCTCTTTCCCTGCATTCGATTCCGGCCTCATCACCCTCAACGAGTATCTGGACAGAACGCTCTTCTTCCGCCCCCGCACCTT
>Ga0137409_10004258_pt1 | contig 15047 bp, 9 predicted proteins | sample CZODoug1_16funga_FD_122059 | JGI IMG/M metagenome (GOLD analysis project Ga0137409, IMG submission 122059) | Vadose zone soil fungal communities from Angelo Coast Range Reserve, California, USA - CZODoug1_16fungal (Hybrid Assembly) | ecosystem: Environmental > Terrestrial > Soil > Vadose zone... | reverse complement strand
CGGCCTTCGAAATTGCGATTGCCCGACAGCACGGAGCAGGCGACGACATCGGCGCTTTTGACGGCTTCGGAGATTTCCGGCTTCAAGGGTCCGGAGTTGCCGATGCACGTGGTGCAGCCATAGCCCACGGTATAGAACCCAAGGGCTTCCAAGTCCTTCAGCAGTCCGGCCTTCTGCAAGTAGTCGGTGACGACCCGCGAGCCCGGAGCGAGGGAGGTCTTCACCCAGGGCTTGGAACTGAGGCCGCGTGCGCCCGCGTTGCGGGCAAGCAGTCCGGCGGCCACCAACACGGCCGGATTGGAAGTATTCGTGCAACTGGTGATGGCGGCGATCAATACCGCGCCGTCCCGCACGTCAAAGGTCTTGCCGCCCACGCTGGCCTTGGCGGCTCCGGTGGCCCGCGGGTTCTTCTGCGCTCGCTCCTCGGCCATTTTCTTCACGCTGCTCTCGTACACGCTCTTGGCTTTGTGCAGCGGCACGCGGTCCTGGGGCCGCTTCGGCCCGGCGAGAGAGGGTTCGACCGTCGACAGGTCGAGTTCGACCACATCGGTGTAATCGGCCGCGGGTGCGCCGTGGACGCGCCACAGCCCCTGCGCTTTGGCGTAGGCCTCGACCAGCGCGATCTGATCCGGCGCTCGGCCGGTGAGCTCGAGGTAGCGGATGGTTTCCTCGTCGATGGGGAAGATCGCGCAGGTCGAGCCGAACTCCGGCGACATGTTGGCGATGGTGGCCCGGTCGGCGAGCGGCAGTCCCTTGAGGCCATCCCCGAAGAACTCCACGAATTTATCCACCACGCCTTTTTTGCGCAGTATTTCGGTGACCGTCAGCACGAGGTCGGTCGCCGTGGTGCCCGCGGGCAGGCTGCCCGTGAGCTTGAACCCGATCACTTGCGGGATCAGCATGGTCACCGGCTGGCCCAGCATGGCTGCTTCGGCCTCGATGCCGCCCACGCCCCAACCGAGGACCCCGAGCCCATTGACCATGGTCGTATGTGAATCGGTCCCAACGAGGGTATCCGGATAGGCGAGCGTCTTGCCCGAGGCGCCGTCGGAGAAAATCACGCGCGCCAGACGCTCGATGTTCACTTGATGGACGATGCCGGTGTTGGGCGGCACGACCTTGAAGTTGCTGAACGCCGTCTGGCCCCAGCGCAGGAACATGTAGCGTTCGCCGTTGCGGTTGAATTCGATCTCATTGTTGTGCTTCAGCGAATCGGCCGAGCCGTATTCGTCGACCTGCACCGAGTGGTCGATGACCAATTCGGCGGGGGCCAGTGGATTGACTCGTTGGGGATCTCCGCCGAGCCTGACGATGGCCTCGCGCATGGCCGCGAGATCGACGATGCAGGGAACGCCCGTGAAGTCCTGCATGATGACTCGCGCCGGCGTAAAGGCGATTTCATGATTGGGTGCCGCTTTCGGATCCCACTTCAGCAGGGCGTCGATATCGCTCTTGGTGACATTGACGCCGTCTTCGAAGCGCAAGAGGTTTTCCAGCAGGATCTTCAGGGAAAAGGGCAGGCGGTCGACATTCAACGACTTGAGCGCATTGAGACTCAGTATCTCGTACTGCTCGGCCCCCACCTCGAGCGTCGTTCTGGCCTTGAAGCTATCCGTCATGACCCCTCCACGGAAAAATGAGAATTATAAGTGATTCCGCCGGCGGCCGAATTGAATCGTTGCGCGATGACGCCGCCGCCGAGACAACGCGCACCGCTGTAGAACACGGCGTACTGGCCCGGTGTCACTGCGCGCGCGGGTGCGCTCAAGGTCACGCGCCAGTTCGAATCGGCGACGACATTCCCAACGGCGGCGTCCGGAGCGGCAACGAGCCGCACCGTACAGCCGAGATCGCTCTGCCGATAGCGCGTCTTGACCAAGCATTCCACCGGATGGCCGGTGACATCGCCGGATTTCAGCCAGTGCATCTGTTCCACGTCGAAGGCATCCGACATCAGCAGGGGATGGTCTTGATCCTGGACGACGATGAGCGCGTTGCGCTCGGTGTCCTTGTCGGCCACGTACCAGGGCGCGGCGGCGGTTCCGGCGCGTCCGCCCAACCCGAGACCTGACCGTTGACCCAGGGTGTAGAGCGCGAGACCGCGATGCTCGCCGAGAACCGCGCCGCGGTCGTTCTCGATGGGCCCCGGTTCTGTGCGTAGGTAACGGCTCAGGAACTCTTGGAACGGCCGCTCGCCGATGAAGCAAATGCCGGTGCTGTCCGGCTTGTCGTAGACCGGCAACCCTGCGGCGTGCGCCAGCTTTCGCACCTCGGCCTTGCGCAACTCTCCAATCGGAAACAGGGTCTTTCCCAGGGCTTCTGCGGCAACGCCGTGAAGAAAGTAGCTCTGATCCTTGGCCGTGTCGGCAGCCTTGAGGAGTTGCGTCCCGAGCGGCGTGCGCCTTAGCCGAGCGTAGTGGCCGGTGGCGATCCAGGAGGCACCCAGACGGTGCATGTAGTCCAGACAGACGCCGAACTTGATTTCCCGATTGCACAGGACGTCCGGGTTCGGGGTTCGGCCTGCGGCGTATTCGCGCAGGAAAAGCTGAAACACTCGTTCCCGATACTGCGCGGCAAAACTCACCCGATGCAGGACTATGCCCAATTTCTCGCACACGCGGCGCGCATCTTGGAAATCGTCTGCGGTAGTGCAGTAGGCGTCGTCATCATCCTCCCAGTTGGACATGAACAACCCCTGAACGGCATAGCCGTCGCGCTGCAGCAGAAGTGCTGCGACGGCCGAGTCGACGCCGCCCGACATGCCGACGATGACGGTGCCGGCGAGCTTCGGATCGGGGAGAGGCGTCAGGGAATCGGGGGGAGGAAGCATCCGCCCATTATACGGGCGCAGAGGTCAAATGCGGGTGCAAAGCCCCGCACCCAAGGGGCTACATGAGCATTTGCCGCATTTGCGATTCTTGCATGCTCGTCTGCCAGACCTCGTCGAAGAAGTTCAAATAGCGGCGAACGACGGCCGGATCGTTCATGTCGGAAATGCCGTCCCAGCGGTCCGCCTGCAATCGATACACCAACGCCTTGTCGTCCGCGATGATGAACGCGCCGGCGCTCGCCGGATATTCGGGGCTCATGGCACGCAGGTCGATGCAGCTCGTCAGACGGCGCGCCAATGCGAGAAATCGGTTGTTGTCGACCATGGCCCTGGACGGGTCGGCGAGCAGAACGCGCACTTTGGCGTAGGAACGCGCCAAGACCAAGCGCTTGATGGCCTCGAGGAAGGGTTCTTCGCCGTAGATCAGGGGTTCCAGATCTTGGGTGAAGATGGACAGCAGCCGCTGCGCCGACTTGGCGACCTTGAGGCTGGCTTCACGGACCTCGGGCATGGTGGTGACGATGGTTCGGGTGCCCGATCCCGAGGAAGGGTTTGCGCCTGCCGCAGGAACCCGATCCGCGACCGGTTTGGTCCGTTCTTCCGTATTACCCGCCATATCTGACTGCCTCAATGGGAGGCACGGGCATTTTGCCCAGCCTCACGTACATTGAGGGATAGTACCGTTTGGCCCGGAAAGGCCCGTGCTAACTGCGTCACGTTTCGGCAAATGCGGTAATCCACGGCCTATGACCCAGGTATGCGCTTCGCAAGGACCGGCGCCAAGCCCACATAGTCCTTGGGTTCCAAGCAAAGCAGACGTTCTTTCTCCGCCGGCGGCAGATCCAGCGAGGCGATGAACCGGCGCATGGCATCCTTGTCGATGGGCCGGCCGCGAGTGAATGACTTCAATCGGTCATAAGCGTCCGGAATTCCGTGCGCGCGCATGACCGTTTGCACGGCCTCGCCCAACACCTCCCAGGCGCGGTCCAGATCCTCGGCCACGCGCACCGGGTCAAGTTCGATTTTTCCGAGACCGAGCTCGAGCGATCCGTAGCTCAAGACCGAGTGTCCGATCGCGACGCCCAGATTGCGCAGCACCGTGGAGTCCGTGAGGTCGCGCTGCAGCCGCGATACGGGAAGCTTGTCGGCGAAATGCCCCAGCAGCGCATTGGCCAGCCCGAGGTTGCCTTCGGCATTTTCGAAGTCGATGGGATTGACCTTGTGCGGCATGGTGGAGGAGCCGACTTCGCCCTCGACCGGGCGCTGCTTGAAGTAGCCGAGCGAGATGTAACTCCACATGTCGCGCGCGAGATCGAGGAGGACGGTGTTGGCCCGCATCAGTGCGTGGCAGTACTCCGCAATCCAATCGTGCGGCTCGATCTGCGTCGTATAGGCGTTCGATGACACCCCTACGGACTCGACAAAGATCCGGCTGAAACCCGCCCAATCGATCTGCGGCATGGCCACGGCGTGGGCGTTGAAATTGCCCACGGCACCGTTCATCTTTCCGAGGATGCCGACGCGCTCGATGCCGGTGCGCTGGCTCTGAAGCCGCGCGGCGAAATTCGCCAGTTCCTTGCCGACCGTGGTGGGCGTCGCGGTCTGGCCGTGGGTTCGCGCCAGCATCGGCGCCGCGGCATGACGGCGGGCCAGGGAGTCGAGCAGGGCGCCGATGGAATCGATCATGGGCAGCAACAGCGTCGCGCGCGCGTTCTTCAACATCAGGGCGTAGGCGAGGTTGTTGATATCCTCGGACGTACAGGCGAAATGCAGCCATTCGAGATCGGCGGCAGCCGCGCCGCGCGCCTTGAGTTCGGTGCGCAGCCAAATTTCGACCGCCTTCACATCGTGATTGGTGCGCGCTTCGATTTGCTTGATGGCCGCCACGTCGGCGGCGGCCGGGTCCTTCGACAGGGCGGCGAGGAAGTCACGGGCCGCGCGCGGCAGCTTGGCCAGCGCGCCGGCCGCGGGACCCGCGGCGAGCGCCAGGAACCAGGCGCATTCCACGCGCACCCGCTCGCGCATGAGGCCGGCTTCGCTGAATAAATAGCGGACCGCCCCGAGTTTGCCGGCGTATCGGCCATCGAGGGGCGAAAGCGCGTCAGTGGAAGAAATGGCCATCGAGGGGATGCGGTCGCTTTGAGTGTAGAATCACACGATATTACCGTAAACGAACGAACCAGCGTGGATTCACTCTATTCGAAAGCGCACATACGCGAGTCTCTCGATCCGCAGCCTTCTCCGCCCGATGAAGACATCCAGTGGTTGGCCGGCGCGTCCCCAGAAGTGGTGTCGCGCGTGCGTGCCTCGTTTCCTTCGCGCCAGGTGCCGGCGGCCGTGCTCGTGCCGCTGGTGGAGCATGCGACGGGAATGACGGTGCTGCTGACGCAGCGCGCCGAAACACTCAAAGATCACGCCGGGCAAATCAGTTTTCCCGGGGGCCGCATCGAGCCTGAAGACGAGGACGCATGGCACGCGGCGTTGCGCGAGGCGTACGAAGAAATCGGCCTCATGCCCCACTTCGTGGAATTCGCGGGATACTTGCCCGATCACCGTGTCATCACCGGTTTCAGGGTAACCCCCGTGGTCGGCTTCGTGAACCCGGATTATCAACTGCGTATCGCCAAGGCTGAGGTTCACGATGTGTTCGAAGTGCCGCTCGACTTCATCTTGGACACCGCCAATCACAAATCCCGGCAGCGCAAGCTGGGCGACCTGACCTACGAGGTGCACGACATTCCCTACGGCGACCGCAATATCTGGGGCGCGACGGCGGGCATGCTGATGACGTTTCGCCGCATGCTGCAGACCCGCGGGGCAAAGCCACGATGAACAGGGAACTCGCGGCGCAAAGCCGGATGCGCGAATTGCTCGCCATCATGGAGCGCCTGCGCGCCGCCGATGGCTGTCCCTGGGATAGGGCACAGACATTTGCGAGCATTGCGCCGTACACCATCGAGGAGGCATACGAGGTCGCGGACGCCGTCGAACGCGGCGACATGGGCCACCTCAGGGACGAATTGGGCGATCTCTTGTTCCAAGTGGTGTTTCACGCGCAGATCGCGAGCGAGGCAAATCAATTCGATTTTGAAGCGGTGGCCGGCGCGATATGCGACAAGCTGCTGCGCCGCCACCCCCACGTGTTCGGCTCGAGCGGCCCGTTGACCCAAGCCGAACAGAGCGTCGTTTGGGAAGACATCAAGGCGGCCGAGCGCAGTGCCGCCAACCCCGAGCGCAGTGCCGCCAACGCCGAGCACGGTGCCGCCAACGCCGAGCACGGTGCCGCCAATGCCGAGCACGGCGCCGCCAACGCCGAGCGCGGTCATTTGGACGGAGTGCCGCAGGCGCTGCCGGCATTGATGCGCGCCTACAAGCTCAGCAAGCGGGCGGCGCGCGCGGGCTTTGACTTCGAACATGCCGGCCAGACCGCCGACAAGGTTGCCGAAGAGCTGGCGGAAGTGCGCGATGCGGCCGCGCAGAGCGCGCCGGAAAAAAACGCGCCGGCGCAAACGCCGGGGCGGGCGACGCCTGAGATTTTCGAAGAAATCGGCGATCTCTTGTTTGCGGCGGCCAATTTGGCCCGCAAACTCGATGTGGATGCCGAGGCGGCGTTGCGCTCCGCCAATGCCAAGTTCGAGCGGCGATTTCGCGGCATGGAATCGTTGGCGATGCGGCGCGGTGAGATCTTCGCGGACCTGAACCTCGATGCACAAGAGAGGCTTTGGCAAGAAGTCAAGCGTGGCGAATGACCGGGGAGCAGCGGCCGCTGCGCGCAGCGCCCTCGAGCTCGTTTTCAAGCACGACCCCGATTTGCCGATCTCGGCGAAGCGCGAAGCCATCATGGAGGCATTGGGCCGCAGCCAAGTCCTCATCGTGGCCGGCGACACCGGCTCCGGCAAGAGCACTCAGTTGCCCCAATATTGCCTCGAGTCGGGACGCGGCACGGACGCCTTGATTGCGCATACGCAGCCGCGGCGGCTGGCGGCGCGCGCCCTGGCCGCCCGCATCGCCGAGGAAGTCGGACAGCCGGTGGGCCGCAGCGTCGGCTTTCGCGTGCGATTCGCCGATCAGGTCTCCGATGCCACGCGCCTCACTCTGATGACCGATGGTCTGTTGTTGGCGGAGCTCAGCCTCGATCCACAGCTCCGGCGTTACGACACCGTCATCGTCGACGAGGCGCACGAGCGGACGCTGAACGTGGATTTGCTGATGGGCGTCCTGAAGCGGCTATTGCCGCGCCGGCCGGATCTGAAAGTGATCGTCACCTCGGCGACTCTGGACATCGAACGCATTTCGCAGTTCTTCGACGGCGCGCCGGTCATCGCGGTCAGCGGCCGCACTCACCCCATCGAGGTTCGCTACCGCGAAACGGCGGATGATGCGGACGATCCCGACCTGCCGGCCGCGGTTCTCGAGGCCTATCAGGAAATCACCACCGAACCTGAGGAAATTGGCGGCGGCGACATCCTGGTGTTTCTGCCCGGCGAGCGCGAGATACGCGATGTCGGCGAGCACATGCGGCGTGAGCTGCAAGCCGATGTGGAAGTCCTGGAATTGTACTCGCGCCTGTCGTGGGAGAGGCAGAGCAAGATATTTCAGCGCGGACCGAGGCAACGCATCGTATTGGCAACCAACGTGGCCGAGACGTCGATTACGGTGCCCGGCATTCGAGCCGTCATCGATTCAGGCTTGGCGCGCATCAGCCGCTACAGCCCGCGCAATCGCCTGCAGCGATTGCCGATAGAGCCCATATCGCGCGCCAGCGCCGATCAGCGCAAGGGCCGCTGCGGCCGCCTAGGGCCGGGGCTCTGCTTGCGGCTATACACGCAGGCCGACTTCGACGCCCGTGCCCCCTACACCGAACCGGAGATACTGCGCACGAATCTTGCCGCGCTGCTCCTGCGCCTGTCCGCCGACGGCCTGGGCGAGGCGGAGAATTTTCCGTTTGTCGACCCGCCCGATGCGCGGGCGCTCGGCGACGGCTATCGGCTGCTGCAGGAGCTCCAGGCGCTGGATACCGATCGACGGATCACCCGCCGCGGCCGCGCCATGGCGCGGCTGCCGCTCGACCCGCGTCTGGCGCGGGCGCTGCTGGAGAGCAAGCGTTTTCGCGCCGAGAGCGAAGTGCTGGCCATCGTTGCAGGCTTGAGCGTCCCGGACGTCCGTATCGCCGTTCCGGGCGGGCCGGGGGATCCGGGTCAGAGCGCCGCGTTCGAGGACCCTAAGTCCGAATTCTCGGCACTGGTCAGGCTGTGGAGGGCGTACCGCAAAGCACGCGAGGGATCGCGGCGCGAATTGCGGATCTGGTGCAAGGAGCGGGGCCTCTCGCTGCTGCGCCTGTCCGAATGGGACGATGTCTATGCCCAGGTCGCGGATCGCGCGGCCGACTTGGGTGTGGTGGCGCAGCGGCAGGCGGCGAGCTACACGGGCGTGCACCGTTCGCTGCTCGCGGGCTTCTGCACCATGGTGGGTGCGCGCGGCGAGGAGGGCGTGTATCTCGGCACTCGGGGCGTGCATTTCCATATATTTCCCGGGTCACCGTTGGTGCGGCGCCGGCCGCGCTGGGTCATGGCGGCGAATATCGTCGAGACATCGCGGGTATTCGCGCGGCGCGTGGCCGACGTCGAACCCCAATGGATCGAGGCCGCGGCCGCGCACCTGCTGAAGCGCGAGTATCTCGAGCCCGATTGGGATGAGGAGCGCGAGGAAGTGGTGGCGCGCGAACGCGTGAGCTTTCTCGGGCTGGTGTTGAGCGCAAGCCGCGTGGTGAACTATGGGCCCATTGCGCCGGAAGAATCGCGCCGCATCTTCGCGCGAGAGGCGTTGGTCTATCAGCGGCTGCACCGCAGGCCCGAGTGGCTGCTGGCGAATGACGCCGCCCTGCGCGACGCGCAGCAGATGGAGGAGCGTCTGCGCACGCGCGACCTTCTACAGAGCGCCGAAGCCTTCGTCGAATTCTATGACCGCGCCTTGCCGCGCCAGGTATCGAGCGCCGCGACGCTGGAGTATTTCACCCGGCATCTCTCGGATGCCGAACGGCGCACGCTGACCCTCGATCCCGAGCATATTTTCGTGCGCATGCCGGAACCCCAGGCACTCGCGCAGTTTCCCGAAGTCGCCAACGTCGATGCGCTGTCCATCCCCGTCGAGTACCGCTTCGCGCCGGGTGAGTCACGGGACGGCGCACTATTGCGTATCCCGCTGCTGGCGTTGCCCGGACTCACTCGCGCCGGGGTGGATGCCGCGGTCCCGGGTTTTGCCGAACCCCGAATCGAGGCGCTGCTGCGCTCGCTGCCCAAGGATGCGCGCCGGAATTTGATACCGATCGGCGACACGGCCGCCCAATTTATCGCGAACACGAGGAGGAGAGGCGGCACGGGCCCGAGCACCGGGACGCCGCCGCGCAGCGAAGCGAGCCCAGGCAGCGCAGCGACTGCGGACCCTTACCGATTGAAGGTTTGGCTCAAAGAGCAGCGCGGGATTCCCGATTCCCTGCTTCGCTTCGATCTTGCCGCAGTGCCCGTCCACTTGATGCCGCAGCTTGCCGTGACCGCCGACGGCAGGGAACTGGCGCATGGCAAGACGCTGACGGAATTGCGCCGGGTGAGCGCCGCCGCTGCACGCGCGGAACTCGACGCCCAAGCTCGTGCCGCATATGGGATCGTGGGCGCCTGGCGCCGGTTCGAGGTCGACGAATTGCCCAAGACGGTACCGCTGGCGCTCGCGCAGGGAACGGTTCAAGTGTATCCGGCGCTCGCACGGGGCCTCGAGGTGCGGTATGAATGGTCCGCCGCCGAGGCGAGGCGCAGTTGGCGGCAGGGGGCGGCTCATCTTGCGCGCGTGATGCTTGCCGCCCAGGCGCGCGATCTCGGGAAGGCGATGGCGGGCAACGCCTCGCTGCTGCTCGCGGCGAGCCCCTATCTCAAGAGCGGCGCGCTGATCGAGGCCGTGTTGCAGCTGGTCTTTCGCCGAGCCTGTTTCGAGGACGGCGAGGCGCCGCGCACCCGGCAGGCGTTCGACGCGGCGGTCGATCAGGGACGGGCGCGATTGCATCCCTGCTTGGAAGAAACCATTGCCGGTGCGTTGAACTGGTTCACCGAGGCGCGCGCCGTGCGCCGGGCACTCGACGATCCGCGCACCGCACTGGCAGCGGATGCAGTCGGGGAAAGCCATGAGCACCTGCGTCGACTATTGAGCGCCGGCAACCTCGAATCCCTGCCGGCCGACTGGCTGCGTCAATTACCGCGGTATCTGAAGGCCGAGGAGCGGCGCTGGCAGCGCAGCGCCGCGCGCGGCGGCGAGCCTCCGCACATCGTCCGTGAACTTCGCCAATGGTCCGCGCGCTTCCGGACGCTGGCACAGCAGGTCGGGGTCGAACTGCGCTGGATCCCCGAACTCGACGATCTACAGAACTGGATCGAAGAGTACCGCGTATCGCTGTACGCGCAGGAACTCAAAACCCTCGGTCCGATCTCAGCTGCCCGCTTGGAAACGCGAGCCGCCGAAATCGAAGCATGGATAGCTCGCTAATACGTGGGCCCAGGGATTTTGATCTTGGCCCAGGGATTTTGACCGGTTGGAGTAGGTATCTCTCGTACCGGTCAGCCTCACGGTGCCAATGGTACTGGAATATTCACGGGCCGAGCGTGAAGGGCCTGGGGGGAGAGGAAGCGTCAAGGCAACTGCTTCTTCGTTGCCTTGACGGTTCCTCTCCCCCCAGGCCTTCTCGTTTAGACGTTGAACCGAATTCCCTGAGCCAGCGGCAGCTCCGAGCTCCAGTTGATGGTGTTCGTCTGGCGCCGCATGTACGCCTTCCAGGAATCCGAGCCCGCCTCCCGGCCGCCGCCCGTGTCTTTCTCGCCGCCGAAGGCGCCGCCGATTTCGGCCCCCGAAGTGCCGAGATTGACGTTGGCGATACCGCAATCGCTGCCCTCGGCGGAGAGGAAGCGCTCCGCCACTTGCAATCGGTCGGTGAAGACCGCCGAAGACAGGCCGTAGGGCACGGAGTTTTGGATGGCCACCGCCTCGTCCAGGGTGTCGTAGGCAATCACGTACAGAATCGGCGCAAAGGTTTCGGTACGAACCACGCTCATGCCGGCGTTGGCGCGAATGATGGTCGGTTCCACGAAATTGCCGGGCCGCGGTAAGACCTTTCCGCCGCACAGCAGCTCTCCGCCTTCGGCCTGTGCGGCGGCGATGGCCGCCGAGTAGCGCGCGACGGCCGCCGAATCGATCAGAGGTCCCATCAGCGTGTCATCCGCCAATGGGTCGCCGATGCGTACCTGCCCGAAGGCCCCGATCAGCCGCCGCTCGAGCTCGGCGGCGCGTGAGCGATGCACCAGCACGCGTCGCGTCGTGGTGCAGCGTTGACCGGCCGTTCCCACGGCCCCGAAAACGATGCCGGGCACCGCCAGGTCGAGATTCGCGGTTTCATCGACGATGATGGCGTTGTTGCCTCCCAGCTCCAGCAGACTCTTGCCGAGCCGCTCGGCAACCCTTACGCCGATTTGCCGTCCCACATGGGTCGAGCCGGTAAAAGACACCAGCGCCACCCGGCGGTCTGCGACGAAGCGCGTCGCGAGCTCGGTGCCGGCGTCGATGAAGATCTGGAAAATCGCCGGCAATGCGTGGCGTTCCAGCACTCGGTTGCAGATGTGCTGTACGGCGAGGGAGCACAGCGCGGTTTTGGGCGAGGGCTTCCATACGGTGGCATTGCCGCTGATGGCCGCCAGGAATGCGTTCCAGGACCACACGGCCACCGGAAAGTTGAATGCGGAAATCACACCGACCACGCCGAGCGGATGCCATTGCTCGTACATGCGGTGCTGGGGCCGTTCGGAATGCATGGTGAGGCCGTACAGCATGCGCGATTGCCCGACGGCAAAATCGGCGATATCGATCATCTCCTGGACCTCGCCCACGCCCTCGGCCTTGATCTTGCCGTTTTCCATCGACACGAGGCTTCCGAGCGCGTCTTTGTACTTGCGCAGCTCCTCGCCCATGAGGCGCACGGCCTCGCCGCGCTTCGGCGCCGGCACCAGCCGCCAGGCCGCGGCCGCGGCAACGGCCGACGCCATTACGTCCTCATAGTCCTGCGGCGTTGCGCCGCGAACTTGGGCCAATCGCTGACCCGTGGCCGGATTGATGGAGTCGATGATCGCGCCGCCGGTGTGCGTGCTCCAGCCCCGGCTGCCGGACCAAGTACCCGGGTTGATGTCGCGAAGTCCCAGCGCCTGCAAGGCTTCAGTGGTGTGCTGCATGATGAAATTCCCGCCCATTCATAAGGGGGCGCATTTTGACTTGGGAGTGCCGACAACGCTAGCATCCTAAGATCATGTCGAAATCTCCCGTCTTGACGAACTGGCACCCCGCCAGTTGGCAGAGCCGCCCGGCGACGCAGCAACCCAAGTACTCCGACCCGCAAGCGCTGGAGCGCGCGGTGGGCTCGTTGAGCCGGCTGCCGCCCTTGGTGGTGTCCTGGGAGATCGAGGCGCTGCGGGGGAAGCTCGCCCAGGCGCAGCGCGGGGAACAATTCCTGCTGCAGGGGGGCGACTGCGCCGAGAGCTTTGAGGATTGTGAATCCGACAATATTGCCCGGCGCCTGAAGATCCTGCTGCAGATGAGTCTGGTGCTGTTGCAAGGCTTGAAGAAACCCATCGTTCGCGTCGGCCGTTTTGCCGGGCAGTATGCGAAGCCGCGCTCGGCCGATACCGAAACGCGCGACGGGCTGACGCTGCCGTGCTACCGGGGCGACAACGTCAATCGGCCGGGATTCACCGCGGCGGAGCGCGAACCGGATCCGGAGCTCCTGCTGCGCGGCTATGAGCGTGCCTCGCTCACCTTGAATTTCGTGCGCGCCTTGATCGACGGCGGCTTCGCCGATCTTCATCACCCGGAATATTGGGACCTGAGCTTTCTGCGCCACGCGCCGCTGCACGATGCCTATCGAAAGATCGTCGATTCGATTGCCGAGTCGCTGGAATTCTTCGAGTCCGTGAGCGGACAGCGGGTGCACGCCGCGACGCGCGTCGACTTCTACACCAGCCACGAAGGGCTGCATTTGCTGTCCGAGCAGGCGCAGACGCGTTATATCGAGCGTCAGAAGCACTGGTACAACCTGTCCACGCACATGCCGTGGATCGGCATGCGCACGGCCAATATCGACGGCGCGCACGTCGAATATTTTCGCGGCATCTCCAATCCCATCGGCGTGAAAGTCGGCGCCGCAATGAGCGCCGAATGGCTGCAAGAACTCGTGCAAGTGCTGAACCCGCAGAACGAGCCGGGCCGGTTGACGCTGGTGCATCGGTTCGGCGTCAAGGACATCGAACAGCGGCTTCCCGCCATGATCCAGGCAGTGCGCGCCACGGGCTCCCAGGTGCTGTGGGTTTGCGATCCCATGCACGGTAATACGGAGGTCACTGCGGGCGGCGTGAAGACGCGCCGCTTCGACAATATTTTAGGAGAGGTGGAGGCTGCCTTCCGCATCCATGAGGAGGTGGGGTCCATGCTGGGCGGAGTCCATATTGAACTCACCGGCGAGGATGTCACCGAGTGCATCGGCGGTGCGCGGGGCCTGGCGGAGGCCGACCTCGCCCGTGCGTATCGGTCGCAAGTCGACCCGCGGCTGAACGCCGAACAGGCATTGGAATTGGCCATGCTGATCGCGCGCCGCGCCGGTGCCAGCAGGCGCAGGGCCAAGTCCCTCGAGCCCACCCACTAGCTGGGGCGTGTGCGGGGCTGGCCGGTGGCTCCTCTGTCGATAAGTTAAAAATACTCTGTAGAGAATTATTGATGTAAATCAATATATTATAGATTCTAACTAGAATTTCTCTAGATAGCCAGCGACGGTTTTTGAAAAGGCGACTTGCCTCGATGCGTGCAGATGCTATTCTGCCTTTCGATCCTTCCCGCCCGTTGAGATTGAGTGTCGCGAGGCCCCAACTGCTCAGACGACAAGTAAAGAATTAATGACGCATTGCGCGGAATCTTTCCGGCCGCGATGAGTCTCAAGGGTTCTGCCCCCGGGTTCTGGGCGAAGGTTGGGTTGCGCTCGGGTTAGTCCAAAGCCGCGCGTGATCGACGGCGGGCTACGTGGTTATCCGCGTAGCCCGTTTTTTATTTGTGCCCTGCGAGAATTGCGACCTTGCCCGTATGAAGAGCGCGTTTGATCCTATGTGCCGGCGCTGCCCGCGCTTGGGCAAGTTTCTCGATGCCGTGCGCCAGGAAGAGCCCAGCTACTTCTGCCGGCCGGTTCCCCCGTTCGGCGATCCCGACGCCCGATTGCTGATCGTGGGATTGGCGCCGGGAAAGCACGGCGCCAACCGCACCGGCAGGCCATTTACGGGCGATCATGCCGGGATACTGCTGTACGCGACGCTGCATAAGTTTGGGCTGGCCAGCGGCCCCGTTTCCACCGCCGCGGACGACGGGCTCGAGCTCCTGGAGGCCAGGATTACCAATGCTGTGAAGTGTTTGCCCCCCGATAACAAGCCTTTACCGTTGGAAATCAAGGCCTGCAATGATTTCCTTCGCGTAGAGCTCGAGCAAAGCCGCAGCGCCCGCGTCATCCTCGCACTGGGGGCGATTGCGCATGCGGCAGTGCTGCGCGCCTGCGATCTACCCAGCGGTGCCCATCGGTTTGCACACGCGGCGGAACACCCACTCCGCGGGGGTCGGTTGTTATTGGATTCCTACCACTGCAGCCGCTACAACACTCAGACCCGGCGGCTCACGCCCGCGATGTTCGAAGGTGTCGTCGCCAGGGCACGTGACCTCGCGCTTGCTGCGCGGCCGGGATGACCGGAGAGCAAAAACCCGCCGACGCGTCGTCGCCCGAGGCGACGTCGTCTTTGCCGGCGGCGGTACCCGCCGCCGTGGCGGTGCCTGAGCCTGCGCCCACGGCTCCATTCGACGCCAAGAGCTACGTCGAGAGCTTGCCGGCCCGTCCCGGCGTTTACCGGATGTTGGACGCCCACGGAGAGATTCTGTACGTCGGCAAGGCGCGCAATCTCAAAGCCCGGGTCGGCTCGTACTTTCAGCCCAGCAATGTGCAGCCGAAAGTTCAGGCGCTGGTCGCGAAGACCGCGGGCATGGAAGTCACCATCACGAACTCCGATACGGAAGCGCTGCTGCTCGAATTCAATCTCATCAAGAAGCATCGGCCGCGCTTCAATGTGGTGCTGCGCGACGACAAGAGCTTTCCCTACCTGCATTT
>Ga0137409_10004257_pt1 | contig 15051 bp, 12 predicted proteins | sample CZODoug1_16funga_FD_122059 | JGI IMG/M metagenome (GOLD analysis project Ga0137409, IMG submission 122059) | Vadose zone soil fungal communities from Angelo Coast Range Reserve, California, USA - CZODoug1_16fungal (Hybrid Assembly) | ecosystem: Environmental > Terrestrial > Soil > Vadose zone... | reverse complement strand
CGCCCGTCGTCGAAATCGAGCAGCCGCGCGATGAGCCTGACGAGCGTGGACTTGCCGCAGCCCGACTCGCCGACGAGCCCGAAGCACTCGCCGGCCACGATCGAGAAGCTCACGTCGTCCACCGCATACAGATGCCCACGCGCCCCTCGGACGGGGAACCGCTTGGTGAGCGCACGCACGTCGAGGAGCGCCTGCGAGGGGGGCGATGTCACCGTGGAAACCGGCATGCCACGACGTGATCGGGCGCCACGCGGGTCGTCGGGAGCGGCGCCTGGTCGCACGCGCTCTGAGCCCGGTCGCAGCGAGACCGGTAGCGGCAGGGTGGCAGCGCCGCGCGGAGATCGGGCACCGAGCCCGGAATCGGCAGGAGCTCGCCGAGCTTCGCGCGCGGCCGTGGCGTGGCGGCGATGAGGCGCGCCGTGTAGGGATGGCGAGGGGTGGTGAAGAGCTCCCTCGCGCGCGCCGACTCGACGACGTGGCCGGCGTGCATGACGACGATCCGGTCGCAGCGTTCCGCGACGAGCGCGAGGTCGTGCGTGATCACGACCGTGGCCATCCGGCTCTGGGCGGTGAGCCCGTCGAGCAGGTCGAGGATCTCGCCCTGGGTGGTCACGTCGAGCCCGGTGGTCGGCTCGTCTGCGATCAGGAGCCTCGGCGCGCCGGCGACGGCGAGGGCGATCATCACGCGCTGGCACATGCCGCCCGAGAGCTCGAAGGGGTAGGCGTGATACCGCCGGACGGGGTCGGGGATCTGCACCCGCGCCAGGAGCTCCAGGACGCGGTCGCGCACGCTCGCGCGCGGGACGTTCCCGTGGCGCAGCAGGAGGTCGGCGATCTGCTTGCCGACGGGACGGATCGGATTGAGCGCCGTGCGCGGGTTCTGGAACACCATCGAGAGCTCGCGTCCGCGGTACCGGTTCCGCTCCCTCTCGCTCGCGGTGAGGAGATCGACGCCGGCGAAGAGCGCCCGCCCGCCCGTCACCCGCGCGGCCGACGCCAGGATGCCGAGGATCGAGAACGCCGTCACCGACTTGCCCGAGCCGCTCTCGCCCACGATGCCGACTGTCTCGCCTCGGCGGACGTCGAACGAGACGGACTCCAGCACGCGCACGACGCCGTCGCGGGTCTTGAACTCGACCGAGAGGTCCTCGACGGACAGGAGCGGAGGCTCGCTCACGTCCGCCCCCGCGGGTCGATGAGGTCGCGGAGCCCGTCGCCGAGGAGGTTGAAGCAGAAGACGGCGAGCATGAGCGTGAGGCCGGGGAAGAGCGCGATCCACCACTCCCCCGAGACGATGAACGCCGCGCCCTCTGCGACCATGATCCCCCACTCCGGAGTGGGCGGCCGAACACCGAGCCCGATGAACGAGAGTCCTGCCGCATTCAGGATCGCCCAGCCGAGGTTGAGCGAGGCCTGGACCATCATGGGCGGCAGGCAGTTCGGGAACACGTGCATCACGAGCACACGCCCGGGCCCATTGCCGGCCAGACGGGCCGCCTCCACGAAACCCGCCGCGCGCCGCACGTGGGCCTCGGCCCGCGCCATGCGGGCATAGAAGGGGAGGTTGATGATCGCGGTCGCGATGACGACGTTGGCGAGCGTGTTGCCGAGCGCGGCCACGATGCCCATGGCGAGCACGAAGAGCGGGAAGGCCATGATCGTGTCGACGACCCGCGTCACGATCCGGTCTGTCCACCCGCCGAAGAAGCCGGCGCAGGCGCCGGCGAGCGAGCCCAGCCCGAAGGAGATGGCGACCGCGGCGAGCGCGATGACGAGGTCGAGCCGCGTGGCGACGAGGATCCGGCTGAGGATGTCGCGGCCGATCTGGTCGGTGCCGAGCCAGTGGCGCCAGGTGGGCGGCTGGAGCGCTCGCGCGGTGTCCGAGAGGAGCGGGTCGAACGGCGCGACCCAGGGGCCGACGACAGCCAGCAGGACGAAGCCGGAGAAAAGCGCGAAGGCGGCCAGGGTGACCGGATTCTCGGTGACGACGTACCGGGCGTGGCGCAGGGCTTGACTCACGCTTCGATCCGCACGCGCGCGTCGATCAGGCCGTACAGGACGTCGATCGTGAGGTTCAGGACGACGTAGATCGAAGCCATCATGAGTACGAAGCCCTGGACCGGCGCGTAGTCGGAGGCGATGAGCGCCTCCAGCGCATAGGAGCCGATTCCGGGCCAGGCGAAGACCTTCTCCACGAGCACATTGGCGCCCAGCAGGAAGGAGAAGACCATGCCGAGGAGTGTCACCACCGGGAGCAGCGCATTCCGGAGCGCGTAGGTGAGGAGCACGGTTCGGGGCGCCAGTCCCATCGCGCGCGCGGTGCGTACGAAGTCGCTCCCGAGCACGCCGAGCATCGCCGCGCGCGTCATACGCGCGATCGGCGCCATCGCGAAGAGGCCTAGCGTGAGCGCCGGGAGTACCAACTGTCGGAGCGCCGCGCGAAACAGCGCGCTGTCGCGGGCGAGCAGGCTATCGGCCAGGTAGAAACCGGTGCGTGCGACGGGCGGCGACGAGAACGCGTCGAGCCGGCCGAGGGGCGCCGGCGCCCATCCGAGGAGATAGTAGAAGACGTAGACGAGCAGCAGCCCCGTGAAGAAGATCGGCAGCGAAACGCCGGCCGTCGTCGTGACGCGCGCCGCGTGGTCGATCCATGAGCCCGGGCGGACGGCCGCGAGGACGCCGAGCGGAAGCGCGACAGCGAGGGCCAGCGCGAGACCGCACAGGGTGAGCTCGAGCGAGGCCGGCAGGCGCGTCAGGAGGTCGGCGATGACCGGCTGGCCGGTCGTGAGCGACTTGCCGAGATCGCCCCGCGCCAGGTCGCGCACGTAGAGCAAGAACTGCTCGGGCAGGGTGCGGTCGAGTCCGAGCTTGACCCGGATCTCGTGGATCGCCTGCTGCGTCGCCGCCGGCCCAGCGAAGAACGCCGCCGGATCGCCGGGCAGGGCGCGATTGAGGAGAAACGTGACGACGACGACGCCCGCGAGCGCCGGGACGGCCAGCGCGAGGCGGCGGCCGGCCAGGCGCGCCAGGACCATGGCGGCTACTCCTTCGCGATCTGGCGATAGTCGAGCTGGCGGTGAAACCAGTACTGGTAGCCCTTCACGTTCTTCTGCATCGCGACATCGAGCAGCGGCTGGTAGAGCGGGATGCGCGGGACATCGGCGACCATCAGCTTCGCGAAGCCGCGGACGAGCTCGGTGTACTTCGCACGGTCGCTCTCGAAGCGGGCGGCGTCGATGAGCTTGTCCATCTCCGGATTCTGGTATGAGGACGTGTTGAACACGGCGTTCTGGCCGTGGAAGTTCCAGAAGAAGAAGTACTCGGGGTAGTTGAGCCAGCCCCCGAAGGCATTGAGGAAGATCGGCATCTCTTTCTTCAGGAGCATGTTGCGCCAGTTGGCGCCGGGGATCTTCTGGATCGTCGTGCGGATCCCGATCTGCGCGAGCGATTCCTGCACGAGCACCGCCGCCGGCTCGTTGGTAGTGGCGAAGCCCTGGTCGAAGGAGAGCGTGGTGGCGAACCCGCCGGGGAAGCCGGCCTCGGCCATGAGTGCCTTGGTCTTGGAGAGGTCGGTCTTGAAGGGCGTGGGAACGAGGTCGTGGCCGAAGGTGAGGCTCGCGATGGGGTTGCCCTGGAGCAACACACCGCGCCCGAACACGGCGGCCGAGAAGATCTTGTCGTACGGGAGCGCGGACGCGACCGCCAGGCGCACCTTCGGGTTGGAGAACGGCGGGTTCTTCACGTTCATGCCGACGTAGGCGAATGCGTTCTCGACCGGGTGCGAGACGACGGCGACCTTGCCCGCCTTTCCCATCTCGGCGAAGTCCTTCGGCGGGAGGTCGAACGAGATGTCCGCATCGCCGCGCTCGAGGAGCGCGCGCCGGTTGCCGGCCGACGGGACCTCGCGGACGAGCACGCGCTTGATCTTCGGCAGCGGCCCCGACTTCCAGTCGTCGAAGCGGACGTAGATCGTCTCCTGTCCCGGCTTCCACGACTCGAGCTTGTAGGCGCCGCCACCGGCGTCGTTGTTCTTCAGCCACTCCATGGCCCACGGATCGCTCGCGGTGGCGCTCTTCTTCGCCAAGGTGGAGTTGATGACGACCGGCACCGGGACCGCGACGTCCGGCATCGTCAGCTTGTCCTTCCGGACGAATTTCACGCGGAACGTGTAGTCGTCGACCACCTCGAACTGGTCCGGATTCTCGAGCGACCCGGCTTTCATCTGGAAGGTCGGAAAGCCGCCCACGGTGACGGCCCGATCGAACGACCACTTGACGTCCCTAGCCGTGACCGGCGCGCCGTCGTGAAACTTGGCGTCGCGCCGCAGCTTGAACGTGACGGACGCGCCGTCGGCCGCCACCTGCCAGCTTTCCGCGAGCTCCGGCTTCAGGACGCTGTAGTCGTACATCCGCGAGCCGTCCGGCAGGGTCTTGACGCCGTAGGTCAGGAGCCGATCGTAGAGGTTCCACGAGGCCTGATACGAGGGACGATTGGCGCCGACGCCGTGGATGTCCATGCTGTTGGGGCCGGACTCGGTGACGACGAGCAGCGTCTCGGTGCGCGTCTGGGCCGAGACGGCCCCGGGAACGGCGAGCAATACGAGCGCGAGCGTGGCGAGCCAATGACGCATGCGTGTCCTCCGCGGCGATCCAGGATCTGCCGCGGCGGGGGGTGCAAGCGATGTGCCTCGCCCGGCGTGTGATGGCGCACGCACTTAGAGGCGCGGCGGAAAGAGGCCTGCCCAGAGAAGAGGCAGCGGGACCGTGGCTGCCTTCGAATTGCTCTCAGCCCCGGCCGGGCTTGGCGCGGCCGGCGTAGCCCATCCGGCGATCGCGCGCGGTCAGCTTGGGGTCACGGGCGCGGGCCGGTCCGTAGCCGCCGCCGCCGGGCGTGCGGACGAGCACGCGGTCGCCGCGCTCGAGGACGTGCTGCTTGCGGTTGTCCACGCGGCGGCCGTTGACGCGCACGTCGCCGCGGCCGCCGGCGCCGCCGCCGGCCAGGCCGGGGGCGGGGAACGCCGTGCGCTCGGCCATGAAGCTGACGACGATCGGGCGCGGCGACTGGCTCTCGATCAGCACGTCCTGGCCCAGGCCGCCGCGGAAGCGGCCGGCGCCGCCGGAGTCCGGGCGCATGCGCTTGTAGTGGAAGAAGAGCGGGCTGTTGCGCTCGGCGACTTCCACCGGGGTGGAGGAGATGTTGCTCGGCCACGAGAGCACGTGCTCGCCATCCTTGACCGGCGTGGCGCCCATGCCGCCGTTGAAGAAGAGCACCGTCGTGTACGGCTTGCCGTCGTCGCGCGTGCCCGACTGGCTGAGCGCCCACAGGGGCGAGCCGACGCCGGCCATCACGCGCTCGGGAATCACCTGGTGAAGCGCGCCCAGCACCAGCGCGGGCACGTAGTGGCCCGTGGTCGCGCGGCTCACGACCGCGGCGGGGAACTTCGGGTTCAGCAGCGAGCCCTCGGGCGCGCGCACGCCGATGGGCCGGTACATGCCCTCGTTGTTCGGCAGCCCGGGCAGCAGCGCGCAGCGGATCGCATAGGCGGTCATCGCGAACGTGTAGGCGAGCACGCAGTTGATGGCGCGCGGCTGCTGCGGGGAGGTGCCCGCGTAGTCGGCCACGATCTCGTCGCCGGCCACCGTCAGCGCGATCTTGAACTCGAACGGCGCGCCGGTGCCGTCGGTGCGGAAGGCGTAGCGATAGGTGCCGTCGGGCACCGCGCGGATCGCCGCGCGCATGGCGCCCTCCGAGCGCGCGAACAGCTCGTCGGCCAGCTCGGTCAGCGTCATCAATCCGTAGTCGTCCATGAGCGCGCCGACCCGGCGCTCCATCAGCTCGTTGGCGCTGGCCTGGGCCCAGATGTCGCCCATCGTCTGGTCGGGCGTCCGCACGTTGGCGCGGATGAGCTGCACGAGCGTGTCGTCGGTGCGCCCGGCCCGGACGAGCCAGGTGAGCGGGATGTGCAGGCCTTCCTCGAAGATCTCGCGGGCCTCGATCGCGCGGATGCGGCCGCCGATGTCGGGCATGTGCGAGGTGGTGGCCGAGAAGGCGACGAGGCGGTCACGGTGGAAGATCGGCTTGAGCACCGAGACGTCGCTCATGTGGCCGGTGCCCAGCCACGCGTCGTTGGTGATGAGGACGTCGCCCGGCCTCATCGACTCGGCGCCGAGCTCGCGGATGAAGTGGCGCACGGTGGCGGGCAGGGTGCCGATGAAGGACGGGATGGAGCCGCTGTTCTGGGCCAGCGCCCGGCCCCGCGCGTCGGTCAGCACGCAGGCGAAGTCGTTGGCCTCGTTGGACAGCGTCGAGAACGAGGTGCGCACGATGGCCTTGGCCGCCTCGTCGACGACGGAGATCACGCGCGTCCACAGCACCTCGAGCGTGACCGCGTCGAGCCGGGTGTTTGCGCGGGCGACGCTCACTTGTGCCCCCCCTGGGGGTATGGCAGCGTCACCACCAGGTTGCCGCTCTTGGCCACGCGCGCGCTGCCGCCGGGGCCGATCACCAGCGTGGAGCCTTCCTCTTCCACCACCGCGGGCCCGCGCACCTCGTCGCCGGGGGCGAGCCGCGCGCGATCGTAGACGGTCGTCTCGACGAAGTCACTGCTCTCGCGGAAATAGGCCCGGCGCGTGCCCTTGACCGCCGGGCCAGTCTCTCCGTCGGCGGGCCGGGCGAGCCCCTCCTCGGACTCCGTCATGGCGGTCTCCGACACGGGCGCGCGCACGGCGACGCGAATGTTGATGAACTCGATCGGCACGTCGGGCGGCGTGAGCGCGAACTTCTCGCGGTACGCCGTCTCGAAGGCGGCCGTGAGCGTCCGGCGGCTCGCGTCGCCGTCGTCGTAGGGGCCGTCGGGGAGATCGACGACGAGGTCGAAGCCCTGGCCGAGGAAGCGGCCGTCGGCCAGCCGTCGCACGCTCGCCGACTCCAGCTTCAGCCCCGTGTCCGCCATCACCGCGCGCGCCGCGTCCTCGAGCCGGCGGAACGCGCTCTCCAGCGCGACGGGGCTGTCGCGGTCGAGCCTGATGCCGACGGTGGCCACGCGATCCACCCGCGCCGGCGCCACGAGCAGGCCGAGCGCGGAGGCGACGCCGGCCGCGGGAGGGCAGATGATCTGGCGCAGGCCGAGCTTGCGGGCGACGCCCCACGCGTGCACCGGCCCGGCGCCGCCCGTGCAGAGCAGGGCGTAGTCGCGGGGGTCGCGGCCGCGCTCGGCGACGTGCACGCGCGCGGCGGAGGCCATGTTCTCGTTGACGACGTCGTGGATGCCCCACGCCACGTCGGTGAGCGACAGCCCCACGCGCTTGGCCAGCCGCTCGAGGGCGGCGTGCGCCGCCGGCATGTCCACGCGGACCTCGCCGCCGGCGAAGTACGCGGGGTTGAGATAGCCGAGCAGGAAGTCCGCGTCGGTGACCGTCGGCTCGCTGCCCCCGAGGCCGTAGGACGCCGGGCCCGGGTGCGAGCCCGCGCTGCGCGGGCCGACTTTCAGCAGCCCGATCTCGTCGACGGCGGCGATCGAGCCGCCGCCGGCGCCGATCTCGATCAGCTCGATGGTGGAGATGCGGATCGGCAACCCGCTGCCCTCCATGAAGCGCTTCTGGCGCGCGGCTTCGAAGGCGTAGGCGGTGAGCGGCTCGCCTCCGTCGACGAGCGAGAGCTTGGCGGTGGTGCCGCCCATGTCGAACGCGAGCAGGTTGCCGTGGCTGTCCTCGCGGCCGAAGAACGCGGCGGCCAGCGCCCCGGCCGCCGGGCCCGACTCGAGCATCTGCACGGGCGTGCGCTCGGCCTCGGCCACGTGGGTGAGCCCGCCGCTCGAGAGCATCAGCAGGAGCGGCGCGGGAATGCCCAGGCCGGCCACGCGCCGGGCCATCGCGTCGAGATACTGGCGCGCCAGCGGCTTGATGTAGGCGTTGGCCACGGTGGTGGACGCGCGCTCGTATTCGCGGATCTCGGGCGCGACCTCGTGCGAGGTCGTGACGGCCACCTGACGGTGCCGCCGCGTGATCGCGCGGGCCGCCGCCGCCTCGTGCTTGCCGTTGGCGTAGGCATGCAGGAACACGATGGCGATCGAGGTGACGCCGGCGTCGATGAGCTGCTTCGCGCGCTGCGCGACCTGTTTGCCGTCCAGGCGCACCTCCACGCTCCCGTCGGCGCGCAGCCGCTCGCGGACCTCCAGCCTCAGGTGGCGCGGCACCAGCGGCTCGGGCTTGGCGATGTTGAGGTCGTACAGCTCGAACTTCCGCTCGCGGCCGATCTCCAGCGTGTCGGCGAAGCCGGCGGTGGTGATGAGCCCGGTGACGGCGCCGCGGCGCTCGATCAGCGCGTTGGTGAAGAGCGTGGTGGCGTGCACGACCCGCGTGAACTCGCGCGCGGGCAGGCCGTGCTGGCGCAGCAGGCCCTCGACGCCCGCGGCCACGGCGCGCGCGGGATCGTCCTGCGTCGTCAGCACCTTGCGGTTCAGCTGGCGGCCGCGCGCGTGATCGTAGACGACGATGTCGGTGAAGGTGCCGCCGATGTCGATCCCGAGCGAAAAGCTCACTTCTTCACTTTCAGGTCCTCGAACGGCGCCGAGTAGGCGAAGCCGGGGATGAGGTTGGCTCCGCTCACCTCGACGCGGGGGCCGACGCCCCAGATGAACGCGAGATCGTAGATGGGCACGTTCAGGACGTGCTCCGTCATGATCGTCTGCATCCGGTGCACCAGGGCCTCGCGCTTCCTGGTGTCGAGCTCGCGGGCCTGACGCATGAAGAGGTCGTCCATCTCGGGCAGCGAGCCGTACGCGTAGATGCCGTTCTTGATGGCGTATGGCTCCAGCCGGGTGGCCGCGTTGCCCATGACGGAGGTGATGACGAGAATGATCCCCTGCAGCTTCTTCTCGCGCCACGCCGAGAAGTAGGCGGCGCGCTCCATCGTGCGCAGGCGGCTCTTGATACCGACGGCCTGGAGGTAGCCGACGATCGCCTCGCCCATGGAGTTGTAGGGCGGGAACGGATGCAAGTCGCCCGCGTCGAAGCCGTTGGGATAGCCGGCGTCCGCCAGGAGTTTCTTGGCGCGCGCCGGGTCATAGGCGGGCGGTTCCATCGCGATCGCGAACTGGAAGATGCGCGGGACGATGTTGCCCGTGAGGCGTGAGAAGCCGAGCGTCTCGGCCTGGTTGATCGCCTGACGGTCGAGGGCGTGGCTGGCGGCCAGGCGCACCCGGCGGTCGTGCCACGGCGACTTCGGATCCCACTGGTCGGGCAGCTCGAGCCAGAACGCGCCGGTCAGCAGCGGCGCCTCCAGCTTGATACCCGGCGTCCGGCGCAGCTCCTCGGCGACGGGCCCGGCGAACAAATACGCGAGATCGATCTCGCCCCGCTTCAGCGCGGCCGCGCGCGTGGTCTCCTCGGTCATCGTGCGCATCACAAGGCGCTTGATGTTCGGCGCCTTGCGCCAGTAAGCGTCGAACGCCTCGAGGACGATTTCCACGCCGGGACTGAAGGACGCGACGCGATAGGGGCCCGCGCCGATCGGCGCCTTCTTGAAGCCGTCCTCGCCGACCCTGTCGACGTAGTGCTTGGGGACGATCCAACCGGCGCCGGAGGCGGTGGTGCCGTAGAAGAGCATGAAGTCGGGCCACGGCTCCCTGAGAACGAAGCGCACCTGCGTGGGCGAGACGATCTGGACGTCCTTGACCTTGTCCTTCAGCAGCGTGGCACTGGCGCCTTTGTAGCGCTCGAACGAGAACTTCACGTCCTCGGCGGTGACCGGGGAGCCGTCGTGGAACTTCACGTTCTTCCGAAGCGTGAACGTGTACGTCAGATGGTCCTTCGACTCGTTCCACGACTCGGCCAGGCTGGGCGTGCTCATGCCGGCGGGCAGCGGCTTGACCAGCGCGTCGTGGACGGCGTACAGGATCATGAACGGCGTGGTGAACGCTTCCGTCTCCGCCGGATCGAGCCACTTCGCGGCCAGCGTGACGTGCAGGCCCCAGCGCATCTCACCCTCGGCCGCGGTCGCGCGGCCCACGGGTACCAGCGTGGCGAGGCCCGTGACGACGAGCAGAATTCGGATGGCCCGGATTGGGCTCATGGCGACCCGTCCACCTGCTTGCTGACGCGCCCGCCCTGGATGTGATTGTTCACGTAACCCTTGGACTGGTTGCGGCCGGGATCGCCGGCGATCAGGATGCCGATCTTCTCGGGCTGCACGAACACCGGCACCGGACGCCCCGGATCGCTCGACGCCGCGTACGTCGCGGGCAGCACGCCGGCCTTCACGTGCGCCTCCAGCGTGTAGGACGTGGCGCCGACCTGCAGCGCGTACGTCTCGGCCTGGCGCGCGGTGATGCTGACGTGCTCGTGCAGGTAGCGACGCAGAGCGTCCTTCGACCAGCCGTCCTCCGCGATGACGCGCGCGATGGACGGGCCGAGCACCAGCAGCGGCTCCCAGCGCGCGTACTTCATGCCGATCGACGACCAGTAGCCGCAGGCGCCGCCGAATACCTCGGCCAGGATGCGGACGTGATCGAGCGCGTGCGTGCCCGCCGAGTAGATCGGCGCGCTGATGCTCACCACGCTCTGCACGGTGACGACGCTGTCCGCGCCCGTGAAGCCCTGGTCGACGCCGAACGTCGGCCAGCCCAGCTCGGCGGCGGTCCCCTCGTCCTCGGCCAGCGCCACGTTGAACGAGCCCGCGATGCTGCCCTTGTCGCCGGCGCCCGGCGGGATCCGCAGGCCGGCGACGTTGCGCAGATAGAGGCGCAGGAACCGGCCGAGCGTGGTGTTGGCCTGCCGGCCGACGCGCATCACGCCCTGACCGTGGTTGAGATCGAGCCGGCTCGCGATCGGTCCGCTCACGATCACGAGCGGCTCCCAGCCCGGCGTCGAGCCCGCGTCCTCCACGCGGAAGATCGGCTCGGCGATCGCCTCCACGATGGCGACGAGCACCGGCATGTACTCGGGCCGGCAGCCCGCCATCACGCCGTTGACCGCGATGCTCCACACGGTGGCCGCGCGGTTCTCGGGCAGGAGATGCCCGATGACATCCGAGGGGGCGCGTTGCGTGTGAGCGAGAAAGCGCTCGATGCGCGCGAGCGTCGGCGGGATCACCGGCAGGCCGTCGCTCCAGAGATTCCGGTGGAAGTGCTCCTGGATCTCGTCGAGCGTGCCGCGGTGCACGACCTCGCGCGGCCCGGGCTCGGCGACCGTCGTCCGCGCCGCATCGCGTGCGCCCGCGAGCCCCGCGACGAGCTGCGGCAGCAGCGCCTCGACCTTCTTCGCCACGGCGTCAGAGCCGTCGGTCATCGGCACTCCGGGATACTCGGCGATCGGCAGGGTCGGCAGGCCCACGCCCTTGGACACGACGCCGGCCTGCTGCATGAACGGCGTGGTGACGATGGACACGCTCGGCACTCCGGCGCGCTCGGCGATCGCGGCGGCCCGCAGCACGGCGGGCGTGCAGGACCCTCAGGCGCCGACGGCGGAGATCACCGCGTCGCAGCCGTGCTGGCGCAGCAGGCCGGGCAGCGTCGCCGCCAGCTCCTTCTCGTCGCGGCCGTGGATGCTGCCGAACGTCTCGAACTCGACGAATCGGATGCCGGGATAGCGCGCCCCGAGCGCGCGCCGGATGAGCGGAAACATCTCCTCGCCCTTGAAGAGGTAGTCCCACAATTCGCCGACGGTCTTGCCGCTGAGGTCGGCAGAGCGCGCGGCGAGCGATCCCGCCGGCGCGGCGGCGGGGGCGAGCGGCCATACGACGTCGTAGACGGGCTCGGGAGTGTTCATGGCCCCGACTGTATACCACGTCCGGTTGACGCGGGGCTGAGCTGCCCGTAGGCTGTCGCTCGCCATGAAGCGTCGCTGAGTCGCCCGCCCGAAAGGAGACCTGCATGATCTACGAGATCCGCACCTATCGCATCGCTCCCCGCAGCCTGGCCGAGGTCGAGAAGCGTTTCGGCGAGGCGTACGAGTACCGCAAGAAGTACTCCGAGCTGTTCGCGTTCTGGCACACGGAGATCGGGCCACTCAACGAGATCGTCCACGTGTGGCCGTACAAGGATCTGGGCGAGCGTGAGCGCATCCGCGGCGAGGCGGCGAAGGACCCGAAGTGGAACCCCGGCATCCAGGAGTTCATCCGCGAGATGCGCTCCGAGATCATCGTGCCGTTCAAGTTCGTGCCCGAGGTCCGGGGCGGCAAGCTCGGCCCGATCTTCGAGCTGCGCTACTACACGCTCAAGCCGCGCATGCTGCCCGAGGTGGCGAAGGCCTGGGAGGGGGCGCTGCCCGAGCGGACGAAGCTCTCGCCGCTGGTGCTCGCGGGCGGCGTCGAGTTCGGACGCGCCAACGGCTTCGTGCACATCTGGGCGTACACGGGCCTGGATCAGCGGGCGCAGGTGCGCGCCGAGGCGTCCAAGCGGGGCATCTGGCCGCCGCCGGGCGGCGGCGACCGCCTCATCACGCAGGAGAACAAGGTTCTCCTGCCCGCCGCGTTCTCCCCGCTGCAGTAGCGTCACGGGCCGATGGGACGGCGCGCCGCACTCGGGTGCGGCGCGCTCTTCCCGACATTGGTCTTACGCGGCGCGGCGGGCGAGCAGTGTTGTGATCGTGGCCAGCAGTTGCGCGCGGTCGAGCGGGCGCGTGACGTAGCCGTCGGCGCCGGCGGCGAGCGCCTCGGCCCGTTCTTCGGCGCCGGGGTAGACGGCGGTGACGTGGAGCACGGGAATCGCGGCCGTGGCCGGCGCCGCCTTGAGGATGCGGCAGATCTCGACTCCCGCGATGTCGGGCAGGTGCAGGTCGAGGATGATGACGTCGGGCTGCTCCTCGGCGAGCTGGAGCGCCTCCTGACCCGTCGCCGCTTCCCGCACCTGGAATGCTGCATCCTGAAGCATCAGGCGGGTCGTGTACCGGTGGGATTCTTCGTCGTCCACGACCAGGATCGTTCCCTTGGTGTTCATGCTTGCGAGGAGGCGAGCATTCTTCTTGCCGAAACCGTAAACGGCGGTGATTTCAGCCGAACCGGAGCCGCGCGCGCCGGACCGTCTGGGCAAGACTCTTCCGTCAGTTGGGTAAGCCACACCACAGATTCCACACCGCGACACGCACCGCGCGTCGGGGAAGAAACGGATCCCGGCGCCTGGCCGCCAGTCCATGTGATTATTTTGCGAGCCACGAATTCCAGAAGTACAGGCGCGGCGCCGTACGGAACTCGCCGCGTAGCTCCCGCCGCGCCACGTCGAGCGTGTTGTAGTCGCCAAGCTTCACCTGACCCACGTCCTCGTAGTGGATCGCCTGGATGCGTTCGACGAGCGCCTTGCGCTTCTTCAGGTCGCTCTCCTGTTTCAGCTCGCCGATCAGCCGCTCCTTCTCTTCGTTGCACCACCACCCCTGGAACGAGCAGCGGAACGCGACGTGGAGCGCCGGGTCGGCGATCAGCGGATAGCCCGTGACGTAGGCTTCCCACAACTCCGGCTTCTGCACGCGCTGGTTGAGCGTCGCCCAGTCCACCACCTGGAGGTCGATCACGAAGCCTAGCGCCTCGAGCTGCTGCTTGGCCACCAGCGAGTGCTTGTACATGAACTCGTATTCCCGTGTGCTGACCCAGCGCACCGTCTGGCCGGCGTAGCCGGCCTCTTTCATCAGCCGCTTGGCCCGGTCACGGTCGTGCTGGTTGTAGAGCGACGCGCCCGCGCTCGAGTGCCACGGCTGCTCGGGGAAGAACAGCGCCGGGCCCAGCCGATAAAAATCCTTGTGGCCGAAGCCGGCGGCCATGATCGGCTCCATGTCGAGCGCGGCCTGGACCGCCTGGCGCAGCGGCCTGCTGGTCATGAGACCGGCCTTGTGGTTCAGCGAGATCAGCGACCAGCCGCGCGGCTTCACGATCCGCGACTCGAGCTGCGGCAGCGACTTGATCCGCTCCCAGGCGTCCTGCTTCATGAACATCGCGTGGTGATACTCACCCGTCTCCACGCCGGCCAGCCGCACCGCGGTGTCGGGTACCGGGATGAACAGGAGCTCGGCGAGCCACGCCGTGCGCTTGCCTCCGAAGCCGTTCGGCGGCTCGACGCGTGCCGCGTAGTCCTTGAAACGGACGAGTCTGATGTGGCGATCGGGCCTGTGCTCGACGAAGCGGTAGGGGCCGGTGCCGATGTATTCTTTGACCTGACCCGTGTCGGCTGCATCCACGATCTCCTTCGGATAGATCACGGTCGACGGCTCGGCCAGGCCGTAGATCAGCGAGCCCGAGGGCTGCTTGAGGAAGATCACGATGGTGTACGGGTCCTTGGCCTCGATGCTTTCCACCCCGGGCCAGAGCACCTTGCCGATGGACGCGACCTGCCCCCAGCGCTTGAGTGACGCCACCACATCGGCGGCCGTCATCTCTTTGCCGTTGTGGAACCTGACGCCCTTGCGGATCGTGATCGTGTGTCGCAGCCCGCGGTCGGTCACGGCGTGCGTGTCGGCCAGCAGCGGAATCGGGTTCCACGCGCGGTCATAGGTGAACAGCGATTCGTGGACGTGCCACATGATCTCGTAGGTGAGCACGGTGGTCGTGGCCTGAAGATCCAGCGTCGGCGGCTCGCCGATCGACGCCACCTTGAGCACGCCGCCCATGCGGGGCGTCTCTTGCGCGTGCGCGACCGACACCGATAGAACGAGGAGGGAGATGAGGGCGACGAAGGTCTTCATCGTTGGTGTCCTCCGAGCCAAGAATGGGCGCGCGGATGATACCATCCGCCGCAGTGCTGAACGTTCTCGTCACGATGCCGTTCGGCGAGGCGCAGCTGGACCGCCTGCGCGCCGTCTCGCCCGACCTCTCCGTCTCCGCCGCGGATCCTGAGCGTGCCGACTATGCGCGGACCCACGTCCTCTACGCGGGCGACCCGCCCCGCGAGCTCGCCCGCGCGCCGCTGCTCACGTGGGTGCAGGTGCACATGGCGGGCGTGAACGCGCTGCAAGACCATCCGCTCTACGCGAACAGCCCGATCGCGATCACCACGACCAGCGGCGTGCACGCGGCGACCATCGCCGAATACGCGCTGACGGTGATCCTGGCGCTCGCGCATCGCTTGCC
>Ga0137409_10004254_pt1 | contig 15054 bp, 12 predicted proteins | sample CZODoug1_16funga_FD_122059 | JGI IMG/M metagenome (GOLD analysis project Ga0137409, IMG submission 122059) | Vadose zone soil fungal communities from Angelo Coast Range Reserve, California, USA - CZODoug1_16fungal (Hybrid Assembly) | ecosystem: Environmental > Terrestrial > Soil > Vadose zone... | reverse complement strand
CGTTACCTTGACCGGACTGGCAGCGGGCTCGTAACCATCCAAAAAAGCGACCACCTGATAATTTCCCGGCGCAAGCACGATGGTGCAGTTTGAAGTGCACTTTGCGTCTCCGACGCGGATCGAAGCACCGGGCGGAGTGGTAGCGATCTCCACCGGAATGGTGCCCGGTTTGGGTTCGCTCGGATTTCGCTTCCGCGCCTGATTCACCAGAAAAGCAATCAGCGCAATCGAAACGACGGAACCGGCGAGCGCCCCCAAGAGCAGGGCCCGCTTCCAATTGAGCGGTGCGGCCGTTCTCGCCGTGAATGAGTACCGAGGCGTCGGGGGCGCGGTCCTCGGCGCCTCGCGTGCTTTGAGGGGGTGATGTGATGCGGCGGCTTCTGGTCGGACTCTTCTTCGCGGCCCTGGCGGGCGGGGCACGCCTGGCGACCGTCCTTCCCACATGGGCCGCCGCCCTGATCGTGGCGGGCGGCCTCGTGCTCGCGCTGCCCACGATCCGGGCGCGCGTGGAGACGATCGGCGATCCGAACAACGACACCACGCGCGACCGCATGGCGATGATGCTGGTCGGTTTCGACATCGTCGCGGCGCACCCCCTGACGGGCATCGGCCCCGAGGGCGTCAAGCGCGTCTATCCCAAGATGGTGCCGCCCGAGGGCATGCGGCGCTCGACCAGCCACCTGCACAACACGCCGCTGCAGATCGCCGCCGAGCGCGGCCTGGTGGGGCTGGCCGCGTGGCTCTGGATCTTCGTCGCCTTCTTCCACCGCGCCGGCGCGGTATGGCGCCGGCTGCCCGTCAGCGACGGCGAGGACCGCGCGGTGGTCCTGGGCTCGCTGGCCGCGCTGGTGACGTTCCTGGTGGCCGGCGTCTTCGAGTACAACTTCGGCGATACCGAGGTGCTCATGGTCGCGATGGCGCTCATGGCGCTGCCCTTCGCCGTCGCCGGCGACCGCGTCTCCGCCGACGCCTGCGTGCCCGCGTGAGCCCGGCCCGCCGTCCGCGCTGGTCGGCCGTGCGAGCGCTCGTCACCGACGTGGACGGCGTGCTGACCGACGGCGGCCTCTACGTCGGCGAGTCCGCCGCCCATCAGATAGAGTTGAAACGCTTCCATATCCAGGATGGCCTGGGCATCAAGTTCCTGCGCCAGGCGGGACTCGTCGTCGTGCTGGCGAGCGCCCGGCGCTCCGAGGCGACGGCGCTGCGGGGGCGTGAGCTCAAGGTCGACGAGGTCGTACAGGACAACCCGAAGCTGGCGCCCTTCGCGACGATCCTGGCGCGCCGCGGCGTGGCCTGGGACGAGTGCGCCTTTGTCGGCGACGATCTCCCCGACCTGCCCGTGCTGACGCGCGTGGCCCTGCCAATCGCCGTGGCCAACGCAGTGCCGGAGGTGAAGACGGCGGCCACGTTCGTGACGAAACGCTCCGGAGGCGACGGCGCCGTGCGCGAGGTCGCCGAGACCATTCTGAAGGCCCGCGGTGTCTGGAAAGGTCTGCTGCAGCAATACCTGCAAGAGAGAGGCGATGTCGAAACCCCGCCCAGCCGCCGATCACGCCGCGCTGGTTGAGCGCGGCAGGCGCGTCCTCGCCATCGAGGCAGGTGCCGTCGGGCGCGTTGCCGACGGCCTCGGCCCGGCGTTCGCCCGGGCGATCGAGCTGCTCGCCGCCGCCAAGGGCCGCGTCATCGTGTCGGGGGTGGGGAAGTCAGGTCTCATCGCGCGCAAGATCGCCGCGACGTTCACGTCGACCGGCACGCCCGCGACGTTCCTGCACCCGGTTGACTCCCTGCACGGCGACCTCGGCATCGTGGGCCGCGACGACGTCGCCGTCGTCCTGTCGAAGAGCGGCAACTCCGACGAGCTGTTCGGCCTCGTGAACCAGCTCAAGCGCCTCGGCGTCCCGATCATCGCCCTCACGAGCGACGCCGACTCCCCGCTCGGCCGGCAGGCCACCGTCGTGGTGGACGCCTCCGTGACCGAGGAGGCGTGTCCCGAGACGCTCGCGCCGACCGCCAGCACCACCGTCGCGCTGGCGTTGGGAGACGCCCTCGCCGTGACACTCCTGGAGGTGAAGGGGTTCCGCCGCGAGGACTTCGCCGCGCTGCATCCGGGCGGCGCCCTCGGCCGGAAACTGCTGCTCCGCGTCGCCGACGTGATGCTCAATCAGGATCTCCCAACCCTGATGCCCGACCGGCCGATGCGCGAATGCGTGGTGCTCCTCGCCGAAAAGCGTGGCACCGTCGCTGTCGTAGACGGGAAGGGATCGCTGGTGGGCGTGGTGACCTCGGGGGACCTCACGCGGCTGATGGAGCGCACCGACAAGTTCCTCGACCTGCCGGTCGGCGACGTGATGACCAAGACTCCCAAGACCACCAACGCCGACGAGCTCGCCGGCGCCGCCGTGAGCCTGATGGAGCGCTATGGGATCATGGCTCTGCCGGTGCTCGACGGCGGCAAGAAGGTCGTCGGGATCGTGCACTTGCATGACCTGATGAAGGCGGGCGCGGTATGACGCGCTGCAACGTCCTCCTCCTCGCCCTCCTCACGGCGTGTGGGAACGAAGGGACTCGACCCACCGCCACCCAAACGGTGCTCGACTCCGCCGACCAGGTCCTGATCGGCATGACGCATTACGTCACCGAGACGGGTTTGCAGCGCGCCCGCGTGCGAGCCGACACGGCGTACTTCTTCTCGGCGACGCAGTCCGCCGAGATGCGCACCGTCCACATCACGTTCTACGATGTGACTGGGCGTGAGACCTCGACGCTCACGGCCCACGAGGGGACGTACCACTGGCGCACCGGCGACATGGAGGGGCGTGGCAGCGTCGTCGTCGTGACGAAGGACGGGCGCACGCTGAAGAGCGAAGTGATGCGCTACCGCCAGGCCGGCAATGAAGTCAGCTCGGACAAGGCCTTCGTGTTCGAGGCACCCGGGGGACAGCACATCGAAGGGGAGGGGTTCACGTCGGACCCCGAGTTCAAGAACCTCGTTGCCAAGCATCCACGAGGGACGGGCGGCCAACTGCGGTTGCCGAATCAATGATCGCCGCCCTCGTCGTCCTCGCACTCGCGCAGCAACCAGCGCCGGTCGCCGCTCAGGGCGCCGGCCGGCCCTGTAGCATCGTGATCGACTCGATCGGCGGTAACTACCGTCAGACGGTACCGGCCCCCGGGGACACGAACCGCTTTGCCGGGGGCGGCGTGCTGGCGCACTGCGAGGGCACTGGCAGCACGATCTCCTCGGACAGCGTCGCGATGTACGGGCGCCAGCGGCGCATCGACTTCATCGGACGGGTCGTCATCCGCGACACCGCGATGGCCCTCGATGCGAACCGCGCTTCGTACTACCTGCGCGACGAGCGCCTCGAGGCGCGCAAGAACGTGGTGGCGACGAACCGGCGCAGCGGCACCGTGCTGCGCGGCCCCCACCTCGATTACTACCGCGCCGCGGTCGGGGTCCGCGACACGGTCGAGATGTTCGCCACCTCGCGTCCCACCGTCGAATACCGCGAGACGCCTGATTCTGGAGAACCGTACATCATCGTGGGGGACCGGCTGCGCTTCAAAGGGGACGACCGCGTCTGGGCGGGCGGACAAGTGACGGTCGATCGCAGCGATTTCGCGTCGCGCTCGGATTCCTTGTTTCTCGATGAGACCCGCGGTATCGGCGTTCTCGTCGGCCAACCGCGCGTGGAAGGCAAGGGCGGCAAGACCTACACGCTGGTCGGCACGCGGATCGAGCTGGGACTCGAGCACCGCGAGATCAATCTGGTCAAGGCCCTCGCCCAGGCGAAGGCGACCGGCGACGACTGGACCCTCACCGCGGACACGATCCATCTGCTCATCGCCGCCAAGAAACTGCAGCAGGCGCTCGCGTGGGTGGGCGAAGGGTCCAAAACGCGGGCGCACGCCGTCTCGAGCCTCTATACGATCGACGCCGATTCGATCGCCATCGACACGCCCGACGAAGTGCTCACCGAATCCCGCGCCTTCCGGAACGCTCTGTCCCGGGCCAAACGCGACTCGGCGACGGCTCCGGCTGACATCGATTGGATTGCCGGCGATTCGCTCACGGCTCGGTTCGTCCAGGAGAAAGACTCCACCGGACGCGAGCATTCCCGGCTCCAACAGATCCATGCGCGCGGGTCGGCACGCGCGCTGACGCACCATTTCGACGACCGCGACTCGACGGCCGCGCCGGCGATCAACTACTCGCGTGGCCAACGCATCGCCGTGCTGTTGCGCGGGGCGAAGGTCGATCGCATCGTCGTCGCGGGCAAGGCCGACGGCGTGCACCTCGAGCCGCGGCCACCCGCGCCTCCGGCGCCGACCGACACCACGAAGAAGAAGCCATGAGCACTGCCGACCGCCTCGCCGAGCTGCTCGCCACGCGCGACTCGTCGCTCGCCCTCGCGGCTGCCGCCTTGGCCCGCATCGCCGACGCCGAGGGCCGGGCCACGTTCGGCGCGCTCGCCGTGGCGTATCGCGAGGAGTTCCTGAAGCTCCGCGCGCACGCCAAGGGCTCGGCCATGGCGTCGCCCGAAGCGGGCAGTCTTTCCGTCGACGACGCGCGCACCTACCTGTCGACCTCGGTGCTGCCGCGCCTGGGCACGCTCCGCGTGGTGGTGCTGCCGGCGGGCCCGCTCTGGAGCGAGGCGCCCGTCGCCTTCGTCGCCGAGATCTGGGCCGACATGCCCGCGGAACGCGAGGCGGCCGCCCGGCACTTCCTCGAAGTCGCCGAGCAAACGCTGGCGCGCAGCGAAGCCGTGAGCGGCGAGCACCACGCGGTGCGGGGCGCCAGCCGGCTCGAGGCCCAGAATCTCGTCAAGACGTACAAGAGCCGCCGCGTGGTCAACGACGTATCGGTGAACCTGTCCCAGGGGGAGATCGTCGGCCTGCTCGGGCCCAACGGGGCGGGGAAGACGACGTCGTTCTACATGATCACGGGACTGATCCGTCCCGACGAGGGCCGCATCCTGCTCAACGAGCGCGACATCACAGCGGAGCCGATGTTCCGGCGCGCGCAGCGGGGAATCGGTTACCTCGCGCAGGAGCCGTCGATCTTCCGCAAGCTGAGCGTCGAGGACAACGTGCTCGCCATTCTCGAGACGATCCCCTCGCTGGATGCGGGAGGCCGCCAGCAGCGCCTGGAGGGTCTGCTGGACGAGTTGGCGATCAAGCACCTGCGCCGTCAGAAAGCCTTCCAGCTCTCGGGCGGCGAGCGGCGCCGGCTCGAGATCACGCGCGCGCTCGTGACCGAGCCCAAGTTCCTGCTGCTCGATGAGCCCTTTGCCGGCGTGGATCCGATCGCCGTGCACGACATCCAGACGATCGTCGCGGGGCTGCGCCACCGGGGCATCGGCGTCCTGATCACCGATCACAACGTCGAGCAGACGCTGGACATTGTCGATCGCGCCTACATCATGTTCGAGGGCCAGGTGCAAGTCGGCGGCACGGTGCGCGAGCTGGTGTTCGACGACCGGGTCGCAGACCTCTACCTCGGCCCGACCCTCACCGCGCGCCTGCGGGCGCGCCTGACGCACGCCGCATGAAGACCGGCCTGCACCAGCACACGTCGCTCCGCCAGGACCTGCGGATCAATCCTCGCCTCTACCAGGCGATGGATCTGCTCTACATGCCCTTGCTCGACCTCCAGCAACACTTGAAGCAGGAGCTGCTGGGCAATCCGTTCCTCGAGCTGCTCGAGCCCGAGGAGGAGACCGAAGCGCCGGCACCGGAGCAGAAGGTCGAAGAGAAGGAGAAGTCGGGGGACGACGAGCCCGATTGGGAGGCCATCCTGCTCGACGACCGCACCGAGCACGGCGTGCCGAGCGGGACGCTGGGTGGGACCCAGGAGTACGTGGAGCCGGTATCGGTCGAGAGCAAGGACCTGATCGATCACCTGCGCGACCAGACGCGCATGCTCGATCTCAGCCCGCGGCAGCAGCTCCTGTGCGAAGAGTTCCTCGGCAACGTCGGGGAAGACGGATACCTGCAGGCGAGCCTCGAAGAGATCGTCAAAGGCGCGAACCAGCTGCTCGAAGAGCACGCGGCCGAGTCGGAGCTCGACCTGAGCGTCACGCCGTACACGCTCGCCGATGCCGAAGCCATGCTCGCCATCATCCAGCAGCTCGATCCTCCCGGCATCGGAGCGCGCAACCTGCGCGAGTGCCTGCTGCTGCAGATGGAAAGCCAGAAACGCACCGACACCCTCGTCTATCGGCTCGTCAAGGAAGCCTTCGACGACTTGATCGCCCACCGCTGGAGCGATCTGGGCAAGCGCTTCGGGCTCGCGCCGGATGAGGTCCAGCGGGCCGCCGACGAGCTGGCGCGGCTCGATCCCAAGCCCGGCCTCCAGCACTCGGCGGCGAATGACGCGTACATCATCCCCGACCTGATCGTCGACAAGATCGACGACAAGTACCACGTGTTCCTGAATGACGGGGGCTTGCCGCGGTTGCGCATTTCCCGAACCTACCAGGACATCGCGCGCGACAAGAAGAAATACGACACCGAGAGCAAGGAGTTCATCAACCAGCGGCTCAACAGCGCCCACTGGATGATCCAGGCGATCGAGCAGCGCCGCCAGACGATGCTCAAGGTGATGAACTTCATCGTGGACCGGCAGCGCGATTTCTTCGAGAAGGGGATCGAATATCTGAAGCCGCTCACACTGCGCGAAGTGGCGGACGTCATCAGCATGCACGAAAGCACCGTGAGCCGCGTGACCAACGAGAAGTACGTCCAGACGCCGCGCGGGCTGTTGCCGCTGAAGTTTTTCTTCTCGAGCGGCCTCACGACGACGACCGGCGAGGACGCCAGCGCGCGCTCGATCAAGGCCCAGATCCAGAAGATGGTGGACGACGAGAATCCCAAGGATCCGCTCACCGACCAGCAGATCGTCCAGATGTTCGAGCAACGCGGCGTGAAGATCGCGCGGCGCACGGTCGCGAAGTACCGCGACCAGCTCGGCATCCTCCCCGCGCGGATGCGCAAACGCCTGTGAGCCTCGCGACCAATTCCACGCCCCCCGAGGTCAGTGTGCTCGTCCCCGCCAAGGACGAGGCCGAGAACCTCCCCGAGTTCGTGCGGTTGGCGCGGGAAGCGCTGCTGCCGCTGCCGTACGCGTGCGAGGTCGTCATCGTGGACGACGGCAGCCACGACGGCACGCCACGGGTCCTCGCCGAGCTGGCGGCGAAACATCCCTTCGTGCGGGTGGTGACGCACCGCGCGCAGCGGGGGATCGCCGACGCTTTGAAGTCCGGCTCCGATGCCGCGCGCGGCCGTGTCCTCGTGTTCTATCCCGCCGACCTGCAATACCTCCCCGCGGATATCCCGAGCCTCGTCGCGCCGATCATCGAGGGGAAGGCGGACATCGTGACGGGCACGAAGCAGGGGCGCTACGAGAAGCGCTTCGTGTCGAGCATCTACAACCTGCTGTGTCGCTGGCTCTTCGGCGTGCGGGTCACCGATCTCAACTCCGTGAAGGCCTACCGCCGCGAGGTGGTCGAGATGCTGCCGACGCGCCCCGACTGGCATCGCTTCATGGTCGTGATAGCGGCCGCGCAGGGGTTCAGGCTCGCCGAGCAACCCGTGCCGCTTCATCCCCGGCGGGCGGGCAAGTCGAAGTTCGGGCTGGGACGGATTCCCGTTGGCGTACTGGATCTGCTGTCGGTGTGGTTCCAGCTGCGCTTCGGCCGCAAACCGATGTTGTTCTTTGGCGTGTCGGGCGCGCTGCTGCTCATCCTTGGCTTCGCGGTCGGCGTGTACGCCTTGATCGAGCGGTACGTGTACGGCGTCGGGTTCCGGCCCCTCCTGAGCCTGATCATGCTGCTCGTGCTCGCCGGGTTGATCCTCTTCGGGTTCGGGTTCGTGGGCGAGATGGTGGCGGGCATGCGTGAGGAGCTGCGCGCGATCGAGCGCGAGGTCGCGCGCTTGCGGGAGCAACGCGAGCCCTGAGAAAACGCCCGGTGTTGCGGCCCCGCAACACTGTCGCAGTACGATCCGTGTAGCAGCGCCTTGCGAATGGTGGCATTACAGTTGCACCATTGAACCGCGCCCCTCACGACCTGTTGCACGCGCGCACAACGATGCCTCCGCTTCGGCTGACGAGCCTGTTGCAGACCGCCCTGCCGGACCTCTCCTCGGCCAGCCGGGCCGTGGTGAACACGCTCGGCTGCCTCAACGGCAATGCGCCCTCGGCGCGGGAGTTGGCGGACTGGGTCGGCCTGCGCGATCGGTATCAGCTCGCGCGCGCGCTCCGCCGCGACGGCCTTCCTCCCCTCGAGCAGCTCGCCGGATGGACGCGCGTGCTCTACTGGATGCTCGAAGCGGAGACGAGCGGCGTGTCCCTGCGTCAGCTGGCACAGCGCGAAAACGTCGATCCCGCCGTTGCCTATCGCCTCGTGCATCGCGTCACCGGAGTGCCGTGGTCGCAGGCGCAACGCGCCGGCGTTCCCCTGGCACTGCTGCGACTGCGCGAGCGTCGGGGCATGCGCGTCGTCACCGGCCGCTCACACGCCGTCGACCTGCGCCCCGGTCTGGCCCAAGCGGTGGGCGACGACGTGGTGTCGTCTCGGCCGCGGTGGGTGGCGCCGCGCACGGCGCACCCCTCGCCGGTCCGGACCGCGACGCGGCAGCATCCGGCGGCCGTGCTGAGCGATCGCACCGTCGTCCGTGGGAGCCCGTTTGATGTCGCGATGATCCCCGGGGGCATGGCTCTGGTCACCCGCGCCCACGCCGCTGCCGTCGACGTGCTGCGGCTGCAGCCCCTCGGCGTTATCGGCTCGATCCGCACGGGACCCGTGCCAACGCGCGTCGTCGTCGATCCATCAGGCAGATGCGCGTACGTGACGAGCCAGTTCGCCGAGGAAATCGAAACCCTCGACCTCGAGACCCTGCGCCTTGCCAGCACCGTGGCGGTGCAGGGGCACGCGCTGGCGGCGGCGATTGCCCCGGACGGCCACACCCTCTACGTCACAACCAACATCGACCGGCTGTTTGCGATCTCGATCCCCAGGGGCCGCATCGTGACGTCGGTCCCGATCCCGATGACATGTCCGCACATCACGGTGCATCCGTCGGGACGACGTGTATACGTCCCGTGCGGGAGGGCCGGCGTCGTCGTTGCAATAGAAGCCCATACGCTCTGCCCGCTGCGTCGCTTCCAGGTCGGCGGCATGGCCCAGGACCTGGTCGTGTCACGGGACGGCGTCACCCTCTACTGCGCAAATGAGGGCGGGTGGCTCAACGCGATTCATCTACCGACGGGCCGAGTGTTGACGCTCGACCTCGGGTCGGGCGCGCTGGGGTTGGCCCTGAGCCCCGACGAGCAGGTGCTGTTAGTCGGCCTCGTGTTCGCCGGCCGCATCGCCGTCATCGATCCGCGCACGCTGACCCTCCGCACGTCCTTGACGACAGGGGGGAAGCCGTGCCGCATGGCGTTCGATGGTCAGGGCGGGATTGGCGTGATCGCGAATGAAGGGGGCTGGGTAGACTGCATCACGTAGGGAATCGTCTTTGCATATGGTAACAGCGGGCTGTTCATGCGCTGGCACACGCGCCATAGGTGACCCATGCCTCCGTTGCCCCTAGCGTCCGCGATGCTCACGCGCTTGCCATGGCTCTCCGCGCAGGGCCGGGCAGTGATCAACGTGATGGTCTGCGAGAATGGGCGTACCGGCTCGGCGGAGAACGTTGCCGCTCGGCTAGGGCTGCGCACCCGGTTCCAGCTTGCCCGCCTGCTGCGCCGTGAAGGTTTGCCGCCGTATGAGGTTCTGTCCGGTTGGGCCAGCGTCTTGTACTGGATGATCGAGGCCGACCGGACGGGGGCGACACTCCTCGCCCTGGCCCGGCGCGCGCGTCTCGACCCGGCGGTGTCGTATCGCCTGATTCGGCGTCTCACCGGACGGCGCTGGAGCGAACTGCGACGCCTCGGCACCGCGGCCGTGCTCCCTCGCTTCGTGAGGCTGTGTCATCCTCGGCGGGGCAGTGATGCCGACCAGACCTGGCGGCGCACCAGTGGCGAAGAGACCGTCCGGGGCGTCGAGTGGGGTCCCGTCGCCAGCCCCGTCCTGCCGCTGCGGGTCCAACTGGACGGGAGTCCGTTCGGCGTGGCGGTCCATCCGTCCGGCGTGGCGTACATCACGCGCGTGCATGCGGCTGCGGTAGAGCGGCTCGACCTCGCGACGGGGCGCGTCGCCGGAACGATCCCGGTCGGGTGCATACCCAGCGACATCACCTTTGACGCGGCGGGGTCACGCGCCTACGTCAGTATTCAATACTGTGACCACATCGCGGTGATCGACTCGCGGACTCACGCGCTGGTGGAATCCCTCTCGGTCCCAGGGAACCCGTTCCCGCTCATGCTGTCGCGCAACGGCAGGACCCTGTACTTCACGACCAACGAGGACCGGCTCTACGGCCTCTGTCTCGCCACACGGCGCATCATCGCCACCCTGTCCTTGCCCGCAACATCGCATTTCATGGCGATGGACCCCCTGGGGGCCCGCCTCTACATCGCCACGCGCGCCGCTGGCAGCGTGCTGGAAGTCGATGCCGCGCGTCTCCGCCCGATGCGCACGTTCGCGGTTGGCGGTCAACCCCAGGGGATGGCCATCTCCCGCGATGGCACGACCCTGTACGTCGCCAACGAGCACCACGGTCTCGATGTGCTGTCCCTCGTCACGGGACGCCGCATCGGCCCACTGAATCTCGGCGGCGGCGCGATCGGGCTGACGCTCAGCCCCGATGAACGCGAGGTGTACGTCGCGCTGGTCTCGAGCGGGGCGGTGGTGGTCCTCGACAGCACGACGCTGAAGATCCGGGCGACTCTGCCCACCGGCGGGCGGCCACGCGGGATGGCATTCGACCGGTCGGGCCGGGTCCTGGTCATCGCCAATGAAGCCGGCTGGGTGGACGTGCTGCCCGCGGGCCTGGCCTCGGCCGGCTCGGCCGTCCGGGCCACTCGGGGGGGCGCCGTCGTCGGGCAGGCAGCCTTGTAGGGGAGGGTCGGGCAGGCCATATGACGTTTGGTGCGGCTAGGCTTGCTCACGCAACTGCGCGCCGCTCAGTTTGTGCAGTTCCAGACCCGACCCAGACTCGGAGAGCCCCCGTGAGCCTTGTCCGCTCGTCCGCTGCGATCGCCCTCATCGCTTTCGTCATAGGCTGTGGGGACGCCACCAGACCCCCAACCGTCGCCAGCCTCGTCGTCGTCCCGGACACCGTGCGCGTGGGCCGAGGGGACAGTGTTCAGCTCAGCGTGAGTGCCGTCGACGACCGCGGAAATGCCGTCCCGGGCGTCACGCCAACGTTCGCATCGAGCGACACGGCAACCCTCCGCGTCAGTCCGGCCGGCCGGGTACGCTCGGTCGGACCAGTTGGCTCAGCGCTGGTCACCGTCACCGCTCAGGCAGTCTCGCGACCCATTCCGGCGTTCGTCCTGGCGCTGCCCCGCGCCGTGCGGCTCGTCCCGTCCGACACGAGCATCCCCCAGCAAGGCGGATTCGCGCTGCGCGGGTCGGTGGTGGACGGGTTGAACGACCCTGTACCGAATCAAACGATCACGTACCAATCTCTGTCGCCGAGCATCCTGACTGTCTCCGCCAGTGGGTTCGTCTTCGGGAACGGGGCCGCAGGCACTGCGACTGTCATCGCACAAAGCGGCTTGCTCGCCGACACGTCGACGATCACGGTCGTGGCGGTGGCGAACAGCATTACGATCACCCCACCGCAGGCGACTCTCCGGCAGGGAGACAGCGTGCAGTTCAGCGCGGCGGTGCGCGACCGTCACGGCGACTCGATGCCCGGGGCGCCCCTGACGTGGAGTTCGATGGATACCACGATCGTTCGCGTGTCCGGTACCGGGAAGGCGCGCAGCGTCGGCCCCGGCAGCTCGAGCATCGGCGCATCCAGCGGGTCCGCCGCGACGTTTGTGCCGGTGGCAGTGTACGACAGCGCAATCAGCGCACGTTTGCCGACGCCGGGAGGCCCACTCGGCATCGCGGTCTCGGGTGACATCGCCTACGTCGTCCGCGAGTTCTCCGATAAAGTTCAGCGCCTCAACCTGCCGACCTCTACTGTTGGCGACTCGATCTCGGTGGGATCTCTGCCCACGTGGGTAGCCTTCAACGCCGCCGGCACGACGGCGTACGTCACGAATTTTGGCAGTCAGAGCATCAGCCGGATCAATGTCGCGACCAGCGTGCAGACAGACACCCTTGGCGTCACGGGATCTCCGGGGCCCGTGGCGGTGAGCGCCGACGGGACCGCCCTGTTCGTCACGACCGAGGCGAACCGCCTCTACAAGATTGCGCTGGCGACGGATTCGGTCGTCGACTCGATCGCGTTGCCGGCGACATCGCACCACTTGCTGATGCATCCCAACGACACACTGCTCTACGTCGCCACGCGCGACGCCGGCAGCGTGCTGGAAGTGAATTGGCGCACGATGACCGTCGCTCGCACGTTCACCCTAGGGGGCCGGACCCAGGCGATGGCGATCTCCGCCGATCTCCAGGAGTTGTACGTCGCGGACGAGACGTTAAGCGCCCTGCGCATCGTCAACCTCCCGAGCGGGACCACCGACACGCCCGTGGCGCTGGCCGGCGGCGGTGAAGGCCTCGCCTTGAGCGCTGACGGGACGACGCTCTACGTCGGGCTAGTGTTCGACGGCAAGGTGCAGGTCATCGACCGCGTTTCGCGCGCGATTACGCGGACCATCGTTACGGGCGGCACGCCGCGTGATATCGCGGTGGACGCCGCCCGCGCCCGCGTGCTCGTCGCGAACCAAGGCGGGTGGGTGGATATTCTGCACTAGGAATGAGCTGGTGTGGCGTCACCACCACATGACGTTTCGAGCGGTTGCTGTTGCATAGGGTTCATGGGGCGGCGGTATGCTGGAGTCACACACCGCGCTCACTCAGGAGGACACCTATGCACACGCTTCGACAGGCTTTGCTCACACTCGCCCTCGGCGGCCCACTGCTCGCGCTGGGATGCGCGAATCCTCTCGACGTCGCCCACGTCGAGGGCGGCACGTCGACGGCGACCTCGGCGTCCAACGAAGGCGTCGCCATCCGCGTTCCGACGGCGGCGGCACTCGGCATCGCGGTATCGGGCAACATCGCCTACGTCAGTGAGCCGTTCAACAATACCGTCGCCCGCCTCGATCTCACTACCAACACGATTGCTGCACGGGTCTCCGTGGGATCGCTGCCGTGTTTCGTCGTGTTCAATGCCGCCGGCACGACAGCCTATGTAGCGAATCAGTTCAGCGACAACGTCAGCATCATCGACGTCGCCACCGGGACGCAGACCGCCGTGATCCCAGTCGTGGGAGATCCGTTGCCCGTCGCGATCTCCACCGACGGCCGCACCCTGTTTACGACGACCAATGCCAACCAGCTCTACAAGATCGACCTGGCCACGAACACCGTGGTCGGATCCCTCGCCCTGCCGGCGACGTCACACCATCTGCTCGTTCACCCCATGAAGCCGTACATCTATGTCGCCACGCGCGACGCGGGCACTGTCTTGGAGGTGAACTGGAAGTCGATGGAGGTCGAGAGAACGTTCAGTCTGGGCGGACGGACCCAGGGAATGGCGATGTCTGCTGACCGCAAGGAACTGTACGTCGCCAATGAGCTGGCCAATGTCTTGCAGGTCGTGTCCCTTGCGTCCGGTGCCCTCGTGGCGAGCGCGCCGCTCGAAAGCGGCGGCGAGGGCATCGCCTTGAGCGCCGACGGCGCGCGTCTGTACGTCGGTCTCGTGTTCGCCGGGAAAGTGCAGGTGCTGGACCGCGCGGCGCGCACCACGATCAACGTCATCAACACGGGCGGAACGCCACGGGAGATCGCCACCGATCCTACCCGCAGGCGCACGCTCGTCGCGAACGAAGCGGGTTGGGTCGACATCATCGACACGGTGCCGCCACCGCCGCCGCCCCCGGACAGCGGCTTGATCGCGCGGATCAGCGCCCCGGGTGGCCCGCTAGGCATCGCGGTCTCGTCACAACGCGTCGGGTACGTCGGCCAGATCAACACCAACGCCGTCGCCCGGTTCGACCTGACCACAAACACGGTGACCAGCACGATCGGGGTCGGGTCCCTCCCGTGCTTCATCGTGTTCAACGCGGCGGGCACGACGGCCTACGTCGCGAATCTCGGGAGTGACAACGTTAGTGTCATCGACGTCGCCTCCGGCACACAGACGGACCTGATTCCTGTCACGGGGGACCCCTTGCCCGTGGCGATCTCCGGCGACGGGACCACCCTGTTCGTCACGACCAACGTCAACAAACTCTTCAAGATCGACATTGCCACGAAGGCGGTGTTGGGCTCGATAGATCTGCCGGCCACCTCCCACCACCTGTTGATGCATCCCAACGGCAACCTGCTGTACGTGGCCACCCGTGACGCGGGCAGCGTGCTCGAGGTGGACTGGAGGTCGATGACCGTCGTGCGGACCTTCACGCTCGGCGGGCGCACGCAGGGGATGGCGATTTCCCCCGACCAAACGGAGCTGTACGTCGCCGACGAGGTCGGGAACGCGCTGCAGGTGGTGAATCTGACCACGGGCGCAACGGTGGCGACTGTGCCGCTCGAGAGCGGCGGTGAGGGTCTTTCCCTGAGCGCCAACGGCCAGAAGCTCTATGTCGGTCTGGTGTTCGCCGGCAAGGTCGTCGTCATTGATCGTGCCACGCGGGCGATCACGAGCACCATCGTCACCGGGGGCATGCCCCGCGAGATCGCCGCGGATCCTGCCACCCAGCGGGTACTGGTCGCCAATCAGGACGGGTGGGTGGACGTCATCCGCTAACGGAGGCTCGCGTACACCGCGTCCCACCGGGCGGTGATCGCCTCCCAGCTGAACTGTTCGTGTAGGCGCCGACGGCCCGCCTCGCCCAGCTTCCGGGCGAGGTCGGGCTCGTCGAGCACCCGGCGTAGCGTGGCGGCGAGCGCGGCCGCGTCGCCGGGCGGCACGAGGAGCCCCGTAACGCCGTCCTCCACGATGTCCGGAATCCCCCCGATGCGACTCGCGACGACCGGCGTGCCG
>Ga0137409_10004253_pt1 | contig 15055 bp, 14 predicted proteins | sample CZODoug1_16funga_FD_122059 | JGI IMG/M metagenome (GOLD analysis project Ga0137409, IMG submission 122059) | Vadose zone soil fungal communities from Angelo Coast Range Reserve, California, USA - CZODoug1_16fungal (Hybrid Assembly) | ecosystem: Environmental > Terrestrial > Soil > Vadose zone... | reverse complement strand
TTCCAGTGGGCGGGGCTCGCCTGCCTGCTGCCGCTGTTCGCGATGATCGGCGGCAGGATCAGCCGCCTGCGCGAGCGCCTGCGCTCGAGCAACGAGGAGCTGCGCTCGGCGCTCGGCGCGGTGCGCCAGATGGCCACGCACGACCACCTGACCGGCCTGCCCAACCGGGTGCTCTTCAACGAGGAGCTGCAGCGTGCTCTCGCCCGGGCGGAGCGCCACACCAGGCCGGTGACCCTGTTCTTCATGGATCTCGACCGCTTCAAGAATATCAACGACAGCCTCGGCCACCAGTTCGGCGACCGCGTCCTCCAGGAGGCGGCGAAGCGCCTTGCCGGCTGCGTGCGCGAGGGCGACATCATCGCCAGGCTGGGCGGCGACGAGTTCGTGCTGCTGGTGGAGGAGCTGGGCGATCCGGCCGCGCTGACCGAGATCGCGCGCAAGCTGCTCGCGGCGCTCGCCGACCTCGGCACGATCGACGGGCAGGAGCTCAACATTTCGTTGAGCATCGGCATCTGCGGGTTTCCGGCGGATGGTCGCGATGCGAAGACGCTGCTTGCGGGGGCGGACATCGCCATGTACCGCGCCAAGGAGCAGGGCCGCAATGGATTTTGCTTCTACTCCGCCGAGCTGCAGTCGCACACGCCGGAGAAGCTCGCGCTGGAGGCCGGCTTGCGCCACGGCCTGGAGCGCGAGGAGTTCCGCATCCACTATCAGCCCAAGATCGACATGGCGAGCGGCGCGATCACCGGCGTCGAGGCGCTGCTGCGCTGGCAGCATCCCGAGAAGGGCTTGCTGCTTCCGGAGAAGTTCATCCATCTGGCCGAGGAAACGGGATTGATCATCCCGATCGGCCTGTGGACGCTGCGCGAGGTCTGCGCGCGCGCCAAGGCCTGGAAGGAAGCCGGATTGCCCAGGATGCCGGTCGCCGTCAATCTCTCGGCGTGCCAGTTCGGCCAGGAGCAGCTCGTTCCGCAGCTCGCCGAGATCATCAGGTCGACCGGGATCGACCCCAGCATTCTCGAGCTCGAGATCACCGAGAGCATGGTGATGCACGATCCGGAGCAGGCGGTGAACCTGATGCACAACCTGCGCGCAATGGGCGTGCGCCTCACCATCGACGATTTCGGCACCGGCTACTCGTCGCTCGGCTACCTCAAGCGCTTCCCCATCAACAGACTCAAGGTGGACCGGAGCTTCGTGCGCGACCTGCCGCACTCCACCGACGACATCGCCATCACGCGGGCCGTCATCGCGATGGCGCACAGCCTGCAGATGAACGTGATCGCCGAGGGCGTCGAGCTGAAGGAGCAGTTCGACGTGCTGCGCGAAGAGGGCTGCGACGAGTTCCAGGGCTATCTGTGCCGCCCGCCGCTCACCGAGGAGGATCTTATCCGCTTCGTCCGGCAAAGCACGGTGAGCGCCGCGGTCGCCTAGCTCGAAAGAAGAAACCCCGACAGCCCGCGGCGTGCCGGGGTTTCCTTGCGAAACCTCAAGCCGGAACGGGCTCTCTCGGTTTCACTTCCGGCGCGGGCTTCACGGGCGCCGGCGCCTTGTCTTTTCCACTCTCGGCCTGCTTCCGGCGCGCTTCCTCTTCGCGCGCCTTGCGGTACATCTCGTCGAACTCGTAGCACATGCAAGACTCCTTTCGCATCAAGTGATGAACAACTCTCCCTTGTCACGCTTGGAGTTTTTGTCTGTTCCATGCTACTCCCCGCCCCAGCGGGTTTCAACCGGGCGAATCGTGAAACAATAGGCCGATGCTACGGCTCTTCGCGCTGATCGTCGGCACGTTTCTGGCGAACGCCACTGCGGCGCAGCCTGCCGCGTATCCCTCCAGAACGATTCACCTGGTGGCGGGCACGGCGCCGGGCGGCATCACCGATTATCTGGCTCGCGTGTCCGCCGACGGCCTCTCGGCCCGCCTCGGCCGCCAGGTCGTGGTCGAGAACAAGGCGGGCGCGACCGGCAATCTCGCCATCGAGCACGTGGCGAAATCGGCTCCGGACGGGTACACACTGCTGTTGGTCGCGGGTGGAAACGTCGTCATCACGCCGTTCCTCTACGCCTCGCTGCCCTTCGATCCCCTGAACGACATCGTTCCGGTCTTCAATATCGCGGGCGCGCCGCAACTCCTGGTCGTGCCTGGCTCCCTGCCCGTGAAGGATCTCCGGGAATTCATCGCGCTCGCACGGGCGAATCCCGGAAAGCTGAACTACGCTTCGGCGGGCCCGGGCAGCACCACGCACCTCGCCGCCGATCACTTCGCGCGGCTCGCGGGCGTGCAGCTGGTGCACGTGCCCTACCGCGGTGCGGGGCCCGCTCTCACCGATCTCGTCGCGGGCCGGGTCCAAATGCTGTCGGTGGGACTATCGCCGGTTCAGGCGCACCTGAGGAGCGGAGCGCTGCGTGCCCTCGCGGCGGCCTCCGGGACGCGCCTCGCCGCCGCGCCGGAAGTGCCGACGTCGGCGGAGGCGGGACTGCCGGGCTGGGAGATGACCACCTGGTTCGGGATCTTCGCTCCGAAGGGCACGAGCGCCGGGATCGTGCGGGCGGTCAACGCGGAAATGCAGGCGGTGATCGACGACCCGAAGACGAGAAGCCGCATGCTCGAATCCGGCATGGAGCCGATCGGCGGCACCGCCCAGGTGTTCGCCGAGCGGGTGCGCGCCGATTACCACGCCTGGGAGCAGGTGGTCAGGGCGTCCGGGGCAAAGCTCGACTGATTGCAGGCGAACGGAGGAAGCGATGAAAATCTGCAACTACGACGACCACCGGGTGGGGGCCGTGGTCGGGGATCGGGTACACCCGCTCGGGGACACGCTCATCAAGGCCGGCCATCTCGCGCCCGGCTACACCATGCTCGACGTGATCGAGCGGCTGTCGAACGAGCCCGCTGCGGTGAAGTGCGCGCGCTTCGTGCTGCAGTCGGGTGCGTCGCTCCCGCTCGCCTCGGTCAGGCTGCTCGCGCCACTGCTCAACCCGCCGGCGATCTGGGCCGCCGCGTCGAATTACAGGGCGCACGACGCCGAGATGCGCGAGAAAATGAAATCCTACGACCGCACCTCGTTCTCCAAGGACGACTTGATGGCGGAATTCTTCCTCAAGCCCGCGGCCTCGATCGTCGGACCGGGCGGCCCGGTCATCCTCCCGAAGGTCTCCACGGACGTCGATTTCGAGTGCGAGCTGTGCGCGGTGATCGGCACGGCGGCGCGGCACGTCACCGAGGAGAAGGCGCTCGACCACGTTTTCGGCTACACGATTCTGTGGGACTTCAGCCAGCGCGATCCCTGGGGGCGGGGCCGGCAGAACACCCGGAACATTCGCAAGGGATTCGACACCTTCACGGGCCTCGGGCCCTGGATCGTCACGCGCGAGGAGATCGACGATCCGCAGAACCTCGCTATCCGGGTCGAACAGAACGGCAAGCTGGCGATGAGCGCGCACACGAGCGACATGATCTGCAGCCTTCGCGAGCACATCCGCTTCCTTTCCGGCGTGACCACGCTCCATCCCGGTGCGCTGGTCTCCACCGGCACCCCGGCCGGCGTGGCCAAGCTCGCGGGCGGCGATCGCCTGAAGGGCAGCATCGAGCGGATCGGCGAGATGGAAGTCGCGGTGCAGGCCGAAGGTCAATGAGGCACAGATCGTGAGTCAATACGGCACAAACCGCGCGCGTCGCGATCACGTAGACTTGGGGCTCGAATCCGAAGCAAGCGCGCATGAAATCACCCGTCATCCTCGTCGCACTCGGCGCTCTCCTCGTCCCGGCCGCTGCGATCGCCGATACCGGCGAGGAGGTGGTCAAGGCGCGATGCAGCCTGTGCCACGAAGGCGGTGCCGGCGGTGCGCCCAGGATAGGCAGTCGATCCGAGTGGGAGCCCCGCGCGGCCCGGGGCAAGCTCGCGCTCTACGGGGTCGCCCTCAAGGGCAAGCCCGACACGGCGATGATGCCGAGGGGCGGGTTCCGCGATCTGTCGAACGACGAGGTCATGTCCGCGGTGGATTACATGGTCGCCCGGGCCGGGCTCAAGCCGGGACTGCAGCCGGAGGCTCCCGCGATCGCAGCGACCCTCCCTGGAACTCCGCAGCCGGCGACGCTTGCGGCGGACGCCGACGACAAGACCGTCACCGCGCACGTTGCCGAGGCGCTGTGCGAGCTCGCGGAGGCCTGCAAGGTCGAGATGCAGGAGGAAACGGCGAGCGTCGGAGGCGTCGGGATCAAGGTCACCACCCGGGAGGGCGTGGTGGTCCTCAGCGGGATGGTGAAGACCGCGGAGATCATCGAGCGCGCCGAGGCGATCGCCCAAGTCGCGAGCCGCGGCAGGAAAATCGAGAGCAAGCTCATTCCGGCGCAGCGGTTCGAGCGGGATTGAAATCGGGCTCGGTCGGCGTGCCCCTGCTCTTGGGTCTGCTCGCCGGGCTCGTCGTGCTCAGCGCAACTGAGGCGGCGTTCGCGCAGGGCGACTACCCCAACCGTGCGATCCGCATGGTCGTGGATACCTCACCCGGCGGGCTGACCGACATCCTGGGCCGGCTCGCGGCCGAGGGCCTCGCGCGCGAGCTGGGGCGGCAGGTGGTGGTCGAGAACAAGGCGGGCGCATCGGGCAACGTGGCGATCGAGTTCGTGGTGAAGTCGCCTCCCGACGGCCATACGCTTATGATCTGCGCCGGAGGTAACCTCGTCATCAAGCCTTTCCTCGATCACTCGCTGGTCTTCGATCCCCTGGTCGATCTCGTTCCGGTGTTCAACGTCGCCGAGGCGCCGCACATCCTGGTCGTTCCGGCGGCGCTTCCGGTGAAGGACCTCGCCGGCTTCATCGACTACGCCAAGGCGAACCCGGGGAAGGTCTACTACGGCTCGGCGGGAACCGGCAGCCCGCCGCACCTCGCCGCGGACCAGTTCGCGCGCCTCGCCGGACTGCAGCTGGTGCACGTGCCTTACAAGGGCGTGGGCCCGGCGCTCCCCGATCTCATCGCCGGCCGGCTGCAGATCATGTCGATGAGCTACGGGTCGGCGAGACCGTATCTCAAGAGCGGCGCGTTGAAGGCTCTCGCCGCGGGGTCGAAGCACCGCCTGGGCGGCCTGCCCGACGTGCCGACCGCCGCCGAGGCGGGCTTGCCGGCGTGGGAGATGAGCGCGTGGTTCGGCGTGTTCGCGCCGAAGGACACGAGCGTCGAGATCGTGCGCTTGCTGAACGGGAAGCTGCAGGCGGTGATCGACGACCCGAAGGCGAGGCAGCGGCTGCTCGAGGTCGGCGCCGAGCCGCTCGGCGGCCCCGCGCCCGCCTTCGCCGAGCGCGTGCGCGCGGACTACCGCATGTGGGGGCAGGTGGTGCGCGAATCCGGGATCAAGATGGAGTAACCATGGGCGAATCCGCGATCAAGTCGAAGTTCATCTCGCACGGCACGCTCGGCTCGAAGGACCTCGAGGCGACGCGCCGTTTCTACGAGGAGTTCCTCGGGCTCGAAGTGGTGCGCACCAGCACCGTGTCGCTGATGGTGCGCCTGGGCGGCAATCACGTGTACGCGGTGGTCTTCAGCAAGAAGAAGGAGCGCATGGATCGCCTTTATCACAACGGCCTGGACGTCGATACCGACGCCGAGGTCGACGAAGCCTGGCGGCTGTGCAACGCGCAGGCGGAAAAATGGGGCCTGCACGACATCGGCAAGCCCTCGGCGCGCCACGGCACCTACAGCTTTCTCTTCTGGGACGGCGACGACAACGCCTGGGAGATCCTCTCCAACCCGAAAGGCGGCTACACCTGGATCTTCGAGCAGGGCAACCTCGAAGGCCGCGGCCATTTCGAGCGCGGGTTCCGCCACAAACGCCCCGACGCGAAGAAGCAGACGGAATGAGAGGGGCGTACTACGAGAAGAAGGGGCCCGCCGCGAAAGTGCTCGTGGTGGGCGAGCTCCCCGAGCCGCAGCCCGCGCCCGGGGAGGTGCGCGTCAGGGTCCAGGTTTCGGGGATCAATCCCACCGATACGAAACTGCGCGGCGGCTGGGACGGCGCGATGGAGATGCCGTTTCCGAGGGTGGTTCCGCATCAGGACGGCGCGGGCGTGATCGACAGGGTCGGCGCGGGCGTATCCGCGGCGCGCCTGGGCGAGCGCGTATGGATCTACGAGGCGCAGCGCGGCCGCGCTTTCGGCACCTGCGCCGAATACGTTTCGATTCCCGCCGAGCACGCCGTTCCCCTGCCCGAGGCAGCGAGCTTCGAGAGCGGCGCCTGCCTCGGAATCGCCGGAATGACTGCGCATCGCTGCCTGTTCCAGGACGGCGGCATCCAGGGCCAGACCGTGCTGGTCGCCGGCGGGGCGGGCGCGGTGGGCCAGGGCGCGATCCAGCTCGCGAAATGGAGCGGGGCGCGCGTCGTCGCCACCGTCAGCCGCGTCGAGCAGGAGAAAGTCGCGCGCGAGGCGGGCGCCGACCTCGTCGTGAACCGCAAGAGTGAGGATCCCGCGGCGCGAATCAGGGCATTCACGCGCGGTGCGGGAGTCGACCGCGTGGTCGAAGTCGCGTTCGAGGCGAACCTCGAGCTCAACCGCGCGGTGCTCAAGCCCAACGGGGTGATCTCCACCTATTCCTCGGGTCCGCCCGACAGCGCCCCGCGCATTCCGTTTACGGCGGTCATGAGGCAGTGCATCACGCTGCATTTCATTCTCGTGTACGTCATGCCGCGCGAAGCGCACCAGTCGGCGGCGCGCGACCTGAACGCGGCGCTCGAAGCAGGGCGCTACCGGCCGCACGTGGCGCAGGTGTTCGAGCTCGCCGAGACCGCCGCGGCCCACGAGGCCCAGGAAAGCGGCGCCACGGTCGGCAAGCTCTTGGTGAGCCTCTGAGCGATGCCGAAAGCCGGCACGGTCACCAAGATGAAGAAGCTGCGTTCCCGGGCGGCGCGCTGGGTGCAGGCAAGCAGGATGCGCAAGGGTGGAGCGGCCGCGCTCACCGCGATTCTCGTTGTTGCGATGGCCTTCGCGTTCCTGCACGAGTACTGGCGGGCAGCCTTTTCTTCGCAACCGCCGCTCGCCGAGGGGACACGCCGGGCAGTCCGCGCAAAGGCGGACCAGCTCGCGATGGCGATCGAGACGCGCCTGACCGTCAAGGGCCGGCTCGAAGGCGACGCCTGGACTTCCGCCCAAATGCTGGTTGCGCTCAAGGAGAACAAGGGCGGCTACGCGGGCCGCGGCGGTGCCAAGTCGATCGAGCGGTATTTCCGTGCGATAGCGGGACCCGAGTGCGCCTGCTGGCGCAGGCAGCCCACCGGCAATTTCCCGAGCCACCTCGGCGTGACCTCGTGGACCCTGTGGGCGCTCGCCTGCTACGGCATTGCGGCGCACCGCACCGAGATCGAGTTTCTGCTCTCGGTCCAGGGTTCCGAAGGCGGATGGCCCATGTTCGCAGGCGCCGATGCCAAGCGCTTCGCGTCGAGCTACGCGACCGCCGCCGCGATCCTCGCGCTTCACGAACAGTCTGCGCGTGAGAAGGACCCCTTGCGCCGCGAACGCATCGCTGGCGCGGTGAGCCGCGGAGCCGACTGGCTGAAGAGCCACGCGCTCGCAGGCCGGGCGCGCTGGGCGGACTACCCCGACTTGCCGGAGGGGAGAAGGGAATATCTCGGGCTGTCGGGCTTCGTGCTGTTCGCGCTGCACCGCGCCGGCGCATCCGGCCTGGCCGCTCTCGACCGGGAATGGATGAGCGAACTTCCCGAGGAAACGCCGGCGCTGCTCGCCGACGATGCTTCCGGCAGCAAAGTGTGGGTCGGCAAGCGCGCGTATCCGGACGACACGCTGTACCGCGCGCTGCCGTGGGCGATCGTCGCGACCGTGCACGCCTATCCGAACGCCTCGCTCTCCGGAAAAGTCCGGGCGGCGCGCTGGCTCGAGCGCGCGCTCGCGCCCGGCGCGCCGGTGTACGCGCTCGCGGGGAACGAGCGCGATGCCGCATTGGTGGCCGAGACGCTTATTGCTTTGCGGAGCGAGACGTGAAGGGAAAAGGCGGCGCTGCGCTTGCGCTCAGGCGCGACGTGGCCCTCGCCAACCGGATCATCGAGCGCTTCGGCCTGTCGAACGCCTTCGGGCACGCGAGCGCGCGTATTCCGGGGACCGACAGCTTTCTCATGCCGACGCGGCGCAGCCCCGGCTTCGCCACGGCGGGCACGCTGCTAACCGTGGACACAGAAGGCAGGATCCTCTCCGGGAAGGGAACGCCGAACAGCGAGCTGTGGATCCACGCGCGCATCTACGCCGCGCGCCCCGACGTGGGCGGGGTGGTACACGCGCATCCGCCGGCCTGCGTCTGCCTCACCCAGATCCGGCAGCCGCACCGCGTCGTGCACAACCAGGGCGGGGCGTTCCGCGCGGGCGTGCCCGAGTACGAGCGCATCGGCTTGATCCGCACCCGCGAGCTGGGCGAGCTGCTCGCGCACAAGCTCGGAGCGGGGATCGCCGTGATGATGCGCGGCCACGGCATCACCACCGCGGTGACCGACGTGCGCACCGCCACGGTGGCGGCGTGCATGCTCGAGGAGAGCGCCCGCCTGCAGCTGGACATGCTCGCCGCCGCGGGCGGCGACGCATCGCGAATCCGCGCCTACACCCGCGAGGAAGCGGAGAGCGTGGGCGACCAGATCAGCCCGAGAGTGGTCGCCCGCGCTTGGGAGTACTACGCGGCGGTCGCCGTGCAACGGCCGCTGGGCGCCTAGCGCCGCTCACTTCTTCCCCGGGCCGGCCTCCTGCACCAGGTTCTTGTCGATGAGCGTGATCTCGATGCGGCGGTTCTTCTTGCGCCCCTCGGCGGTGTCGTTCTCGGCGACGGGCTGGTATTCGGCGCGCCCCGAAGCGACCATGCGCTCGGGCGGGATGCCCGTTTCCTGCAGGAAGCGCACTACCGTGGTCGCGCGCGCGACCGACAGCTCCCAGTTGGAGGGGAATACCTTGGTCTTGATCGGCACGTTGTCGGTGTGGCCGACGACCCGGATCACCTTGTCCTCGTAGCCCTTCAGCGCATCGCCGACTTTCTTCAGGACCGCCTTGCCGGTGTCCTTCAGGTCCGCGCGGCCGGAATCGAAGAACAGCTGCTCGGCGACGTCGACCGTGAGCATGTCCTTGTACTGCCGCACCTGAAGCTCGCCCTTCTTGACCTCTTCGGTGAGGTTGCGAACCAGCGAGTCGTATTGCGATTTGTCCTGCTGTGTGGCGGTCAGCAGCTGAGTCTTCTGCTGCTCGAGCGCGTCGACCTGCTTGCGAAGGTCGGCCTGCTGCGTCTGCAGGCCCTGCACCTGCTCCTGCAGCCCGCCGCGCTGCTTCTGCAGCGACGCGATCTCCTGGTTCTTGTCCGCCTCGAGCTTCTCGTAGTCCCCTTTGCTGACGCAGCCGGCCGCCATGAAAGCCGCGGCGAACACTAGGCTAGCAACGTGCAATTTCCTTCGGTTCATTTCCTTCTCCTTCGACAGCGATGACTCCCCTGACTCGATGCAATATAGCATCGCCTGCTTACTTTTTCTGCATCATCTCCTCCCGCGCCTTGCGGCTTTCCTCCTCGTCCTCCTGCACCAGGCGGTAGGCGATGTAGTACTTGTAGATGTTGGCGACGTAGACCACCGTCTCCTGGCCGATGCGCTCCGCCGCGATCAGCTCGACGTTGTTGAACCAGCGGTTGGGATCCAGCCCGCGCTTCTCGGCATAACCGCGCAGCTGCTGCACCCGGCCCGGGCCGGCGTTGTACCCCGCGAATGCGAACAGGCCCTTGTCGAGCGGGTCCATGGGTTCCTTGGCGTAGAAGGTGTCTACCATGAAGCGCATGTATTTCACGCCGGCGTGGATGTTCGGCCCGGCCCGTGTGACGTCGCCCACGCGCATCGAGCGTCCGGTGGCGGGCATGAGCTGCATGATGCCGATCGCCCCAGCGGGGCTGACCGCGTCCTGCCGCAGCTGGGATTCTTGGAAGCCCTGGGCCATCATCAGCAGGTAGTCCATGTCGTACCGGTCGGAGTACTTGCGGAAGAGTGCGACGACCTGCTGGAAGCGGCGCAACGCCGCGCCGCTGGTCGCCTGCCTGACCCATTGAACGTTCTCGAAGTATTTCCGGAGCACGATGTTGCCGAAGGTCGTGCCGACGCGGTGCTTCTCAACGAAATTGTCGACCTCTCGTTTCAGGAGCGGGCTGTTCTTGCGCATCGCCCAGGCGATGTCGCCGCCAGCCCCGACCACGATCTCCGGGTGCGGCTTGATGTACCTGAAGATGCGCGCCCAGAACCGCGCCTTGTGGTCGTCGACGACGACCAGCGGCACCAGCCCGGCGTTCATCATCTCCAGCAGGTCCTCGTCCTCCAGGTATTCCGAGGCGAAGCGGAACCCGATCGGCTTCCTGCGCTCGGCCCTGAAGCGCCGGTCGAGCGCGGCCAAGTGCTCGTAGTAGCTCGACGACTTGCGCACGAACACCTGCCGCCCGGACAGATCGTCGATGCTTGCGACGTCCGGCGAATTCGGCCCCGTCACGACGATCTCGCGGACTTCGCTCAGCACCGGCACGGAGAAATCGGCCAGCTTCAGCCGCTCCGGCGTAACGGTGAGGTTCGCCACCGCGAGGTCGCCGTAGCCGGCGATCAGCTTCGGCAGAAGCTGGTCGCGCGCGACGGGAATGAACTGTACGCGGAACGGCAGCGCATTCGCCTTGAGATTGCGGTTGGTGATCTTTTCGAATTCACGGAATGCGGCGGGGGCGGTGCCGCGCTGCCTTCCCTTGTCGAGAAAGAACACTGGCTTGCCCGGCGCCACCAGCACGCGCAGCACGCGGCGCTTGAGGATCGCGTCCCAGTCGCCGGTCAGGCGCGGGAGGTCCGTGGGCAGCTCGTGCTGCTCGCGCTGCGCCGCCCCCGGCTTCTCCTGCGCGAAGGCGGGTCCGCAGGCGAGGACCAGTGCCGCCGCGAGGATAGAGCGTGCCAGCGACATCTTTTCAGTCCGGCTACGGTCTGCGTCCGCGCTACTTTATCAAGGTGGGCGCCTGCGCCGGAGCCGCCGTGCTCCAGAGTACCGACGAAATCGCGCAGGCAGCGAAGAACAAGGTCGTGAAAATTCGCTTCATGGAGTCTTCGTAACAGGTGGTGGCGTCCACTTGCCGCTGGTGATGGGGGCTTGCGGCCAGTACGTGCGCACGTAGAGCGAGAAATCCGCGCCCTTGGGCGCCGGCAGCCAGTTCGCTTCCTTGTCGGCGCCGGGCGAGTCGGCCTGCACATAGATGGTCAGCGAGCCGTCGGCGCCGGCCTTCAGCGTCTTGTTCTTGGTGCCGAGCGAGTAGCGCTTGAGGGCGTTCGGCTCGAAGAAGTGATGCTGGTTGTACAGCGTCAGCGACCAGAAGCCGCGCACCGGCGGCAGCTGACCCTTCGCGAAGGTGACCGTGTACTTGCTCTTGCCGTTCAGGCGCGCGCCGCCCGCGTCGAGGTCCTGGTAGAAGTACTTGGTCTCGTTGGGCTTGTTGACGAAGATGTTGGACTTCGCCACGGCGGTGCGCGTGAAGTAATCGGTGCCGAACGCGGCGCCGTTGTTCTGCGTGGTCCAGTTGTGCGGCAGAGGGATGCCGTAGTTGCGGAACTGGAACAGCGGCTCGACAAGCTCCTTGTCGGCCTTGGCAGCTTCGTCGATCATCGCTTTCTTCAGCGCCGGGTCTTTTTGCGCGGCCGCGATGACCGCGAGCACCTCGGCGTAGCGCGCCGCCTCGCCCGGCAGCGGCGGCGCGTCTTTCAGCACCGTGGCCAGCTCATCGAAGAACTTGTCGGGCACCACCCACTTCGTCTCGGCGTCGCCCGACCCCTGCGCCGGAGCCTTCGGTATGTTCGCCCAGTCGCGGCGCTTCATCTTGCCGTCGTACATCGACAACGGATACATGTCGATGCCGGCGATGACCGGCTGCACGGTGCGCTTGTCCTCCGGCGTGTTGTCCTGGAACACGCGCGGTATAACAAAGCCGGTGTTCGTCTTCGCCCGGAACACCTTGGCGATGCCTTTGGGAACCTCGCCTTTCCAGTTTGGGCCGACCAGCAGGTAGAACCCCGGCTTGGTTCCATACATGGCGCCAAGCGACGCAAAGCTGTCGGTGCGTACGTCGACGATCTGATAGACCCAGAAGCGCTTGCCGAAGTCCGGCACCTGGATCACGACCGGACTGACGTCGAGCGCGAGGCTGCCGCCGCCGTAGACCACGTCCTGGTTCGGGCACGCCACCAGCCGCTCCTGCGGCTCGATGTAGTCGCTCAGCATGGAAACCCGGTTGAGCGGCGCGAGCGGCACGATACCCCCCATCGGCTCGCGCAGATCCTTGAACGCGAGCCGCCGGTTGTAGACGTTCACCATCGGCCAGGCCCAGAAATACACGTCGCGAGCGACCATGCGCGCATACGCCTCGGTGATCCGGCTCCCGGCCACCGGACCGGGCACCGCCTGGCTCCAGCAAAGAGCCGGCAACAAGGCGACGAAGAGCGCGATCCACTTGTTCAGCTTCATGTCGTTACTCTCAACGCCCTAGCTGGTTGCTCATTGCACTTTCTCCATGTCCGTCAGCTTCCACGACCCGTCCCTCAGCCCCGGGGTCGGGCCGTAGAGGCGGAAGAGCAGCTCGAACCCTCCGCCGGCCTTCGTGGGAACCCAGTTCGATTCCTTGCCCGCCGGGGCGGCGGGTCCGAAGTAGATGTCCACCGAGCCGTCCGCGTTCTTCTGAATCTCCGTTCTGTTGGATGCACGGCTCGCGCGGGACACGCCCTTGATCAGCGCATGGGTCTGGCGATCGTAGGCCGTGACCGACCAGTATTGCTGGATCGGAACTTTCGGCGGCACGTGCAGCCGATAGTTCTTGCCGCCATCGAGGGCAGCGCCGTCTTTGTCTTGGAGGCACAGCAGGTAGAACTGGCCGACGCCCAGGTGTTTGATGCCAATGAATGCCATGTGGTAGGCCATGCCGCGCTGGTCGCTCGGATAGGCGTCGGGCAAGCCGAAGGAGGCCTCGGCGGACTTGACGAGCTCCAGCGGGGCAGCGGGACGCCAGTGCGTGCCTTCGTAGAAGGGCGGCCAACCGGCATCGTATTTCGCCGCCAGCCAGGCATGGGCCTCCCGCGCAGCCCGATTCATGATCTGCTTCATCTGCGCATCGGGCTTGAACGGCTTGCCCTTCTCGATGCCCAGCGACTTGAGTCGATCGATCATCAACCGGTCGCGGTCCAGCCACGGCTCGCTCTGCACGATGCGATTGAGATGGACGAAGAAGGTCGAGTCGTAGCGGATCGTCGAGTCGAAATCGATGTTCTGGACATCGGTGAAGACCGTCGGCGGCGGATTGGCCACCTGCGAGAGCGGGTAGAGCTTTGCCCGCTTGCCGTAGGCCACCGAGGCCGCGACATCGGCATCGCTAGGGCTCTTCATGTTCGAGCGCAGCAGCACGTAACCGCCGAATGTGTCCAACTGGAGCGGCGTGTAGCCCGCGGGCGGCGTCCCCTTGTAGCCCGGCGGCAGAAACAGGAATTTGGCGCCCGCCCCCTTGTCGATGCCGAACATCCCGCCATCCTCGAGCGGCACCTGCCAGGCCGTGACCAAGTTGGCGTTGAGCGAGCCGCCATCGGCCGGCGGAATATCCAGCACCATCGGCCCGGCGTCCTTCGTGTTGTAGAACGCCATGAAGTAGAGCGTGTCCGGGTTGGGCGTGAGCGTCTGGTTGTGCCAGTCGAGCGGCCGGCCCCAGTAGATGAACTGGCCGACCTTGCCTTTCGACTTGGTCAGCATTTCCTGGAGCATCAGGTCGTAATTGACCACCGGCATGCCCCAGATGACGGCCTCGACCGCGCGCCGCTCGACGGCGCGGCGGGCGAGCTCTTCGGAAGAGAGGTTCTGCGCGGGTGCCGGTGCCGCCGCGCAAATCAGTGCGAGTGCTGCGAGAGCTGTTCTGATCATGGTTTCACCTCATTTACCGAGCGTCACGTTCAAGCCGAAGAACACCGAAAACTTGGGTAAGCCGTCGCCGTCGTGCGCGAGGGTCCACTGCGGCTCGGCGAAGAGGTTGTAGAGCGTGCCATCCGAGGTTTTCCAGATCTTGCCGGTGCCGAACCCGATCGGGATGTAATAGTTGCTTCCCGCCAGGTCGAAGGTCCAGATGCCGGTGCTCCGCAGGTACCAGCCCTCGCGCAGGTTGTGGATCCAGAGCGGTTGGAGGGTCAGCGTGTTGACCGTGGCGCGATCGCTGTCGCCGGCGAAAGAGTGCTGCCATTGCAGCAGCCCGCCCAGAAGTCCTCCGGGAGAAGGATGGATGGCCACGCCGGCGAGCCCCGCCTGCCACTTGCCGGCGCCCAGCTCGTCCTTGCTCGCGGTCGGCGCCGTGATCAAAGGGCCGACGCCCAGCTCGACGCCGCCCTCGGTCTTCTTCAGCAGGAAGATGTCGAACAGATTGACGTCCCCGAGCCCGGTGGTGTAGCCGCCGCCGCTCGGGTCGGGACGCGTGCTGACCGGCACTGTGAGCCGGAAAATCTGCGGCGCGGGCATGTGCTCGCTCGGCAGGACCGGGAGCGTGCCGCGCAACAACAGGTCGTTGGTGTGCTTGTCGCTGCCGTAGAGCTTCGCGACGTAGGAATCCTGGGCATTGAGCCCCGGCGCCGGATTCAGCGGGTTGTTGCTTTTGTTCGCGTCATCGGCGCTCGCCTGCGCCAAGGCCGTCGCGGAGAGGAGGGTAAGCGCGACAGCGACGATCAAGCGTGGAAGACATTCGTGCGGCTTCACCATGAGTGCCTCCTGACACCATAAAGTCAATCACGCGTACCGTCTTCCGCCTACTTCGCTTTCTCGGCGGCTCGCTTGCGCGCATCCTTGATGCCGTCGAGCACCTCTTCCATGATGGTCGCCGCCGAGAAGGATGGCGGGAACGAACGCGGTGGAAACTCCTTGAATGTCTCCGCGAACTTGAAAACTTCGTCCATCGAGCCGTAGACCTGCCCGACGTGATTGATCTGCCAGTCCCAAAAGGTGTTGGAGGTGATGTCGGCCCGCTCGAACGGGTCCTGGAACAAGTTAAACGTTTT
>Ga0137409_10004252_pt1 | contig 15057 bp, 19 predicted proteins | sample CZODoug1_16funga_FD_122059 | JGI IMG/M metagenome (GOLD analysis project Ga0137409, IMG submission 122059) | Vadose zone soil fungal communities from Angelo Coast Range Reserve, California, USA - CZODoug1_16fungal (Hybrid Assembly) | ecosystem: Environmental > Terrestrial > Soil > Vadose zone... | reverse complement strand
GCGCGGCCGGCTGACGACGGCCGCGCGCTGGCGGGCGGCGAGATCGCGCTGGACCCCGGCCGCCACCGCGTGACGGTCGCCGGCACGCCGGTGGAGCTCACGCCAAAGGAGTTCGACCTGCTGCACGCGCTGATGGCGTCGGGGGGACGCGTGCTCTCGCGCGAGCATCTGCTGAATCGCGTCTGGGGTTACGCGCGCGCCGACGAGATCGAGTCGCGCACCGTCGACGTTCACGTGCGCCGCCTGCGCGCCAAGCTCGGCGCCGCCGGCCGGCGCATCGCGACCGTGAAGAGCGTCGGCTACCGGTTCGAGTCGGAGTGAACCCGCGGGGCGGGAGGGGTACTCTCAAGGGTATGAGACGTCGGTGGATGCAGTGTCTTGCGGGGCTTCTCGCGGGCGGGGCGATGGCGGTCCCCATGGGACCGACCTCGACCCAGCGCGCGGTGGACCAGATGAACTCGTCGTCGATGCGCGGCGTGCCCACGCCCCCCGTGCGCCAGGCGCCGCGTCAGGACATGGTGTGGGTGCCCGATCGCTTTGTTCCCGCGCCCGGCGCGCCGGCGGGCGTGTTCGAGCCGGGACACTGGGTGACGTTCACGCCCGAGGGCGGCCGCATCGCGCCGCCGCCGCCGGTCCCCGGCGCGATCCAGGGGCCGTAGGACATGGGGGGCCCCGAAATGGCCCCCCAAACCCCCCAGCCTTCGGAGCGCCCCGGCACAGCCGGGTCGCTCCTCTAAGCCCTAGAACTCCTTCACGAAGCCTCCGAGCACGGTGTAGTCGGCGGCGCGCGCGCGCGTCAGCGGCAGCTCCACGCCGAAGCGGAACGTCGAGCGGGGGAGCACCCGCGCGTTGAAGCCGGGCACGAGGCTGACCCGCGTGCGGTGAAGCAGCTCGTCGTCCGGCACCCCACGCGTGCGCGTGACGGTGACCAGCTCCAGCAGCGGCGTGAACCGCGGGCTGACCCTCCAGCCCACGGCGGCGGAGGCCGTCAGCTCCTGCTCGTTCGGTCCGGGGACGTGGGCGTTGACGTTGAACTCGTAGGCCACGGCAGCGAGAACGTCGAAGTCGCCGAGCGCGATGCCGCCGCTGACGAACGGCTCGAGGGCGGCCTCGCCGCCGAGTCCGCGCCGCTCCGAGCCCGTCGGCAGCCGCACCTCGACGCCGACTGCGATCTGTGACAGCCAGTCGAGGGATTGCCACACCATCACCTTGTTTTCGACGCGGAGGTCGCCGACGCCCCCCTGGGCCTCACCGTCCTTCGGATCCTGGAACACCAGCGGCACCTCGATCTCGACCTGCCAGCGCGGCAGGATCGGCAGCTCGAGGGCGGCCGCGGCCTCGGTCGTGCGGCCGTCTCGACCTTTCGCGTGCTCGACGCGCACCTCGAGCTCGCGCTCGATCACGGGTCGGCGCGTGCGCAGCGGGTAGAAGAAGGCCACGTTCTGGATGCCGTCCTGCGCGCGGGCGGGGTTCGTCGCGAGCACGAGAGGCAGGGCCAGCAGTGCCACGCTGAGTCGCTTCATGAGGACTCCTCCAGCCTGCGATGACGGATGCGAGTGACGATCGTTCGTTGGCTGGCGGCGAGGCGCGGTCCGCACCCCGGCTGGCTGGCTCGGACTACTTCGTCAGGATCAGCTTGTTGCTTCGCGTGATGCGGAGCCGGTACTCCTCCTCGCCGTGCTTGATGATGACCTCGCGTCGCGTGCCAAAGAGCTCGTCTGTCCGGACGATCGGCGGGCGCGGCGCGGGTGCCGCGGCGCGGGCGTCGGTCGCGTCGCTCACACTCGGCTCGTCTGCGGGCGCTCGACGACGCCGTCGCCGCGCCGACCACGCCGGAGCAGCCGCGGAAAGAAGACCAGGCTCGCGCCGGCGACATAGACGATGTAGGCCACGACCTCGAGCGCGCTTGGCCGCGCGCGGTAGCCGATCAGTCCGGCCAGGAAGCTCCCCGCGCCGCCGTGATCGTCGAGCAGCCACGAGGTGTCCCACAGCGGATCGCCGCCAGGGAGGAGACCAATACCCTGGAGACGACCGACGCCCGCGCTGAACAGTCCGGCGGCGAGAAACATGATGAGGACCGAGGTGACGCCGAAGAAGCGCTGCACGCTGAGGCGACGGCCGCCCTGGAACACGAGCCAGCCCAGGATCGCGGCGGCCACGAGCCCGGCGGCGGCGCCGCCGAGCGCGGCCCAGCCGGTGAGGTCCTGGAGCTGCGTCGTGAGGCCCCAGAGGAACAGCACCGTCTCGGCGCCCTCGCGGAAGACGCCGGTGAAGGCGATGAGCCCCACCATCCAGAGCTGGTGCGAGGCGTGCGCGGCGTCGACGCGGCGCTGGAGGTCGCCGTGCAGCTCGCGCGCGTGGCGGCCCATCCACCAGCCGTGCCACGTGAGCAGCGCGACGGCGGCGAAGATCACGACGAGCGCGATGACGTCGGGGCCGACGTCGGCGAGCGGCCCGCTGAGGAGACTGACCGCCAAGCCCATGAGGACGGAGGCGGCCACGGCCAGCGTCGCGCCGAGCGTGACGTAGCGCCGGCTGTCGGCGTGGCCGATCTGGGCGAGGTAGGCGTAGACGATGCCGAGCAGCAGCGCCGCCTCGAAGCCTTCGCGCAGGACGATGACGAAGGTCGCGCCCACGGGCTACTCCGCGACGATCTTGACCTGCGCGGACTTGTTGAAGTCGTCCACGAACACGTAGGTGCCGGGCTTCAGCGCGCGGACGCGGATGCTGACCGTCTTACCGGCCGGCACGACCTTCTCGATCCGGAGGTCCTTGTTCTCGACCTCGACCGCCTTCTTGGGATCATTGTTCGTCACGACCAGCACGAACGGCTGGCCGGCTTTGACCTTTACCTCCGCGGGATCGAACTTCTGGTTCGCGACGGTGAGAGGCACCTCGACCGGCTTGTCCTGCGCTTCGGCGATCGGGACCAGCGCGAGCAGCAGGGCCAGGCAACTGCCGAACAGGAAGGACGTCATCGCGAGCCGCCTCATCGCGGCCTCCTCGGGGTCGTGGTGTGCAGCGAAGTTAGGTATACCTAACTATGAGAATATTGTCAACCTAACCAAGGCGGCGCCGGTGGGCCCGGTAGCGGGCTATGATGCCCCGATGACCGGGCCCCTCGAGTTCGTCCGCAGCCGCATCGCCGTCAAGCTCACGCTCACGCTCGTCGGCTTCGTCGCGCTGAGCATGATCGCGGCCGGTGTCTATCTGAATCACGCCCTCGAGGCCTTCGCCGTGGACGCGCTCGAGGCCCGACTGGCCACGGCCGCCCGGCTCTTGCACGACGACGCACGCGCGCTCCTGGTCCGGCCCGCTCCGCCGGCCGCCGCGCGGGCGTTCGCCGTGCGCGCGGCTGCCCCCACCGGCGCCCGCGTGACCCTGATCGCGCTCGACGGCCTCGTGCTGGGCGACTCCGAGGTCGAGGTGGCGGAGCTGCCGAGGCTCGAGAATCACCGCGACCGTCCCGAGGTCCGCGCGGCACTCGCCGGCGGCATCGGCCGGGATCTTCGGACGAGCGCGTCGGTCGGCGCGCCGCTGCTCTATACCGCGCTGCCCGTGCGCGACGGGCCACGCACGGTCGGCGTGCTGCGCCTGGCCCTGCCGCTGTCCGTGGTCACGTCGTCCTACGCCGAGCTGCACCGCGTGATGCTCGCCGGCGGCCTGCTGGCGCTCGCGGTGGCGGCGGGCATCGGCATCTTCGTCGCGGGGCGGGTCACCCAGCCCGTCGTCGAGATGCAGGAGATCGCGCGGCGGATGAGCGAGGGCGAGTACAACGCCCGCGCCCCGGTGCGCTCGGTCGACGAGCTCGGGGCCCTTGGCCGCGCGCTGAACGTGATGATGGCCCGGCTACGCGAGAAGATCGACGACCTCCAGGAGGAGCGCGCCAAGGCCACCGCCATCCTCGACGGCATGGTCGAGGGCGTGATCGCGGTGGACGCGCACGAGGGCATCGTGCTCATGAACGAGCGCGCGCGCGCGATGTTCGGCGTGGGCCCGGCGCGCGGCGAGGGCAAGCCGCTGCCGGAGGTGATCCGCAGCGCCGAGCTGCACGAGCTGTTCCGCGCGACGCGCGCCGGCGGCCAGGAGGTCCCCCTGCGCCGCGAGCTGCGCCTGGGCCACCCGGTGGCCCGCATGCTGGAGATCAATGCGGTGCCGCTGCGCCTCGGCGCCGGCGAGTCCGGCGCGGTCATGGTGCTCCACGACGTCACCGCGCTCCGCCGGCTCGAGCGCGTGCGCACGGAGTTCGTCGCCAACGTCTCGCACGAGCTGCGCACGCCACTGACGGCCATCCAGGGGTACCTCGAGACGCTGCTGGGCGGCGCGCTGGAGGAGCGGCGGCACGCCCGGCGGTTTCTCGAGATCGCGTTCAATCATACGGAGCGGCTCGGCCGCCTCCTCAACGACCTCACCGACCTCTCCAACATCGAGCTGGGGAAGGTCTCGCTGCGTCTGGGCCCCGTGCGCTTCGGCGAGGTGCTCGGCTCGGTGCTCGACATCGTGCGGCCGAAGGCCGAGGCCGGCCGCGTCGGGCTCATCGCGGACGTCGAGCCGCCGGACCTCGGGGTGCACGCCGACCACGACCGTCTCGCGCAGATCCTCATCAACCTCGTCGACAACGCGGTCAAGTACACACGCGAAGGCGGCTGGGTCACCGTGCGCGCACGGCCGGACGGCCAAGGCGTGGAGGCACGCGTGCGCGACACGGGCGTCGGCATCCCGCGCGTCGATCTGCCGCGCATCACGGAGCGTTTCTACCGCGTCGACAAGGCGCGCTCACGCGAGCTGGGCGGCACCGGGCTCGGGCTCGCCATCGTCAAGCACCTCGTGCTCGCGCACGGCGGGGAGCTGTCGATCGACAGCGTCGAGGGCGAGGGGACGACCGTGCGCTTCACGCTACCGGCGTCGGGCGCGGGCGCCGATCAGATGCCGCTGCCGATGGAGCCGCCGACCCAGTAGAAGACGTCCGTCGCCCAGCACGCGGCGCCGGCGTGTCGCCGGAGCTTCACCGTGAGTTCACGGAAACGACACACGGCGCCGCGTATACGTAGCCGCATGCGTACCCCGATCCGGATCCGCGAGGCCGCTCCCGACGACGTGGCCGACATCGTCACCCTGATCGCGCACCTCGGCTATCCGGTGCGCGAGGAGGCGCTGCAGCGGACGCTCGAGCTGCTGCGCCAGACGCCCGGCCACGCGGTGCTCGTGGCGGAGACGTACGGCGCGGTCTGCGGGCTCCTCGTGCTCTCGGCCCATCCCTCGCTGACGCTGCAGGGTGGGCTGGGCGTCGTGCAGGAGCTGGTCGTACGGCCCACGCAGCGGCGGCGGGAGATCGGCGAGAGCCTGCTGCAGTACGCCAAGGGGCTCGCGGTCGAGCGCGGGCTCGCGCGGCTCGAGTGCTCGGTCCCCACGACGCATCAGCCGACCGCGGAGCATTTCCTGCTCGAGCGCGGCTTCGAGATCGTCGAGGCGACGACCTATCGGTGGAGCGTGCTGGAGGGCAGGCACCCGCGCTTGCCCGCACCCATCGGGGTCCGCCGGGCGCGGCGCGTGCCCGCGTGAACCTCCGCTCCACGTAACCGAAACTTCACGCGCCGCCGGGTACGCCGGTCACACCGCGCTGTCACCCTGCGTGTAGGTGGACACTCGCCTCACGCCTGCGCGACGGCAGCTCGCGGCGGCGCTCCTGGGGCCGTTTCCCGGGGCAGGACGCCGGCGCGGCGGTATCGCGTTCGGCCGCGCCGACCTTCACGTCCACTCGCACTGGAGCGACGGCGCCCAGTCGCCCGAGACGATCGTGCTGGCTGCGGCGCGGCGTCGGCTGGACGTCCTCGCTCTGACCGACCACGACGAGATCCGCGGCGCGCTGCGCGCGCGCGACTTCGCGGCCGCCCACCCGGAGAGCGGCGTCGAGCTCGTGGTTGGCGAGGAGATCAGCACTCTCAACGGGCACCTCCTCGGGCTCTGGCTGGCCGAGCGCGTGCCGCCGGGGCTGACGGCCCTGCGCACGATCGAGCTGATCCACGCGCAGGGTGGGCTCGCGGTTGCCGCGCACCCCTTCCACCCGCTGCGCGGCGCCGCGCGCGGCCACCGCTCGCTCGGCGCGCTCGTTCCCGACCTGCCGCTCGACGGGCTCGAGGTCGTCAACAACGCCGGCGTCTTCTCACGGCTCTACGACGCCTGGGCGGCGCTCCGGAACGTCGAATGGATGCTGCCGGTCACCGGCGGCAGCGACGCGCACGACGTCTGGTACCTCGGCAGCGGGGTGACACGCTTCCCGGGCCGCGCCGCGGCCGATCTGCGCGGGGCGCTCGAGGCCGGGCACACGCGCGCGCACGTCGCCTGGTCCTGGACGGCGGGCAAGATGCCCCGCCACCTTCGCATTCAGATCCGCAGCCTGATCCGCTTTCTCGTGCTGTGTCGCCCGCGCATGGAACCGGTGCAGTGAATGCTCCCGCACATCGGTCGACGACCGAGAGGAGGGGACCGTGGTCGGCATGTTCCCGACGGCAGCCGGTTGGATCGAGCGCGGCAAGGGTGAGCCCGTGGTGCTCCTGCACGGGCTCATGGGCGAGAAGGATCACTGGGAGACGACCCTCGAGGCGCTCGCGCCGCTCTGCCGCGCGCTGGCGCCCGAGCTGCCGATCTTCGACGCCGCGCAGGCGGAGCCCTCGGTGGAGGGCCTGGCGGAGTATGTCCACCGCTTCATGGTGGCGCTGGGCATCAAGCGCGCCGTGCTGGGCGGCAACTCGCTCGGCGGCCACCTGGCGCTGGAGCTGGCCCTCGAGCGGCCCGAGCGCGTCTCGGGTCTGATCCTCACCGGCTCGTCGGGGCTCTTCGAGCGTGGCTTCACGCGCGGCGTGCCGCACGTGCCCACCACGGAGTTCGTGCGCGACAAGATGCAGGAGATCTTCTACGACCCCGCGCTCGTCACGCCGGCGTGGGTCGAGTCCGTCCGGAGAATCCTCGTCACGCGCGCGTACGCGCTGCGGCTCTTGCACGTGGCGCGCTCGGCCAAGCGGGGCAATCTCGAGGAGCGGCTGGGCGCGATCCGGGTGCCGACCCTGCTGGTGTGGGGCAAGGACGACCGCGTCACGCCGGTGGAGGTGGCGGAGCGCTTCCGGGCGCTCATCCCCGACGCCGAGCTGATCACCATCGCCAACTGCGGCCACGCGCCGATGCTCGAGCAGCCGCTGATGTTCAACGCGATCGTCGAGGACTGGCTCATCGACACGCGCGCCCGCCGCGACCGGGGCGCGCGATGATCGCCCGGCTCGGCGGCGCCGCGCTCGACACCGCGCTGGCGTGGCGCCGGCGCGGGCTCGAGCGCCTCTGGCGGCGCGCGGCCGACGTGCAGGAGCGAACGTTGCTGAAGGCGGTGGCGGCCGCGCGCAACACCGAGTTCGGCCTCGCGCACGAGTTCGACGGCGTCCGGTCGATCGACGACTACCGCGCGCGCGTGCCGCTGTGCGACTACCTCGACCTCAAGCGCTGGCTCGACAGCGCCGCGGCCGGTGACGCCGGCGTCACGTGGCCGGGCCGGGCGCCGTACTGGGTGAAGACCTCCGGCACCACGGCCGGCGACAAGGCGATCCCGGTGACGGAGGCCGCGTTTCGCTCGCACCGCCGCGGCGGCTGGGACGCGCTGCTCATGGCCGCCGAGCGCGTCGGCGGCGCCGCGCTGCTCGGCGGGCCGCTGCTCTTCCTCGGCGGCAGCACGGCGCTGGCCCCGGCGCCCGGCGGTGCGCTCGTCGGGGATCTCTCGGGCGTCGTCGTGCATCGGCTGCCGCCCGGGTTGCGTGGGCGCTACTCGCCCGGTGAGCCGATCGCCTCCATCGCGGACTGGCCGACACGTCTGGCCGCCGTCGCCGAGCTCGTGCAGCGCCAGGACCTCCGCCTGCTCGCCGGGATGCCGTCGTGGATGCTCGTGCTCTTCGAGCGGATCGCACGTGAACGCCAGGCCGTCGGGCTCCCGCTGCGCGACCTCGGCCAGCTATGGCCGCACCTGCGCGTCTTCGTCCACGGCGGCGTCTCCTTCGCGCCGTACCGCGCCGTGTTCGAGGAGTGGATGGGCCGCGCGCTCGAGTACGTCGAGGTCTATCCGGCCTCGGAGGGCTTCGTCGGCGTGCAGACCGAGCGCGCGGGCGGGCTGACGCTGATGCTGGACTACGGCATCTTCTACGAGTTCGTTCCCGTCGAAGACCTGGCGGCGTCGCAGCCGCGGCGCCACACGGTGGCCGAGGTCGAGATCGGCCGCGCCTACGCCGTGGTCCTCACGACGCCGGCCGGGCTCTGGTCGTATGTGCTCGGCGACACCGTGCGCTTCACGGCCACCGATCCGCTGCGGCTCGTCATCACGGGCCGCACGCGTCACTACGTCAACGCCTTCGGCGAGAACGTCATCGTCGAGGAGGTCGAGCGGGCGCTGCTCGCCGCCTGTCGGGCGACCGCCGCGGAGGTGGCGGAGTTCAGCGTGGCGCCACGGTTTCCGTCGGCGGGGGAATCGCGCGGCGGTCACGACTGGCTCGTGGAGTTCCGCGTGCCGCCCCGCGACCGCGGGGCCTTCGCCGCGCGGCTCGACGCCGAGCTGATCGCGCTGAACACGGATTACCGGACCAAGCGCCGGGGCGACGTCGGCATGCTGGCGCCGCGGCTCGTGGAGATCGCGCACGGTGGCTTCCACCGCTGGCTGGCCTCGCGCGGCCGGCTCGGCGACCAGCACAAGGTCCCGCGTGTCACGAACACGCGTGCCCTCGCCGACGAGCTGCTCGGGGTGGCGACGGTCGCCGAGGCGGCGGTGCGGGTGTGACGGCGCGCGGGGAGTCGATCGTGCTCGGCGGGCTCGACGTGGTGCGCGTCCGGGCCCTCGGCGCGCCGCGTCCGGCCTCACTGCTCTTCGTGCACGGCATGTGGGGCGGGGCCTGGGTGTGGGAGCGCTGGCTGCCGTTCTTCGCCGCGCGTGGCTGGGACGGCTACGCGCTCAACCTGCGCGGGCGCGCGGGCTCCCGGCCGGTCGCCGATATCGGCCGGGTGCCGCTGACCGACTATATAGAGGATGCGGCGTCGGTGGCCCGACGGCTCGGCGCCGTCGTCGTCGTGGGCCACAGCATGGGCGGCCTCGTGGCCCAGGCGCTGGCGGCGACGCTGACGCCCGTCGCCGCGGTCGCCGTCACGCCCGCGGCGCCGCGCGGGATCTGGCCGCTGCGCAGCGCCGAGCTCGTGGCGGCCACGCTGCGCTACGCGCCGGCCCTGATCCGCAGCCGCCCGCTCCTGCCGAGCCGGCGCGTGATGACGCGCCTGGCCCTCGGCCGGCTGCCGCCCGAGGAGCGCGACTCCGTCTACGCGCGGCTCGTGCCGGAATCCGCGCGCCAGGCGCGCGACATCGCGCTGCGCGGCTTCGCGGTCGACGCCGCGGCCGTGCGCTGCCCGATGCTCGTCATCGCCGCCGAGGGTGACCGGATCACGCCGCCCGTCGTCGTGCGCCGCGTCGCGCAGCGCTACGGCGCCACCCTCTACGAGTACCCCGGGTTCGGCCACATGCTGCCGCTCGAGCCGCGCTGGCAGGACGTGGCGGTGGATGTCGCGGCGTGGCTGAGCGCGTAGCCATGGCGTGTCGCGCGTCGCGCAACATTCACGGGGCCGTCACGGGAGGGCAACACGCGCCCATTACCGTGACGTCGGTCATGACGACGCCCGTGTCGCCGGTCATCACCCTCGATCGCGCCACGCGGATCTTCGGCGCCACGCGGGCGCTCGACGCGGTCTCGGCCACCATCCATCCGGGCCAGTTCGTGGCCATCATCGGACGCTCGGGCGCCGGCAAGACCACCCTGCTGCGCTGCCTGTCGCGGGCGACGTCGCTCAGCGCCGGCGCCATCCGGTTCGGTGACACGGACCTGGCGGGCCTGGGCGGGCGCGCGTTGCGTGAGCACCGCGCGTGCGTGGGGATGATCTACCAGCAGTTCAACCTCGTGCGGCGCCTGCGCGTGATCGACAACGTGCTGATCGGCCGGCTCGCGCGCCTCTCCGGATGGGCGCGCTGGGCCGCGCTTGCGCGGCGGTTCGACGCGATCGACGTCGAGGCCGCCCTGCGCTGCCTCGACCACGTGGGCCTGGTCGAGCGCGTCTGGCAGCGTACCGACACGCTGTCGGGCGGCGAGCAGCAGCGCGTGGCCATCGCGAAGATCCTGGCGCAGGATCCGCGCGTCATCCTCGGCGATGAGCCCGTGGCGAGCCTCGACGTCCTCAACGGGCGCCTCGTGATGGACACGCTGTGCCGCATCGCGCGCGCGGCGGGCTTGACGGTGCTGGCCACGCTGCACCACGTGGACTATGCGCGCGCCTACGCCGACCGGATCTTCGGGCTGCGCGAAGGGCGCATCGTCTTCAACGGCGCCCCGTCGGAGCTCGATGATGCGCGGCTGTTCGAGATCTTCGGCGAGGTCCCGAAGTCGCTGCCGGTGGCGGAGGTCGACGAACTGGCGCGGACGGCGTGAGGACGTAAGTCTGGCCGGAAGCGCGCTGAGCGCCCTGTATGTGAGGCCCGCACCCCAGGCCGCGGCCGTCGTGACGGACGGCGGCGAGGTCGTCGGTGTCGTGAGCGTGGCCGACCTGCTCGGCGCGCTCGTGGAGCGGCTCGAGCGGACGCCGGCCGGGCTCACGCGGTTGATCGTCGGTATCGCCACGCTGGCGGCGCGCGACGAGGGTCGCCCGCACGCCGCGCTCGACGTCGCGCTCGACATCGCGCGGCGCCACGGCGCGGCTCTCACCCTCGTGCACGTCATCCCCTGGCTCTCGCGCCGCGTGGCCGAGGGCCTGCCCGCCGGCATCGAGGCCGATCTGCACCGGTGGCGTCTCACCCGGGCGCTCGCGGCGCTGTGGCGTCTCGTGCCCGACGACGTTCCCGGCGTCGGCGTCGAGGTGAAGGCGGGTGCCGTCGCGGCCGCGCTCGTCGAGAGCGCGGCGGCGACGGACGCCGAGCTGATCGTCCTCGGATGGCATCCCGGCAGCGCCGTCGTGCGCGAGACGATGCGACGCGCGCCGTGCCCGGTGCTCGCGGCATGACCCCGCCGACCGTCCGCGCGCTGGTCGGCCGGGTGGTGCCGGCGCTCGATCCGAGCGTCACGCTCGCCGCCGCCGCGGCGGCGCTGGCCAGCGGTGGGTGGGAAGCGCTGCCCGTCGTACGGCGTGGCGTGCTGCTCGGCCTCGTCCTGGCCGATGACCTCGCCGCCGCCCGGCCCTCGGCCGCGACGACGCTCACGATCGCCGAGACGGCGGGCGCCCTCTCCCGGATCACCGTGGAGTCGATCGTGCGGCGAGACGTGCCGACGATCGTGCCGACCACGCCGATCGCCGAGGCGGCGCGATTGCTGAGAGACGGCGCGCCGCCGCTGCCGGTCCTCGAGGCCGGCCGTGTGGTGGGGCTCGTCGGGGTCGCCGACGTCCTGGCCCTGTTCGACGTTGGAGAGGGCGGCGCCGGGCCCGAACTTCACGATCTCGTCATCAAACGGTAACGGGCGCGGCGCGATCATTCGCGCAAGAGGTGCCGAGTGATCGAGTTCCTCGGGGTCGGGGTCCGGGACGGGGGCGGCACGTGGCTGCTCCACCGAGTCTGCGCCCAGTTCGAGCGCGGCGAGCTCACCGCCGTGGTGACCGCGCGGCACGCCGACGGTCGGGCATTCCTCGACGCGCTGACCGGGCGCCGCATCCCCGCCGAGGGCCGCGTGTGGGTCGAGCGCGTGCCCCTCATGCGGGAGACGGCGTCGCGGGTGCGCGGGCTCGTGACGGAAGCCGGTCCGGAGGTGCCGTTCACCGACGACCGCTCGGTCCTCTGGAACACGCTCGTCACGCCCAGCGCCGCGTTCAGCGGCCTGCTGCGCTTCCCGCGCCGCTCGGAGCGCATGGCGGCCACGCGCGCCCTCGCCGCCGTCCGGCTCGACGGGCGCCGGCGCGACCGCGTGACGTCGCTGCTGCCGCTGGAGCGCGCGCGCCTGGCGCTCGCGCGTGCGCTGGCGCGGCGGCCGCGCGCGCTCGTCCTTCGCGACGTCGACGGCGCGCTCGGTCCCGAGGACACCGCGAGCCTCCTGGCCACGGCGCGGGCGGTGGCCCGCACGGAGCGTCTGATCGTCGTCGCGTCGGTTGCGTCGGCGGCGCTGGCGCGCGGTTGCGCCGATCGTGTGGTCGTTCTCGCGGGCGGACTGCTGGTCTTCGACGGCCCGGTCGCCGGCTTCACCGACGAGATCGCGAGTCGGCGGCTGCGCGGGGCGGTGGGCTGAGCGTGGTCGACGTGGTCGGCCTCTTCGCGGCGGGGGCGGCGCGCGTTATGGTGAGTCGGTGACCCAGCTCGAGCATGCCCTGCAGTGCGCGGCGCTGGCGCGGCGGGCGCGCGCCGACGACGAGGTCGTGCTGGCGGCGCTGCTTCACGACGTCGGTCACCTGGCGGCGCGGGCGCCCGAGGGCCCCGCCGGTCATCACGGCCACCCAGGGCGCGGGCCTGCTGCGGCCGTGCGTGCCCGCGCGGGTGGCGTGGCTCATCGAGCATCACGTCGTCGCGAAGTGCTACCTCTGCAGCGTCGATCCGCGCTATGCCGAGCGCCTCTCGCCGGCGTCCGTCCGCTCGCTCGTCGCCCAGGGGGCGGCCCTCGACGTCGAAGAGCGGCTGGGCCCTCGAGGCCCGGCCTTGGTTCGCCGACGCCGTCCGCATTCGCCGCTGGGACGACGAGGCCAAGATCGTCGGCGCGGTCTGCCCGCCACTCGCCGCGTATCGGCCGCTCATCGAGCGCTGGCTGGGGCCGCAGCCGTGGCCGGCGGCGGCGGGTATCGCCTGACGTGAGCGCCGACGAGCGCGTGGGCAGCGAGGCGCGCGCTCGGGTCGTCGCCGATCTCGCCCTGCTGGGCGGCCGGCTCGCGCTGGAACGGTTCCACCACGCGCACATCGCGATCAAGCGCGACGGCACCCTCGTCACCGACGCAGATCTCGCGATCCAGGAGGCGCTCGGGCGCGAGATCGCGCGCGCGTTTCCGACGGACGGGCTCGTGGGCGAGGAGGGACCGATCGGCGAGCCGCGCAGCGAGGCCCGCTATGCGTGGATCCTCGATCCGATCGACGGCACCAACAACTTCGCGCGCGGGATGCCGGGCTTCGCCGTCTCCGTCGGCGTGCTGCGCGACGGTTTGCCGTTCGCGGGCGCCGTCTACGATCCCATCGCCCGCTGGCTCTTCACGGGCTGCGCGGGCCGCGGCGCCTGGCTGAACGACCGGCCGCTGCGCGTGCGCAGCGAGCCGCTCGCGGGGGACTCCTTGTTCGCGATCCGCACGCCGTGCGAGGGCGGCGTGCCGGAGTATGTGGAGCGCTGGCTGCGCCACTACCGCGTGCGCCGCTTCGGCTCGACGGCGCTGCACCTCTGCTACGTGGCGCTCGGCGGCCTCGATTTTGTGCACGACCATCGCGCGTCGCTCTGGGACCTCGCGGGCGCGGCGCCCGTGGTGCTCGAGGCCGGGGGTGTGCTCACCACCGACGAGGGCGCGGCCGTATTCCCGGTCAGCGCGGCGCAGGCAGCCGGCGCTCCGATCGCGCTGCTGGCGGGCCAGCCCGCGTCGCACGCCGATGCCGTCCGCGACGTTCGCGCTGCGCGGTGGGGCGCGTTGACTGTCAGCACCCCCTGAGCGCTCGCCGGCGCGCTGGCGCCGGGCGTTATCCACCATTGTCCACCGAGTACTGCACAGGCTATCCCCAGCAACACAACGTCCAGCGCGCTTCCGACGTCGGGGGCCCGCTCGTCGTGCGCTGACACGCGGCCCGCCGACCAGTCAGGGGCGCGCGGCGCGGTCGGCGATGACGAGGCACCGCGGGTGCGTTCGGAGCACGGAGGCCGGCACGTCCGGCGTGACCGGGTCGTCGAGCGCCCGGGCGAGCGGCTCGGCCTTGGCCTCGCCGCTGACCAGCACGACGACCTCCCGCGCCGCCATGATCGTGCCCAGCCCGAGCGTCACCGCGCGCTCGCAGACCGGGCCCTGGATGATCTCGTCGGTGAGGATGTAGCGCACGGTCTCGTCGAGCAGCCGCACCGGGCGGGTGCGGAGGTCGAAGCCGCAGCCGGGCTCGTTGGAGGCGAGGTGAGCGTTCGGCCCGAGCCCCAGCATGACGACGTCGAGCCCTCCGGCCTCCGCGATCGCCGTCTCGTACGCCGCGCACATCGCCTCGAGGTCGGCCGCGTCCACCGCGAAGGGCCGGCAGCGCGCGGCGTCCACGCCGGCCCACGCCAGGAACTCCGCGCGCACCTGCCGCCAGAAATACCCGTCGGCCGGCGCGGGCGGGCACAGCTCGTCGACCGAGAAAATTCGCATGTGCGCGTAGTCCACGGGATGGCGCGTCTGCAGCGCCGCCATGCGCGCGTACATCCGCCGGGGCGTGCGGCCGGCCGGGACGGCCATCGCGAGATCGGGCCGGGCGCGGACGCGATCCCTGAAGACGTCCGCGGCGACCTCGGCCAACTCGTCGGCGTCGCGGGCGATCAGGACCCGCATGGGCCCCAGTGTAGTCGCGGCTTGACTGATCAAGGAATCTTGATATATTGACGACTGTGGCGACAACGACGGCCAGGGACCTCGAGCGAGCGGCGGCGCTGTTTCGGGCGCTCGCCGATCCCACGCGGCTCGGCATCATCGAGCGCCTGCGCGGCGGCGAGCAGTGCGTGTGCGACCTGACCGACATGCTCGAGACCGGCCAGTCGCGCCTGTCGTTCCATCTCAAGACCCTGAAAGATGCCGGGCTGCTGCGCGACCGGCGCCAGGGCCGCTGGATCTACTACGCGCTCGATGCCGACGCGATCGCCGAGATCGAAGCGGCCGTCGCCGCCATCAAGCCGCGGGCGACGGGACTCCGCCTGGCGAAGCGCTGCTGCGACTGACCCCCTTTTTTGCGCAGATATATCAAGCGCACTTGATGTGAGACGGAGGCGGGCATGGCGAACGAGGATCTGCGGGCGATCGTGAAGGACAAGTACGGCAAGGCCGCGCTGAAGGTGACGAGCGGCGCCGGCGCCTCCTGCTGTGACG
>Ga0137409_10004251_pt1 | contig 15062 bp, 11 predicted proteins | sample CZODoug1_16funga_FD_122059 | JGI IMG/M metagenome (GOLD analysis project Ga0137409, IMG submission 122059) | Vadose zone soil fungal communities from Angelo Coast Range Reserve, California, USA - CZODoug1_16fungal (Hybrid Assembly) | ecosystem: Environmental > Terrestrial > Soil > Vadose zone... | reverse complement strand
GCGAACTCGTAGTCCTTGCCGCGGACGAGTTTGCTGATGTCGTCCGTGCTGGTGACGACGACGCCGTTGCGCGTGCAAATGTCCTTGCCATCGGGCGTCCCTACCGAGCCGGGTGCGCGCACCACGTACGTCGGGTAGACGGAGTTGTTGCACTCCAGGACGAGCGTGATGTCGACCGTCTTGGAACACTTGAAGGCTGCACCGGAGAGAGTGCCCGTGTAGCCCAAACGACAGACCATCCCGTCATCGGGTGTGCCGATTTGATTGGCTTCGATTGCGTGGGCCTGGCCGAGCACACCCGCAAAGAGTCCGATGCCGGCGAGCGCGACAGCGAGCTTCTTCAGCGAGAGCAGGGTATCGATCGATTTCATGATGCATTTCCTTCGCGTTGGTTGAGGTTGAGCCGGCTGGCGATTGTTCGTCCGCCGACGGTCGGCACTTACGCGAAGGGGCGTTGAGCAGAGGCGTGCAGCGGTACCCGGATTGCCCCGAATGGATACCTAAATTTCCATTGCGGGCGCCGTTGGCGAAACTGGCTAGCGGGTCACTCCGGTCCAGCACGACCCAGAAGCGGAGACTCGCGTCAGAGGATCTGAACGCGCGTGCCGGTCGCTGGTGCGCGCGCCCTACCTGCTCGAAACGAGTTGGCGCATGTGTGGGTGCGTAGCCGGAGAAGGGGCTAACCGACGCGCGGTCCGAAGTCGACAGCAAGTCGCGATTTGCTTGCGCGCGCCCGCCCTGCGTCTGGATCGCGGTGGGGGTGCCTCGATCATGGGAAGTTGCAATGCGAGGCGCTCGCTGTGTATCTGCAAGCGCACCGGGTTTCGATCCCGCCAGCGGCACGGTGCCCTGGCCGTGCCGCGGGTGTGCCCCGCGCAGCGGAGCTCGGGGCGGCGGGCTCAGTCAGCGGGCACAGCGGGCGGGGGACGCCATGGGGAAGGCACGTTGCCTTGTGCGGCCGATTGCAAAAGTCGAAGGCACCTCGCCCGCGGGAGCGAACCCGTCGGCGTCGATGCCCGACGCCGAGTTCCGCGGAGCGGGGTACCCCGCGGCGCGGTCAGGGCACATGGAGGGCTTCACACGTCAGTGCAAGCTCCAAATGTCGGCCATCGGGCTCTGCCTTGGATAACCCGACGCCCCCAGACTCTCTCAGCTCGAGCACAAGACTCGGAATTGAAGCACCGCGCCATGTCCCTCGCCATCCGCGCCGCGGGCAATCGTCGTGGGACGATTGCCGCCCAGGTCGATGGCACCCTTACTTGTAAAAGATGTGCTTGCCGATGCGGGCAACGGGTTGCTTGTCTTTCGCCCAGTCGGGTTTGACGTAGGTCGCATGAAAAAACAAAGCACCCTTCAGGGCCGGTGTATGCCTCTGATAGTAGACCGCTTCGGCTACTTTCCAGGCGCGTTGCCACGCCTCGCCGCTTGGTTGCTCCAGTTCGCCGAGCTCGGTCCACGAAAAGATGGCCACATAACGCCCGCGTATCGGATCCCAGTTCTTCTGATAGACGACGTCGCAAACCGTAGTGGGGTAAAGCGAAGTGGCCTTGCGATTCATCGTGACTTCTGCCACGCCATATTGACCGGCCGCGGGCTCGCCGCGTGCTTCGTAATACACGTTGCGAGCAAGGCAGGTCAGATTCTGCTCGTGATACTCGCGCGCGAGCTTCAGCTTCTCGTCTTGAGCTGCGAAGACTGCGTGCAGCACGAATCCGAGGATCGTGACGATGAGACCGATGACCGGGACAAAGACCCAAGCTGCATGGTCCGTCCTGTACCAGAGCAGGCGCACGCTCCGTCGCCAGCGCGCCGCAACCCAGCCGAGGCGAGAAAGCATATGTGTGCGGAAATGTCTCAAGTGCACACCTCGAGCTCAATCAAGACAAGCATGGGAGCGTATGTCGAACACCGCCGAGCGAAGATCGGTCCCGGCAGTCGGTCTGCGCCAAGCAGTCAGCAAGGATCACGGGTTTCGGGCACAAAGAGAATGCGACAAGCGGCTGATGTCGCCAATACCCTCGGACCATGATGTGCAGCTGCACTGCACACGCCCGTCCCACCATTGCTTCGTGGAAAGCCGTGCAAGACACGCGTCGAAGAGCTTCCTAGCGGCCCGGAACCATCGCGACGCCGCAACGGGTCATCGACACGCCGATCAGCTTTCTGCCGGGCGGCGACCGCTCGACGTGCGCTTGCGCGCGCCGGAACAGCGTCGAATGCGCGTCGCTAACGATCCCTTATGACGTAGGGCGTTAGCGTGGTGTCGATGACGAAGACCGAATAGACCGATCCCGTCGGACCCAACACCAACGTGGTGGACGTGGGCGCAGCCGATGGTTGGACGAGTTCCAGAACGGCGTTGGCAGACGGAACGCTGAAATACGGCGACGCTGCCCCGTATCCAACCTCGCTCGCCACCTGAACGTTGTTGTCGTAAAGCGTCAGCCCACCTGCGACGTTGACCCCGGCATTGACGAGACGCAGGTTGACATCGCCGCCGACGATCGGAAGCTGGTTGGTGTCCGTGAAGATTGAAACGCTCGGCGACGCCACCGCACCGTAAACCAGGATCGTGAAGTCTCCGCCGGTGGCGAAGGTCGCGGCCGGTAGCGTCGCGACCGGCGTGCCCGCTGCAGTGATGGTGTAGGACGAACTATTGCCGGCGACCAATGTGTATGTCCCGGGGTTGGGCGCGAACACCGGCGCAAACGAAGTCGGCCCGACGCTTGCCGTGACAGGTGTTGCGCCGCTCACCGGCAGCGCCGAGACAACGCGCACACGCGCGTTCGTCGCGGGAACGATCTGGACCGTTCCGCCCTGATTCACCATGACCGCGTTCACGAGTGCACCCCCACTGGTGCTGGTCAATGCCAGCAGCAGGATCTGCCCGCTCGAAACCGATACCGAACCCAGGCGCAGGCGCACATCATTCGGATTGCCTGCGGCCGTCGCGACGACATCGAACGTGCCCGCCACGAAGATCGACCACGTTGGGACTGCGCGAAAGGTCGCGGACTGAAACGTCGGAACCAGCCCGGTCAGAGTGGTCGTTCCGGGAGCGACCAGGTAAAGATCGAGCGCGCCGGAATCGGGCGAGAGGTTGGCTACACCAAGCGTTCCGTCTCCGCTTGCGGGCACTGCTTGATTTTCCGTGATCAATGAGGTGAGCACCGCGCCGTCGCGCACGTAGGCCACCAGGCTGTAGTTCTGAGCGGCGCTTAGCGAAGCGGTGAACGCCGTGGATGGGATCGCCCCGGTCGCGTCGGTGACGGCGATCGCGTAAGTGCCGGAGATCACCGACACGTATCCACTGGCGCTCGCAGCCGGCACGTTCGAAATTTGAGCGGTCCCGTTGAGGCTGACCGTCAGACTCCGATCCTGCGCCGCGTTCACGATGCGAATGGTGGCGGGAGGTGCGGGACTAGCGCCGTTGTTGTGCGACCCGCATGCAGCGAGCAGCACTGCGAGTGCGCCGGCGGACAGGTATTTCAGCACTTTGATCAACGGTATTCCTTGCAAGGTCGCAACATTGAGAGCCGCGGAGTGTGATGTTTTGGATTGTTGCAATGGCGAGGCGGCATCAAGGAATTGCATCAAATCGTTACGGCCACGCGCTACGCAAGCCCAATGTCAGCTAGCCCTCCGCATCGGCCGGGCCAGGTCGCGCGGCGCGCCGTCGGCGTCTTGATCCATGTTCTCTTGCTGGCGGACTTGCCAATAGGGCACCTGGATCGATCGCGCTGCGACCGCTGTTAAGCTGCCTCGCTAACCCGGTTACCAACGTTCTTGCCCGTGCCGCACGTGGCCGCCGCCTTGCGCTTTGCGCAGTTCGAACTGCAGCCCCATGAGCGACGCCTGCTGGTCGCAGGCGAGCCCGCAGCTCTGGGTGCGCGGGCGCTCGAGGTGCTGATTGCGCTCGCCGAGCGCAGCGGCGAGCTGGTCACGAAAAACGAGTTGCTGGAAATCGTCTGGCCCGACGTGGTTGTGGAAGAAAACAACCTCGCCGTCCAGGTCAACGCGCTGCGCAAAGTTCTCGGCGGCGACATCATCGCCACGGTTCCGGGGCGCGGCTATCGCTTCACCGCCCGCATCGAAGCAGCCGCCGACGCGCCAACACGGGCAGCATCCGCTGCACCGGCCGCCAGCGCACCGGAGCGACTGAAGAGCAACCTGCCTGAAGACCTCACGCATCTGATCGGTCGCGAAGCCGATCTCGGCGAACTCACGGCACTCATCGACCGCCATCGCCTGCTCACCATCGTCGGCGCGGGTGGTATCGGCAAATCGGCACTGGCGCGGGCGCTGCTGCGCGAGCGCAGCCAGCGCCACGCGCAGGGTGTGTGCTGGGTGGAGCTCGCGCAAATACCCGCCGCGGGCGCGCTTCCCCATGCGCTGCCCGGTGCCATCGCGGCTTCGCTTGGTTTGCGCCCGGCCGGCGCCGATCCGATTACCGCACTCGCCGCGGCGGTCGCACCGCTCGATGTGCTGATCGGGCTCGACAACGCCGAGCACATCCACGCCGACGTCGCACGCGTTGCCGAAGCACTGCTGCGCGCTGCACCGCAATTGCATCTGGTCGTGACGAGTCAGACACCGCTCAAGGCCGCGGCCGAACAGCTGTATCGGCTCGGCTCGCTGACGTGGCCCGAAGGCGCCGCTGATGCACGGGTTGCCAAACACCACAGTGCGGTCGCGCTGTTCGTCGAACGCGCGCAGGCGCTCGATCGCCGCTTCGCGCTCACCGACGACAACGTGGCGCAGGTCGTCGCGCTGTGTCGCACGCTCGACGGGCTTCCGCTGGCGATCGAGCTGGCCGCGGCGCGCCTGCCACTGCTTGGTCTCGCTGCACTCATCGCAGGCCTCGACCAGCGCCTGCGATTGCTCACCACCGGAACGCAGGGCGCGCCGGCGCGCCAGCAGACATTGCGTGCCGCGCTCGAATGGAGCCATCAGCTGCTTACCGCGCACGAACAGGCGGTGCTGCGGCGGCTTGCGGTTTTCGCCGGCAGCGCCTCGCTGCACGTGATCCAGCAGGTCGCAGCCGAGGGGTCGCTCGACGAGTGGACCGTGCTCGATGCGCTTGGCACGCTCGTCGATCGCTCGTTCGTTGCACTGATCGACGATCGCGCAGCGCCGCGTTATCGGCTGCTCGACACGCCACGCGCGTTTGCGCTAGAGCAACTCGCCGCTGCGGGCGAGGTCGACGTCGTGCGCACGCGCCACGCCGCCGCGCTGCGCGCGCACTTCGAACGCGCTTATGAGGACGGTTGGAGCGGACGCGTCGGCGTCGAGGCGTGGTCGCTCGACATGGAGCCCGATCTCGACAACGCGCGCGAAGCGTTTGCCTGGGCACGGACCAACGATCCGGAATGCGCCGTGTCGATCTGCGCCAGCGTGCTTTCCAGCCTGCCGCTGTCGCTCCATGGCGAGCGCCTTGCCATGTGGGAAGCGACCGACCCGCTGCTGACCGAAGCGGTGCGGGCGCCGCTGCGTGTGCGCGCGCTGCTCGAGGCTGCCGATCTTTATGCCGGCCTGAAGGCCACGCGTGCACGCGGCTACGCCAGGGAGGCAGTGGAGTTGCTGCGCGGTCTCGATGATCGCTTCATGCTGTATCGCGCCGTGGCAAGGTTCGCCCACCTGCTTGCGCCGGAAGACGAAGCCGCCGCCCGCGCGGCGCTGGCGGAAATGCGTGTGCTCGAACTGCCTGCCTGGCCAGCGCGACGGCTTCTGTGCGGCGCTAATGCCGAGCAGGCCTGTGCGTCGTGGTTCCATGAACCGGAGAAGGCGCTGGACTGGTCGTATCGCCTGATGGCGCTCGAAAACGAGGCGGGATCGGCATCGCTGCGCGGCCTGTTGTGCGTGGTCGACGTGGAGCTGGAACTGCGCCACGCCGCCGCGGCGCTGAAGCACGGGCTGGAGCTCGTCGCGCGGCTTCAGGGCACGCGCTTTCGCCGGGCACTGAACGTTGCGCACCTCAACGTCATGGAGGCGTGGCTCGCGAACGACAATCCAGCCGAGGCGCGCGCACTTGCGTTGAAAGGTTGGCCGGAAGCGATCCGCCACGGGTGGAAAGGCAGCTGGGCCGATTGCCTGTCGTTGCTCGCGGCGCTCGAAACCCGGCCGCGCGCGAGCGCGTTGCTGCGCGGGTTTGCCGAAGCGCAGTACGCGGGCCTCGAGCGCAAGCGCGAGGTGGCGGAGGGCATCACCATCGAGCGCGCCGAGCGGATAACGCGCGAGGCGCTCGGGGATGCGCAGTACGAGCGGTTGGTGATGGAGGGGAAGGTGCTGCGGGATCCGGAGATCGCGGGGGTGGCGTTTGCCGAAGCGGATGTCGACGGTCGCAATTGACGTTGGTTGTCCACGCGTGATTACGCGGGACGCGTATCAGCGAGCCAGCGCGTCAGCAACGACGTCACGACGTCCGGTTGCTCGATTGTTGTCAGGTGTCCGCATTGCTCGAACACCTCCAGGCGCGCGCCGGGCACGCAGTCGCGCATCCGCTCGTGCTCGGCGAGCGGCGTGGCCATGTCCTCGCGCCCACATGCGATCAGCGTCGGCACGCGGACAGTGCGCAGGTCCGCATGTGAGTCCGGGCGCGCGAGCATCGCCTGCTGCTGATTGAACTGTCCGTGGTCGCCGATGCTACGGGCCATGCTCGCCATCAGATCGCTCAGGTGCGCTCGGTGTGCCGGGTGCATCCAGCGCGCGGGCAGTTCGGGAATCAGAGCATCGATGCCACCTGCCTGCACCTTCGCGATGTCGGCAAGCCGGCCCTGCCGCAGCGTCTCCGTGTCGGCGACCGCGCGCGTATCGAGCAGCACCAGTCGCTCGATGCGTTCACGCTGCCGGCGGATCACCTCGAACGCGAGGTAGCCGCCGAGCGACAGACCGATCAGCGTGAACCGCGGCGGAACACGCGCAAGCAGGTCGAGGGCCATCCCGGCGAGCGTCGGGTGATCGCGAAACGCAAACGCGCGGCAGTCATACGTCGCACTCAGCGCATCGACCTGGTGAGCGAATAGTCGTTCGTCGGTGAGATGCGCGCATGCGAATACGAGCGTCGGTTTGGTTTGCATGAGCCGCGCGGAGTTGTCGTCGTGGTTGAGGCGCAAGTTATCTTACGCGCCGACCCGAGCAGACGAACTCCAACGATCATCTACCCGTGCGCCACCGAGCCGAGCGCATCGGCCTTGATGCGGTTGCATTGCGGGCCTTCGATCGGAGACACCGCAAAAAAAGCGCAGGAGGGCGGACGCGCTAGATCTCGAGTTGATAGCATGAGATCGACGCGACGCGGAGTTTCCGCGACGCGACCGAAGATTGCGAGCACTTCGACGAATGGACTGACTATCCAAATGAGATCGCTGCTTCTCACCGGCCTGCCTCGAGCAATTCTCACCGTGTCGTTTCGCTTCCAGATGAATCCCCCGGCATGACGAACAACGCGTGGAGTTTTGACGTAGCTGTCGTGGGCGGTGGGCCGGGCGGGACCAGCACGGCCACTGCGCTGGCGCGCCGCGGCAAGAGGGTGATCCTGCTCGAGCGAGAGCGCTTCCCCCGCTTCCACATCGGCGAGTCGCAGCTGCCGTGGCTCAACGAGGTGTTGCGCGCCCTCGGCGTGGACCAGCCGATCGCTGCTGCCGGGTTCGTGAAGAAGTGGGGCGCCAGTTTCCGTCCGCCCGACAGCGACGCTGAACAGTATGCGGATTTCGCGAGTGCGGTGGAGACGCCCACACCACAAACGTTCCAGGTGGTGCGTGAGCGATTCGACGAGGTCCTTCTGCGCCATTCCGAGCAGTGCGGCGTCGATGTGCGTGAAGCGCACCGTGTTGTCGACGCGGCCTTCGACTCCAACGGCGTCACGCTTCGTTTCGCGGATCCGGACGGCGTCGAGCACACCGCACGGGTGGGAGTGGTCGTGGATGCCTCGGGGCGGGCTGGGGTACTGGTGAAGCGCTTCGGCCGGCACGAATACGACCCGCTCCTGCACAACATCGCCGTGCACGCTCAGTACGAGGGCATCCCGCGCTTGGCGGGGCGGCGCTCGGGCGACATCCGCATGTTCACCCGCGCGGACATGGGCTGGCTCTGGATGATTCCGCTGTCGGACACGGTGATGAGCGTGGGGGCGGTGATCCCGAAGGCGGTGCATCAGCGCGAAGCCAAGGCGAACCCGGAGGAGAGCCTGACCCACTATCTCGCAGCCACTTCGTCCGCAGCGTTGCTGCTCGAGGGGGCACGCCGAGTCTCACCGGCGCGCGTCGACGTCGACTATTCCTACCTGGCCACCCGCATCGCCGGCGACCGCTGGGTGGCAGTGGGCGATGCCGCTGCGTTCCTGGACCCCATCTTCTCGACCGGCGTGTTGCTCGCGATGCAGGGAGGCCTGGACGCCGCCGCGGCGATCGAAGCCGGTCTGCGGACCGGCGATCTGTCAGAGCGGGCTTTTGCGCGATATGAGGGCATCGTTCGCAAGCGCTATCACCACTTTCGCCGGTTCGCTATCGGCTTCTACGATCCGGCATTCCGCGACCTGTGGTTCACACCCAGCAGCCGGTTCGGTATCTACGGCGCGATCGTCTCGGTTCTCGCCGGGAACTGGCGCCCCACGGTGCTGACCCGCTTGCGGATCGGCCTTTTCTTCACCTTCGTCGCCATCCGGCGCCTCGTCCGCAAGGCCGGGCGCGCTCGGGATTCGTGATGCCGCGCTCGGTCGTTCGGTACTTGGTCCGCCTGGTCGAGGCGAACGAGGCAGAAGATCTACGCGACGGTGATCCTTTCGAACCGAGTGACCCAGCCCATCCTGTTCACGGCGCGATGCGCGGCGCCAGCTGCGAACTCGCGCCAGCGGGCGCGGCCTTGCTCCAGTCGAGCGGCGTTTTTTGCGAAACGCCGGCGTCGAACGAAGGCGCTGCGCGCTGAAGCTGCTCAGGCTGTGCAGCCGGTGCTGCGACCGAGCCGCGACTCGACGCCGACAAGGATCCGACCGATCGCGGATGCAGGACGTCCGGTCCGAGGCCCGGCTGGCCGGCGATATTGAACTCGCGCCATTCGCCCGCCTCGCCCGGGCTGGGGGTTGTCGCACGTGCGCGCAGGCGGTAAGTGCCAACGGCAGCCGTCATCAGCGGGCCGGTGCCGGGTTGATGCCAGCCCCAGCCCTTGTACCCGAGCGCCCCGTCGACCTCCGCTGCAGTGACGCGAACGTTGGTCACGGTCTGCCAGCTGCCGTTGCTCTGTTTGGACTCGAACTGGAGTTCGTACGACTGGACCTTGAGATTGCGCGGCGCCAAAACACGAATTTTCAGCGGCGTCTCGGGTGGATACGTTATTCCGGCCCTCGGCTCAATGATCTCCGGCAGCGTTACTGAACCACGCGCCTCGTGTACCTGGGTCGTGGTCTTCGGGGCCAGCGCCGCCCTGATCTTGAGGAACCTCTGGTGCGCGTCGTAGAGCACCTGCGTCTGCGGGAGCTTCGTGTTGCTCGTGAAAGGCTTTGAGATCTGACGGAGCATTTTCTCCATGTCGCCGAGGTTGCCCGTTGCGGTGCTGTTGATCGCCGTGCATTTGGGCGAGCCAAACTCGATCCACGGATCGGTCGCGCAGATCATCTTCGACTCGAAACGGCCATATGGCCGGCCATTGGGCACCCGCTGATCGACCGTCGGCGCGGGAAACAGGATCTTCTCCCACGCCTCCCTGGTCACCGGGTTGTAGCCGCCTTCGGCCGTCCACTCGGCACGGAAGATGTCCTTGCCGTGGCTGTAGTCGTCGAACTCGCTGCGCTGGACATCGCTGTCGTCAATCGGCGTCTTCCCCTCGAGCTCGACACACGTTCCACGCGACACGTAGCGAGACTCCTGCACGCGAAAGTCGCCGCGTATCTCCGGCATGTCGCAGAAGACCTGCCTGACCGGCCCCCCTCCGGACGTGAAGTGGGCCCAGAAGCCTGCGTGTGCGTTGAAGGAAACGACGCTCGCGCAGACGCCTGCGAGCAACGCGCAGGCACCGGCCATCTTGATCACTACTGGCTTGCTGTTCATGGTCGCCTCCTGGGCGGAAATTGCAGTTCGGTTCGAGATGTTCACGCGTGGCTCCGCGGGATCAAGGGGCGATGCCGGCCGGGCAGAAAGCCCACGCACGCGCTTGAAAAGCGACGCGACAGGCGCTCTTGATCGAGATGTCGCTACTGCCCTCGACGACCACATAGTTGTAGTTGGTGGTGGTCTTGGTGCTGGTACACGTGCCGAGCCAGTCGATCGTCACCGACGCTTCGTTGGGTGGGCCGGCCTCCCAGCCGCGTATCTCGCTGATCGCGCCCGAATGGACAATGGCGTCCATCGTGTCGAGCGAACACTGCGGCTGCACCCGCACGGTCCTCGCTGTGTGGCCCGCGTACGCCTCGTTGGTTTCGTTCGGATCGATGAGGTGGGTTGCCTCCGCGGTGGCGGAGAAGTCGAAGTCGGCAGCGGGGGACCAGAGTCGCTCCGGCACTTCGATCCGCTCGCGCGCCGCGATGAACTGGGCTTGCATCGCCGGGCTCGCTTTGCCATCGACGGTCACGACGGTAACCGACACGATGTGGTCGGGCGCACCGCGGATCGTCGCCGGGATCTCGAGCTCGACCCCGTTGGGGTCCCATGCCGTGAAGGCCAGCGTCAGCTTGCCGCCCGGGAATTGGCCGATGAGCTCGACGCGCCCCGGGCGATCGCCGAAGCATTGCCCCCACAAAGTGGCCTTGCCGCCAGCCTTCAGTTTGCCGGCGACTTCTGAGATCTTCGGCAGCCCCTTGTCCGGGCAGCGCAGCGCGCTCAGGCTCACCGCATCTTTGTTGCCGGCGATCGACTGAGCGAAACCGGGGCGCACCGTCTGTGCGGGCTGCGACGCTGAAGGCGTCGAGGTGGTTGCAGTCGGCCGGCGATGAGCGCCGATCGGACCATCGAATGGAAAGGGCTTGGGGCCCGCGCCGTCGTGTCCTGCCAGATCGAGCTTGCGCGTGCCGCCCTTGACGGTCTTCGGCGCGCCGGCCTTCGCGACGAGCTCGGCCTGGAGCGCGCGCTTGGCCTCACCGGCGGTCGTTTTTTTGCCGCCGACGATGATGATGGTGCGGTCCTCCAGCGCGAACAGGCCCTTCGATGCTTTTATCGCGCCGGTTTTCGCCGTGCTCCTGGCGGTCTTGCGCTCAGTCGGCTTGCCATCCATGGAAGGCTGCCCCGGCGCCACGAGCACTCGAGTCGGCACAGGCAGCTTGGCCGGCTCCGTTGCCTGCGCGCCTGCCGGATCGGTCGCGACAGTCGTGCCCGGCCGCCGCGGCGCTGCCTGGTTCCAGTCGAGCAGTTGTGCGGGCGTGTCGACGGCCGCGTGCGACGGTGGGCTGGTGCCGGCCAGCGACAGGCCGAGACAAAGCGGAAGCAGCCGCAGGAACGGGTGCGAGCGAAGTGACTTCATGGTTTTCTCCGGAGAGTCGTATTCGTCAATTGGTGTTGGGTTCACTGCGGCAGGCGAGCGGCGAGCTCGATCACCGCCTGGTCGATCGCAGCACGCAGCGCCACGTCGAGGCTTTCCTTGCGCTGCTGTTGCAACTGGACGTCGGGCGCGTAGCTGGGGCTCTTGCCCTTCTTCGAGAGCACGGTGCCGATCAAATTGCCGAGCCCGGAGAAGCTGGTCGTGTCACTCGAGACCGACTTGCGAACCGTGATGACATTGACGATGTCGCCGGTTGCCACGTCGACGACGCGAACGTCGATGCCGAGCACGTCCTTGTTGGTGCTGCCGCCGAACTCGGCGCCGGCGATGCGGATCGCCCCTGAGCGCTGCGTCTCGTTCGCGGTGGCCTCGGTGATCGCACCTTCGAAGATGTATTTCGCGCCGGTCAGAACTTCGCTCGCGCTCGTGCCCGAGCTCAGCCCTGATGCGTTCAGCTGCTTTTCGCGAATGACGCCTTCGTTGACCCGTGCCCGCTCGACAACGCGGAACTGGCCACTCTGAACGAGCGCGGTCGTGAACATGTCGGTGCTGCCACGCGCCGGGATCTCGCCGACGCTCGAGCGGAACTCGTAGATCGAAACCGCCACCCGCTCGCCGGGCTTGCGCGCAAGCTGCTTGAGCTTTTGGGTGCTCGCCGAGCTGTCGACACGCGGTGCTTCGGTAGCGGGCGTGTTCGCGCAGCCCGCCAGGATCGCGGACGCGGCAAGTGCGATGAAGCACAGCGGCAAGGTTCTCGCGGCGTTCATGGCTGCAGCTTCGGGCGGACAACGTGCGGGGTCGGCTTCATGTTTCGATCCTTCGGTAGGTCATGGGCGGCTGCGGTCACGCCTGGTGACCGGAAGCGAGGCCAATCCACCGCTCCCTGTCCACTGGTTACGGGGAAACGCCGGTTTAGCGGCCAAGTCGATGAATATTCGCCAAAGGGTCGTGACCGGCGCTATTCAAAGGCGACATCACAAGATCTGATCGCCGATACGCGCCCGTGCCGCGGCTTCCCTGACCCGCTCCTGGAACCACGGCGCGGGAGGTGGAGTGCTATCTGAAGCAGTGCTCCCGGACTTCGACGCAGCTTGCTCGAGACCCGGGCCCCTTGGTCTCAGAGAAGCGAGCGGGGTGGCGATCCGATGGCAGGACCTGCCGGATGCGGTCGAGTCGCACGCCGCTTCGATCGAACGCGCAGCGGTTGATCGCGCGACCGGCGAACGTGCCGGCCGGAGGGTTTACGGTCCGATCCTCACCGGTGCGCCGGTACGCGCGCTCTCGTAGATTGCGTCCAGGATCTCCATCACCATCAGCGCCTCCTCGCCCGGTGCGGGGTGCGGCGTGTCGCTCAGGATCGCGTGCGCGAAGTCGTGCATCGCCGAGAGCGGTGGCGCCGCGGGTGGGTGCAGGCGGATATCGAGCTGCGCGCCGTCCTTCTCGGTGAATATGTACGCGTCGAAGGTGTAGCCCTCGTTGAGGTTCTTTTGAAGCAGGCCGGCCCGGGTGCCGAGCAGCCGCGTCTCCATCAGTTCGGCCTCCTGGATATTCGCGGCCCACGAGGCTTCGAGGATGAGCGTGGCGCCGTTCTCGAAGCGGATCAGGGCGCCGACGAGATCCTCGACATCAAAAGTCTTGCCCGCCTTTGCCGCAAGTACGCGCGCAATCGGGTCGTGCGTACTGCCCAGCACCCATGTCGGTTTCGGGTGGCCCATCAGCCACAGCGCAAGATCCAGGCGGTGCACGCCGAGGTCAATCAGCGGTCCGCCACCGGACATCGCTTTCTCGCCAAACCAGCCGCCGAAGCCGGGCATGCCGCGGCGCCGGTGCCAGACGGTGCGACCGAAATAGAACTCACCGAACATGCCGGATTCGACCTGCGCCTTCAGCCCGCGCGACGCGGCCGAGAAGCGGTATGAGAAGTCGATCATGAGCCGTTTGCCGGCGCGCTTCGCGGCGGTGACCATCGCACGACCCTCGTCGGCGTTCATCGCCATCGGCTTTTCGCACAGCACGTGGCAGCCGGCCGCGAGCGCGGCGAGCGTCAGCTGCTTGTGGAACTTGTTCGGCGTGCAGATGCTGACCGCGTCGAGTCCATTCGCGGCGAACATACTGTCGGCGCTCGCGTAACGCGCGTCGACGCCGAACTGGTTGCCGACAGCCTGCAGGCGCGCCGAGTCCGGGTCGGCGATCGCGATGACGTCGGCGTCCGGGTGCTGGCGCCAGCCCTCGATGTGCTTGCGGCCATAGCCCAGGCCGACTACGCCGACGCGCAGGCGCGGGCCGGTCGCGGTTGCAGCGCCGCCCTGGCTGCCCAAGACAGCCTCCTTCTGGAGAGCGCTCATGTCAGCGCCCCGTCCTGTCCTGCGGCATGCCGACCTTTTCGAAGCTCGCGTCCTTCTTCGAAATCTTCTCCAGCGGCGGCGACATCGGGCAGGCATCGATCCTGTTCACGCGCGGCGCGGCCCACTGCACGGCGTTCGCGAGCACGCGCTGGACATTGCGGTCATGGTAGGTCGGGTATTCCTCGTGACCGGGGCGGAAGTAGAAGATGCGGCCGTGTCCGCGCTGCCAGGTCAGACCTGAGCGGAACACCTCGCCGCCCTCGAACCAGGACAGGAACACCGTCTCGTCCGGCGCGGGGATATCGAAGCGCTCGCCGTACATCTCCTCGCAAGGCAGCTCGAAGTACTCGCCCAAGCCCGCCGCGATCGGATGCGAAGGTTCGATGACCCAGATGCGCTCCTTTTCGGCGGCCTTGCGCCACTTCAACGAACAGTTGGTGCCGAGCATGCGGCGGAAGATCTTCGAGAAATGGCCCGAGTGCAGCACGATCAGGCCCATGCCTTCGAGCACGCGCTTTTGCACACGATCAACCACCGCGTCGGCGACCTTGCCGTGCGCTTTGTGCCCCCACCAGATCAGCACGTCGCAACCCGCGAGGCGCTCCTCGGTCAGGCCATGTTCGGGCTGATCCAAAGTGGCGGTGGAGACATCGAGCGGCAGTGCGCCCGGGTTCAAGCCGGGCGTCTCGCGCAGCGCCGCGGCAATGGCCGAGTGGATGCCGTCGGGGTAGAGCGCGCGCACGGCGTCGTTCTCACGCTCATGCTGGAATTCGTTCCACACAGTGACGGCAATCCGGGTCCGTTGCACAAAGCCTCCGCGCAGTGCCGGGAATTCGGCAACCGGAAGCATAGGGTCACGTCGCCCCCTCGTCGCCGTTCAACACGACCGAAATTGTGTGACGCTGCCGTAACGCTGCGTTTCCTAAGCTCACCCCATCCACTGAAGTTCAGCCGCCCGGCAAACCGACGCGGGGGCGGTCGGGTGGAGGATCGGGTGGAATCACCGCGCTCGGTGCGCATGCAGAAACTGAAGGAGGATTGACCATGAACCTTCGAATCGTGATGCGGATATGCGCCGCACTCGTGCCGGTTTCCTTGTTGGTGGGATGCGCGGCTCCAGGGGCGACGTCGAACACCAACGAGTTGCCGTTCGAGCAGGCAGTGGCGGTGGCTACCGACGGCTTGATCAGGCAGACGCAAAAGCTGCCCGGATTCCTGGCCAAGATGGAAGCCAAGGTCGCCAAGAAGGACCTG
>Ga0137409_10004250_pt1 | contig 15062 bp, 14 predicted proteins | sample CZODoug1_16funga_FD_122059 | JGI IMG/M metagenome (GOLD analysis project Ga0137409, IMG submission 122059) | Vadose zone soil fungal communities from Angelo Coast Range Reserve, California, USA - CZODoug1_16fungal (Hybrid Assembly) | ecosystem: Environmental > Terrestrial > Soil > Vadose zone... | reverse complement strand
CCACCAGGAAAATCAGCGCGAAGAAAAACCGTCCCAAAATGACCACCGCACCCTGAGTAATGCTTCTTGCTTCCGCACCACTGGAAATTGCTATTGAATTCGTTGCCATGTACATCCTCCTTATGCTCTTTGGATGACGCGAGACGCTTCATGGTTACTTTAAATAACTACTTGCATTTGTAAAGTAGGAACTTTAAAGTAACCAGGTAAGGAGCTACCATGCGACAGTCCGCGATAGAACCACCCCATTGCCCCTTCGGTGAGTTGCTGGAGGTCCTGGCCCGGCCCTGGACCATGCACGTTCTGTGGGTTCTGAGTACGAACGGCCCGACGCGCTTCGGAGCACTACGCCGGCAAGTGGAGGGGATTTCTTCGCGGGTGCTGACGGAGAGACTCCGCGTTCTGGAGCAAAAGGGCTTCGTCTTCCGCGACTATGAGCCGACCATCCCGCCTTCGGTAACCTATGGCATCACCAATCGCATGAAGGACATCAGCAAAGTCCTGGGCAACTTGGACGAACTGGCGCGGAAATGGCAGCAGGAGGACGCCCACCTGCCCACCAAGCCGGAAGGCGGTAAAGTCCGTGCCCGACACGCGGAGGTTCGAGAAGGCGCTCGCACTTAAGTATTCGTGACGGTGTGGTTTCCGTGGTGTGGCAAGCCTGCACTTTGGCCCCGCAAATTAAGTCCCCCCTTGCAGCTTTCCAACCGGATTTCTACACGGACAGAGCGAGGGATTTCTCGACCGCGATACCACGATTTAGGCTAATGTAGGGTGGCTGGAAGGCTGACCGGAGTATCATGCGATGCTGGAAGTGAAGTCTTCGAGCATCAAAACGCCTTTAGGAGGTTGCCAATGCAAATGACTACAAGCACTCGACAAGCAGGCGGCGTCACCATTGTGGACATCAGCGGCCGAATTGTGCTCGGTGAAGAGAGCGCTGCACTGCGCGACCTGGTCTGCGACCTGTTAAGCAAGGGACAGAAGAAGATTCTATTCAACCTTGGCGACGTCAATTACATCGACAGCGCAGGCCTGGGCCATCTGGTCAGCGCTTTCACGAGCGTGCGGAAGCAGGGTGGAGAACTGAAACTGCTCAAACTGACGAATAAGGTTCAAGATGTGATGCAAATTACAAGGCTGTATACGGTCTTCGATATCATGGACGACGAAGCCGAGGCTGTTAAGTCTTTCGGTCAATCGGCAGCAGCAACCGGATGACCGTGGAATTTGCAGCCGCGATGGTCGCGATCTCCGCTCTTTTCACCCAGCGCGCGGGTGTGTGTGGAACGGGCTAGTAGTCGGATGATCCGCCGAAGAGGCGGAGCACGATACCGGCGGAAGCCCAATAATTGTTCTGGTGCGCGTTGGTGCCGAAGGCGGTGCGGTAATAGTCGACATTGAAGACCCGGATTTCCCAGTGACGGGAGGGGCGGAGATCCAAGCCGCCGCCGACCTTATACGACATACAGTTCACGGAAGTCGTGTAGCCGCCAGCACCTGTAACGGTAGTGTCCGCGCGCGAACCGCCAATCAGGGCTTCCACAAACGGCGTGGCACCCCAGCGATTTCGGCCGCGGTGGAAGTAGCGGGGCCCGAAATGGTTTCCATAGAGGACGTTTTTGGTGCCGCTGATCGTTACGACGCTATAGCTGCTGTCCGCGACAACCTGTAACCACGGCTTGAAATTCCAGCCAACTGACCCTATGCCGCCGTTCAAGTTGGTGCCGGTTCCACCTCCGCCGTCCAAACGTGCAAAGGCGTACCCGCCAAAGACTTCTATCAAAGGTGTGTGGCGAATGCCGCCCGGGTTACGTTTCTCCCAGGTGGCCCGCGTCTCCTTGGGCCGAATGGCTGGAGCCGCCGGTTGAGCTGGAGTGGGCCGAGGTTGTGCAGCCGCAGGCGGTTCAGGCTGCGCAGCGGCTGGAGTTGCTTCCGGGACACCTGCGGAAGCTATGGGCGAACTGAGTTCGGGAGCAGGCGCCGCGGCTGGTTGAGCTGATGCCGGTTGAGGTTGCACAGCCGCAGGCGGATCGGGCTGCGCAGGTGGGGCAGGCGCTGCCGGAGTCGGCTGTGCGGCGGCCGCGGCTGCTTCTGGAACATTGGATGACGATGCGGGCGATGCCATTGCGGGTGATGTAGTCGTGGGCGATGCGGGCTCGGGCATTTGCGCCGGGGCGGGCTGAGCTGGCGTGGCTAGCTGTGCCGACACGGACTGAACTGGTGCGGGCGCCTGGGGTTTGGGCTGCGCGGCCGGCGCTGGAGAAGTCTTAATGGCGGTCTTTTCTGAGGCTGAGACCATTCGCGGGGAAGACGTCTGTTGTACCGAAGCGCCAGAACGATCGACGGCGATCACGTTTGAGTAGACGTAGCCTATCTTGCCGTCGCCGGTCTGAATCCGGGAGAAAACGAAGCCGTAGACCAGGATGGTGAAGCGCTCGCCGCAAGGCAGGGCTGCCACTATTTCCGGACTCCTCCTGGGCTTTCCGAAGACTTGCGCGCCTTCCGAATGGCTCGAACAATCAATGAAGCCGACGTCGTCGGCCAAAGCGGCGGAAGCTGCAAAAAAACTAGCACCCAAGAGAATAAGGAATCGATTGCGGAACATCGCCCCCTCCTCGGCCCGGGGACACACCGAGCCACTAATGCTGTTATCAGGCTTGGAAACGTCTGCGTCAAACTGGCCGGAGGGTCAGGCTGTTCCAAAGCAACACCGGCCATAGAAACGAGGACGGCGACTGTTCCGGGCCGATCCGGACGTCATTGGAAACGAAGGAATGGGAGAGGTAAGCCAGGCGAGGACAAGGATTCTTTCGTAAGGACATTGGAATGAGTGGTTTAGAATGACAGGCGGAGCGGCGCACAGATGCAAAGTGCTTAGTCGGAATCGGAGTCTTCTGAGTCTGCGGATTGGATTCCGCCGCGGGCGATGAGTCTGCGGAGAGCCTCCTCGCCCCCAGCGCCACGCTGGGTTCCGGCGATAAAGCCGTCGCGGTCAATAACGACGTAGATCGGATAGACGGTGGCCGCGTACATGGCGGCGAGATTGGTGTCCTCCATCATGACAATCTTGCAGTTGCGGGGATGCTGCTCGAGATATTTTTTGACGGTCTTTCTAGACTCGCCGACGTCAATGGCGAGCAAGATCAGACCTTTGTCGGCGAGTTCGTGGCCGATTTTGTCGACGAAGGCGGCTTCATCCGCGCAGAAACCGCACCAAGTGGTCCAGAATTCGAGGAGGACAACTTTGCCTTTGATGGTTTCGTTGGTGAATTTTTCGCCGGTAGTGGTGGCGTTAAAGCGGGGCGCGAGCTCTTTGTCCTTAGGTGCGGCAAGGGCACAAACAGAGGCAAGGATGAGCGTTGAGGAAAGTGTGATTCGCAAAGTGAAGGTTCGTTGCATAACTTGAGTCATGTAAGCAAATCGCGAACCACCTGTCAATTGCTTTATTGGTATGTTCTGCTAGATCAGGATCGTGAAGAAACGGAGGTTGGGGCATCTTCGGCCGGAAGAAAAAGGAGTTTCTCGCTGCCGTGGTGCCCTTTCTTGGCGGCGGAGCCGCGGCGCGCTGAACGCCAGGAGTGCAAACCTTTTATTTCGGCGCTGGCGTGGGCGACGGCACGCTTTGGTTGGCACGAAGTATGACGTAGGCGCGGATGGCGGCGGCGTCACCGCGGGAGAGTTCCTTTTCGAAAGCGACCATGCCTGCTTTCTTCAGTTGGCCTTTCAGAACGATATCGAACCATTGATCGTTGTCGAGCGTGCCGGAGTAGCGCAGATCGGGGAGGACGCCGCCGCCGACGGCGACGTCGCCATGGCACGTCAAGCAATAGCGCTGGAAGAGGGCTTCACCCTTTTGAATTGTCGCGTCGGTGGCGGTGGATTTCGGCGGCTTCAGTTGGGGTGGCGAAAATTGGGGAAGCGGGGGAAGGCTTGCCTTGCTGCCTAGTTTGAAGGCGAGCAGACGGCTGATATTTTGCGTCCTCCCGGAAGAGAGGGCAACTTCGCCGTAAGAGAGAGGAAAAACACCGCCCCAGCCGGCGAGGACGGCGATGTACTGCTCACCGCTGACGGTGTAGGTGATGGGGGCAGCGACTACGCCGCTTTGCGCGTCGGCGGACCAGAGTTTTTGGCCGTTGTCGGCGCGATGGGCTTCGAGACTGCCCTGCGCGGTGCCTGCGAAGACAAGATTTCCCGCTGTGGAGAGGAGGCCGCCGTTGACGGGGCTCGGGCGATCGACGCGCCAGATTTCTTTTTGCTGCACGGGATCCCAGGCGGAAAGATGTCCTTTGATCGTGTTGAGAATGGCTTTCTTGATTTCCGGTTGTTGTGGCATGCCGGCAGCGACGAAATCGATTCCGGCATTGTACCCGAGCGCTTTTTGCTGGAAATGGTCGTCGGACTTGTAGAGCAACGCCGCGTCTTGGACGGGAATGTAAACGAATCCCGTAAGCGGGCTGAACGACAGCGAGTGCCAACTGTGGCCGCCAAGCGGACCGGGAGCAACGGGAACTCCCTTCCCTTCCTCGTAGCGAGCCGCAGGGTTTTCGATGGGACGCCCCATTTTCAAATCGATACCGCTGGCCCAAGAGAGGGCGGTGTACGGCTTCGCGGAAATGAGTTCGCCGGTGGCGCGATCGAGAACGTAGAAGAAACCATTCTTGGGAGCGTGAAGGAGAACTTTGCGCGGAGACTGATTGATGGTGAGGTCAGCGAGAACGATGGATTCGGCGGAGTCGAAATCCCAAGCGTCGCCAGGAGTTTCCTGATAGTGCCAGACATATTCGCCGGTGTCCGCCTTGAGGGCGACGACAGAGCAGGTGAAAAGATTGTCTCCACCCTGAGGACTGCGGGCGCGGCGGTTCCAGGGAGTTCCGTTGCCGACGCCGAGGTAGACGAGATCGAGAGCGGGGTCGTACGCGATGGAATCCCAAACGGTGCCGCCTCCGCCGAACCGCCACCATTGGCCGCTCCAAGTTTTCGCGGCCTTTGCAAGAATGGGGGCTTCGAAAGGCTTTGATGGATCGCCGGGGACGGTGTAGAAGCGCCAGACCAGTTTTCCAGTGTGAGCGTCGTAAGCGGAGACGTAACCACGCACGCCGAATTCCGCGCCGCCATTGCCTATTAGAACCTTGCCTTTTACCACACGGGGTGCGCCGGTGATGGTGTATCGGTAGTTTCGGTCGATGGTGAGAGTTTCCCAGACGAGTTTCCCGGAGGCCGCATCGAGCGCGATGAGACGGCCATCCAGCGTGCCAACGAAAATTTTTCCTTGCCAGACGGCGACACCACGATTAACGACATCGCAGCAGGCGTTGATGGCCCACTCCGGAGGGACCTGGGGATCGTAGGACCAGAGCTTTTCTCCGGTTGCGGCTTTGACGGCGAAGACTTTGCTCCAAGCGGTGGTGAAGTACATCACGCCGTCGACCACGATGGGAGTGGCTTCCTGGCCGCGGCGCGGATCCAAGTCGACGTACCAAGCCAGAGCGAGCTGGCCGACGTTTTGGTCGTTGATCTGCTTCAAGGGGCTGAAACGCTGCTCGCTATACGTGCGGCCGTATGTCATCCAGTTGCCGGGCTGTTGATCTGCGTTGATTAGACGTGAAGAGTCCACGTTGGCCGGGGAGGCGGTTTCCGGGGCCGATCCCGCAGAATTTGATTGCGGGCGGCAGCCAAGAGCGCCGAGAAGCAAAAAGGTCAGTACGAGGCCTGGAAATAACTTCCGGCGCATGAATTCTCCCGAGGCGCGTATGAGTGGAAACTTTGCGCCGACCGATTCGATGCTTTTTGTTGCGGCGAGCGGCAGCGTCCGCAAGTTATCGCTATTTGGAAAGAGCACGGTCAATGGAAAAGGCGCCGGAGCCCTTGATCATGATGACCAGGGCGGCGCCAATGGCCAGAAGGTGATATTCGTAGCCTTCCCCCTTCTGTGTGCCGTACCAGTTAGCAAACAGACCGAAATGCCTGTGGACCAACGCGATGGCCACCACCATATTGCACGCGATTCCACAGGCGGCGACACGGCCGAGGAGTCCGAGGAGTAGCCCGATGCCGCCAAGGAATTCCGCGCAGATTGCCAGAAATGCGAGCGGGGCGGGGATGTGAGCCTGTTGAGTGAAAAAGCCCATTGTGCCTGTGAAGCCGTAGCCGCCGAACCAGCCGAGAGCCTTCTGAGCGCCATGGGCAAAAAAAACAACGCCGAGGACCAAGCGAAGAATGGTAATGGCAAAATCGTCGGTAGTGTTCATCAGCTTGCGGAACATGAGTGCCCTCCTTAACTTGAGAAAATGGGACTCCAGGAAGCGGAGATGTTACACCGATTTTGCTGCGTAGAGGACACGAAAGCGGCGGACGACAGGTTCCGCGGGATCTCCGAGATCGAGAATATCTTCGAAGGAGAGTTCTTCGAGGCCAGCAGTGCTGAAAGCAGAGAGCTCGGCGCGGGTCAGGGGCCAAGGCATTTGGCCTTCGGGATCGGACGGCTCGCGGCCTCGGGCGATGACGAGGAGAAGGCCAGTGGGACAAAGGAATTTCGCAATTTTTTCGATCGCCCGAGGACGAAGAGCGGCCGGCAGAGCCTGGAGCGTGTTGGCCTCAAATACGAAATGGAAAGCGCGACGCCAAGTGGAAGGCGGTTCGAGGAGGTTGGCGGCGACGTATTCGACTGTGGTAGTGGGAAAGCGTTTGCGACAAGCGCGAATCGCCGTTTCAGAGATGTCGAAAGCCGTGGTCTGGAATCCCCAAGCGGCGAGTTGCTCGGCATCGTCGCCCAGGCCACAGCCGATTGTCAGCGCCGCTTTTCCAGCGGTTGGCAGAGGATGCGCGTTCCAGAAATCAAGCAAGCGAGAATTGGGGCAGAGATTGGCCCACGGAATAACGCTCTTCCCCGCTTCGCCTTCCTGGTAAAGCTGCTCGAACCAGCCGATAGGGTCGCCCTTGCGATTGAATTCCGCGGCTAGTTCGCGGGCTCGCGTACGGTCGCGCATTGGAATCAATGATAGCGCGTGAGAGTCGAGATCGGTCGAACGCGTTGCTTTGGCCTAGCTTCGCAGCTGGTACGGCCGCGATCGTAAAGTTCACGGAGTTGTCACTCGCATGGCATTCAACTTGGTAGTAAAGTGTCGGCCATAGCGTATTCGAAGAAGAGTGGCTTCCTGGCGGAGGAGCATGATGGCGGGCGATGGGATGGATCGGATCAAGCATCTGGTTGTGGTGATGATGGAGAATCGATCGCTCGACAATCTGCTGGGCTTCTTATATGCAGACATGAACAACCGGCCGCCGATTAACATTCCCGCAGCGTCGCCGGGAGGGCAAACAACGTTTGATGGACTGGTGAATGCAAGTCCGGAGAGCCCGTTCTGGAACCCGTCCAATCCGGAGTATTTCACGACGAATGCGCCGCCCGTGAAAGTGTTTGCCACGAAGGGCACCAAAGGACCAAGTCCGTTCCTGGCGCCGAACCATGACCCGCACGAGGAGTTCGAGCACATTACGTTTCAGATCCTGGGACCGGCGGGCTGGAGCGGGCCGAAGATGAAGGGATTTCTCGTGGACTACATCACGACCGATCCAGGGCATCCGGAAAATGCCAACCAGCTGATGGAGTGCTATAGCCCCGAGCAGGTGAGCGTGATCAGCCAACTGGCTAAGAACTTTGCGGTGAGTGACCGATGGTTCTGCTCCACGCCCAATCAAACGCTGCCGAACCGCGCGTTTGTGCATGCGGGAACGTCGATGGGGAGAGTGAACAATGAGCCCGAGCCGCTGTATGAAGCGGAAACGATTTTCGAGGTGCTGGAGGCCACGGGACACAGCTGGAAGGTCTACAACGATACATTTCTCATGTCGCTTGCGCGGCTGCAGTTTCCGCAACTGTGGGATCCAGGGGTGCAGCTGCATTTCCACGGGATGGAGGAGTTTGAAGAGGACTGCCGGGACGGGACGCTGCCGGAATACTCGTTTGTGGAGCCAAGTTTTCAACTTAATCCGAACGACGAGCATCCGCCGCACGACATGAGCCTGGGGGAACAGTTTCTTCTACGCGTCTGGAAGACAGTGGGCGAAGGCAAAGACTGGAACAGCACGCTGCTGGTGATTACGTTTGACGAACACGGCGGGTGCTACGACCACGTCGAGCCTCCACGCGCGATTCCGCCGGATGCAGCGAGCGATCCAGGCGAAAATGGTTTTCACTTTGATCGTTATGGAGTGCGGATTCCCACTTTACTGATCTCGCCGTATATTGAGCCCGGCACGGTGTTCCGCTCGCCGACCGACGTGCCATACGATCACACGTCGATCCTGGCGACGATTCGGGACTGGCTGCAAATTCCGCAGGAGAAGATGCTGAGGAGCGCCCGAGTTAAGCACGCTCCGACTTTCGGAAACGTCTTGACACGTTCGACACCGAGGGCGGATTTGCCGGTCATTGCCGCGACCGGCGCGCCCGCGCAGCCAACGACACGCTGGATCGCGCGGAACGACTTGCAATACGCAATGCTTATCGGTCACAGAAAACGTCTATTCCACAATCTCGGAAACCTGGCAAGGCTCAAAGGGTTGCGGACTCCGCCGCCAAGGACCGGAACGCGTTAGCAAATCGATGCGATTGAAACAGAGGTTGCAGATTGGTTAAAGCCTCTTGGAAGTCTTGAAGTTGACCGTCCAAACCATCGTATCATGTTCGCAGGGTTTCCAGCCGGAGGCAGCCATCGCATACCAAGAGAAACGCCGGGGTCCCCGATATTCATTCATCGCCAGCGCCGAGCTGATCGAAATGAAGGCGGATGTGCGCATCGCGTCGCGGGTGAGCGAACTGAGCCTGCACGGGTGCTATTTGGATATGATGAATCCCTTCCCGAAGGGCACGCTGGTGCTGGTGAAAATTGCCGCGGGGGATTCGTTCTTCGAAGCCAAGGCGAAGATCATCTATGAACAGCCGAATATGGGGGCGGGCGTAGGCTTTCTTGAAATCGGGCCCGAGTCTCAAGCAGCGCTGGAGCGCTGGCTGGATGAGGCGGAGCAGGAGCGAAAGCGACAATCAGGGTAACGCTAGTTTCCCGGAGGTAGTGTAAGAGACGCTAAAGTGCCATTCTTATGGCTGCGCCGAACGCTTGGGTTTCCCGTATGTTCGCGCAAAAAGAGCTGCAAAATAGGATGCCCAGGGCCAAAGGTAGAATGGCTTGGCGCATGGCGTGCTGCGCAATTAGGGATTCCGCTCCTCGCAAGACTCCCAACGCAGCGATTGTCCCAAAAAGTATCAACTTGATCGCACGCATCATTCCACCTCGCACATTCGTTAGGTTTTCACAGACAACGTCACCTGCACAACTCAAATAGCGTCGCGCTTCAGTTCGGACATGAGGTAGTCGCAAGAACGAACGCACAGAGCCATGATGGTTAGAGTGGGATTCTGGCAAGGATTCGAAGTGAAGCCGGAAGCATCCATGACGAAGAGATTCTTGATGTCGTGAGTCTGCTGAAACTGATTGAGGACCGATTTTTTCGGGTCGTCGCCCATGCGAGCGATGCCTGCTTCGTGGAGCGCCCAGCGCGGTGCGGAGGGATGGGCATAGGTGCGAATGTTTTTTGCGCCGGCGGCTTCGAGCATTTCTCCAGCGGAGTCGCCCATGTCCTGAATCATAGCGCGCTCGTTCTCACCGTCCGACATGTGGATTTTGAGGACGGGAATTCCGAAGATATCTTTGACGTTGGGATCGAGCTCGACAAAATTATCCCAGCGCGGGAGGACTTCGCCGAAACCGGTAATCTCGAGGCTGGTGCGAGGTTCGAGAATAGCCTTTTTGTAGGCTTCGCCGAAGCCGGGCGCGCCCCAGTTGAATCCCACGGAGGACCCACCTTCGTAGCCGAAGCCGCGGAGGAATTTCTTGTAATGCGGAGTGTTCGGCAGATTGCGGAAGCGCGCGATGTAAATGCCAAGCGGCTTCTTGGGACCACCAAGAGAAGGCTTTGCGCCGAAGGCGGGAAATTCGGCGCTACCGCCGCCGCTGCGGACGTGCGCGGTGAGGTAATGGCCGAGGACGCCGCTGGAATTGGCAAGGCCGTTCGAATATTGCGGCGTCGTGGAATTAAGCAGAATGCGAACCGATTCCTGTGATTGCGCGCAGAGAATGACGACGCGGGCATGAATTTCGCGGGGCTGCCGCGTGTTTCGGTCGATGTAGAGAACACCGCGGGCGCGGTTACGTTCCGGGTCCATTAGAACTTTGTAGGCCATGGCGTTCGAAATGAGAGTGCAGTTGCCAGTGGCGAGGGCGTCGGCGACAGTGGTGAATGCGGAATTGAAATAGGAATGTGTCATGCAACCGCGTTCGCAGGGACCGCAGTAGTGGCAAGGGCCACGGCCGTTGATGGGCTTGGTCAGATTGGCGGAGCGCGCGGGCATGATCGTGCGGCCAAGCTTTTCCTTGACGCGATTGCGGAAGAGAGTTTCCTGGCAGGTGAGCGGGACCGGCGGCTGAAACTGGCCGTCGGGAAGATGCTCGAGGCCTTCGGCGGAGCCCGTAATGCCGACATATTTTTCGACGAGGTCGTAGTAGCGCTCGATGTCTTTGTAACCGAGCGGCCAGTTTTCACCGTAGCCGTCGAGAGAAGCTGACTTGAAATCCCAATCACTGAAACGCAGGCTTACGCGGCCCCAGACATTCGTGCGGCCGCCGGTCATGCGGACGCGGCCCATCCAGTTGAATGGTTTGTCGGCGGGAGTGGTGTAAGGCTCTTCGAGATCGTTGACGAACCATTTGTACGTATATTCGTTGCACACGCCGAATTTGACCTGGATGGGCCGGGTCTTGCGGACAATTTCAGGTGCGCGGTTACGGTATTTGAGCTCGAACGCCGGCTGGTGTTCGGTAAAATTCTTGTCGGACTGCGGGCGGCCGGCTTCGAGGAGCGCGACTTTCAGGCCCGCTTCGGCGAGACGTTTGCAGGCCCAGCCGCCGGACGCTCCGGAACCGACAACGATGACGTCAAAAGAAACGTCTTTGTTTTGGGGCATAAGATAAAAATCCGAATCGGATGCTAGCAACTGCCGTACCGCGGGTCAATCGAGGAAAAAAGAAGAATTTGTGTTGTTCTTGTGAACGATTGTTGGTGAGTGATACCATCGGCGCGAAATCGAACGGCTGGAGAATTGCAATGGGAACAAAGAGCGCATTGACGGTGATTGGCGAAGCGGTCGCAGCGGATGGTCAGCTCACGCGGCGGGAAATGGTGCGGCGGCTCGTGGCGGGGGCAGCGTGGCCACTGGTGTCGGCTTCGCATCCGATTCATGAACTTTTGGGAAATGACGCCGTCCTCGACGAAGCGGAGAAACTGGGAGCAGCAGACTGGAAACCGCTTTTCCTGAGCGCGCAACAGAGTGAGAGTTTGACCGCGATTGCGGAGAGCATCGTGCCGGGATCGGCGAAGGCACAGGTGAACCGGTTCATTGACATGCTGCTGAGCGTGGATACGGAGAATCATAAGACGGAGTTTGTGGCGGTGGTTGCGGCGTTCGAAGGAGAGGCACAGAAGCGATTCGCGAAGAACTTGCCTGCCCTGGACGAAAACCAGAAAAGCGAACTGCTGACGGACGCGTCAGCGACTCCGGTGAAAAAGAATTCGGAGGGTGCGGATGCGGGGAAAAAGCTCGCGGGGCTCCACGAACACTTTGAAAACTTGAAGGGGTGGGTCAGCATAGCGTACTACTCCTCGGAAATAGGAATGAAAGAGCTGGGTTGGACGCCGGACCGCGTGTTTGCCAGTTTTCCTGGTTGCGAGCATCCGGAAGGACATCACTGAGAGGGATGGCATGAACGCGATTTCCAATCGCAGGGAATTTCTTCGCGCCGCGACGCTGACGGGCGCAGGGCTGGCATTTTCAAACCGCCTGGCCGGGACATCCGAGAAGTCGGTGCTGGTGTTCACAAAATCCTCGGGATTCGAACATGGCGTGGTGAAAAGAGTGGACGGGAAGCCGAGCATAGTGGATGACGCGGTGACCGAACTTGGGAATAGGCATGGATTCAAAGTCGGCGTGACAAAAGATGGGCGTATTTTCGATTCGAAAGAGTTTCACTCCTACGCCGCGGTGGTGTTTTTCACGACGGGTGATCTTACGACGCTAGGAACGGACGGCAAACCGCCCATGTCTGCGAAAGGCAAACAGGGGATGCTGGATGCGGTCAAGGGCGGAATGGGTTTCGCGGGCGTGCATGCGGCGAGCGACACGTTTCATACGCCGCCGGATACGCCTGGCCTTGCCAATCGCTACATCGCGCACGGAGACCAGCAAGACCCGTACTTGAAGATGCTGGGCGGTGAGTTCATCGTTCACGGGCGGGAACCGCGGCTGCAGGACGCCAATCTGATCGTGAACGACGCGAAATTTCCAGGGCTGGAAGGTGTGACGTCACCAGTCAGCTTCAACGAAGAGTGGTACTCGTTGAAAGATTTCATGCCCGATCTTCACGTGATTCTGACGCTGGACACGCAGGGGATGAAGGGCGAGTGCTACCAGCGCGCGCCGTATCCGGTGATGTGGGCGCGAATGCAGGGGAAAGGCCGCGTATTTTTTACGGCGATGGGCGACCGGCCGGAGAACTGGAAGAATGAGTTCTTCCTGAATTCGCTGGCCGGCGGAATCCGATGGGGCATCGGAAATGCCAACGCGCAAGTGGATGTAAATCTGAAGCAGGCTGCGCCGGGCTATGCGGATATCCCACCAAAGTTTCCCGCGGCAAAGTGACTACTTCCCATCCTCCCGATCACTCGAACGGGAATCGCTGAAACTGAAACGATCACATGGGGATCGGCCGATTGAGCCTCGGCTTGACGTACCAGCAGGGCGAAAAACCGGAATGCGGGAAAAGAGAATGGACACACGTGACGGTCTGCTCCGGATTCTGGGCGTCCACTTCATATTCCGTTTTGCCATTCTTTTCTGGAATGGCCAGGACGCGCAGGCTCTTCATGGATTCGAAAGGGTTGGCAGGCTTGGGATTGAGCATACGCAAACGAAGAAAGAGATAGTCGCCGCAATAAACGAGTGCCAGCGCTGCCAGAGCACCAATCAAGATTCGTTTCGAGAGGATGCGGGACGAAATTGCGATGGCCATTCCCTTTTCCAAGCAGATCTTATGCCGCTGCAAAAATAACAGATGCTCGCAGCGACGTCTCCTCTAACAATACAATGCAGAGGAGGCACACGGCATTCGAAGACTGCTCCTTCACAATGCCCTCTCCGCCGCACCCTCAGAATAGGTGTAGGTGAATTAGACGGCCGGCGCGAGTCTGCGGTATGTTCTGAAGGATGGATGGCAGAGGCAGGAAGCGGAGATGATGCAAAGCGGCGGAATTCACGCGATCGAGCTTGTCCTTCTTCTGTTGCTGCTGTTTGTGGTGGCTTTTGCGGCGCTGGCGCGGAAACTAAAAACGCCGTATCCCATCGTTCTGGTAATCGCCGGCTTGCTGTTGAGCTTCGTGCCCGGAATACCAAAAATCTCGCTGGACCCCGATGTGATTTTTCTGATCGTTCTGCCGCCGCTGTTGTACTCAGCCGCGTGGCTGACGTCGTGGCGGGAGTTCAAGTTTAACCTTGTAAGCATTCTGATGCTCGCCTTCGGGCTAGTGGGGTTCACGGTTCTGGGAGTTGCGGAGACAGCGCACCTGGTTTTCGCGGGATTCGACTGGCGGCTGGGCTTCGTCCTTGGGGCGGTTGTGGCAACCACGGACGCTATCGCCGCGACTTCCATAGCGAAGCGTGTCGGATTGCCCCAGCGCATCGTAGACATCCTCGAAGGCGAGAGCCTGGTGAACGATGCCACAGGACTGCTGGCGTTGGAATTTGGGGTCGCGATGGTGGTAAGCAGGGAGACGCCGACGTTGGGCGCAGGCTTCTTGCGGCTGATCTATCTGACGCTGGTGGGACTGGTGCTCGGGCTGATTGTCGGCGTGATCGTGGAGCGGATCCACAAACACATCGACGACGGCCCCATCGAGATAACGCTGACCATCCTGGTTCCCTACGTGGCGTACCTGGCAGCGGAGGCGATTCACACTTCGGGAGTACTCGCCGTAGTAGTCTGCGGGCTGTACTTGAGCCACAGGAGTTCGCATTTTTTCTCCCCGAGCGTGCGCATACAGGCATGGGCCGTGTGGGATGCGCTGACATTCGTGTTGAATGGGCTGGTGTTTGTGCTAATCGGTCTGCAATTGCCATTCGTGCTTGCGGGAATCCGCGAATACAGCCTCCGCCAACTCTTGCTCTATGGAGCTCTCTTCAGCGGGATCGTGATCGTGCTGCGCACGATTTGGATGTTTCCGGGCGCATACATCGCCAACGTAATTCGAACGCGGCTGCTACATCAAACCGTGGGCAGGCCATCGGCACGGCAGATTTTCGTGGTGGGCTGGACGGGGATGCGCGGGGTGGTGGCGCTGGCAGCCGCGATTTCTCTTCCAGAGACCCTCGCGGACGGAAGCGCGTTTCCGCAGCGCAACCTGATCATTTTTCTGACGTTCAGCGTGATCCTGGTGACGCTGGTGCTGCAGGGATTGACGCTGCCGCCGCTGATCCGTGCGCTGGGACTGGGCGGTGCAGCAGGCCCGAAGTCAGAAGAAGAGGCGGCGCGAAGCGCAATGGTCGAAGCCGCTCTCGCACACTTGGAGGAAGCGCGGACAAAAGATGGGGCCGAGTTTGCAAGTATCTACGAAGATCTAGCGCAGCATTACAGGCATCGCCTCGCGAAATTGCGGGGCGCGGATAACGTGGAGATTGGAGCGAATCCCGCGGCGTACGGCCGTCACATAGCGCTCACGCGCGAGATGCTCTGGGCGGAGCGTCAGGCAGCCATAAAATTACGGAATGAAGGGCGCATCAACGACGAGGTCTTGCGAAAGGTCGAACACGAGCTGGACCTGAACGAGAAGCGGCTATCCCTCATGCAATAGGCAGGGAAAACTCAAACAAATCGGATTATTTGGTGGAGCCGATGGGATTCGAACCCACGACCTCCTCGATGCCATCGAGGCGCGCTCCCAACTGCGCCACGGCC
>Ga0137409_10004247_pt1 | contig 15071 bp, 20 predicted proteins | sample CZODoug1_16funga_FD_122059 | JGI IMG/M metagenome (GOLD analysis project Ga0137409, IMG submission 122059) | Vadose zone soil fungal communities from Angelo Coast Range Reserve, California, USA - CZODoug1_16fungal (Hybrid Assembly) | ecosystem: Environmental > Terrestrial > Soil > Vadose zone... | reverse complement strand
GCCGGCCGCGAGCGCATCTACCTCGACCGCTTCTGGAACGAGTTCGCCGGCGACCCGTCGAAGATCGACGAAGCGACCCGCCGCCACTACGCCGCGATCTACGCCAGGCCCGGCGCGATGCATTCCGCGTTCGCCCAGTTCCTCGCGATCGGCCAGAAGGACGAGGCCGACAACCTCAAGGCGATGGAGACGAAGCTGGCGATGCCGGTGCTCGCCATCGGCGCCGCGAAGGCCTTCGGCGCCAACGTGGCGGTCGTCATGCGCAACGCGGCGACGAACGTGCAGGAACTCGTCGTGCCGAACGCCGGCCACTGGCTGATGGAGGAAGCGCCCGCGGCGACGATCGCCGCGGTGCAGGACTTCCTCGCAGCGCACTGAGTCCGGCGGCCGCTCCTTCGCTCAGGCCACCGCCCCTTTTCGGGGGGCTGTCCGTGGCACTCCGCGGACGGGGGCGCGCATCTAGTGTTGCGTTCTGTTTGGAACTTAAGCGACTGTTCATTGCTCGATGCCCGCGAGCCGCGATTCGGCATAGCGATAGCCTATGACAACACTGTTCAGGTATTGCGATACCCAGGGTTCACTCGTCCTATCGGCCGACGGCGGCCCCTTTAAGCGGCTTCGTCGTACCAGGCCGTGATACGGTGCGACGGCTGAGCTGAGCGTCCGCGGGCGGCGCGTCACTTAAGAATGCGTCAGGGCGCACCATCGCTTCCCTCCGGCGCAGCACGCCGACGATGTCCTCAATCAGCTGCGCGATGAGCAGCCCGAGTGTGCCTAAACCCTAAACGACTAATATCCCTTCCATCGAGAACTCCTCTTGGCTGGCACCGTTTGCGGCGAGCTGTTCCAGGATGCAGCGGACTCTACAGGGCCAGGTCCGACAAGCTCGGATGATCGTCCGGCCGGCGGCCGAGCGGCCAGTGGAATTTAGGATCTGCCGCCTTGATTGGGACATCGTTGATGGAGGCGAAGCGACGTTGCATCAGTCCTGCCGCATCATATTCCCAGTTCTCGTTGCCATACGAGCGAAACCAGTTCCCGCTGTCGTCATGCCATTCATACGCGTAGCGCACCGCGATTCGATTGCCGTCAAATGCCCACAATTCCTTGATGAGCCGATAATCCAGTTCCTTGGCCCATTTCCGGGTCAGGAATGCGACAATTTCCCCGCGACCGACGATGAACTCCGCTCGATTACGCCAACGGCTGTCGGATGTATAGGCCAGCGCGACCTTTTCCGGGTCGCGGCTATTCCAACTGTCTTCCGCGAGGCGGACCTTTTGAATGGCGGTTTCCCGTGTGAATGGAGGAACTAAAACTAGCGGCGTCATCTCGATTCTCCTTTGCAGATCGTCTAGATCAGACAGAACTTTCACGTGCATAGGCGGGTGATTTCTTCCTCACGTTCCGCAGAGGGTCTTAGGCACACGTTCCGACGGACTGCGGCGGTTGACCAGCAGGCTACGTATGTGTGGCTTCGCTCGCTTCTAACAGGACAACGCTGCCCTGGCCCCCATCTGCACAAATACTGACAATGGCGCGTTGTCCCGCCGGCCGACTCGAGAGTTCTTTCACGGTTTGGCTCAGGATTCGCGCTCCGGTGGCGCCGAACGGGTGGCCCAACGCGATGCTGCCCCCATTTGGGTTCATGCGCTCGCGAGGAAAGGTCCCAAACGCCGCGTCAACGCCAGCTTTCTGCTTTAGGAACGCTGGATTTTCCAGGGCCTTGATATGGGCCAGCACTTGGGCTGCAAAGGCCTCGTGGATTTCCCAGATGTCGATGTCAGCGTAAGTCAACCCACAGCGCGCTAGTAGGCGGGGGATCGCGAACGCTGGGGCCATCAGCAATCCCTCGGTGCGCAGATCGATCGAGGTAATCTCCCAGTCGACCAGTCGGGCCTTGTACACATTGCCAGGTAGCTTGGCGACGCCCGCCTGCGAGGCGACCCACAGGCTTGCCGCGCCGTCGGTCAATGGAGATGAGTTTCCGGCGGTCATTGTCCCGTGGCCGCTCGTATGATCGAAACTCGGCGGTAGCTTCGCCAGCTTCTCGAACGAGGTGTCGGTACGCGGGATCGTGTCGCGACGTAAGTCACCAATCGGAATGACGAGGTCGTCGAAGAATCCCCGGTCCCAGGCGGCAACCGCGCGCTGGTGACTGTCGAGGGAAAGCCTGTCCTGTTCGACGCGCCCGACACGCCAATCCTTGGCCGTTAGCTCGGTGTGCTCCCCCATACTCAGGCCTGTCGTGCGGTTACTCACGGCGGGGATATAGAGCTTGACGTCGCCGAGTCTCAGATCCGTGACGTGGGAGAGCCTCTGTCTCAACGATCGCGCCTGCTGGTACTTGCGTATCCAGTCGGAGAGGGCCTGGCCCAGACCGAGCTGGATCCGGCTCATGCTCTCGACGCCGCCGACCAATGCAAGGTTTCGGTCGAGGCCGTTAATCATCCCCGCTGCTTCGATCGCCCCGATCATGCTGCTTGAGCACGCCATGACGGTTGAGAACGCGGGGATGGTCGGCGCGACGCCAGCGTCCATCAAGACTTCCCGCGCAATGTTGCTCCACGTGAGATTGGGTACGACCGTCCCCCAGACCGCAAAGTCAGGCGTTGCTCCGCGGAGCGTCTCGATCATATGCCGCACTACCGGAACGGAAAGACTGACCGCGTCGAATGTGCCAAGGGGGCCATCGACCTTCGCGAAAGGTGTTCGCAGGCCGGCGGCGAACCATATTTCCGTGGCAGTCGCGCTACTCAAGGATGGCCCCTACTCACTTCGATGCCGGCACGGTCACGCTTGTCGGCGCTTCTGTCCGCGCGCATCGACGCGCGCCGCTGGCGTCGCACCAATATCGGCATTACATGAACCGCTGCATGTAACAAAGCACGAATAGCGCGATCCAGACGCCGCTTGGATCTCCTCATCGAGCTCCGAGCAGTCCAACGTGGTATCCAAGTCGAGTTTCCACATCGCCTGGCTTGTGAAAGCCGCGCTCAAACAGACTTCGCAGCCGCGCTTGGCTTGCCGGTCGCCCCAGCGCAGCGGTGAGCGCGTCCCACTCGGGCGCGATTTCTGCGTCCGGGGGCAGACTATTCAGATTGACCAGGCGCTTCGTGTCGGCCATTGCTTGTTTGTCGAACGAGGAGATCCGGACAGCAAGAGCATCAACGAACGCGTCAAGTTCAGCGTCAGGCAACGAGCGATTAACGTATCCGTATAACTCGGCTAAGTTGCCGCCGATATCATCCGCACCGAGTAGAACCTCCAGCGCACGTCCCCGTCCGATTAAACGGGGCAGCCTGGCCATGGGGCCACCGCCTGGCACCAGTCCAGCGCCTACCTCCCACTGTGACAAAATTGCCCTTTCACGACTGGCGAAACGCATGTCGCTGGCGAGCGCAAGCTCGCTGCCGACGCCCGTCGCGCGCCCGCGAATGGAGACGATCGACACGACCGGAGCACGACTCAGTCGCACAAACATGTCCGGAATTGGTGGCAAGCCCGTCGGACCGGGAGGAAGTTGCGAATCCTCAGGCTTCGCGACGAAGTTGTAGTGCGTCAAGAAAAATCCATCAACCGCGCTGTCAAACACAACAACCTTGACTTGCTCGTCCGTTTCTAATGCTGTGATGATTTCGTTGAGCTGAGGAATTGTTTCCGGCCCAAAAATGTTGAGAGGGGGGTGATCGAACGTCACACGCCAATACGCCGGCGATCGACGCGTTAGATGAATCTGCTTAGTCATTGTCGTGCTCATGTGTAGCTCCTGTTGTGGTAGCTGCGCCGCTAGCGACTTTGCCCAGACCGCGGGGGACGTGATCATCACTAGAACGTCGTCGTGCTTTCCCTTGCACAAACGATTAGAAAACCAACGCTTGTGATTCGGCCCGAACCGTGGCGACGAAGCTATTGAACGATGGTATCGTCGACACCTTGGTGTCAGTCGGTACAACGAATCGAAGTCGCGCTTCAGTTTCCGTCAACGCTCGGACACTGCGCGAATGCAGTCGGGTAACATTTCCGTCGGCTCACTTGAAAGCACCAAGGCTCACACGAGCACTTTGCCAACGGGCGCGAGACGCCGCGTCGACTAGTGCGTGCCTTTCAGAAGTCGACCAAGACTCTTAGTCCGACTATCACATCGTCGGTATTTTGAGCGATGCCGCCTGGCTGATGGATGTACTGGATAGTGGGACGCAGATCTAGCCACCTGGCGGCATGCACGCTATAGAAAACCTCGCCCAGATATTCCGAGCTCTGGACCGCGAGCGGCCCGAGTCGTGCCGCGTTTAGCTGTGTTTCGACAGCCGCGATACGGCTGTTGAGGTGAGTGCGGCCGATGGCGAAGCCGATCTCATCAGCGGGGCGCGAAACGAAGGGTCCCGTATACAAGACTCCCGCCGCGATCTGGTTGTCGAGCCTCGAGGTTCGTCGATCCGCAAAGGTTGCGTTGAAGAAGACGTTGACTCCCCGTTTGGAACCGACAAACGAGGGGGCGGTTAGCCGCTGAAGGAAATTGACATACGCGCCGTACTGACCAGTGCGCATGAGTGGTTGACCGCCATCGAGCACCAACGGTCGTCCATTCGTGTTCTCGACGACGTCGGGGCCTTTGGATGAGTTGTACCAAGCGCCTAACTTATAGCTGCCGTTGAGTCGATCGCCAAACGTCGGCAGCCAGCCCACTTCAAAAGGAACCAATACGCCGCTCGCCCCTCCCGGCTCACCGAGATTCAAGGCGTTTCGGGCCAGTAGATAGTTCGGATTGACCTCGTAGGCGCCGAGCTGAACGTAACCGAATTCGTGAAACGAAGCCTTGAGCCGAGTCGCCCATTGGCTCACCGGCCAATTGTACCAAGCACTCGTAACGATATTTCCCGGCGGCGGTCCACAGAACGTTAGATTCGTAAATTCGCACGAGAAGGCGGCGAAATCCTCGCCACCTACCAAACGTCCGACCTTCCAGTCCAGCAGTCCGCCCAGATATTTCTGATCGTACCAAAACTGGGTCCATCGCCAGGTTTGCCCGCGCCCATAGATTTCCTGAACTTCCTCAAGGGAACCAAGATTGGCATCGGCACTGAGATTTCGACCATTCCGATCGGTGATCGTTATCCTAAACTGCGCTTGATTGAGTCCGAGAAGCTTTTGAAGATCGAGCGTCGTGCTGAAAGTCCATTGGTCCGCGTAACGCCACAACTCTTTATCTCCCCCTTGGACATTAGTGGACGTCTCGGAGACATAGCCGAATCGAAAGTCGATTCCCTTCTCGAGCAGATAGCTGCGAAGGCCATCCCAGTCGAGAGCGAAAACTTCGCTGTACGCTCCTGACGCGCCCGCTTTCGCGGCCGAGCACGATCCGATCAACGCCGCAATGAGCAATGCGAATCTCATGGTCATGCTCATCGCGCTCTGCCCTACGTATGTGATTCGCGAGGATGCGATACAGAAACATACGGTTGATCAGACCAACCGGGTGCAAACGAATCTATTGAACGATGGTGTCGACCGATACCTAGGAATCAGTCCGCACTGACCCGCGCGACGACGGTCGCCGAGATGATCGGTGGTTTCTCGATGTCCGAGTATCGAGCGAGTCGCCGAGCGCCGCAGCCGATACGTCCGGCCGGCCAGCCTGCTAGCAAGCGGCGCAGCACATGCTCGGGCGTAAGTTAGACTCGCAGAAAAAGCCACACGTCTGCCCAACGAAAAGCAGACTTCGCCGATCTGACGTGCCGAACTGAGAGACTGCCGCGCCGGAGGCACCGGCCGAGAAACCGGCTTTCGATCGATACCATCGTCCAATAGAGCCCTCTCAACGCTTATGGCGTAATCACAACTGTAGTCGCGGACGAATCCACGCTGACGCTGCAATCAGGAGCGGCGAGGCGTCCCAACGCTCGGCCTGCCGCGGGAGCGTTCGGTTCATCTCTCATCAATTGGAAGAGGAGATCTTAGGTGAAAGCTTCAGTATTGGCTCTCGTAGCGGGCACGGCGCTCACGCTGACCGGCCTGGCGAGCGCGGGCGTCAAATCCATTGTTATTGTGCATGGTGCGTTCGCTGACGGTTCCGGCTGGAAGCCGGTAGCAGACATGCTCGAACGTGACGGGTATTCGGTCCGCGTCGTTCAGGAGCCCCTGACGAGCTTCGAGGAAGATGTGGCCGCGACTCGGCGTGTTCTGGAAACAGCGGGCCCGTGCGTACTCGTGGGCCATAGCTACGGCGGGATGGTTATCACTGAGGCCGGAGCCCATTCCGCGGTGAAGAGTCTCGTCTATGTGGCGGCGTTCCAGCCCGATGTAGGAGAGAGCGCTGGCGCACTTAGCGGCCAGACACCCCCCGCCAGCAACAGCATCGCCCCGGTCGGGGATGGGTTCTTGCAAGTCAATCCTGATGCGTTTCCGGCGGATTTTGCGCCGGATCTCCCCAAGCGATTGACGACCTTCATGGCGATCTCTCAAGTGCCGATTTCTGGGGAGGCATTTGGCGTCAAGGCGACTGTTGCATCTTGGAAGGACAAGCCGAGCTACGCGGTGATTGCGAAGCAAGACCGTATGATCAATCCAGAGCTCGAGCGGTTCATGAGCAAGCGCGCCCAATCCGAAACTATCGAACTGGCAGGCAGCCACGCGATATTCCTCTCGCACGCACGCGAAGTGGCGGCACTGATCGAGAAAGCGGCTAGCGCAGCGAATTAGGTGACGGGAGCAGCGCCTGGAGGCGCCGCTCCCCGTCTCTGTCAACGTCGATTCACATTGAGGAGACCAGAAGATGAAGCCGACAATCGTTCTTTGCGCAGCGTCCCTGACGCTGGCTTGGGCGGCCGTCTGGGGACAGGGCGGCGCCCCCACCGATCCGCAAATCGCCGCCATCGTGGTTACGGCCAACCAGGTTGACGTTGATGCCGGCAAGCTCGCCGAGTCCAAGACCCAGTCAGGCGACGTCAAGGGATTCGCACAACGCATGGTTATCGATCACACCGGCGTGATTAAGTCGGCCCAGGAGCTCGTGCAGAAGCTGCACGTTACCCCCGAGCCCAATGCCACCAGTGAGAGCTTTCAGAAAAGCGGCGACGAGAATCTCGCGGCGTTGGAGAGGCTCTCCGGGTCAGCCTTCGATAAGGCCTACGTTGATCACGAAGTGAACTACCATGAGGCCGCACTCAGTGCGCTGGACAAGACCTTGATCCCGAGCGCTCAGAATGCGGACCTCAAGGCGCTGCTGGTCAAAGTGCGCCCGGCGTTCGAGGCGCACCTGGAGCACGCGCGCAAGGTTCAGGCCGAGCTGGCCAAGAGCGGCTGAAGCGTGCTGAGATCGCTCCGCAGGGACACCGGGTGGCTAGCCGCACTGGCGCTGCTCAGCACAAGTGGATCGGCAGCGCGACCGGCAGGTGCGCTGAACTCTCATACGATCACGATCGAGAACATGCAGTTCAGCCCGCCGCGGTTGTCGGTGCATCGCGGCGATCGGATTGTCTGGGTGAACAAGGATCTGTTCCCCCACACAGTCACGGCGGGCAACAAGGCGTTCGATTCCGGTGCGATCGAGGCCGGCGGCTCCTGGACGTACGTGGCCGACAAATCGGTCGGGTATGCCTATTCCTGTACCTTTCATCCAACGATGAAAGGCGCAATCACGGTGCAGTGAAAGCCGGATATGAACAATGAGGTGGAGCGTTCAGCGCAGGCGCCCGCGGACGATCTATCGCCAGCGGCGCGCATCGCGGGCGGCAAGCCACCGAATGCCGACGGATCACTTGGGCAGATTCTTGGCATCGAAGCCGTACAGGTTGCCTTGCGCGCCGCTCGCGACGGTGCTGACACGTCATGGCTCAAGAGCTTCGATGGACTGGCGAGCTGAAATCATCGGCGAATGCCGAGCTGCCCTTGGTACAAGGACACGATCTTGACCTTTGAGGCAATACCGGCCGAATTCCGTGGTTCCGCTGCGTTCGCTTCCCTCAAGCCGCTGTGCGAAGTTGCCGGACGCGTCTGCTGGGCAGTCTATTCCTGTTGGCTGGGGTTCAGAAGATCCTAGTATGCTGGGATCAGCGCATATATGTCGTCTCACGGCGTGCGGCCGGCATTCCTTCCCGTCGTCATCGCTACGGAAATACTTGGTGCCCTCGCCATCGTGCTTGGGTGGAAAACGCGCCTCGCGGCCTTCTTACTTGCGGGCTATGCGTTATTGACCGCAGTCATCTTCCATCGGCATTTCGCTGACCAGATTGAACTCGTCCTGCTCCTCACAGACGTCTCGATTGCAGGAGGCCTCCTCCTACTCGTCGCGAACGGTTCTGGTCCGCTGAGCCTAGATCACCGAGGCACAAACGTGAGGACTCTTGGAGCACTTCGCGACCAGTGTTGGGGTTACCGAGCCCGATCGATACCATCGTCCAATAGAGCCCTCTCAACGCTTCTGGCGTAATCGCCACTGTGGTCACGCTAAGAGGAGCTACCATGAAATACTTTGCTTTGCCTGTGATAACTGGGGTTTTTTATTGCACGACGCTACTTGCTGCGCCCGTTGAGGAGCGCGTTCGGGGCCAGATCGCCTCTGTGACGCCCGATACATTGGTCGTCCGCACTTCGAGTGGGGCCGATGTCTCCTTCGCCCTGAACGGCGAGACCCACTACTTCCAGGTGGTTCGTTCAAGCCTCGACAAGATCGAACCGGGTAGCTACATCGGTACGGCGACCAAGGATATTGGCTCTACTCGGATTGCACTTGAAGTGACGATCCTGCCGCCGGCGCTGCGAGGGATGAATGCGGGCAGCTTTCCCTATGACCGGCTCCCCGACACGACCGTTTCGGGAGCGACAACAATTACGAGCATGATGACCAACGGTAACGTCTCCGCGGTGACTGTGCCTACGGGAGCGAACGTCAGCACCACGATGACCAACGGCAATGTCTCCGCAAGCGGTTCACAAAATGGCGTGAAGTCTTTGACGCTCACCTACCAAGGCGGTCAGCAGACGGTCGTGGTACCTCCGACGGCGCCGATCGTCAGCCTTCTCCCCGGAACGATGTCGGATCTTGCGAAGGGCGGGTACGTATTTGTCGATGCCACGCAGAACGGCAGCTCCCTGATCGCGGGGTTGGTTGCCGCGGGTGTTGGCGGAGTGAAGCCGCCCTTTTGACTCTAGTGCTATGAACATGGCACGGCACCATCCGCCGACCGCAACCCCTGCGCACCCCGCCACGATCCGGTTCCTGCATTGGGTGTGGGTCTACGCGATCGGCTGTATGGTGTTTAGCGGGTGGCAGATCTACAACGCATCCCCGAGTCTTCCGTTTACCTTTCCGCGTTGGACCGGGCTAGGGGGTTGGCTGGGGGGAGCTCTCGCCTGGCATTTCAGCGCCATGTGGTTGCTCGCACTGGCTGGAGCGGCCTATCTCGCTTACGGGTTTATATCCGGGCATTTCCGACGAGATCTCGGGATCCCCACGCCGCGTACCGTGGCCAAAGATCTTTGGTCCGCGCTGACCTTTCGGCTCGGGCATCGGATCGGTCACTACAACGCAGTTCAGCGCTTGTTGTACCTCGGCGTGATCGGCGCGCTTCTTCTGCAGGTCGTAACCGGCCTGGCGATCTGGAAGCCCGTGCAGCTTAGCGCGCTGGTGGGTCTTTTTGGCGGGTATCCGATCGCGCGAAACATTCATCTTGCGATCATGTTCCTCATCGTTGCTTTCATAATCGTGCACGTCGTCCTGGTTGCCATTTTCCCGCACACGCTCGTCTCGATGATCATCGGGACGCCGGCGGAACCGAAAAGCCAAAAAAAATGAACGGGCGTGTGCCGGTAATCAAATTCCGGGATATCCAGCCGGAGCTTCGTCAGCTTCAGCGCCGGGGGTTCTTACGGAACGCGCTCTCACTGGGCGGCCTCGCTCTACTTACTGGATGCGACCTGTCTACCAACTCCGGTGTCGATGCCGCCTTGAAGTCCATCCTGCGCTTTGACGACAAAGTGCAGGCCGCGCTCTTCAGCGGTCAACGTTTGGCCCAAACCTATTCGCCGAGCGCCGTGACCCGACCGTTTCGCTTCAACGCCTTTTACCCGGAGTGGCAGGTGCGCGGGATTCCAGACGGCTGGCGTCTGGAGGTGGCGGGTTCTGTTTCAGAAAAAGCTGCCTGGACAATTCCAGCACTACGCACGTTGCCGCAGGTCGAGCAGATCACTCGGCACATCTGCATCGAGGGATGGAGCCAGATTGGACGCTGGAGCGGGGTGCCGCTGCGAGCGTTTCTTCAACGGATTGGAGCAGACCTGCGCGCGCCCTTTGTGAGCTTCAGATGTTTCGATGGGTATTCGACCAGCATCGACATGGCCAGCGCACTGCACCCGCAAACAATTCTGGCGCTTGACTTCGATGGGCAGCCCCTCGCGCCCGAATGGGGAGCACCAGTGCGGCTTCGCATCCCCACCAAGCTCGGTTTCAAGAGTGCCAAGAACTTGCAGGCCATCGAGGTGACTCGCATTTTCCCGGGCGGATTTTGGGAAAATCAGGGCTACGACTGGTTTTCGGGCGTCTGACCACGGGGATGGCCGGCCCTTCCACGCCAACGCTGGGCGGCGATCTCTGTGAACCGCTCACACACGGGGTCCTAGCGCTCTCTTTTCGCCGGCAACGTTTTGCAAGCAGAGTACGCCGACCCACATGTACGCGCCGGCCAGTTCCGGCAGTGAAGTGGTCAGAGCAGGCTGCACACGGTCATGTTCACAATCGCCCGCCTACAGCTGAATCACGATCGACTCCCCCGAACCGATGACAGGATACCCGAGATCAAACGAACGGTGTTCGTGCTGCCGGAGTCGGTGACGAAGAACAAGGAAGCACGGGTGGTGGTGTTGAACGACGTTGCACAACGCATCATCGACCGCGTTCGAGGCCAGCATTCGACCTATGTCTTCACTTGGGTGGATCGCAAGGGTCGCCGCCATCGCTTTACTGGTCTGAACAACTCAGGCTGGAAAGCCGCCCGACGTCGGGCGGCAGCCCGGTACCAAGAGGAGCTGGGGCGGGCTGCGCCCGAGGGATTCAGGCGCGTTCGGGTGCACGATCTCAAGCACACCTGCGGTCGTCGATTACGGGCGGCCGGTGTGGGCTTGGAGGATCGGCAGGACCTCCTGGGCCACAAGAGCGGCCGCATCACGACCCACTACAGCGCTCCGGAGATCGGCAATCTCGTTGCGGCGGTGAATCGGATAGCAGACTCACGCGGAATTCACGCGAGAACCGTTCTAAGGTTGGTAGCGTGATGTGCAAGTGTTTGAAAAGAGTTGGTGGAAAGGGAGGGACTCGAACCCTCGACCCCGGCATTATGAGCGTCATCACAAACAAGGCTGCAATTCTGGGCAATTCGAGCATAGCTTCTCCGGAAAAGATGATCAGCGGTCAGAGCGACCAAACAGAAACCGCGCCGTTGGCAGCGCGAGCAGTGCGCCCACCAGCTGGGCCGCAATGAACGCCGGCGCGTCCGCGGGACGGATACCCGCGAACGTATCCGAAAGCGAGCGCGCGATCGTGATCGCCGGGTTCGCAAAGGAGGTCGATGCGGTGAACCAATACGCTGCTCCGATCCACGCCGCCACCATCCAAGGAATATCCTCCGGACGCCGGTACCCGAGGATGACCAAGAGGAGACCGAACGTCGCGATCGCCTCAGCAAGCCATTGGGCCCCACCGGTTCGGACATGGATGGACGATTGCTTCAGCGGCAGCTCGAACATCGCATGCGCGAGCAGTGCTCCGAGACAGCAGCCGAGCACCTGAACCGCGGCATACCCGCCGGCCTCGCGCCAGGGCAAAGCATTGCGCAGCGCCTGGACCAGCGAGACCGCCGGGTTGAAGTGAGCTCCGCTTACGGGGCCGAGCAGTGCGATCAGCGTTGCGAGCACCGCAACGGTCGCTCCAGTGTTAGCGAGAAGCGCAATTGCGGCGTTGCCCCCGGCCAGGCGCTCGGCCATTACGCCCGAGCCAATTACGGTCGCCGCCAGGAGCAGCGAGCCGATTCCCTCGGCTGTGAGACGCCTGAGCAGACTCACGCAGCTCCGTCCGGGGAACGCGTCTTGCCGATCGCATCCAGCCGCTCTTGCAGTTTGATCCGATCAAGCGATCCGAGAGCCAGTATGGACACACCTCTCCTGCAGCGTTGTCGCAGACCGTGAACACGAAATCCAAGGGTGCAGCTTCCGGGACGGCAAACTCGTCCCAGCTCTTGCTGCGCAAGCCCTCGGTCGGGAGCTTCATGTGCTTGAGCAGTTCCAGCGCGATCGGATGCACCTGCCATTTTGGATGGCTGCCGGCGCTGAATCCTTGAAAGCGGCCGCGACCCCACTGATTGATCAGAGCCTCAGCGAGGATGCTGTGTGCGGAATTCCCTGTGCACAGGAACAACACGTTGTACGGACGGTCCACCACGGGCTCTCCTATGAGGGGCTTGCTAGCGTCTTCGCCATGCAGGCGGCAGAAGCCGGACACAGCGAGCGAAACTCCTCACTTCCCTGAACGTCCGGCGGAACCTCATGGCGTTCGATGACGCGATAGCCCTGGTGTTCAAAGAAGCGCTTCGCGGTCTGGGTGAGCAGAATCAACTGCTTAATGCGGGCTGCCCGCGCGATCCGCTCCAGGTCTTCGACGAGGATCCGCCCCAGTCCCTTGCCGCGCCGGTCGGGGTCGACCGCGACCGAGCGCAGCAGCGCGGATGATCCAAAGCGCTGCAGCGCGCCCGCGGCCACAATCGTTTCCCCCTCACACGCGACAATGAACTGCGGTGTTGAGGAGATGAGGTCACTCGTGGGCAGACCATTGTTCTCCAGCAGGACGCGGATGCTCTCCGTATCCTCGCTCCTTGCAGTCAGGAGTTGTGGTGCCGACATGACTCGTTAGGCCGCGGGGGAGCTGCAGCAGTTCGGCGCACAGCAGCGAGAATCTTCAGACTTAACCAGGTCGACTCTTGCGGCATCCTGACCGTACACCGTGCTCTCGCCGGTCGTCAGGAAGATCTCCCACTGCTGGCCCTGCGGGTCCTCGATCCAGCTCTTTTCGCTCTGCGCGTAACAACAGGTCGTCGCACCCTCTTCAAGCACGGGACGATCGATGCGCTTCAGCCGGGCGTAGAGGTCCTCAAGTTCCTCGCGGCTCTCGGCCTGTATCCCGAGCTCCTGAACCCCAGGGTTCACGCCCCGTTGACTGATCGCGAAGTTCACGCGTGGATCCTCGAGCATCCACTTCGCGTAGTCGGGCTTGCGCACGGTGGGTTCGGCCGCGAACAGCTGCGAATAGAAACCGATCGACGTATCGAGGTTCTTGACCGCGACGTGGACGTGCAAGCGCTTCATGCTCTTTTCCTTTGCGCCGCGGTGCCGGTACGCGGCTGGCAGTTGATGTCGCAGGCCTCGCCGGCGAGGCTGCAGCAGTTCTCCGTGAGGAACCCGACCAGGGCGTTCATGCGTTCAAAGTTCGGGCTGTAGTGCAGATTCCGGCCCTCGCGGCGGCTGATGACGAGCCCCGCGTGCATCAACCCTTTCAAATGAAACGACAGCGTGGGAGCGGGGACGTCCAGCCGCTCGATCAATTCGGACGGGGTGTACCCTTCCGGTCCCCGTTTTACGAGCAGCCGATACACCGTCAGCCGCGGGTCGGAGGCGAGTGCGCTCAGGGCACTGACGGCGTCTATTGATTTCATAGTTCCAATTATATCGAATTATAGACTCATTGCAAATCGACAGCACGTTTAGCGCTTCGGGGTTTATCGAGCGTTAGTCGAGCCGCCTGCGCGAACGCGCAAGCGGCTAGGTCTGGCATCTACGGTCACTTGGGAAGCAAGGCGCCGGATGACGGGACAGGCTCCGCCCTCCGCGTTGGCATCGCAGTCGGCAATCAAGCCAGCGAGTTCCCGGCGCAAGAGATGCAGTTCGCGGATGCGTGTATCGCCAGACCCAGTTTGGTTGCAGCGAGCTCGCGCGTGGCACGACATGAGCGGCGCCTCTGTAAGGTGAGCAGATTTACGATCTCTGCGAGCGTGAAGCCCATTGCCTGCGCGCGCTTAATGAAGCGCAGTCGGTCCGCGTCCGCCTCGGTGTATCGCCTGATCCCGCCGAGGGGACGTGGGGGTTCGGGCACGAGCTTCACGCGCTGATAGTAGCGAATGGTCTCGACGTGGACGCCGGCCGCTGCCGCGAGACGTGCGATCGTGTAGGGGCGGGGCATGGCTTGACTCCGTACCATACTACGGAGCCTATCCTAGCATCGACATGCGAAGGATCTTGTCGAACGACGGAGCGCAGGAGACCGGCATTGAAGGACAAGACGCGCGTAATTGGTACCGCGGGCGGCGCGCTGGGTCTGGGTGCGTTCGCCGCGGCGGTGGGTGCGTGCTGCGGCTTGCCGTGGACGGTCGCCCTGCTCGGCGTGGGCGGAGCGGTTGCGCTCGCGCGTCTATCGTTCCTGCTGCCGTACGCGTTGATCGGAGCGGCGGGATTGCTGGCGGTCGCATTTTGGTGGGCCTATCGTCCCCCCGCCGTCTGTGCTGATGGAACCTGCGATATCTCGAGTCGACGTCCGCTGCGCTGGATCGTCTGGGCGGCAACGCTGCTGGTGCTAGGGCTGGCCGCGATATCGCTGGCAATCGGAACTACCTGAAGGAGCGTTCCCGTGCGCATATCACCCGTACCCATTTTGGTCATCGGTCTGGTGTGGGCGGCAGCCAGCTGCGCTCAAGGTGACAGCGCTCCAGCGCCGGCGGCCGCGAAGCCCTACACGGTCTTGGATGATCAGGCCAGCCAGCTGCGTGCGGACTTCAACCGGGAAGTAGGTACGGTACGGCTGTTGTTTGTCGTCGATCCCATCTGCCCGACCTGTCTGCGGGGGCTGGATGACATGAATCGCGATCTGCTCGAAAGAACCGTAGATCCACGACTGCAGACCTTCGTGGTTCACGAGCCTGTGCTGGGCACGGCGCGAGCGTCTCCGTGGTCAAGAATGGCGGTAGGAACAGATGTCATGAAGGCCGCGGAGCTACTGCACAACCCGCAGGTTCAGCACTACTGGAATTCCT
>Ga0137409_10004246_pt1 | contig 15073 bp, 13 predicted proteins | sample CZODoug1_16funga_FD_122059 | JGI IMG/M metagenome (GOLD analysis project Ga0137409, IMG submission 122059) | Vadose zone soil fungal communities from Angelo Coast Range Reserve, California, USA - CZODoug1_16fungal (Hybrid Assembly) | ecosystem: Environmental > Terrestrial > Soil > Vadose zone... | reverse complement strand
GGATCAGGACGAGCATCGACTGCTGGTCGGTGCCAGCTGGGCCGGCGGCGTCTTGATCGATGATGACCTTGCGTTTGGGTCCTTCGGCAGCCCAACTGAGACAGGTCACGAGTGCGACGGTCGCGATCAGGGAAACTATACTGCGGGATTTCATCGTTCTCTCCGGGAGTTTGAAGACCGAGCAGTGTATCAACTTGGAAGACAATATGTTTAATCCTATTTTGTGCCCGATAAACGACCGATCAGTAAGTCGAAAAACCTAGCGGAATCTACGTCCATGCCCACGCGCGCGTTCGGTACGAACTTGTCGCGAATGACCGGAGACGTTTTTGTGCTGGCGAGAGTGGGAGCGGAGCCGCGAATGGACATGCGCTCAGCGGCTTGCTTCTCCATCTCTGGGCTTCGACGCAAGTCTCCCGCGCGCGGGCTGTAGCCCAGTGTTTCTCCGGCGGTGAGTTCGCCTGTGGTTTCGATATCGATGTAGTAGTCCTTGAACTTCAGCAGCGACGGGTCGATGAACGCGGCGATGGCGAGGGAATCATGCATGTTAGGGCCGACAAGGAAGCCCTGCTCGCGGTTGTGGTTGATGGCATTGCGTGCGATCTTGGCGGCGGCCTGGCTGACGGGATTCTGGCCGGCTTCGAGTCGGCGGACATGCTCGTCAGTGAGGGAAGTTTTGCGCGTGACGTCGAGACCCACCATCGTGATGGGAATGCCGGATTGGAACACGATGCGGGCCGCCTCGGGGTCGACGTAAATATTGAATTCGGCCGCGGGCGTGATGTTGCCGCCGGAGAGGGAACCGCCCATCATGACCAAGCCCTGGAATTGGCCCGCCAGGCCGGAATCGGCGTTCAGGGCCGTGGCGATATTGGTTAGCGGTCCAATGGTGAGGAGCGTAACTTCGCCGGGATATTTGTGGACGGTCTGGCGAATGAATTCTGCAGCCGGGAGGGCGATTGGCTTGAGTTGCGGTTCTGGAAAGACAGCTCCGCCGAGGCCGTTCTCGCCATGGGCGTAGGTAGCGGTGACCAGGCGACGTACTAGCGGGACTTTGGCGCCGGCGGCTACGGGGATCTCGGTGCGTCCGGAAATCTCGACCATGCGCAGGGCGTTGGGAAGGCCGAGTTCGAGGGGTACGTTGCCAGCTACGGGAGTGATGCCTTCGATCTTCAGTTCGGGCGAGCGCATAGCCAACAGCAGGGCGAGTGCGTCGTCGACACCCGGGTCAGTGTCAATGATGACCCGCGAAGGGCCGGTTCGCGGGTTGGCGCTGAATGGGGACGCAAAGGCAGGAACGGCTAGAGAGCCTATGGCCAAAGCGCTTGTGGAGGTGGCGACGAACTGACGGCGGGTCAGGCGGAATCGAGTCATGGGATGTCGGTCACAGGGAACCTAGCATGGTAGCTCTTGCGTCGTTGGATTGTCGACGCAAGATTGTCGATTGCGACTGCAACGACTAGAATTTTCGCGTGATTGAAAATCGAGCGCGACGCCTCGCAGGACTTTGGATCATCCCTGGGGCGATGTTCTGCACGCTACCTGGATTCGGGCAGGCTGCTTTGCCGCCCTGTGTCGTGCCGCAGGCGAGCGCGAAGGCAACGCCCAACGACGCGCCACAGTTTTATGATGAGCCTCAGTTTACGGTCGCCGGCGTCAAGGATCCTTCGGAGACCGGCGGTCATGGGTCGGATACGGTACGGCGGACCACAGAAACCTTAACGAAGGAGACGGTCGGGCTGGGCGCCGGTGTAGCGAAAGAATCTGCGAACGAGCAGAGGGTGGGCGATCAGGCTGTGAAAGTTCAGGCGGTGAAGGATGAGGCCGTACTGCGCGCAAACGTGGCGCGCGAGCCGACGAACGCGAGCTGGCATCATGCGCTAGCAGATTTCGAGGAGAAGAAAGGGGACTCGCTGACGGCGGTGCAAGAATACCAGCGGGCGGCTGAGCTGACTGCCAGCGAAGCCAACCTGTTTGATTGGGGAGCCGAACTGCTGCTGCATCGCGCGTATGAGCCAGCAGGCGAGGTTTTTGGCAAAGGACGGCGGCTGTTTCCGGCATCGGTGCGAATGGCGATGGGTTTGGGCGTGGCTGCGTACGCATTGGGTTCGTATGACCTGGCGGCGCAGAGGTTGTGTGAGGCTTCGGACGCGGATCCCTCTGATGAAAAACCTTATCTGCTTCTCGGAAAGCTGCAGGCCGTCGGTTCGGGGTTGGTTCCTGGGGTGGTGGAACGGCTGGAGCGTTTTGAGCGCCTACAGCCCGAGAATGCTTGGGCGACTTACTACCATGCTTTAGCAGTGTGGAAACGGCGCGAAGTTCACCCCGAGACGGTGGCTCAGGTGGAGCGGCTGCTTGAAAGGGCGGTTGGGCAGGATCCGAAACTTGCAATCGCATACTTGCAGTTGGGGATTCTGTACGCTGAACAGAAAGACTGGCCAAAGGCAATTGGTGCGTTACAGAGTTCTGTGAAGGTGGATCCTGAGCTGGAAGAAGGACACTTTCGATTAGCGACCGCTTACCGAATGCGAGGCGAAACCGGCAAAGCTCAAGTAGAACTTGAGATATACCAGCGTACGGCTAAGAAAAACAATAACCAGGTCGAGCATGATCGGCGGGAGATCACCCAATTTGTTTATTCGTCGCGCGCACAGGCTGACGAAAAGAATACAAAGTAAACGGCGCACGGGCGAGGACGCCCGTGCGTCAACATGCTTATGTGCTAGTTCGAGATCGTCGCTATGGTCCCGTCAAACTTCGTGATGTTGACCGAGAACTTCTCGTTGTAGGACGCGGCTTTGTCCTGGAGAATACTGAGCGCGACTGCCTCTCCCAGATTTAAGGACGAGTCCGAATCGCTGCGATAATGGATTCCCGGATGGATGCCATGACCGAGCGTGACGTTGTGGCCAAGTTTGTTGAGCTCGCCGTTTACCGTGAGCGCCGGGCCCGAATACGGCAACAGGTTAACGCCATTCGGCGACGCCACGACAGGATTTGGAATGACGAAATTCGCGTCAAAGAAGAACTTCAAGATGGTAATGCAAGCACCGCCGACTGTTCCGTGTCCGGTAGGGTAGGACGGGTGTGCGGGGGAACCTTCTGGATATGCCTGCGATAGCAAGTAGTTGCTGTTGCGCCTGAAGGTGGAAGCGAGGGCCCGTGAATTCAGGACATCATTGCTGAAAGTCACATTGGTGTTCGTGCCCTGGCCCGTCTTGATCAGGTGAATCAGCGCGCCGGGGACCTCAGGACGTGCGCGGCGGTGTACAAACCACTTTTGGAACCAAACGGCTTTCAGTGCGCGGGTCGCGACTTCGCCGATGGTAGCGGCAAAGTCGGGTCCGCCGAATGTAGCAAAGCCGTCCTGGGTAGTGGATCCGATATAAGGGCTGCCTGGATTGGGCGGCGCTCCCATCCCCGCGAGAATGAGGAACGCGACGAGGTAGCCTTGATACAGGACGTCCACGTGTGTCCATGCAGAAAGGTCGCGCCCATTGCGAATGTAGCGCAGGGTGCTGTCGCTCACCAGATTTTGGCCGGTGCTGCCGCCGTTCTGAACTGTGAGCCAGCCGGGGAAGTCGATCATATAGTCGTTGCCGCTGACGAAGGTTGTGAACTTCTGGCTAATGGGCTGGTTGCCAAAGTTTGTAGGCTTCCACATGAACTGGGAGACATAGGGGCCAGTTGTTTCGCCGGCGAAACCGCCACGGAACAGCTCGTTGATGGTCACCTGATGGCTGGTGTTTCTGGGACCGGCATAGCCAGGCAGGAGGTTGAGTTCGGCTGCCGCGTTGCCCGCCATATTGTTGCTGGCGTAGTTGACGAATGGGACATCCCGTAGCAACGCTGCCCAATACATCTCCACCATTTCTGCAGCGGTTTGCGCACCAGCCATTACCGGGGCTGGGTCGACGGCGAAGTTATGGCCATCACTGCCTTCGGGATCAAAGGCCAGACCGCTTTGTGGGCTGACCAGATGACGCGGGCCTCCGACGATGATGCTGTTGAAGTCGAGCGGATTGCCGGTGGTGAGGGCGTTGATGAGGCTGTTGTAAGAACTTGGGTCTACGCGGCCGAAACTATCGTGAACCAGAGTTTTGGTGAAGGTCGCTCCTTTGTCGGCGTAGAGCGCCTCCTCACCGTTGCAGGGGTGGCTGACGACGGGATTAGCACGTTCGGCAGTGGCGATGCCGACGCGGTAGTTGTAGCTGGCGTCGGCGCGGGCCGTGTCATTCAGAGGACCGATTTCAGCGGCTTGGGCAACTGACTCTTTACCGCCCAGCAGGGGCCCGAGGGTTGTGAGGGCGCCTGCCGTGGCAGCCACGGTGGCGACACCGCCAACGCGGGTCAGGAAAGATCGCCGGCTGAGATCGGGCTTGCAGGGGTTGGGTGAAGGCTGGCCTAGAATTGCCGCCACTTCGGGGATGTCGCTGAGGGGTAGGTCTTGTGTCTTCACTGGTATTGCCTCCGTGTTGATCGCAGGTCTCGTGCTGGCGACAAAGGACAATCGAGCACGAAAATCCGTGGTCGACTTTTGGAGCGCAGACGAATTGGCGATGACGAAGTTTGGCGGCGACTGAACTCACGCAGCGAGGTGTGGGCGTAAGCTTGGAACCCGAGTGCGGAGGACTTTATCGAGAATGAGGGGACGGAGTCAACGGCAAAGTTAGGAGATTGGCACAGGGGAAGGCAACGTTAGTACATTGGGGGCGAGGAGCCTAGGCCTAGTTCTTTACATAATACTTGTTATCGGACGTTACAGGTTTTATTGGCCTTGCCGCTGTATTACTTGGCTTAGCCTGACCTTCCGTCGCCAAGACGATCTTGGGATGGAAAAGCGTGCCTGCCACTCGGGCGGCTATGGCGATGAGTTCAGCCTGGCCGGCGAAGACCTTGACGTACTGCGACTTCGACATCTCCGAAAGATTTACCGCGCGGCCGTGGCAGATCAGCGCGATCTGGTCTTCGTTCGCCGTGACGGACGGGATTTGCGGCAAGAGTTTGCGCGGGTGCAGGAAGTACGGCGCGAAGTCTTTGGGAGCGTCCTCGGCCAGGGCCTCAAGGGTGTGAGCGTCGGCCAAGGTGAATTCGCCGTGGGCGGTGCGGCGGAGGGTTTCGAGGTGTGCGCCGCAGCCCAGGGCTTGGCCTAGGTCATGGGCGATGGAGCGGATGTAGGTGCCGGAGCTGACGCGGGCGCGGAAGTGGACGCAAGCTTCGGGCAGGACCTGCAACTCGAGTTCGTGCACCGTGACGGAGACTGGTGCGAGATGGACAGCTTGCTGTCGACGGGCGAGTTTGTAGGCGGGCACACCATGGATCTTCTTGGCGGAAAATGGAGGCGGAATCTGTTCGATGGGGCCGAGAAAGCGGGAAGTGGCTTCCCTCACCCGATCTTCGTCAATTTTTCGAGCGAGATTGGCGCCGGATTGTCTTTCTTCCTCTGAGCCGGTGGGTTCGCCCTCGGCGTCGTACGTGTCGGTGGCGGCGCCCAGACGGATGATCCCTTCATATTGTTTTTCGGCGCCCAGATAGAACTGCGCCAAGCGGGTGAAGTTTCCGACGACCAGCGGGAGAACTCCAGTGGCTGCTGGATCGAGCGTACCCAGGTGCCCGACGGACCGCAGGCCCAGAATGCGGCGCACGCGGTCGATGACGTCGTGCGAGGTCATGCCAGCGGGCTTATCGATGATTAAGACTTGGTTCATTGGGTGGCGTAGCGATGACTTCGTATGCGAAGATTTTTGGGCGGTTCTGACTTCCTCTTATGATACCCCTTCGCGATGATCAGCCTTCGTTCGGCACGCCTGCGGTCACTTATTTTCTGATTGCTTTGAATTTCCTGATCTTTCTATTTGAGGCCATGCTTTCGCAGAGCGACTTGCACCGTTTATTTCGGCAATTTGCTTTGATTCCGGATCACGTTGCGCTGGGATTGGCTGGACAGGCTGGAGGGTTGGCTGGCGCTCTGTTTCCCATGTTCACTTCCATGTTTCTACACGGGGGATGGATGCACGTGATTGGGAACATGTGGGTGCTGTGGATTTTTGGGGACAATATTGAAGATCAGCTGGGGCACTTTGTTTATCTGATTTTCTATTTGACGTGCGGGTTCGGGGCGGCCGCTTTGCATGTGCTTTTGAACTGGGGGTCGCCGATTCCCACAGTGGGTGCCAGCGGTGCAATTGCCGGGGTGATGGGTGCGTATCTGTTGTTGTATCCTCGGGCAAAAGTGGCGACGTATTTGCCGCCGATTTTCTTTTTTACGCTGCCGGCCTGGGTGGTGTTGGGGTATTGGATTGTGGTGCAGTTTTTTAGCGGTGCGGCAGAGAGCGTGGTCTTTGCCAGGCAAGGTGGGAGTGGGGGAATTGCGTTTTGGGCGCACGTAGGGGGATTTGCGGTCGGGATGATTCTGATTAAGGTGCTGCCGGAGCGGAAGGGTCGTTTTCGTTATGGCACGTGGTAAGCGCGTACCTAGGTTGTGTGCCGCGAGGGCCACACAGGCCTTGAAGGTAATGGCTGGTTTCCTCGTTCAGAATTCGCAGCAATGCACTTGTGATTTACTCTCTCGGCGCCGCACCCGTGGTAAACTCGCGACCGGTTTGCTGTCGACCCGGGAGGTTCCAGTTATGTTCAAGGCTGCGTTCCAGTTCACAAGCTTGGGGTTGCTCTTGCTGAGCGTCCTATGCAATGCACCCCTGCACGCCCAGTCTTTCAAGGTGCTCTACGCCTTCCACGGGGGCATGGATGGCGCTGCCCCCCAGGCTGACCTTATTCGGGGCGGGAACGGCACGCTCTACGGCACCACCAGCGGCGGCGGAAAATCCTCCAAGGGCACGGTTTTCCAACTGGACGCGAAGGGCAACGAAAAGATTTTGTATTCCTTCCCCGGTTTTGTGTACGGCGGATACCCGTTCGGCAAACTGGTTCGGGACAAGGCGGGCAGCCTCTACGGCACGACTCTGTCCGGTGGCGGTCAATTTGGGGACAAGTATGGTACAGCGTTCCAGTTGAAGAGTAACGGGAAGATTAGAAATCTAATCGTGTTCAGTGGATTGAACGGCATCAGCCCGGGGGCCGGACTGATCGAAGATAGCGCTGGCAATTTCTACGGCACCACTAGCGAGGGTGGCCCGACCGCGGATGGAACCGTGTTCCTGTTCTCGAGATTCGGCCATCAAAAAGTCCTTTACGGCTTCGGAGCGCCGCCGGATGGTGGCCTTCCCTATTCGCCGCTCTTCCGCGACGACACCGGCAACCTCTATGGAACGACGTTGGGCGGAGGGTCGGGCGGATTTGGCACGGTGTTTGCAGTCGACAGATTCGGGAAAGAGAACATCTTGTATAGCTTCCTGGGGGGCACAGCTGGGGAACATCCTAACGCAGGTTTGATTCGTGACCAGCAGGGGGTTTTCTATGGCACGACTGTGGGCACAACTGGCGTCTACCCGCCCTTCTATTACGGCACGATTTTCAAACTGGATCCATCCGGCACAGAGACGTTGTTGTACAGCTTCACCGGAGGCACGGACGGTGGCTTTCCTTACGGCGGCCTTGTCCAGGACAAGGCGGGTAACTTGTACGGCACCACGTATGCGGGTGGTTCGTTCAATCATGGAACCGTCTTTATGCTGGACCCGAAGGGCAATCTCACGACTCTGCACCACTTCACGGGAGGAATGGATGGATCGAGTCCTTACGCCGGACTGCTGCTTCAGGGAGGTCAGCTTTACGGAACGGCAGCCAGTGGCGGTGCTTTCACCTCCGGTACGGTCTTTCGGATCACCCTGCACTGAGGGAGCGAGCAAGAACTGCTGGGTGGAAACTGGTCTTGAAGAACACGGCGCAGCGGACTGCCCACCCTCTTAACCTAGAAGCAAAACCTCGCGGGCAAGGGCTCCCGCGACTACACGGGCCTTAGAAGCCGTTGGGGCTTTTGGCACGAATTAGCGAGAGGAACTCGTTGCGGGTCTGTTGCTCCTCGCGGAAGCAGCCAAACATGGCTGAGGTGACCGTCGCCGAATGCTGTTTCTCCACTCCGCGCATCATCATGCAGAGGTGGCGGGCTTCGATGACTACGCCGACGCCCTGCGGTTCGATGACGCGCTGAATGGTCTCGGCGATTTCCGTGGTCATGCGTTCTTGGATTTGCAGACGGCGCGAAAAGACTTCGACCAAGCGCGGAATCTTGCTCAGCCCTAGTACCCTGCCCTTCGGAATGTAGGCTACGTGGACTTTGCCGAAGAATGGCAGCATGTGGTGCTCGCACAGGCTGAACATTTCAATGTCCTTGACGATGACCATTTCGTCGTAGGTTACAGAGAAAAGCGCGTCCTTTAGAAGCGTATCGGGGTCTTGCCGATAGCCGCTCGTGAGTTCTTCCATTGACCGCTTGACCCGCTCAGGCGTTTGCAGGAGGCCTTCGCGGTCGGGGTCTTCGCCGAGGCGGACGAGCATCTCCCGTATGAGTTCTTCGTAAGTGGAACTGGTTAAGGTGGTTTGGCTGGTGGTCGTCATTATTCTTAGGACCCTCCGCGAGTCGCGTTACCTCTGGGACTCGCCACTGTATTCGAACGAGTTCATCATCGTTTCTTCAATTCTCACCCTATCTAGATGTGCTTTCTTGAATCCGCGATGCAGGAGTTCGTAAATCTCCACACAGAGGTTTTCCGTGGTAGGCACCTTTTTTGCGAATTCGGTCAGGTGATTCAAATCCTGGTGGTCGTAGCGTTCGAGAATGTTTTCACGAACCCAGCCGTCGAGATCGGCCAGGTTGCAGACCATTCCGGTCTGGGGATCGACTGCGCCGCTAACAGTGATCTCGATGAAGTAGTTGTGCCCGTGGCCGTAGGGGTTGTTGCATTTGCCATAGGTGGCGCGGTTCTCATCCTCGGTGAATGCTCCGTTATGCAAGCGGTGCGATGCGGAAAAAGCGTAGCGCCGGGTGAGGTAGACCTTCATGCCTGGTCTTTCATGCTTCACCATAAAAGTCGGCGAAGAGGTCCGGCGTTTCGTAGACGCGAACGCGGTGGAGTTTGGCGGCGGTGAGCTTTGGCGCGAGACGCTGCCAGCACACGATGGCGATGTTCTCGGTCGTCGGGATGAGGGTGAAGAACTCGGGGATTTCTTTGTTGAGAAAGCGGTGGTCGAGGGCGTCGAGGACTTCGCTGTGCATGAGGTCTTTGAGTTTTTTCAAGTCGACGACGAAGCCGGTGGTGGTGTCCACTTCCCCTTTTACCGTGACTTCCAGAACGTAGTTGTGGCCGTGCCCGTTAGGGTTATTGCACTTGCCAAAGACGCGCCTGTTCTCTTCCGCCGAGAAGGCCGGGTTGTGGTAGAGATGCGACGCCGAGAACTCGGCTTTGCGGGTTAGGTAGACGATGGAACTCATGGCTGGTGAAAAATGCCCTTATGGAAAGCTTATCAGGAGGCCGCTGTGCCGGAGTAATTGCGCCCCTTCCAGGCGACCCGGCCTCGCTTGTATTGGATGACGGAGCGGAGCAAAAGGTAGGAAAAGCTGGGCAAGCCAAAAATGGCCAAGACGTTCGACCCCCAGGAAAAATGCGCGCGGAGGATACGCCGCCAAAACAAAAGTTTGAGTGTGCCGCAGACGGCCCAGAGCACGGCGCCAAGAGCAAGATTGCCGCGCCAGAGGATGGCGAGCCCAAGCAGGCCGGTGATCCAAATGGTTGTGAATTCGACTGTGCGAAGGATGGCAAGCTGGATCGGGTGAGGAAACAACAGCACGAGGTTCTTGGTCCAGCCTTCGATGAGTTGGCTCGTACTCCGATACATTCGGGTGCGAACCTGATCGGCCGCGAAACGAAAAAAGATCTTGCGTCCGCTACGCTTGACGGCACGGGCGAGTTCAACGTCTTCGAGGAGGCTGCCGGCAATGGCGGCGTGTCCGCCGACGGCATCGTAAGCGTTGCGCGAGACCAAGATGTATTGCCCGTTCGCGGCGGCTGCGTCGCTGTTCGGATCACTGACTTCGGCTGGCTTGTAGCGGGTGGCCAGCTCGGCAAAGATCACCGGCATCACGGATCTTTCCATGAAACTGTAGACCTCCTGATCGGGAGAGTAGGAGAGCAGATCAACGCCGAGATGCTGAGCCTCCTGCACAGCACGAGCGAGCGAGCCCGGCTTGTGGACGGTGTCGGCATCCGTGAAAAGCAGCCACGCTCCACGCGCTCTGCGTGCGCCGCAGACGACGGCATTGGCTTTGCCGGTCCAGCCCGGCGGAAGCGGCCCGGCATCGATCACCGTCACTCGAAATGATGCGGCAATTTCGCGGGTGTGGTCGGTGGAGTGGTCGTCGACCACAATGGTCTCGTGAGCAATTCCCTGTTGCTCGAGCAGCGACTGCAAACACATCCCAAGACAGTCTTGTTCATTGCGCGCTGGCACAATAACGGAAACCGCAGGACGGGGCACTTCCGGTGGGAGCGAGGCCATGGTCGGATTCGCTATTATAGGACTTGTGAAGAGATTGATTACCATTCTGACCGCCTTGGCGGTGGTGAGTTTCCCGGCTTGCAACAGCGGTACGGCTCCGCCCAAGATTGGCACCGTGGCTCCCGACTTTACCGTGCAGGACGTCGACCGCAAGGTGACCCTCAGCGGGCTGCGCGGAAAAACGGTGGTCCTAAATTTTTGGGCGAGCTGGTGCGGACCCTGTATCGACGAGACGCCGTCGCTGGTGGCGATGGCGCGGAAAATGCGGGATCACAACGTTGTGGTTCTGGCGGTGAGCATCGACGATGATGATTCCGCCTACCACAAGTTCATCAAAGAGCAGGGCATGGACATGGTGACCGTGCGCGACGCCGACAAGAAGAGCAACGACCTCTATGGTACGCACGTTTTTCCCGAGACCTACATCATTGACCGCAACGGCGTGCTGCGGCGGAAGGTGATTGGCGCGATGAACTGGACTGCGCAGGAAATGACGGAGTATTTGACCAAGCTCTAGTAAACGCTAGAGCTTCGCGTTCCGCAGCCGCAGCGAATTCGAAATCACCGAAACCGAACTGAAGCTCATTGCAGCCGCGGCTAGGATCGGGCTCAGGCGCCAGCCGAAGAATGGGTACAAAACGCCGGCCGCAATCGGTACTCCCAGTATGTTGTAGATAAAAGCGAAAAACAGATTCTGGCGAATGTTGCGCATGGCGGTTTGGCTGAGCTTGCGAGCGCGCAGGATGCCTTGCAAGTCACCTTTGACGAGAATTACGCTACCGGCGCTCATGGCGACATCCGTACCCGTGCCCATGGCGATGCCTACTTGAGCTTGCGCCAGAGCTGGGGCGTCGTTGATGCCGTCTCCAGCCATGGCGACAACGTGACCTTGTTTTTGCAGTTCCAAAATGACTTCCGCTTTGCGGGCCGGCAGGACTTCGGCTTCGAAATCTGTAATGCCAACCGCGCGGGCAATGTTTTCTGTCGTTGTCGCCTTGTCGCCCGTCAGCATCACGACATTGATGCCTGCTTTGCGAAGGTCACCGACCGTCGCCGCGGAATTCGACTTGACAGCGTCCGCTACAGAGATCGTCCCGGCAAAACTACCCGCAACCGCGACATAGAGATCGGTACTGATCGCCCCTACCGCAACGAGTCTGGAGGTCGGAGAGGGCACGCCTTGTTCCTGGAGGAAGGCCTCGCTTCCCACGATGACGATCTGCCCATTGACCTCACCGGTTACGCCCTTACCTGTGTGGGACTGGAAATTTCGCGCGGGCTGCACCGCCAAGCCTCGCTTCCTCGCCTCAACGATCAGCGCGGCGGCCAGCGGATGCTCGCTCGCTTGTTCCAGACTTGCGGCGAGTCCCAGAATCTCATCGCCCGTGCGGCCAGGTGCGGCATGGCTGCCGAGTACGCGCGGCTTCCCTTCCGTCAGCGTACCGGTCTTATCCACGACAAGCGTGTCGACCTTCTCCAGAATTTCCAGCGCTTCGGCATTCTTAATCAACACTCCCGCGCGCGCACCGCGACCGGTAGCGACCATAACCGCCATGGGTGTTGCCAGGCCGAGGGCACAGGGGCAAGCGATGATGAGCACGGCGACCGCGTTCACCAGGGCGTAAGCCAAGCGCGGTTGCGGGCCCCAGACGGCCCAAGCGATAAAGGTAAGAGCAGCTGCCGCTACCACCACCGGAACGAAGACTGCCGAAACCCTATCGGCGAATCTTTGGATAGGGGCGCGGCTGCGCTGGGCCTGGCTGACCATATTCACGATTTGAGCCAGCAGCGTTTCGGAGCCCACGCGTTGCGCCCGCATTGTGAAAGCCCCCGTACCGTTGATCGTGCCGCCGATGACGCTGGCTCCGCGGGTCTTCTCGATGGGAATGGGCTCGCCGGTGATCATGGCTTCGTCGACGGTACTGGAGCCGTCCTCGACGATGCCGTCGACCGGAACTTTCTCGCCCGGCTTCACGCGAAGGCGGTCTCCCGGATGGACGAGTTCGAGTGCAACGTCCTCTTCCCTGCCCCCTTCCTTGTCAACGACGAGCCGATGAGCAATGGGAGGCGCCAGGCTCAGGAGCGCGCGGATGGCACTGGAAGTTTGCCCGCGGGCGCGGAGTTCCAGAACCTGGCCGAGCAGCACCAGTGTGACAATCGCGGCGGCGGCCTCAAAGTAGACATCGGGACGGCCGCCCATGCCCCGCAAGGCCTCGGGGAAAGCGCTCGGAGCCAGAGTCGCCGCCACGCTGTAGGTGTAAGCCACCCCCACGCCCAAGGCGATTAGCGTAAACATGTTGGAGCTGCGGTTGACCACCGACGCCCATCCGCGGACGAAAAACGGCCAGCCGCACCAGAGGACGACCGGCGTAGCCAGGGCGAACTCGAGATAGGGCAGCGCAGCGCCATGGAGGAACGCCATGGGCAACCCCAACATGGGTGCCATGGCAACGACGAGCAGTGGGGCGGTAAGGACAACCCCAACCCAGAAACGCCGCAGCATGTCGCGCAGCTCGGAATTATCCTCTTCGCCCGCGGTGGCGGTTTCGGGTTCGAGTGCCATGCCGCACTTGGGACAGGCTCCTGGGCCCAGTTCGCGAACCTCGGGATGCATAGGGCAGACGTAGATGACAGAACTTGCGGAGCTCTTGGAGGGCACTGGTTTTGGGGAAGAAGCGGGTGCAGGTCCGCCCAACTGAATTTGGACAACCTGTCCAGCGGGAGGCGGTTGTCCCATTTTGATACGTGCCTTCGCGCCTGTCAGATACCCGTCAGCGTCGGCGGCAAATTTCTGAGAGCATCCAGCGCTGCAGAAGTAGTAGGCCTTGCCTGCGTGCTCGTGGCGGTGTTTCGCGGTGGCGACCTTGACGGTCATTCCGCAAACAGGGTCGAGTGCCTCGCCGGCTGGTGCGGCTGGCATATTCTCCAAGGTGCTTCCCCCTTCCCTTGTCGTGCCTGAGGATTGTATCTTGATGACTGCACTCACTTTTTCGATTCTGGTGCTGCTTTTCGAGTGCCAGTTATCGATTTCTGAGTTGGATCTGCCGAGGAGGAAGTGGGAATGACGCCAACGGATATTGCTTTCCGCTACGGCCGTGTGCCGGGAATGGCCGAAATGCGCGCCATGAGCACGATGTCGGATGTCTATGGCGTCCGCAAAGTCAGCTTCGATGAGGCCGCCAAGACGGTGCGCGTGGAGTTCGATGCGTCGCGCATGAACGATGAGAACGTGGCGGCTCTGCTACGGCGCGCCGGGCTGGACTTAAAGGAGCGCCTCGCACTCGCCTAAACCGCAATGTTTCCGGGTGTTCCAGGGTAAAATTCCCGGAACGGGAGCGGTTGGGAATCCAGCCAAGAGCCGGCGTCCGCAGGGTTTCCCACAAACCGCGGTCAAAGGCGGTCACTAATCTGATCTAGGGGTGGAAATTCCAAAACAAACGCGAGCATGACCAAGGGGGAGAGCCGGGGGAGGGCTTTGGAGTGAATGCAAGGGGCGCTTCTGAGACCTCTGGCCGAAGTTCCTCAGTTGCGCCCCGTTGCGCGCCACTTCGTCTATGCAAGGAGTTGCAATTCCCGCGCCAAACCTAAATAGCTGAAAACCCTTGCACAGTAAGGTTTTCAGCCGAGTAGGATTTGCTGTTCACCGGAAAGAATTACGTCGAGGCAAGCATGTCGGGATGCGATGTTGTCCTTCTGATTGGTTACTGCCTGTTGGGACGGGTCCCTTTGGTATAATTTGGGAACTTCTTCTCGCAAGTCAGCGGCATCCGTCGCGCCCTTAGCTCAGCTGGATAGAGCGTTTGGCTACGAACCAAAAGGTCGGGAGTTCGAATCTCTCAGGGCGCACCACACCTCCACCACACCCCATGGTCCCAAGATCCTCCTGCTGTTACTCAGGCCAAGCATGACGATAGGCACCTGGTGGATGTTACCCCTGGCGCTAGGACTCCAACCTCGCGCCGCTTACTTCGTTGTGCCTCTGGAGTTGGCGGAGTGATGGTCACCAATGGCCACTTCAACGGCCGTATCTTTGGGGAGCACGACGTTTCTGCCCCGAGACAAGAAATGCGAGTACACCGACATTGCGGCCCCATAGCCGCCCAGAACGGACGAAAACACGCGCGAGCGCGCCGCTACGCTGACTACCCCGCCTACCAGCTTGAAGCTGGATACGCCAGCTATGGCGCCTTGTCCTGGACTGATTCCGGAAGAGCCACTCGGCGCATCCGGGTCCCCACGCGCGGCGAAGGCTGCGATCGTGAGCGAAAGACCGGTTAGCAAGTACCTGGATTTGTTGTTCGTAACCTTCGTACCGCCTTCGTCGTCGATTTTGACGTCGGCGGTCCGGTCCACGCTCAGGGCGCTCAGGTTTCCCTGCACGGCCTGCGCGAGTCCCTCCGGGGTCGTAACTTTCTCGAAGACCACGCGAAGCTCGCCGTTGTGGTGCAGCTTTCGCGCCGGTTTCGCGCGGGTAACCTTGCCCAACATTCGGCTGTTGACGGCGATGACAAGTTGATGGTTGGCATCCAGTAGGGGTTCAGTTACGATGGCCTCGATTGGAGTGCCCTGATGCGCCGTCGCCGAGCTGATTTCGTTTACTAGCCGCGCGTGCAGCGCA
>Ga0137409_10004245_pt1 | contig 15074 bp, 13 predicted proteins | sample CZODoug1_16funga_FD_122059 | JGI IMG/M metagenome (GOLD analysis project Ga0137409, IMG submission 122059) | Vadose zone soil fungal communities from Angelo Coast Range Reserve, California, USA - CZODoug1_16fungal (Hybrid Assembly) | ecosystem: Environmental > Terrestrial > Soil > Vadose zone... | reverse complement strand
AGCTTCTTGCGGCGCAGACTGACCTTCAGGTCATGTCGGAACCAACCGAACCGCTGGGTTCGAAGCCGGTCTCGACGCGAAACAACGAAACGAATGTGGAGTTGGCGGAGAGAGAGGGATTCGAACCCTCGATACAGGTTTAAGCCCGTATAACGCCTTAGCAGGGCGCCACCTTCGGCCACTCGGTCATCTCTCCGCGGCGAGGGCGACTATAGCACAGCGCCGCCCCCGGCACTTCTCTGCTCAGTTCTGCAACCGCGAATCGAGGTTGCCGAAGAAGCTGCCGAACGTCGTCAGGATTTCTTTGCACTTGCTCTTGTCGCCCCAATCTTCGAGCTCGGCCTGCAGCATCATCTCCGACAACTCGGCTTCCGCACGCCTGCGGATGCGTTGGTTGGGTGCCTCCCTGGCGATGTACTGCGCGGAGAGTGCGGCCGCCTTGTTCACGACCTGGTCGCGCGCGCCGCAGTGTGAAGCCATCACTGCAAGCTGGCCGGCCCAGGCCGCGAAGTTCTCCAGAGGCGAGGCCCGGCGCAGGTCGGGCACCTCCAGGTCGGCATGCGCGACAATGAACGTGAGCTTTCCGAGCAGCCCGGACGTCACCATCAGCAGCGCCGCGCACCCGCCCACTGGCTGCTGCATTTCGGTGGCGCCATAGCGCTCCGATTGCTCCATCACACCCGCGGCCTTCTCGTACGACTCTTTGTCGGTGGCCAAAGCTTGCAGCCGCTCCGACCCGAGCTTCCGCATCCTGTAGTCGATTTCGGCGGCCACGTCCACCTCCCGCGTCCGGCCCGGGCGGATGGTTCGCAGCGCTCCTTCGAAGGCTTTCGAATTCAGGTCCACCGAGCGCCGGATCGACGCGATCTCCGCTGGCGATTTCACCATGCGGAGAGTCTCGACCAAGCCTGCCAGCGGCTCGAGCGAGCAGCGAACCGGGAGCGTGGACTTCAACAACTCGTATTGCTCGTATCCGATTCTCGACTTTTCAACGCCGAGCCGCCGGACCTTCCTCTTGGCGATCAGTGCAATGACGTCCGGCAGAATCGGCCCCGTGCTGACCTTCACCCGGCAGTCCACCTCGACCGCGGCTTGGATCCTGTATCGCGGATCGGTGAAGAATGTAGCCTCACCCGAAGCCAGCAGCAGGAGTAGGCCGCTGCTGCCGGTATAACCGGTCAGATAGCGAACATTGGACAAAGAGGAGACCAGCAGGGCTTCGGCTTTAAGCGGCGCTAGTTGGGCTGCGAGGGCGCCGCGCCTCTGTTCAAATTCAGTCATTTTAGCTTGTCGGAATTCAGATCCTGGCTGAGAACCAACGCCCGATTGGAAAGCGCCGCCGCCTGCTGCAGATCCTGGTCTTTCGAGGCGGCGTCGGCTTGATCGAGGAAGGCCACGATGCGCTCCACGGCGCTCTTCTCCGCCTCCGTCAATTGGCGGGTTTTGGCTTTTGCGAGGTTGTCATGTACCTGGCGCTGGCTGGCGACAATCTCGGTCGTGAGCCGGTTACGCTCCTCAGGGGATTCAACCGGTCGAATACGACGCCGTGAGGCGGCCGGGGGCGGCGGCTGGGGTCCGGCCGGCGCTTGTGAGGTGGTTTGGCGCGGCTCAGATCTGGGCGCCGGACGTGGCTTCGCCGTCTGACTCGGGGGCGCCGTAGTGGGAGGCGGTTCCACCTTGACGGCCAGCGCTTCAGCTTGTATCGGCTGGGGAGCAGGCAAGGTGACCTGGGTTTGCGGTACCGAGATCGGCTGGTCGGCGGCGGTTTCTACGAACCGATCCTGGTTTCGATTCCGCCCGAAGATCAGCGCGAACAGATTACGCGCCTGGCCGCCTACCTCGAGAAACACTTCGGCCGGGTTCCCTCCGGCGCGTGGCTCGCCGAGCGTGTTTGGGAGCCCCAGCTTCCCACCGCTCTTGGCGCCGCAAACGTTGCCTACACGCTCGTTGACGACATGCATTTCCTTGCTGCTGGCTTCGAGCCCGAAGAACTCTTCGGTGCTTACCTCGCCGAAGACCGTGGCAAGACTGTATCGCTCTACCCGGGACAGAAGGCTCTCCGCTATCTCATTCCTTTTGGCAAAGTCGAGGACGTCATCGCCTATCTGCGCGATGCCGCCAGTGTCCACCCGGACGGCGTCGCTGCCATGGGCGACGACATGGAAAAGTTTGGCGTCTGGCCCGGAACGCATGACCACTGTTACAAAGACGGGTGGCTCTCCGATTTTTTTACCGCGCTCGAGGAAAACTCTGATTGGCTGACGGTCTCTACACCCGGCGGCTATCTGGAAACTCACGCGCCTCTCGGCCGTGCCGACCTGCCCACTGCTTCCTATACCGAGATGATGGAGTGGGCGCTCCCCACGCGCGTTCGCCAGCGCTATCACGAAGTCTTGAAGGAATTCAGCCCGCGTCCGGAAGTCCTCTGCTTCCTTCGTGGCGGTTCCTGGCGCGGTTTTTTTCGCAAATATCCCGAATCCAATTTGTTGCACAAGAAAATGCTGCGCGTTTCCGCCCGCATCGCCTCCGCGCCCGTGCGCCACGATGGCTCAAAGACCAACGATGAATTGCTGCAGGCACGCGACCTGCTCCTGCGCGCCCAGTGCAACGATGCCTATTGGCACGGTATTTTTGGCGGAATCTATGCCCCGCATCTTCGCACCGATCCCTGGCGCAATCTCATTCGCGCCGAGGCCATCGCCGACCGGCAGATTCCCGGCGCGCTCGTCCCGCGTGTCGAACTTCTGGACTACGACGCCGACGGCACGAACGAGTTGCTCTTTACCTCTCTCGAAGCTCAGGTGCTCTTGAAGCCCGGTGACGGCGGCACTATCGCCGCGCTAGATTTCCGTCCTGCGGCTGCCACGCTCGTCAATTCCATCCTCCGCCGTCCCGAGGCCTATCACACCCGCTTGCGCGAAGCTGCCGGAAAGCCCGCCACCGGCGCTGTCGCCTCCATTCACGAACAGACCCGCGTGAAAGAGCCCGGCCTCGAGCGCTTTCTTCGCTACGATCGCTGGCCGCGCCACGCCTTCCGCGTCCTGATTTTCGATCCAGCTCGCACGCATGCGGACTACGAAGCTCTCGAATTGCGCGAAGATCCCGGATTTGCCGGCGGCGCTTTCACCGTCAAGAGTTCTGCGCCTCACGAAGCCGAGCTCTTCCGTTCGGATTCTTTGACGCCTCTGGAAAAGAGTGAGTCTGTCACTCCCAAACTGCTGCTCCTCAAGCAGTATTCTTTCAGCCCCGCCCTGAACGCCTTTGAAGCCGCCTGCGAAATCACGTTGAAGTTCAAGGAAGTTCTCGAGAAGCCATTAGCCGTCGGCATCGAATCGGTCATCAATCTCCTCGCGCCCACCGAGCCCGACCGCTTTTTCGAAACGCCCCTCGGCAAAAAGAATCTTCGCTTCAGCGGCTCCATGCCCGGCCCCATCCTGCGCATGGAAGACGGGTGGCAGCGCGTCCGCGTCTCGTTGCACGCGCCGCTTGTCGAGGAATTCTGGGTTTCCCCCATCGAGACCGTTTCCGAATCCGAGGAAGGCTTCGAGCGCGTCTACCAGGGCTCGCAAATCCTAGCCGTCTGGCACACTCCCCTCACCACCCAGAAAACCTGGTCTACCCGCCTCCTCTGGCGCATCGAAGCCTTCTGATTTACTGTGCGCTTGAGAAAATCTGCGAGGGCGCGAATTCTTGTGGCAGACGCGGGAATTCTCTTACAATCAGGTCGCGTGGGCTTCCGGACCGGATGCGCCCAACGCCATCTCACTCGGGGAAGGTCATGCTGAAATATTCAACCGCTTTGATTATGTCCGGCGCCATGGCGCTAGGTGCGGTATACGCGCCTGCCACGGCCGCCGACGCGCACTTCGGTCCGCCGAACCCGTTTTATGCGCCGAGCACGCTGCCGTTCCATGCTCCTCCTTTCGACAAGATCAAGGATGAGGATTATCAGCCGGCCATCGAGGCGGGCATGGCCGAAGAGCTTTCTGAGACACAGGCGATTGCCGATAATCCGGCGCCGCCGACCTTCGAGAATGTGCTTGTTGCTATGGAGAAGTCCGGGCGGCTACTTCGCCGAGCGACAGCCGCTTTCTTCGGGGTCGCCCAGGCGAATACCAATCCCGTGTTACAGAAAGTGCGGACCGTGGAGGCCCCGAAGCTGGCGGCGCACCAGGATGCCATCTACCTCAACGCAAAGCTTTTTGCTCGCGTGGCGGCTGTCTACAAACAGCGCGAGTCGCTCAAACTCGATCCGGAATCGCTTCGGTTCCTCAATGTCACTTACGATAGGTTCATCCGCTCTGGCGCAAACCTCTCCGACGCCGACAAAACCGAGTTGAAGAAGTTGAACGAGGAAATCTCGACACTCTCGACCGCCTTTTCGACAAAACTCCTGGCCGCTACGAAGGACGGGGCTTACGTGACCGCGGACAAGAGTGCGCTTGCCGGAATGACCGAGGCGCAGATTTCCGCAGCCGCACAGGCTGCGCAGAGCCGCAAGCAGGAAGGCTATGCGCTTCCGCTACAGAACACCACGCAGCAGCCGGATCTCGCTTCTCTCACTGTCCGGGCGACCAGGGAAGCCCTCTTTGAGAAATCCTGGAACCGCGCCGAGCGAAGCGATGCCAACGATACACGCGACGACATTGCGCGCCTGGCACAGCTCCGTGCGCGCCGAGCACAGCTTCTAGGCTATCCCAACCACGCCGCTTGGAAGCTGGGAGACCAGATGGCGAAAACACCTGAGGCTGCCTTGAAGTTCATGGACGCGCTTGTGCCGGGCGCCACCGCCAAAGCAGCTAACGAGGGAAAAGATATCCAGGATGTCATTGACGCTCAGAAGGGCGGTTTCACTCTCCAACCTTGGGACTGGGACTTCTACTCCGAACAGGTGCGCAAAGCGAAGTACGATCTTGACGAGGCCGAGGTCAAGCCCTACTTCGAACTGAACAATGTGCTTGAAAACGGCGTCTTCTATGCGGCCAATCAGCTTTATGGAATCACATTCAAGGAACGAAAGGACATCCCGGTCTACCAGCCGGACGTCCGTGTCTTCGAAGTCTCAGAGGCCGACGGCAAGCCGCTGGCTCTTTTCTATTGCGACTACTTCAAGCGCGACAACAAGAACGGTGGCGCCTGGATGGGCCTCTTCGTAGATCAGTCAAGGCTTCTGGGCACTCTGCCGGTGGTCTTCAACGTCGCGAACCTTCCGAAGCCCGCCCCAGGAGAGCCGGCGCTCATCAGCTTTACTGATGTCACGACGATGTTCCACGAGTTTGGTCATGCACTGCATGGCATGTTCGCGAACACCATGTATCCGAGCCTGTCGGGGGCCGCAGTCCCGCGAGACTTCGTCGAGTTTCCTTCACAATTCAACGAGCACTGGGCTCTCTATCCCGCTGTCTTCACGCATTATGCCAAGCATTACAAAACGGGCGCGCCCATACCCGCCGATCTGGTAGCCAAGATCAAGAAAGCCGCAACCTTCAACCAGGGATACAAGCTCACAGAGTTGGTCGCGGCTGCCGAGCTCGACATGCAATGGCACACACTCCCGGCCAGCGCACCCGTCCAGCAGCCGGATGCATTCGAGAAACAGGCGCTCGAGAAAACTCACGTGCTGCTCAGCGCCGTGCCGCCCCGCTACCGCTCCAGCTATTTCAGTCACATTTGGGGCAGCGGCTATTCTGCCGGCTACTACGCCTATCTGTGGTCGGAGATGCTCGATGACGACGCGTACCAATGGTTTGAAGAGCACGGCGGTCTGACGCGCGCCAATGGCGACAGGTTCCGGCAGATGGTATTGTCGCGCGGCAACACGGAGGGCCTGGCAAAGATGTATGCCGCCTGGCGCGGCAAAGACCCGAGCGTCGAGCCCATGATGAAGTACCGCGGGTTGCGCGAGTCCGCGCACTAAAACGTCGACCCCCACGAGGCCCGCTAAGCAGCCATGCATTGCACGCCGTGTCTGTTCCCACGGGAATGCTTCGCTCGGTGGGATCACTTCTCAACTCCCAATTAACGAGGAAATCGGGAACTGGCCCGCAGACCGCAAATTCCTCTTGACTCTCCATAGCTCTTTAGCTACTATACTCAACAGGTATAAGTACGGAACCTCTTCCATGCGGCAGCTTCTCTGCCGCTTTTTTGTTTTCGGCCTAACATAGCTCCGGCCTAGCGGCACAGACTTCAGTCTGTGATCTTCGGCGTATGCGGCCGATCTGCAAGATGCTATCCCAAAAGGCTAAAGAGGCCGGGGGAAGCGACCCCATAGTGGTCCGCGTCCCGGAGGCTGCCGACACTACTTTGTTCTTGTAGGGACTGGATTTGCCAGCCTGCGGGGTCCCGCATACAGGCCGGAAGAGGCCTATTTTGTACAACTTTGGTGCAATGTAAGCCCCTTTAAAATCAACACTTATATGGGAATGCCCGCAAGTGTTGATTCTAAACCACTTGCATAGACTCTAAGTCCTTTAGATGCAACACTTACGAGAAACACGGGAGGAGGGGCCAGTCGTGCTTACCACGTCCAAGGCTGTCCTAAGTGGTGAGCGTGAGCCGGCCAGACCAGTCCGCTACGCCGCAATCAGCAGGTTTTGCGCAAACGGCCACTCGATGTCGATCCACTGCCCGTCGCAGCGGAATCCCGTGCGCGCCGACATCTCCGGAATCTCTTCAGCGTGGTATTTATGCGAGCTTTCCGTCCAAATCGTTTCGTCTTCGTCCAGCATGACCCGCAGGCTGGCGGCCGGAACGTGTACGGTTTGCCGCCGCGTCGAGCGCAAATGCATCTCGATGCGCCGCTCCGCGTAATTCCATCGCGCCTCGTGCCGGAAGCAACTCAAATCAAAGTCCGCGCCAAGTTCCCGATTGATACGCGCCAGCAAATTCAGGTTGAACGCTGCGGTCACGCCCGCGGGATCGTCGTAAGCCAGCAATTGCAACTCGACGCTTTTCTCCAGGTCCGTGCCGAGCAGCAACGCGTCTCCCGGCTGGAGAATCGCCCGCATTTCCCGCAAGAACGCTTCTCCCGCATCGCGATCGAAATTGCCAATCGTGCTTCCCAGGAACAACACCAGGAGATTGTCGCGTTCTTCGCGCCCTTCCGCGACGGCTCGCAGCCCTTCCAGGTACGGCTGCTCGTACCCGACGATGCTGACCATATCGATCTGCCCAAGTTCTTTCGCCAACGCTGCCAGCGCCGAAGGTGAAATTTCAATCGGGTAGTAATACGTTTTCTGCCGCCGCGACAGCGCTTCCAGAATCCAGCGCGTCTTTTTTCCCGAGCCGCTGCCTAGTTCCGCCACCTGAATCGGCAAGGGCAGCCTGCCCACGATTTCACGCGCATGCTTTTCCAGCAGTCGCGCGTCCGCGCGCGTAAGCCCGTACTCCGGCAACACGCATATCGTTTCAAACAGCGCCGAGCCCACTTCGTCGTACAAATATTTTGACGGCAGTTCTCTCTGTCCTGGTTTCGTGAGACTCTCGCGCACGTCCGCTGCAAATGCAGACACATGCCGGTGCGATAGTGCAGGGGTGGCCATGGGGTCTCCCGGGCTTAGGCTTGATTAGTCCTCGACGCAACGGAACGTTGCGTAGACGTACGGGTAATGCGGCTGAAACCAGTTTCGGAACGATCGTCGCAGCATGCAAGCAGCGGTCCGCGGCGAGCCGCCCTTCATCACATAGTGCTTGCCGTCGAAGAAATTCGCGGAGTAGCCCGGATAGAAGGGCATCGAAGTGAATCCCGGAAAAGACGCGAACTCTGTCCGCGTCCACTCCCATCCGTTCCCCACCAGGTCATGCACACCGAAAGCGCTCGCGCCCGCTGGATGCGAGCCGACCGGCGAAGGATCCCACAATCTAAAATCGAAATTTCCCTTGGTCGCGCCGGGCCCCTCCTCGCCCCACGGATAGCTGCGCTCCCGTGTGCCGTCCGGCGTTCCATAAGCAGCGCGATGAAACTGCGCCTCGGTCGGCAATTTGCGTCCCAGCCATTTTGCATATGCCGTGGCCTCGGCATGGCTCACATAAACCGGCCACTCTTGCGGTAATCGAATCTCGCCGAACATCGTGCGATAAATCCAGAGGTTGCCTTCGCGCCTCCAGAACATCGGATGCTCGATGCCTTCTTTCGATTTCCAGTTCCAGGCTTCCTCGCTCCAGAGCGAGCGGTTTTCGTAGCCCCCCGCCTGGATAAAGCGCAGAAAGTCATGATTCGTTACGTTGTACTTCTCAATGGCGAATTCTTTCACCTCTACTTCATGGGCCTCAAATTCGTTGTCCCATCCGAATTCATCGTCGTGAATGCGCTGCAGTCCCAGCGTTGCGGCTCCGGCGGGAATTTCCACCAGATGCGACTTCAGTCTATGCGCCTTCCATGCCGCTTTTTCCGGCACGGGAATCTTTCGGCCGCTCGGCAAGCGGTGCAGCATGTACGCGAGCGTTTCCGCATGCATCAGCCGGTGTTCAATCGCCACTTCGAGCATCGTGATCAGCTGCGGATGCCCTTCCTCCGGCCGCTCCAGGGCATGCTCGATCGCGCGATCCAGCTCTTCGCGCAGACGTCGGTTGTAGCGCTCGACCTCTTCGCGCGACGGCCAATCCTCCGGCGTGTCCGAGGGCAATCCTCCGTTCACCGGGTCAATGCCAAACGCAAACAGGTGATCGAACGTCCGCTGGAACGACCGCAACCCGAACGCGCGTTGCGCCAGCAAATTCCAATCGAACGCTTCAACGTGCCCCACGTAGAAAATAATGCGGTGTCTTTCGGGAATCGGCCGGTCGTACATCGCCTCTTCGCGAACCACGCGAAATACTTCGTCGGTGCGCGCGCGTGCGTTGATCAGCCTGCTATGAAGGTCGTGACGGATGCGGACAGCTGTGGCGAGTGCTCCCATGGCGTTTTCCCCTTCCCTTGGATGCACATTCCACGCGAAGGATGCGCCAAATTTCAGCGCCGAGGGTCCAGGTAGACTAAAATAGTCCCTCCGGGGATTGTTGCTGTCAACCGAAATGAATACGAAACTAGTACTTTCTGCGAAAAAAAACATCGAGTTTCGCGATGTCTCGTTTCACATAAACGATATTCTTAGCCGCTTGGTCCTTTCCGGCATTACCTTGGAAATCCCTCAGGGTGAAACCCTTGTCCTCCTCGGCCGCAGCGGCAGTGGCAAGACGACCCTCCTCAAGTTGATCAATGGAATGTTACTGCCCACAAAAGGGGAAATCCTCGTCCAAGGCGCCTCGACCCGCGATTGGGACCCCATCCGCCTCCGCCGTGGCATCGGCTACGTCATTCAGGACGCCGGTCTCTTCCCGCACTTCACGGTCGCGGAAAACGTCGCCCTGGTTCCAACTTTGGAAAATTGGGACGCCTCCCGCACCGCCGCACGCGTCGGGGAGCTTCTCACGCTGGTGGGCCTTGATCCGTCTGAATTTGCCGACCGCCACCCCCGCCAACTCTCTGGCGGACAGCGTCAACGCGTCGGCGTTGCTCGCGCCCTTGCGGCCGATCCACCGATTCTCCTGATGGACGAACCATTCGGCGCGCTCGATCCCGTCACCCGCGCGGAACTCCAGCGTGAATTCGCGGCGCTCGCCCGCCGCCTTGGCAAAACCATCGTCTTCGTCACGCACGATCTGCGCGAAGCCCTGCTTCTCGCATCGCGCATCGTGCTGCTCGAAAGCGGCCGCATCGTTGCCAGCGCTTCTCCGCAGGAATTTCTTCACCTCGACCACGCCGAAGTCCACGCTTTCGCCGCTTCCCTGGACATGACTCCCGGAGCTTCCGCATGAACCTCCAGAGCGGCGCTTGGACATTTTTTGTGGAACATCGCGACGAAATTTTCGGCGCCACGCTCGATCACCTTACGCTCGTCGTCATCGCCATGATCATTGCCATTCTCATTGGCGTTCCGCTCGGAATGTTCATCGTGCAGCGCCCGGCGTTGCGCGCGATCGCGCTGGGCGTCGCCAGTATCTTCCAAACTATTCCGAGTCTTGCCCTTTTTGGTTTTCTAATTCCTATTCCATTTATCGGCGGCATCGGCAAACGCACCGCCATCGTCGCTCTTGTTCTCTACGCGCTGCTTCCGATTCTTCGGAACACTTACGTTGGCCTTACTGGGATTGATCCGGCGGTCCTCGAGGCCGCCGAAGCCATGGGCATGACGCGCGCGCAGATTCTTTTTCGCGTGCGCTTCCCGCTTGCTCTCGCCGTCATCCTTGCGGGCATTCGGACGGCCACGATCATTACCATTGGCGTCGCTACCATCGCCGCCGCCATTGGCGCCGGCGGGCTCGGCACGTTTATTTTCCGCGGCGTCGCCCTGGTCAGCGACTCTCTCATCCTCGCCGGTGCCATTCCTGCAGCTCTGCTCGCCCTCCTCGCAGATTTTTTGCTAGGACTGGTCGAGCGTAAATTGAGAGTCTCTTGACGATGCGCTGCTCACTTTTCGGTTTTCTCTGCTTCCTTAATTTTCTTTATTTCGTTACTGCCTGCTCGAAACCTCCGCAAACCAAAATCACTATCGGCTCAAAATTTTTCACCGAGCAAGTCGTGCTTGCAGAACTACTCGCTCAGCACATTGAAGCGCGCACCAGCATTCCGGTCGTTCGCAAGACCAACCTCGGCGGCACGCTCCTCGTCCACAAGGCTCTCCTCGCCGGCGAGCTCGACCTCTACGTCGAATACACAGGCACGGCCTTGACCACGGTTCTCAACGAATCGCCACAAGGGGATTCGAATGCCGTCTACAACCGCGTCAAGCAGCTCTACGCCGATCGCTTCCATCTGGAGGTCACCGAGCCGCTTGGCTTCGAAAATACTTTCGCGATGGTTATTCGCGGCGACGACGCGCAAAAACTCCATCTGCAAAAAATTTCCGACATCGCGCCTATCGCTCCCAAATGGCGAGCCGGCGTCGGCTACGAATTCCTTGAGCGTCCCGACGGCTTCCACGGTCTCACCAAAAACTACGCGCTCCATTTCACCGAATCTCCCAAAGTTATGGACCTCGGGCTCATCTACCGCGCGCTCGTGGATCACCAGGTAGACATCGTCGCAGGCAATTCAACCGACGGGCTCATCGACTCGCTCGGCCTCGTCGTCCTAACCGACGACCGCCACTATTTTCCGCCTTACGACGCTGTGCCCATCGTCCGCCAATCCACGCTTGCGCAATTCCCCCAACTCCGCGCCACGCTGGCCGATCTCGCCGCCAAACTCTCCGCCACCGACATCCGGCGCCTCAACTACGCCGTCGACGCCCAGCACCAGGACGCCGCCGCCGTCGTTCGACAGTTCCGTTCTTCCAAAGGTTTGTGAGCGGCCCGCTCGCGCGAGTTGACGCTGCGCCGATTCCTAAGCAACATCCTTGCGGAAGAATCCACGGGCGCGCGGCCCCAGGGAAGGAGCCAGCATGACGGATTTTCCCCAATTCGATCTCACCGGACAGGTTTCCCTGGTGACTGGCGCGGCGCGCGGACTGGGCCGGGCGATTTCTCTGGCGTTGGCTCACGCTGGTTCGGATGTCGCCTTGGGTTTGCGCGATGTCGCTTCCGCCGGTGACCTGGTGCGCGAGATTCAAAGCATGGGCCGCAAGGCCTTGCCTCTGCAAATGGATGTAACCCGCCTCGACCAAATCTCTCGCGCCGTTCAGGACACCGTTGACCGCTTCGGCCGCCTCGATATCCTCGTCAATAACGCCGGGATCGCGCCCGAAAATCCCGCGGAAAATTATCGCGAGGAAGATTTTGATCTCACCCTGGCGGTGAATCTCAAGGGCACCTTCTTCGCCAGCCAGGCGGCAGGGCGCTTCATGATTCAGCAGAAAAGCGGCCGCATCGTCAATCTTGGTTCGCAGGCGGGCTTCGCGGCCCTGCCCGGAGAGTCCGTCTACTGCATGACTAAAGCGGCCATCTCGCACCTGACCAAGTGCCTAGCCATCGAGTGGGGTAAGCACAACATCACCGTGAACGCCGTAGCGCCCACGTTTATCTCTACACCGGGCACGGACGCCGCGCTCGCCGACCCGGCCTTTCGCGCCGATGTCCTCGAGCGAATTGCCGGCTTGCACCGTATTGGCGTCCCCATGGACGTTGCCGGCGCCGTGGTCTTCCTGGCTTCACCCGCCGCCTCGCTCATCACCGGCCACACCCTGCTCATCGACGGCGGCTGGACCGCCCGCTAACCGCGATACGCCGCCGCTGTTCAACCCTTAAATCCGGTGGAGGGAGCGGGGGTATCCCGTTCGACTTGGCAGCCGATCAGCACAACCAGTCCGAACCACATTGCGAGGAAAAACCTGATGGTCAGAGACAACCGGCGTAACTCTTTACCACGACGCTTAAGTCACTCTGGCCCCTGGGGTTGTTCTTTTTTTGAAGTTACTGGGGCCAGAGTGACCGTAAGCTTGGCGAACCATACGGCAAACACTCTCCCACCCGCTAAGAATTCGTACTTTGCTCGGGATTCCGACCAGCGCTTGTTCGAACGAGTTGCGGTCATCACGAGGAGGCCGGATGCCACACGCGGAGGTACAGTTGCGCATACTCGGACTGAGGGGCTTTTGCTCTTCAGGCGAGAAATGCCATAGCCTTCTGAGAAACAAGTCAGAGAAAATAGTCGTAACTTCTAGCGTTTGGTCTGGAGCAGCGCGCAATTGGCGACGCATCTCGCCGCCTGCATCTCGATTTCGGCTTTTTTGTGGGGGACGCTCGCCGTGGACTCCGGCACAACGATCAGCGACTGCGGACCATCGGCCAAATTGAATTTGCACTCGAACTGCAAAGACTGCACGCCGCGCTGCTGGCAAGAGTTTTTCTCCAGCGCGGACTCGAACATTTCCGGCTTGGCATGCAGTTGGTTGGCGATTTCCGAGGGCACCATCGCCACCACCATCGGCACCGGCGATTTGATTTTGATGCTCACTTGCTCGCCGTCATGGTCCGGCGTAAATCCGCCATACACTTTCAGGAACGACGTCAGCTGATACTTCTCTTTAATCTGCTGAGTCCATTGATACTGCGGCTGGACGCAGTTTTCCACGCACTCCCAGCGGAAGTATTGGATGTGCACATCGTTCGGAGCCTTGAAACGACGCGTGGCCGCGGAACCCTGGCCCGTAAATATCGCCGCGATTCCCTCGCTAGCCGCGCGCTCGGCCTTGTTATTCGAGTTCAGTACCGCCCCGAGTCCAGCAAACACGGCTGTATCCGGGCTATTTCGTTCATCGCGGATGACCAGGGTCATCGACTCCGGCGGGACGAAACAGGAATACCTGGTTTCCACCACGTGCTCCCGCTGGCACAACTGTCGCAGGTTGCCCAAGCCCTCGGGATTCTTCAGCGCTTCGTTCCACTCCTCGGCGCGCGTCAGGAATATCGTGACCGGCTGTTCCGATCTGATATCCACCTGAATGTTGCCGCCGTTCCCGGCAGGGTGATAAGTCAGCCCCGCATGATAATTCGCGGGGTCCAGGCGTACGCTCTCGTCATTGCCCGGCAGCCAATTGAAAACTCGTTGCTGGGCAAGCGACGGCCCGGAGAACGCGCAAATAAACAAGAACGCGAAAATGAGTGGCATTTTGGTGTTTCTCATAGTAATTCCATTGAAACGCGAAGGCCTTTCGCCCGCAACGTTTCCGCGCGAAGGTGTCCCTTAGAAGTATCCTGACCGATGGGACAGGCAAACCAGCATCGCGTTCTCGAGGTCCGAAAAAGGCAGGCCCGGCCGAGCAAACAAAAAGGCGCAGCCGGCAATCAGCTGCTCCCTTCGAAAACGAGTCCGCTCTAGATTCTAGTGCCGGTCGTAGCCATGATCATGGTCGTGATCATCCCAGTCGCGGTCGGTGTGCCAACGATGATTGTCTTCGTCCCACCACTTGTGTGCGTGTGTCCAGCAGTACTCTCGCGCTTCGTGCAATTGTTGGCGCGCGTTTACCACCTGTCTGCTTTCCCAACCGTGGTGTTCGGCGGCTTCGTGCAGCCGATGATCGGCTTTTGCGATGCGCCGCTGGCATGCCCCTTCATCGGCGCGAACCGCCGGTGCACCGATGAAAATCAGAGCGCCTGCCAACGCCGCTGCCGCGAGCCCCGTCCTTACCCAAAATGATCTTCATTTGAATTTGCATTTCTATTCTGCCCTCCTGAGGATCGATCGAGACACAGTTTGAAGTCGAGACTGGCTTAATGCCTTAGTAGGATAGCGAGGGATCTCCAACTCTGGCGATCCAGCCTCGTTTCTCTATGGTGCGATAACACCTGGGCACAACACTGTTCTCTTTAGAAAACTGTCCTCCAGCAGCGTACCCAATGCGCTCTCTTTTTTTTTCTGTCATCCCGCCTGGCCGGAGCGGATCCGAAGGGGCCGCAGCGGAAGGATTGTGGCAGCCGCGCCGGGCTACCGGCGCACGCTTACCAGTGCAAGATCGGCTTCATAGCCCTCCTCTTGCACGGTCTTCTGCGCCGCTGTGCCCAGCGAACGTTCGTCCGCATCCTTCGGCAAATTGCAATAGCGGCGAATCACCTCTTCACCATTCACAATGCGAACCAGCCACTTGGCCTTGCCTGCATCCCAGGAAACTTCCACTTGATCGGCACGCATAGCTACCTCCTACCGCGCTTCCTCTGCGCCTTCTTCTTATACCCTCTCTCCCTTTCGAATGCGATGGCCGGCGCACTTTTTTTCTCTTGGCGATTGTTTCTCTGCACCTCTGCGTTAGACTTTTCCGCACTTCCTCCTGGGTCGCCTTGCCTTTCGGGCCTTTGTTTGGCCCATGTACAATTTTGAACAGACGGCATCTGGCTCGGTGTTATAGCTTCTTCCTGAAAACTGGAAGTTAGCAATAGGCCCGCGATGGCCATCGTTGGAATGCCTCCGAGGATGTCATCGCGGGCTTCCTGTTCAAAGGGGGCGGGGAGCTGGCAACGCATCCTTCTACGCTCTTTCTCTCCGGCCGTTATCCGCTCGCGTCGCTCGAACCGAATCCGGGTCGTCCTACCGCTTTCCTGCCCATTGCGCAAAAGCTCTGCTAGAATCCCTATCATGAAAAGACGCACATTGCTTCAAT
>Ga0137409_10004243_pt1 | contig 15076 bp, 15 predicted proteins | sample CZODoug1_16funga_FD_122059 | JGI IMG/M metagenome (GOLD analysis project Ga0137409, IMG submission 122059) | Vadose zone soil fungal communities from Angelo Coast Range Reserve, California, USA - CZODoug1_16fungal (Hybrid Assembly) | ecosystem: Environmental > Terrestrial > Soil > Vadose zone... | reverse complement strand
ATCGGCGCGAGACCGTCACCATCCCGCCATTGCCGGATGCGAATCAGTGGAGCACCTTCGAGGGCGCCCGGCTGGCCATGTTCCCAAATTTCATGCAAACCCACGCGGCGACCCGATACCGCTCGGCGATATGAGACGCTTTAACTAAGGAAAACAGCATAAGAATTTCCCCAGCCTGAAGGAGATGATGATGAAAAATTCGAAAGCTCTGCTGTTGGAATATCTCGCCTCGATCCGCAATCCGGAACGTGCTGCGTTGCTTTTTGCGGACGATGGGATGTTCGAACTGCCGTTCCTGCGCTCGCTCGGGGTCGAACCTCGCTACCGCGGCCGCCGCGAGATCATCGGGCTCCTTAACCAGTTGCTCAAACTCTATCCGAACTTCGCGTTCGCGCCGGACGATATCGATATTCTCATCGATACGCCGGAGAAGACGTTCGCCGAGTATGTGGCGCACGCGCGCGCCGCTGCGACTGAGCGAACGGTCCACCATCTGTTCACTGGGTACCTGGTGGCAGAGGCGGGTCAGATCAAGTTGCTGCGCGAGACCTTCAATCCGCTGGCGATGGCCCAGGCGCAACTGCCGAATGGAGTCGCCGATATCGGACCACCCGGCGAGGAGGTTCACTCTTTCTGATTGAGTGCGAGCAACTGTCTCGCGAAGGGTGGGGACCACGATCGCACGCCAAGGAAATGCGCGAAGCCTCTGTCGCTGAATGCAGACATCAATGCCACGGTTGCGGATTGTGACGCAGTGCCGACGGAGGTCACGCGGGGGGCGCGTAGACTTTGTCACATGGCGGTTCGCCGAATCGGCTCCAATGTCTGTCGCCGGTTGAGCCGAATCAAAATAAATTTGTTGAAGGATTTTAAGATGTACACGAGAACGTTAAGTGCCCTGGTCACCATGCTGGTTGCCAGCGTAGGCGTAAGTCGCGCCGGGGATTTGGATATCAACGTCCTTCTTTCGGGGCAGGTGGCACCGGGTGTCTATGGGCAAGTTCAGCTGGGAAGCGCACCGCCGCCACCGGTCGTGTATGCACAGCCGATGCTGATCGAGCCGCAGTCCTATCCGCCGCCGCCGGTGTATTTACACGTACCGCCGGGACACGCGAGGAACTGGCGCCAGCACTGTCACGAATACCACGCGTGTAACCGCCCAGTTTACTTCGTTCGATCGGCTGAATATGCCCCAGACTACGATCGCCGAGATCATGACCATGGTCACGGTCACGGTCATGGTCACGGTCACGAGAAGCACGATTGATCGAGACCACGATCGCCGTGACGACAATTGCACTCGCGCTTCGTCCCGCGACCAACGGACACTGGCGAACGAAGCGATGATCCGCGGTTTCCGGGCGATTGAGATTCACACGAGCGCAATTGCCGATTACCTAAAACCTGTGTGCTAGCGCCCATATGGAGAATTTCATCATGTCCCATCAAAGGCGTGTTAACAGGCTTCTCGGACTAATCGCAACAACCGCGCTTGGTATTGTTGCGTGCGGTGGCGGTAGCGGCGGCGGCACCGGGCAGATGACTTTGGCGGTCGGAGATGCGCCGGTCGACGGCGCTCAATCCGTGGTGGTCAAGTTCACAGGCATCGAACTGACCGGCAATAGCGGCAACCCCGTGACCATCACGTTCCCACAGCCCAAGTCCATCGACTTGATGAATCAAAGTGGCACGGCGTCGGCAGTGCTGTTCAACCAACCGATTCCCGCCGGATCCTACGGCCAGATTCGTTTGATGGTAGTGGCGGATGGCAACCCGAGCAATTCGTACATCATGCTGTCGGATGGCACCATGCACGGTCTACAGGTGCCGAGCGGCTCCGAAACCGGACTCAAGCTCGTCAGTGGCTTTACCGTACCGAGCAGCGGTGTAGTTGACTACTCCATCGATTTCGACCTGCGTAAGGCCATCACGTGCCCTCCGGGACAGGCGCCGGCGTGCCTCCTCAAGCCCGTGGAGCGCCTGGTCGACAACACCACCGTGGGCAACATTCAGGGCGCCGTCAGCCCCTTGCTGGTGCCGACTGGTTGCACGCCCGGCGTGTATCTGTACAGCGGCACGGTGACTGTGCCCGAAGACATGGATAGCACCGCGCCATCGACCGATACCAACCAGCCGCTGGCCTCGCGGGTGCCCGTCGCAAATTCTCAACCGCCTTACTATTATCAATTTACGTTCCTACCGCCGGGAACCTATACCGTGGCATTCACATGCCAGGCCGACCTGGACAATCCCGATCAAGTCGATAGCGCGGTGACATTCAATCCACTAAAGACGGGCATTGATGTCATTGCCAAGCAGACTGTGGCAGTCGATATTCCGTGAAAATACGGCGCCGGTGAGCAATTTGGCCCATGGGTGAGCTGACCACCCTGAAGTCGGGCTTTCCCGGCCGCCCAGTCTCGGTCGATAGCGGCAAGGCGCGCCCGCTGCCGACGCGCCTGCCGCCTCAATAGCTCAGATACTCATGCAGATCGACTTGGTCTCGAGATAATTCTTGAGGACCTCACTGCCCATTTCGCGGCCCCAGCCCGATTGCTTATAGCCGCCAAAGGGCATCGCTGCGTCAAAGATGTTGTAGCAATTGACCCACACCGTACCGGCCCGTAGTTGGTTGGCGATGCGATGAGCCCGCTTGATGTTGCTGGTCCAAAGACCCGCGGCCAATCCGTACACAGTGTCGTTGGCGCGGCGAATCAGCTCATCGTCGACCTCCTTGAAGGGCATCACCGTCACTACCGGCCCGAAGATCTCTTCCTGATACACGCGCATCTTGTCGCTCGTGCCGTCGAGCACGGTGGGCTCGACGAAAAAGCCGGTCTCCCCGTGGCGCTTGCCGCCACATACCGTGCGGGCACCTTCCTCCTTACCGGAACGCAGAAAGCCGGTGACACGGTCGAACTGGGTCTTCGACACCAGCGGTCCCATCTCGCTCTGCGGATTCAGGCCGGGACCCAGGCGTATGGAGCGCGCGGCCTTGCTGACGCCCTCCAATACGCGATCGTAGCTCTTGTCCTGAACGAAGAGACGCGAGCCCGCGCAGCAGCACTGGCCGTGATTGAAAAAAATGGCGTTCGCGGCGCCCGGAATCGCGACATCGAGATCCGCATCGTCGAGCACGATGTTGGGCGATTTGCCGCCGAGTTCGAGCGTGACTTTCTTCAGATCATTCGCCGCGGCTTTGACGATCAGCTTGCCGACTTCGGTCGAGCCGGTGAAGGCCACCTTGTCCACTTGGCTGTGCGCCGCCAGCGGGGCGCCGCAAGTCTCACCAAAACCAGTGATCACGTTGAGCACGCCAGGCGGCAAGCCCGCGTCCAAACACAGCTGCGCGAGCCGCAGCGCCGACAACGGTGTTTCCTCGGCCGGCTTCAACACTACTGTACAGCCGGCCGTCAACACTGGACCCAACTTCCAAGCCGCCATCAGCAACGGAAAATTCCAAGGTATGATCTGCGCTACGACACCGATGGGTTCCTTGCGAGTATAGGCGTGGTATTGCGCGTCGGGCGTATAGGGCACGGAAATCGGGATCGTACTGCCCTCGATCTTGGTTGCCCAGCCCGCCATGTAGTGGAACAAATCCGCAGCCAGCGGCACGTCGGCGCCGCGCGCCACGCCGATGGGTTTGCCGTTGTTGAGCGATTCCAGCTGTGCCAGCTCCTCGAGATTCTCGAGGATCAGGTCGCCGATTTTCCATAGAATCTTGCCGCGCGCCGAGGGGGACATGCGCGGCCAGGGTCCCCGATCGAAAGCTCTACGTGCCGCAGCCACTGCCAGATCGACATCGGCGCGCTTGCAATCCGCCACGCGCGCAATCACGGCTTCGTTGGAAGGATTGAAGACTTCGAAAGTCTCGCCCGACTGGGCGTCCTGCCAGCGGCCGTCGATCAAGGCTTGACGATTCTGACTTACGAAGCGTTGGACCGGTGCGGTTAGCGACACCATATCAACTGCAGTGTTCATAGACATCTCCTATGTTGATAGTTAATACACCTCGACGGAGCGCTCCTGCCTCGTCCGACTCTAGCCCTAAGCGCCTAGTTCCCCAAAAAGCTCTCCTGTTGCCTAGCCTTTTACGCCTTCGTCAAGGATTTGTCACAAGGCGCCGCGGCTGCGGGCTAGTGCAAAGCCACAAAGCCGTATTTTTTGAACGTGGCGTCACCTACCGGACCCCGAATGTAGTCAGTGAATTTAATCGACTCCGCTTTGGCGACTGCCGTCAGCGCAAGGGGATGGACGATCGGCACATGAGTATCTTCAGGAAATACATCGACCACGCGGACTTTTTTGTCGATTTGGGCATCGGTTGCATACACGATGCCAAGCGGCGCCTCGCCGCGATCGACGAACAGCAGCGCCGAACGGACACTGTCGGCCCGTACGAGCCGCGCCTCAATGTCGTTCCACACGCCGAGTTTGGTGAGCGCCTCGCGGGCATAGCGGCCCACCGGGACGGAATCCGGATCCCCCGTCGCCAATCGGCCCTTGCCCAAAGCGGCGGCCAGTGCAAAATGAGGGCGAATCTTGAGATCGATCTTGCTGTCGGCTGGCGCCACCAAGACCAATTGATTGCCCAATGCATTCTGCCGAGTGGGAGCCTGAATCAACTTTCGAGTCTGCAAATAATCCATCCATTCGATATCCGCGGAAAAGAATATGTCCGCGGGCGCGCCATTTTCGATTTGTTTGGCGAGCGCCGAACTCGCCGCGAATGAGAATCTGACTGGAATCGACGATCTCTCGGTAAAACCATCGCCCAACTCCTGCAAGACGTTGGTGAGAGACGCCGCGGCGAACACCGTAATGACCGACCTGTCTGGCTCTGCGGCCAGGGTCGGCACACCCATGAGCAATAGCCACAGAATCAACCAGCGTCGCATTTTTTGTTTCATCAGCCGCTCCGATCTACGCGTAATATACCAGTGTAACTAGCGCCGCACACGGTTGCCACTGACCTGCGTTGGAAGCGGCGGAAATCCTATCGGCCCGCGACTTCGAGAGCAAGGAACCGCGATCGTTGCCATCGTCCAATGGACTTACCTTCGTCTTTCTGGCGTAATCGCGGTCGTGAGTGAGATCCCCGTCAAGCCGACGTTTCGCATCAAATGAGAAGTATCATTGCGCCCATGGAGGGCGCGATGAAGCTGACCGAATCTGAATGCAATGGAATTCAGTAAGGAGCACGCATGTCCACGATCCACCTTCACCAGACAACCACCTCGACCCCCGAGCAGTACCTCGCCGGGCTCACCGACTTCGGGCCTGGCCGCTCGAAGCTCTTTGGCAACAGCGCCGACGAGTACCTCAAGGTGCATCACCGGGGCCGCTCACAGGCCGACGTCACGGAAGGCTCGGGCGGCATCTGGGAACGCCTGCACTACGACTGGTCCGATCCCAACCGCGTCGTCCTCACGACGACCGACTCCAACGTGTGGGGAGGCGCGTCGGGCCACACCTACACCCTCACGCGTCAGCCCAACGGCACGACCGACATTGACGTGGTCGTCGTACGCGACGGCAAGAACCTCAAGGGGCGGGTGCTCGGCTTCGTGCTCGGGACCATCGGCAGGCGCGTTTTGGAAAGGGCGTTTGAAAACTCCGTCAAGGCCATCGAAGTCCGGAACAGCGCGGCTAGTGGACCGTAACGGTTGAAGCGGAAGCTATGCGACGTGAGGGATCGAAGTACTTCCACTTCACCGGCGTTCGCCAGGTCCGCCTGGACTCAGGTATGCAACTCGACCTCGTTGCCTTCCGGATCGTGCAGAATCAACCGCTGGAGGTGGCCGTCGCTGCTCTTGAAAGCCTTCACGTCAGTGCCTGCCGCCTGCAGGCGTTTCAGCGCTTCTTCAATCATTGGAGTCTGGAATACCACGTGGAGCCAGCCCTGCCGCAGCAGCCCGATCTGCGTGTCCTTTCTCGAGGAACCCTTCTGCTGGATCAGATCTACCCGATAGCCAGGGATGACCATCCAACAGCCCTTGGAATTCGGACTGTCAAAGGAATTCGATTTCTCGAAGCCAAGCACGGACGCGTACCACTGGCTCTCCTTGTCCACGTCCGCCACGGAGATAGTTGCATGGTGCGGAGTCAGCTTTAGCGGATTCGGTTCGGCACGGAGCGCGGTCGCGGCGAACGCGGTCATTCCCCATGCGGCTGCCATGAATACGGTGTTCAGTTTCATATTGTGTACCAGAAGATTCAAAGCCAACGCTCACCGTCGGGCATGTAATTTGTTACTTGAGCTGATCCTTGATCTTCGCGATTCCGATCATTCCGCACTCCTCGTCGTGCCCACCCGGTTCGGCGCCGCTCACGCCGATTGCGCCGATGATGCCGTTGCCTGACTTGAGGGGTATGCCACCTTTGAAGGCGATGAGATTGGGATCTGCCTTGATCGTGGCTGCGAAATGCGGATCCTGTGCTGCCCGGATCGTCAGATCCGACGTGGGTACTTTGAACTTGACGGTGGTATACGCCTTGCGGATTGCAGTATAGGTGTGAGCGGCTTCGGAGCCGTCAGGAATGTAGATCAGTATAGGAGCGCCTTCAGAGTTCACGACGGCTACACCCAGCGGATATTGTTTGCATGCCTGCGCGATAGCCTGCGCGGCCTGCAGCGCCAACTCGATCGGCAGGGCCGGCGCCGCCGGAGGCGGTGGCGGGCTTGGAGCAGGCACGGCGGGGGTGGGTTGCAGATTGGGCCGCGGCACGCCGTTGTCTCCCGGTCGTGCGACATCGCCCGGAAGCCCGCTTCCCGCCGACAGCACCGATGACGCCGTCAGAACGGCCGCGACACACGCGGCTATTGAAAGAACTTTGCTGTTCATATACCACCTAGGAGTTTGAATTTTGATCCGAATGCACCCTGCCCGGCCATGCAAATCTTCATGCGTTACCTCTCATTTTCGAGGATCATGTGACCGACCGCCGTATTCGACGCGGGCACGTGGTAGAAGCGCTTGATACAGCGAACGCGCTCGTGAAGCGCGCCGCGCATGATGAGCCACATCACGAGTTCGATGCCCTCCGAACCCGCTTCGCGCAGGCACTCCACGGGCCGAATCGCTGTGGCCTTCTCTGGCGCTTCGATCACGAAGTCCATGAAGCGGTTGTCGAATTCCCGTCGTCGTATTCGTGAGGTTCGCGCATCGTGGTTCCTCGCTCGCGGCACGTTTGATCGTGCGCACCGTCTCCTAATTCACGTTCGGGCCTTTATATGATATTTTATTTAATAAAGCAAATTGGTTATCTGGAACGCTACGAAAATTCCCAAACGGCCGTTCCGCGCGTCACCGCAACATTTCTGGGGACTATCTCAAGAACTCGAATTTGACGTGGCGAAATAGTTTATGATATAAATTAAATTACTTTACTGTGATTGGAACCGAGGACTGGCAATGACTCCTGCACACAAGTCAGATCGTCTCAACTTGCCCTTCATGCAGGAGGCTGCCCTTCTGGCGGCACGCATCGGCCTCGCATCTCTGTTCCTGTTCTCTGGATGCCAGAAATTGATGCATCTCCAAGGCGCAGCGGAGTGGGCAGCATCACAGGGGGTGCCCTTTGCGTCGCTATTGATGCCGCTGGCCGGCCTGTTTGAAGTTGCGTCCGGCGTGATGCTCATCACCGGCTGGCACGCCCGGCAGGCGGCGGCAGCGCTGGCAGTGTGGATCATCGTGCTTGGCCCGCTGTTCCACCGATTCTGGGATGCACCCCCGCAATTGTGGCAGATCTCGGTAGACGACCTATTCCATCACTTCGTGATGTTCGGCGGTATGATCTACGTCGCTGTCTTCGGCCCCGGGAGTTGGCGCCTGGAGCGCCCGAAGAGCTGACGCTAAGCGTCTCTCACCCAGACCGATTCAAGCCTGCCGGCCGGCGATCAGTTTGGCGAGAAGACTCGTCAATTGTTGCGCCTCTTGTTTGGTCAAGATCCCCTCGACGAACGTGCGATTGGCTTCAGCAACTATCGGTCGCAGTTGGGCCACGAGATTTTCCCCGGCCCGCGTGAGGTGGAGAGAACGTGCGCGGCCGTCCGCGCTCGACACCCGGCGCGCGATCCACCCCTTCAACTCGAACGCGTTGAGCATACCCGTCACTTGAGCGGCCTCCAAGGATACCGCGGGGGCTAATTGGGAAGGCGAAAGGCCGGGATTGAGGCCAATCACGAACAACGCTCCGACATCGCTGGCTTGAACATCCAAATCGCCGACTGACGTCTTGAAATGATATTTGAAGCTTTTCAGCAGACGGCGCATGTAATGGGCCAGATGACCTGCCACCGGTCCAAAGTCTATTCCCTGCAATTCGGCGTCCCTTCTTAACTTGGCGTTTCTTGCAGACCCCTTCGCGGAACTCTTCTCAGCCGTCACTTTCATGGAACCCTCTTGCCCAACCGGGGAGAGCAGGAGCCTACCGGGCTTCCTGGCTCGATCTCCCGAGCATTTATACAGTTCATCAAGGGAATATACATTTTACATGTTAAACAAAACTAGCACGGCCGGGACGGATTGTCGCGACCCGCGAATGCACAAGTGGAGGCAGGGATGTTCCAGCCCTCATTAAGGCGACCCGCCCTGCCTTAGACGACTCGCGGGGAGATCGCCTTGGACTGTTCACCTGAGAAGATTCTCCCGAACGCCTCTGCATGCATGCGCGGCGTGTACTGTCGAAACGTCAATCGACAGACACCTTCCACAAAAAACGGGTCGTCCACGACGAGATCTTGCGCTGCCTGAAGACTGGAGGCTCGCAGAATGGCAAGGGCGCGGTTGCCCTCGGATCCATCCTCTTCGCTCAGCCCACCAGTCACGACAATACGTCCGTCCTCGACCTTGCGAGTCAGCCAAGCCAGGTGCTTTGGCAGAAGTTCACGAAGCTTGGTGAAATCGACGATTTCTACGAACATCACGAAGAGATAGTCGCGTTCTTGGGTGCTCATTCCGGTGCTCATCCTCTTTTGGGCGGACAGGTATCGGTCCACTCGCCGCGACACCAAAACGCGCCGCGGCTGACGGACCGGACAAATCGAGCGTGCATACTGCAGCCACATCGACGGGACAATGGGTCGCATTTCGGCAACCAATGTATTATACTATAGAAAGTAAATTATTTCATCACTTCCGACGAGCCGGCACCGGCGGACGCCGAGATCGTCATTACCTACGGCGTCGCATGTCGATAATGAGGTACACGAGGGGAGGCTAAATGATGAGCGGAATCCTGGAGCACAACGCTCAGCGGACCGATGCACCTGAAGCCGGGCCGGCGGAGATGCGCGATTTGGCGAACGATGATCCCGGTGCAATCGAAGGCACCCTGCTGGTCATGACTTGCTGGTGTACGGTCCTAGCCTCCGGTCTTTTGTCTCCGGTCCTGCCCCAGATTGCGTATCGTTTCGCCTACATGCCGCACGTCGAACTGCTGGTGGGACTTGTCGCAACGATGCCCGCGCTCATGGTCTCTCTGTCGGCGATCCCGATGGGCTGGTTAGCCGATCGGCTCGGGCATCGCAACGTGCTTTTCGGCGCACTGCTCCTCTACGGTATCGCGGGCATCGTACCCTACTCGCTCAAGGGCATCTGGGCCATTGTCGCCACGCGCGCTTTCGTCGGCCTCGGTGAGGCCGGCGCGATGATTACCGGAACGGCGCTCATCGGCTTGCGCTTTCGTGGGGCGCGACGCGGGCGCTGGCTTGCCGCGCAGATTGCAACCTCCAACATTCTTGGAATCTTCGCATTGCAGTTAGGCGGCTTCCTCGGCCTCCTCGATTGGCATACACCATTCCTGGCTTACGCATTTGCGCTCCTACTGCTTGCACCATCGCTCTATTTCGTCAAGTCACCAGATCAGATTGCAAAACCGACGGTCAATGCAAACCTGCCATCAACGTCCTCGACCAGTGCAGTCAAGGCGACCGCGATTCTATGCGGGATGGAAGTCGTCGGCATCTTCGCCATGTTTACGATCATCATACAAATGGCCTTCCTGTTTCAGCAGCGTGGTGCCATGAACAGCGCCGATATCGGCATTGGATTATCCTGTGGAGCCGCCGGCTTGGCGACGGGTGCGACGAGTTCTGGTGCGCTCGCGCGGATTGATTGGCTTTGGCGGACGATGATTGGCTTCTTGTTGGCTGGCGCCGGATTTCTCGGCGTTGCCTTCGTCTCCGGATACTGGGCAACAGGCGCCACGCTCGCCGTTGCTGGCCTCGGCGTGGGCTTGACGGTTCCGGCCCTCTTGAATGCCTTGGTCGCTGTGGTGCCACACCGAGTCTTGGGACGCGCGATCGGCTTCTGGACAACTGCGACTTTCATTCCCCAGTTTTTCAATCCGCCGATCTTCCTCATCCTGCGGCAGATCGTCGGAACGCAATCGCGAGCCATTGGATTCACCGGCGTCGCTATGCTTGCCCTGGGCCTGTTCCTGGCGGCTTCGGGTAAACTCGTCCGACTCCACACTACCGCCGCAGCATCCGCGGATCCGTCCCATTAAGTCGCCACTCGTTCACAGTAATCTCCGGGTGGTTCAGATGGCGTGCGGCCCGCTCATATAGGGAAATGCCCCCGCTGCGTTTCGACCGTGATCCAGCGCATCTCCGTGAACGCATCGATTCCCGCCTTGCCGCCGAATCGGCCATAACCCGAATTCTTGACACCGCCGAACGGCATCTGAGGCTCATCGTGCACGGTGGGCCCGTTAATGTGGCAAATGCCGGAGCGGATCTGTCGCGCCACGCGCAGGCCCCGGGCGGTATCACGCGTGAAAACCGCCGCTGACAGACCGTACTCGCTATCGTTAGCGAGTCGGATGGCGTGCGCCTCATCGGTGGCTCGAATCACTCCCACGACCGGCCCGAAGCTTTCCTCGCCGTAAAGCCTCATATTGGGCATTACCTTGTCCACGACCGTAGCCGGCATGAAGATACTTTCAGCCTTGCCGCCGGAGACGACCTTCGCGCCTTTGGCGATGGCGTCATCGATTAGCGCATTGACATGCGTTACGGTCTGGAGATCGACTACAGCACCCAATGGGGTCTTGCCTTCGCGCGGGTCGCCGCTTGGCATTGCGTGCGCCTTGGCGGCAAATCGTCGAACGAATTCGTCCGCTACTGATGCCGCAACTATGACTCGCTCGGTCGACATACAGATCTGACCTTGATTCAGGAAAGCACCGAAGGCGGCCGCCTTCACGGCCTCCTCGAGATCGGCATCCTCCAGCACGATCAACGGCGCCTTGCCGCCCAGTTCCAGGAGCACCGGTTTCAGGTGCTCTGCCGCGCGCCTGGCAATGACTCGGCCCACGCTGGTGGAACCGGTAAAATTGATTCGCCTGACCGCGGGATGATCGATCAACGCGCCGACCACGATACCCGCATCTTCCGGCGCGTTCGTCACCAAGTTGACCACTCCCTCACCCAGACCGGCCTCAACGAAGCTCTCGGCAATCAACGAATGGGTCCGCGGGCACCGTTCCGACGCCTTGAGCACCACCGTGTTGCCGCAAGCCAGTGGGGTTGCAATGGCACGCGTTCCAAGAATGATGGGGGCATTCCACGGTGCAATCCCGAGCACGACTCCCGCGGGCTCACGAACGGCAAGCGCAAGACAGCCTGGTTTGTCGGACGGAATCACTTCGCCGCCGATCTGCGTGGTGAGGGCCGCAGCCTCGCGCACCATATCGACTGCCAGTTTCAGATTGAAGCGGGCCCAGCCTTCGGTGGCACCGACCTCGCTCATCATGGCATCGATAAAGGCATCGCCCCGCGCTGCCATCTTGTCGGCCGCCAGGTTCAGAGCCGCCCTTCTGGCATTCGGACCCAATACCGACCAGGACATCAGTGCAAGTGCCGCCGCGTCCGCAGCGGCGATGGCATCGCGGACGGTGAACGCGAACGCGGTCGACGCGACCGCTCCCGTCACAGGATTCCGGCGGTCAAATGTGGCAGCGGTGGCCGTACGATCTGTCATGTGGGTCTCCGCTCTGGGAATGCCGTGAGTTGTCATACCAGTGACAAATCCGCGTCGGACGCCCAGGTGCCGTGCACTTGAAACGCGTTGCGGAACGGCAGGATGACGCGCGCGCATTCCTGCATGGTCAGCGCGTTGACGATCACCAGTTCGCTGCGCATGTCCTTCAGGTTATGCGCGGTGCCCAAGAGGTAGCCGTCGCCTTCTGCCGCATCTGGCGAGCTCGGTACGAAGGTCGGCTCCTGGAGAATGTGAGTCGAACCGGCAAAATAGGATTGAACCGTGCGATCGATTACGTCGAACCGGCCGAAGCAGTTGACCGGCCGCAGCCGCGGATCATCGGGCAGATGGGACTCGAAGGGCCTGTCTGGATCCGCATACTGCACGAATATGTAACGGTTCGGCTGGGTGGTGACGCGATCGTCAATGCGCGTGAAACTCGTTACGTCCTGCGCGAACAGAACCTCCTCGCGAGGCTCGGAGTTCTTTCCGTGCAAATCGAACGTAAGACGTCGGATCGTGAAATCGTGCATGGCGAACGGCGTGCCATGAACATCCTCGAACCAAGGCCAGGTGTTGCCGCTCGCAACCGGCGCATCCACCGTCAGAATGTTGTCATCATTCCAGGCGTTCGCCGTGTGAACGATCGAGCGCTGTGGCCCTTCAAACCAGCGGATATCCGCTGCGGCACCGCCACGTGGAATCACGGCGTAGTACGAGGGCCGCTTCGAATCCCAGGCCCAGTGCGGTCGCCCGCTCCCCAACCGCTCCGCGCTCGTGATCGTGCCGCCGCCTGGGATCATCACATAGTCTTTCGACAAAGCCATATCGTGCAGCATCGAAGGATAGGGCACATCGAACCGCACTTCCCAGGTGACTTTGCCCGACCGGTCGAAGGAGCAAAGGTACACGTCCCGGCTCGCGAGACCGCTCGCCTCGTAGCCGAAAGCAATAGTCTCGCCTGTCGCCGGATCAAATTTGGGATGAGCCGTAAACGTCCGGCTCTTCCACGCGCCACTGAAGTCGGTCGGCCCAAGCGTATCGAGCGTATTGGGCTCGATCTGGTAGGGGAGCCCCTCCTCCTTTGTCGCGTAGAGATTTCCAGCAATGATCACAGGTGTGGTATTCGCACTGGTGCGCCTTCCAGGATTGGCAATGTCACGCACCTGTGGATCGTCGGTGTGCGGATTGCGGTAGTAGCCGTAGAGCTGCTGTCGTGCGGCAATCTGCCGATTGTAGCGATCCGTGCGAACGTAGCGCCCGCGATAATCGACCGATCCCCTCCTGAAGCGCAACATGCTGATATATCCGTCGGCAGACAGCGACGCCTCGTCGCGAAATTTAGGCGCATAAACCCAGTCGCCGTGCAGGCGGTAGAACGCGCCGTTCAAATATTTCGGAATCGTCCCCGTGACCACGCAATCGAGGATGTCAGCCTCGAACCGCGTGGGCGAGAAGAAACCGGACAAAGGATGGGTCAGCGAAAAATCGGCCATGGTGATGTTGTCAATGCACGCATCTCAAGGTAGGGCCCATCGCCATTAGAACTTCCAGGAGACACGGATTCCCCACTGCCGCGGCGCGTTGAAAATCTCGGCATCCGTGCCTTGCGTGTCTTGGGCAATCGGGTAGACCTCGTTCGTCAGATTGGTCACGAAGGCTTCCCCGTACCACTGCTGGTGCATGTAGCTGAGCTTCACATCAACATCGTGCCGCGCCGGCAGCGCATCGAACGGCGTGTTGTAGATCTGGCCGTACTGCACGCCCTGATAGGAGTAAGCTACCCGGGGTGTCAGCACATCGCCGTTCGGCAGATCAATGGCATAGCCTACGACTACGCTGGTCTGGAACTTCGGCGAGTTGGGCAACTGCAAGCCGTTGATCTGCTCAATCCAGGGATAGAATTTGCCATTGAGGGTGAGCCCGCCGGTCTTGTAGTCGAAGCAACCATTGGTGCCGTTGGCCACGCCGGGCGGGCACTGTCCACCCACCGCTGAGTTGCAGGGCGTGTACAGCGCGCAAATTTCCGTGTTCACGATGCCTTGGCCGCCGATGTTGAATTTGGACTTGGTGTAGGATGCCGTCGCGTTCACCAACCAGTTGTCCAGATTGGCCGCCCCGGTAAACTCCAACCCGTAGATACTGGTTGCGCCGGCGTTGTGAACGTCGCCCGCACCCGTCTGTGGGTTCACATCGCTGATCTGCATGTCGACATACCTGGTGTAGAAGCCGTTGAGCTGCAGGGTTGCACGCCCGTTCAGTTGCGTGGATTTCCAGCCGAGTTCGAAATCGGTGTCCTTCTCGGGTGCGAAGTTCTGCCCGAACACCCCCGGCTGGGCCGAAATGCCGCCGGCCTTGCCGCCGGTGGCCACTAGGCCATAAATGTAGTTGGTAGGATTGAGGTTGTAGTTCAGCGCAGCCTTCCAGGTCAGGAACGAGTCCTTTTCATCGCCTTCGTTGTGTGCAAAACCCCCGGTGGCGTTGGGATTGCCGTAGGCGGGAAATACAACCGGTCCGAGCGGATTTACCGGGTTTTGCATACCGAAGTACATCGTATTCGCATTGCCACCAGGACAGGTCGAGCAGGCGATGAACGGAGCGGTATTGTGGTTCCAGGTCTCGCGCAGGCCGAACTCGGCCTTGAGGTCCGACGTGAGTTGGTAGTTGAGGTTGCCAAACGCCGCGTAGTCGTGTTTGACGCTTTTTAAATCGAGAAAGAAGCCGCCTTGGGGGACGGCATAGCCCGGGCCGACGCCGACCGGACCCCCACTGTAGACGGTGCCTCGGTAGGCGAATTTGGCCGGGTTGACCCAGTCAAAACCGCCGAGCACCCAGGTGAGCGGTCCCTGCGTCGAGGAAATCAGATCCGCCTCATAAGTTTCCGTGTGCTCGTGGATGGGGGCACCGCCGGCGAGCGTCAGGTTTGTCGAGGCCGACTGCTGATTTTTCAGCTGAATCGTATTGAAGGAGCCGCCGGCCAGCAGACGCAGAGTCAGGCCCGCCTCGGTCAACCGGAACTTCGATTCGAGGCTCTCCCGCCAGATCTGTTCATGGAGCTGCGTGTCGTCAACCGCATACGCGATCTG
>Ga0137409_10004241_pt1 | contig 15078 bp, 14 predicted proteins | sample CZODoug1_16funga_FD_122059 | JGI IMG/M metagenome (GOLD analysis project Ga0137409, IMG submission 122059) | Vadose zone soil fungal communities from Angelo Coast Range Reserve, California, USA - CZODoug1_16fungal (Hybrid Assembly) | ecosystem: Environmental > Terrestrial > Soil > Vadose zone... | reverse complement strand
CATCGGCGTTCTGGGCAGTGGCCAACTGGGCCGCATGTTCGCCATTGCCGCGCGCCGGATGGGTTACCGCGTCCACACCTTCTCGCCGGAAACCGACACGCCCACGGGTCAGGTGGCTGACGTCGAAATCAAGGCGCATTATGACGATCTGATCGCCGTTCGCGGCTTCGCCTCCGATGTCGACGTCGTGACTTTCGAGTTCGAGAACGTTCCGGCAGCGACCGCGCGGGCCGCCGCCGAATGCGCGCCCGTCAGACCTGGTGGGCACGTTTTGCACATCACGCAGAACCGGCTGCGCGAGAAGACATTCCTACGCGATCATGGTTTTCCGGTCACTCTGTTCAAAGAGGTGAATTCGCTCGAAGATTTGAAGGACGGGTTGAACGAATTCGGCTGCCCTTCGGTCTTGAAGACCGCCGGCTTCGGCTATGACGGCAAGGGTCAGACGAAGATCACGAGCGCGGACCAGGCGGAAGCCGCGCTCGCCTCGGCCGGCGCCCAGGAGATGATTCTGGAAGCCTGGGTCAATTTCGCGCTCGAGCTTTCGGTCATCGGCGCGCGCGGGATTGACGGCTCGTTCACGCATTGGGGCGTGATTCAAAACGATCATCGCAACCACATACTGGACGTTTCAATCGCCCCCGCCGACATTCCGCCCGAAATCGCGCGGGAGGCAATCGCCATTGCGCGCGCCGCGCTCGAACAGCTCGACGTCGTCGGCGTCTTGTGCGTCGAATTCTTCCTGACTGCGGACGGCAAGTTGTTGATCAACGAACTGGCGCCGCGTCCGCACAACTCCGGCCATCTGACCTTTGACGCCTGCGTGACCAGCCAGTTCGAGCAGCAATTGCGGGCCGTCTGCGGTTTGCCGCTCGGCTCGACTGAGATGCTGCGGCCCGCGGCGATGGCCAATTTGCTCGGCGATTTGTGGCCATCCGTTCGCGGAGCAGCCGGCGAACCCAACTGGACCACCGCGCTTGCGCTCCCGAACGTCAAGCTGCATCTCTACGGCAAACTCGCACCGAAGCCTGGGCGCAAGATGGGACATTTGACCGCGATGGCCGAGAGCGCGGATGAAGCCGTCAGGCTTGTGCTCAAAGCGCGCAAGGCCCTGCGCGATGGCTGAGCCGGGTCAAAAGACAAAAGATTCGTCCGAAGTTATAACCAACCGCGGCGCGCCGTCGCCGCCGTGAATGTAAGCAAGGCGTATGACCGGCGCTCGAAGGTTCGCTTGGAGCAACTCAGCCTGACGTGATATCGAACCGTTTAATGTTGGATCCGCATATAACATCCGCAAGGCGCATGAAAAACCGTGCGCCAGGCTGTCGGGGAAACCGTGAACGCTATCCGCTTCGGAGTATGTCAGTATGAACAAGGTGTTCGGCTGTGGTTTGATTCTCCGCTCCACAATCTGATTTAACACGAATGTGTTGATTTCAGCCATCCTCATCCACCTCAGGCTGTGAACCACTGTGAGCAGGCTATATAGAGCAATCACCAGTAAGATCGGCGTCATGGCCAGCAGGTTTAAAAGTTTAGGTAAAAGTTCTACGGTGTAGAGGCGCGGCGCGAGTTGTTTACTCGCGCTTTGTGATAGCCCCACGGGCGCGAGTAAACAACTCGCGCCACACCTCATTACTTCCGCCACAGAGTATAAAGGCGCTTCGTAAAGAGCGCGCGCCGTGACTCCCAGTAACAACGCCGCGGCGATACCGGGTAAGTAAGTGTATATGCCCGACCTTCCGCGGAGCAAAATGAATGGCGCGATAGTAGTGGCGAAGAGCGACGCCGAGAGCAAAGAGCTATTCATCGTGAACGAATCGAGGCCCGGACGGCGCCCGCGGATGATTTGAGATAGGACTATCGCGAACGCCATGATTCCTAGTAGCCCGTAAGTCCGCCATCCGTAACGGAAAAGATTCTCGAACAACACGCTCAGGGACGGGGCATAGCTGTACCATCCGGCCGCCGAGAAGGTTATAGGTATCGCTTCCGACTGCTCTCTTATCAGCGCGTATACAGCGAGCGCGGCGATGAGCGATCCGAAAAGCCCTATGATCGTTGCGAGGGGTAACATCTTTCCCCTCTCTGATCGCCTAACGTAGATGAGCGTGATGGCGATGGCCACGGGCGACGTGACTCCGCTCTCTTTCGAGAAGATAGATAGAGTGGCGAATAGAACGATCGCTATTACAGCCAATTTTCTACGGCGCTCCGCGCGGGCAAGCCATAACGTGGCGATCAGGGCCGCGAGGTAAAAGAACGTGACGAGGAGATGCGCGCGGGTGCTGATCCACATCACCGCCCACGTGTTGGCGGGGAACAGGAGCGCGAACCCCAGGGCGGCCCACCTGGCGGCGATCTGCGACCGCCACAACTTCAGAGCGAACGCGTAGAGCAGCGTTATGTTAGCGATGTGAAGTAACAAATTGCCCGCCGCCATTAGGAAAGGATTCTTACCCCACAGAACCCAATCGAGCCTAAACGTGAGCCAGGTGACGGGAGTATAAAACGGGCCGCCGTTAGCGCATGTCAGTCCCTGCCACAGCGAGTGGTAAGCGGCGGAGTAAAGGTGAACAAAATCGTCGTGAATAAAGCCGCGCCCCATGACCGGTAAAAACAGCGACGAGCTCAAACCGGCTACCATCAATAAGAATAAGCGCAATCTCGAAATTTCCATCGCGATTCAGAACCCGAACGCAGCGACGATGTGGGGAGTGAGGATGACGAATCTGTCATGCAAATACTCCAATACAAATCCGAAGACGAACCAGACGGGGAAGTAATCCCAGCTAATCAATCCATGCAGGTGATGCCGGCAGTCAGTGTAATCCCAGGGTGAGGCGCCCGTGACGCGCCTCAACGTCCACCCGGCGGTATATTCGACACACCAGATGCACACAACGTAGATCAGCCCGCGCGCCACCCATGGCAGAGGGCGCGCCGTGTCGTGCAGTGGCTCGAACAGGAACGCGGCCAGTCCGTAGAGAGGAAAGCTCCACAGGTACGAATGGCCTTTCAACCGCCAGTCTCGCTTCCCCCTTAACCATGTCTCCTCGATTGCCGTCCAAAATACTTCCACGCACCATCCCAGAAGACCGTAAAGAATAAATCTAGTGAACATCATATTAAGATGAAAAACTGCGAGAATCCGTTTTTGGTGGAGCCTCACGCCAAGACCCGGCTAGGGGTAATGGGATGGTTTTAAAGCACACCAGCTTTCTCGTGGTCACAATTACCTCCACACTTACTGCGGAGTCGATCACCAACTTCTTGTAGTCGCCAATCTCCATGATGAACTCTCTTTCGTCTTGCGTTTTCAACGCTTCAAGCCACATGAACATTGGGGGGTATTCGAAATTCAGGGAGCCGTTGAACCTAACATTCCACCAGTCCCCCGTGATGAGCATCTGCTTCCCTTCGTGCGCATAGAAGGCGTCGTCGTATCCGGCCAGTCCTCCCTGGCCCAAATGCGAAAACAAAATGATCGAGGCCAAAATAAACACTGTGAGCAAATGGAACGTTCGATTTGAAAGGAGTGTGTCTATCGCGCACGAAGTTTTTATAGAAGTTATCTCCATTGGTCATGAAAGCCCTCCCGTTAGAACCGGTACCCTATGCCGGCGCCCAATTGAAAGTTGTGCGTCGCATCGGCATAAGCGCTCCTTTCAGAATCCGTCATAACGATTGCCAGGTAGTGACCACGGATTTAGACGGGTGCGGCGGATTGCCACAGATAATCCGCGTTGATCCGCTGCATCCATGAGAATCCGTGGTTTCTGTTATCCAAATGGCGCCTGCTCCGATTTAGAATCGGAACCCTACGCCCGCGCTAAGTTGCAAGCTATGCCCAGTAACATTGCTACCCGGTACCGCAAAAATTCCTCCATTGACGAGAGTCGGAGGCTGCTGGCTATTGAAAATCGGCTGGCTGATGAAATAAGTCGGCCCCTGGCGATTGGCAATCGTATCGCCGACATCGAGCCGCACAACTATTCGTTTTGAAGGGTAGAGTTCGGCGACCCCGCCGACATCCAAAGAAAATCCGGTGTCGGAGCTGACGCCGGAGATAGGAAGGTATTGAATGCAAGTCGTCGTCACAGGAACGCAGGGAGTTGGAATGTAAACCGTGAAATCTTGTTTAGTGTTGATAAAACCGGGTCTCACTTTTCCGAAAACACCAAACTTGTTGAAGCGCAAGCCGCTCTTTACTCCGAACTGGCCCTGGAACCTGCGAACGTTATTAAACCCGGCGGACGGGAAGTAATTCAACTCGCCTTCGAGCGCAAAGGATTTCGTTAAATTGAATGTCACCCTGCCTCCCCCGCCGACGCCTTCCTGATCGCCGAAGCTGCCTCCAGCTAACCCGGAAATCTGAGCGCCCACTTCGATCTTCGGCATTTCCGATTTAGCGCTTTGAGCGCTGACAGATTCATGGAAGACTAACGTAAGTAAAATACAGAGTGTGACAGCAGATTTATAATTCGACATACCCATTCCCTTCCAAATTTGTGACAGCAATCGCTCAGGGGGCGATGCGCAGCGGCTCTGATCATCGTCTCGAGGCGCCATACGGAGAGACGCCGGGCGGAAAAATAAGAGACGTCATTTTTCCGCCATACATCTTTCCTTCCCCCTTGCTTAGCCTCCAAAACGACGATCAGAGCCGTCGCGACTGAATAGAGCAAGGCCCGTGCCCGCTCTATCTTCAAGGAATAGCGTTGATGGTAGGCGTCTGGTGCGGCGATATGGCGCTGAGGCAATTGTCGGGGAGCGGCAAGATGGCGTTACTTCTCGCTCGTAATGCCCAGGTTGAATGTGTATCGCAGCCTGAGCGAGTGGCTTCTGTCTCCATATTGATGATCAATTGAATACAAATATTCGGCGATGAGATTTGGTTTAAACTTCCACCCAAGGCTGATGTTAGACAGCCAGATCGTATTCCTAGTTTTGTTAGGAGTGTAACGATCTATGAGCTCGTAAGCTGGTATGCCGTCACTGTAGGTATAGAGATAGCGGTATGTAGGTGAGTATTCGTAAAGCAAATCTCTGCGAACCGTCTTTATGCTCGACGCTGACAGAAGGAGACCCCGCCACAGATTTGTTTGTACCGCCGCATGAGCAGATACGGATGTTCCCTTTATGTTTATTGACGATCCCCCGGACGCGGAGAAAGCAAAGAAGTTTCCATTCGAATTGATAAACTCCTGCGGGGGCCGGTCGTTGTTGAAGAGGCCGCCCGTAATATCGAAGTCGAGGAGTATTCTTGAGGTGAGGGCGAATCCCAAGCCCGCGCCGAGGCGCGCGCGCCGCGCCAGATAGTGAAGGTGATTGTCAATGGTGGGCTGATTCAACAACTTACGCCGGCTGTCGATCCGTTCGTACAGGTACGATCCCTCGACCCCATAAATCAGCCGTCTGGTCAATGAGGCGCGGAAGCGCGCTCCGATCTCGGAAGAAAGATTCGAAATGTCCGTTTTGCCATTTAGGAAAGCCGAAGCCCTGGGGCGAGTTCCATCCTTATATTCCTGCGTGTATTGATTCTCCTGGTCGGATGAGTTAATTCCGTGGCGATAGTAGAGTCCGAGTTTATTGCCACTCGAGAATTGGCGCGTTAATCCGAACGTCAGGCGCGTGCGCGCGAATCGCGCTTTCGAATTGTCGTAGTAACTGTTGTAAAATTTATTTGACCCATAACTGTCTTCGCTCAAAAAGTTTCCGTCGCCCGACAACCTGTCGACGCCGATCCCGACGCTCGTCTTGCCCTGATCTCCGAAACTATAGGCGGCGATGAATGAGATGTTGAAAGCTGTCAACCTCAAGACCTGGCGGTAATGAGACGTATTATTAGGAGAGAAGTAATCAGCCAGATTCTGCGACCTAACGCCGAATGCGGAAGCGGCTCCGCCGACTACGAGGCGCGAGCCCGGTATCGGAGTGAAAAATGTCAATTGCGGGGAGACGGAGTAGTCGGAGAGAGGCCTATCATTCAAATAAGGCTCGCTGACCGAGGGAAGCAGTAATAAGCGCCCCTCGGCGTTCTTGAACTCGGCGGCGTAAGCCGGATTTTCGAGGCTGTCCAGGTGCTGGTCGGGAAACGCGGAGAAAAATACAGGAGAAATTTCGTCACTGTTCTGCGCCACGCTATCGACGGATCGCTGATAATCTTCTCCCAAGCCTCCGTAAAATCTGCTCTTCCCATTCAACTCGCTTCCCGGTCCCAGAAAGACCGAACTGATGTCGCCTCCGGGTCGGACAATCACCCTGCTGCCGGGGGTTACCAGCCGCTTATTGTCGGGATTGTTGCGTGGCCAGACCTCGACCAGGCCTTCCCGGACGACGACCAGCGTCTCCCCGCCCAATTGCACGTCAACGATAAATTCCGTTCCACGAACCGCAATCGAAGCCGAGGGGCTGTTCAGGCGGTAGGGGTTCGGCTTGCCGCCGAAGTGGTGAATCTTCACGAGCACGCGCCCCACCATGATGTCGAGCAACTCGCGCGCCGATTTCGCGTCGCGGAAATTTTTGAGAGTCACCTTTGAATTGGGCAAGACCGTGATCTGGCCGCCGTCGGTCAGCGAGATGACAACGCGACTGTTCTGGCCAGTTTCGATCCTGTTGCCCGGCTCGATTGTGGCGTTCCGTTTGAGAGCGAAGGCCCCGGACTGGGGGGTGGCGTATATTAGAGCAATTCCCGTGACGCTCCGGACGTGCGCCCGTAGGAAATCGCCTTGCGCATGCGCCCGGATCGCCGTCAGCAAAAATAACGACACGACGAGTGTCAGACGTAACGGAATGGGGTGACCTTGCACGCTTGTTCTCCTGTTATGTTCCCAGATCTCATGGCGTCTCTTCGTGAGAGTCGCCGTTATCGTCATCGGACGAGGGAATTTGATATTTCGCCAGCATGCGCTGGACGGTCCGTCGATCCAAACCGAGCGCGGACGCCGCGCGGCTGCGATTACCGCCGCTGCGCGCCAACATCAACTGCAAGTAGCGTCGCTGTAATTCCTCCATCGCCGGCCAATCGGCGATGATGTCATTAGGGGGAGCGGTCGTGGCCTCTTGTTTCATCGCCCTTGCGACTTCGGCGATATGTTCCGGCAAACAGTCAAGCGTTATCTGCCCCTTCGACGCCAACGCCGCCGCATGAGTCAATGCGTTCTCCAACTCGCGGACGTTGCCCGGGAACGGATAAGAGCGGATCGCGTCGGTGACTTCCCGCGTCAGGCGCAGGGCGGGGCGACCATCGCCGCCGAGCCGGCGAACGATGTGCAGCGCCAACAGGTCGAGGTCGTCGCCTCGCTCCCGCAGCGGTGGGAGGTTGAGGCTCAAAACGCTGAGGCGATAGAAAAGATCAGGACGGAAGTTTCCGTTGTCTGCCAGGACGCGCAGCGACACGTTGCTCGCGCCTATGACCCGCACATTGACGATGCGCGGCGTCGGCGATCCCACCCGGCGCGCTTCGCCCGATTGCAGGACTCGCAGCAGACTGGCTTGAAACGCCGGGCTGGTAGAGGCAAGCTCATCCAAAAATAACGTGCCTCCGTCAGCCGCTTCGAACAATCCCGGCCGGTCGTTGGTCGCCCCCGTGAACGCGCCCTTCATGTAACCGAACAACTCCGATTCCAGGAGCGTGTCGGTCAGGCCCGAACAATTGACGGCGATGAACGGCTTGTTCGACCGGGCGCTGAATTGATGGATCGCCCGCGCCACCAACTCCTTTCCCGTGCCCGATTCGCCCATTATAAGCGCCGTCGCGTCCGTGCGGGCGGCCTGCGCGATCAGTTTGTAAACCGCCACCATCGCCGGGCTGCGTCCGACCAGCCCCGTGCGCGAAAGGTCGTTGAAGAGCAGGGAGCCTGCGGTCTCACGCTCTTCGGTCTCGGCGATTTCGGTCCGGGCGGCGACATAGCGGCGAAGGAGATCGGCGAGAACGCCGATCTCGAACGGCTTGGCGATGAAATCGCTCGCGCCCTCGGACAGCGCTTGAACGGTCAGGTCTATCGAACCTTGCGCCGTAATTAGGACGATCGGCGTCTGCGGGCTGATGACGCCCAATTCCCGGACGACCTCCATTCCGTCGCCGTCCGGCATGAAGATGTCGCAAACGACCGCGGCGAACCTCTTCCTACGCGCGGCCTCGATCGCCTCGCGTCCCGATCCGACGGCGGTCACAAGAAAGCCGTTGAGCGCAAGCCCCGCCTCCAGGGTCATCCGGATCGCGCGGTCGTCATCAGCGATTAAGATGTGGGGAGTATCGCGGTTCATCTTTTCAAAAATAAAAAAATTCAGCCACGAATGAACACGAATGAATACGAATCTTTTGCCCGCTCTTGGTAACCCATTTGTTTTCCGTCCTCATTGTCGCCATTCGTGTTCATTCGTGGCTGAAATCCTTTTCCTTATATGTCCTTCTTTTGATCCCACAAGTAGAGCGAAAAAATCGAGCCTTTGCCCGGCTGACTCTCGATCGTCGCCGTCCCGTTGTGCAACTCGGCGACCTCCCTCACCAGCGACAATCCCAGTCCGGCGCCCGGCACGTCGGCGTTCGCGGCGCGAGGCACGCGGTAGAACTTCTCGAAGACATGAGGCAGAAATTCAGGCGCGACGCCGCAGCCTTGATCAATGACTTCGATCAACACGGCCGACCCCTCGGCGCGGGCGTTGACCGTGACAGTGGAATGGGCGGGGCTGAATTTGATGGCGTTGTCGACGAGGTTGGTCACGGCGCGGGCGATCAGGTCCGCGTCGCCCAGGATCGGCGGCAAGTCCGCGGAAAGGTTGCGGGTTATTTTCAACCCGGCGCGTTCGGCCACGGGGTCGAGCAACAACAACGCCCTTTCCATAAGCTGTTCGATCCGCAAAGGCGCGAGCCTTAATTGGCGCGCCCCGGATTCCAAACGCGTCAGGTCCAGGTATTCATCGATCATGCGCGCCAGCCGTTTCGCCTCGTCGTTGATTATCAAATGCATCTCTCGTCGCCGCGCCGCATCCACTTCGAATTGTGAGAGCAACTCGCTCATCCCTTGAATCGCAGTGAGTGGGGTTTTCAATTCATGAGTCACCAGCGCCATGACGTCGCGCTGCGTGCGCTGCAATTCGCGGTGTCTCGTGATGTCGGTAAAGGCCGCGACGATCCCATAAACCTCGCCGTGGGCCGAGTCGGCGACCGACGAAACGCGCAGGGAATAGTGTTGCGCGTTGTTGGAGCCGAGAATGATTTCACGCTCTATGGATTTGCGCTCTTCCAGCAGTCGCCGCAGCGCCTCGCGCGCCGCCCCCGCCGATTGCAGACGCGAAACGATCGTCGGAGATTGCTGAGCGCGCAGGAATTCAGCCTCGCTAATGCGCTCGAAGAGATCGCTGCCGGCGAGCGCCAGTTCAGGGACGCCGAGGATTTGCGCCGCGCGAGGGTTGGCGAAGATGATTCTGGCGTCGGTCGCCGCGATGATCAGGCCGTCTTCAATGGACCACAGCGCGCGACCGATGAACAGGGCGCGTTGTAACAACTGCTGGTTGAGCGCCTTCAACTCGCGAGCCTTCCATTCGGCCCCGCGCGGCAACCTCCACTTCTCGCCCGCCGCCGCTTTGTCTCCGGACTCGATCAACCCGGGTCCTTTCGCCATGGCCGCCACAGTCTGACCTGAGGCCGCCGGCAATAACGATTGCCCGGCCTTTGACAGTTCGGCTATTCTCGAATCAATCTCGCGGCTCAACACCAACGCCCGCCATAACAAGGTCAGCGGCGTCGCAATCGTGAAGGCGAAGATCATGGGCGCGACCGGCGGTAAAATCAGCCACCGGGAAAACGCCAGGTAGGAGGTCAATAAGATCAAGGCCAGCAAGGCCCCAAGCGCGGCAATTTGCCGCGCTATTTCATAACTTCCCTGCGCAAGTGCGGCAAAAATGATCACCCCGGCGCCAGCCAATAGAGAACAGAGGAAGGTTATCCAATCAGGCGCCTCGCGATAAAATCTACCGCGCAAGATGGCATTGACTTCATTCGCCAACACTTCGACTCCGGGCATCAAATCGCTGCGCAATCGTCCGCCGCTCATGCTTTGAATGAACGGGGACGCCACTTTTTCTCCGAGCGAGGCGGCGGTCGCGCCGATCAACAGATACTTGTTATACAGCCTCTGCGGATCGAAACGCCCGTCTATGACTTCGCTGAAGCTGATTGTCTGTGGCGCAAAAGAACCGGTCGGTCCAATGTAATCGAACGACAATCGCTCCACGCGCAGGCGCTCTGACGCGGCCCCGGTCGATTCGATGAGGTCTGAATCCGGATCGGTTGTGACAGGCAGGATGCGCTCGCCGATGGCGACCGCCTGGGGCAATGCGCGGACGGCGTCGGAGGGGAGCCCGTCGCCGACCCGAATCAACTCGACCGCCATCGCCCATAAAGCTTCGCTCTGATCATCGGCTTTGCGCAGCAACAGCGTTCGGGCGACGCCGTCGAATCCCGTATTGACGTCGACGTGACCGACGCCGGCGGCATTCGATTCTATGTCTTGCAACGGTCGCAGCCACTCAACCGTGTCGGCGCCCGTCGCCCCCGCGGTCAACTGGGCCGCGACGACGACGTTGCCCGCGCGCTTGACGGCCGAGGCTAAAGCGGCGTCATCGGCTTTGGTCGTCGGTTCGACGTAAAGCGCGTCGAGCGCGATGGCCTTCGGTTGGGCGTTTTTCAAAGAGTCGAGCGCTCGCGCCATCAACGACCGCGGCCAGGGGAAGCGTCCGAAGCGTTTGAGACTCGGCTCGTCAATGGCGACGATCACGACGTCGTCCGGGGGCCGCAGCAGGCCGCGTTGCCGCATCAGCCAGTCCCGCGCGCTCATCTCCAAGCCCGGGACGCGCCAGACGATCCACAAGGCGAGGGCCGCGGACAGCAAGACTATCGCGACTGCGCAAACTGCTCCTTTAAGTCTCGACAAAATACCAGGCTTCCCTTTCCGATTATTCGTTGCTATTGCGACTGTACTGCAAGAAGAATGCCAGGTTTGCCACAGAGAGGGGAAGACAAGGGGACAGGGAGACAGGGAGACAGGGAGACAAGGGGAATCTTGCTTTTTGTCTCTCCTTGTCTCCCTGTCCCCTTGTCTCCGCCTCTGTGGCTACTTCAACGGCTTGCCGCCGATCTTCTCACCGTATCTTACGATCGTCTCGATCCCTCTGCCCGAATATTCCACGATGTCATCATCGATCTTTGCCGCGCCGGGCTTCAACAACAAAATCACGGTCGAGCCGCCGAATTCGAAGTATCCCTTTTCCTCGCCTCTGGCGAAGCGCCCGCCGCCGGGGTAGTTTTGAACGATGCGCCCGACGCCCGTGGCGCCGACGTCGACGTGGACGACCTCGCCGAAGTTCGCGGTTTTGAGGACGCAAGATTCGCGCCGGTTCTCGGTGAACACCGCCTTCATCCTTCTCAGCGAGAGCGGATGGACGCTGCGATAGAAGCCGTTAATCGCCTCGACCGGCGATTGCTCGCAATCATCGACATAGCCGAAGCGATGGTAATCGACCGGCGCCAGGCGGAAGATCAGACACAGTCCACCAATGTAACTGGCAGCGTAACCGGCGGCGATCTCTTCATCGCCGAGGAGTCGCGCGATGGTGAACGATCCGGCTTTCACAGGATAGACCGCGTCTTCGCGGATCGGATAAACGGAGAGGCGGCAATCGGCGATCGAGATCAGATTGGCGGGATCGCGGTCAATCGGCCTCGCCGAAGCTTTCAATCTTCTGATGAAGAATTCGTTGAATGATTTGAACGATTCGATTGGGCGATCGAGTTCGTCAATGTTGACGCCGTGACTTTCGACGAACTTACTGATCTTCGATTTCGATCCCGGGCCGTGTTGCAGCCGGGCGTAAAGTTCGGTGGCCCATCTGTGTTTGAACAACAGCTCGGTAATAAAAAAGCCGAGCCGCGACCCGTAGAGAAACTCCATTAACTCTTTTTCGAAGACGGCCTCTTCTTCCAGCGACCCGGTTTTGCGGTTGTAGAGCAGGATTGGTTCCATGAGACTCAATTCTATAGCATACACAGCGGTTTTCATTTGTGTAAAGGTAAGGCGCCGCAGACGGAGAGACAGGGGGACAAGGGGACAAGGAGAAGAGAAATGAGAAAATACCTGTCCCCTTATCTATCCATCGCCCCTTCCCCTTGTCCCCCTCTCCTTCTCTCTCCTTGTGGGGCGGGGAGTTGCGTTGGCTAGAGGGCGGAATCAGCGTAGAATGCCGCCAATATGACTTCTCATCACGTCATTCCAATCTTCCCGTTGCCGGTCGTGCAGTTCCCGAACGCGATCACGCCGCTGCACATCTTCGAGCCGCGCTATTGCAAGATGCTCAAGGATGTGATGGAGAAGGACAAGACGTTCGGCGTCATCTATCGCCCGTCCGCTGAAGAAGGCGGCCTGACGCCCGCCCCAGACAGGGTTCCGCTGGGCAGCGTCGGCTGCGCGGTCGAGGTGGCGGTGGTTCAAGAGTTGCCTGACGGCAGATCGAACATACTCTGCGTGGGCGGCGCGCGTTTTCGCTTGCTGCAATACATCGAGGGCGAACAGTATCTGCAGGCCGAGGTCGATTTTTTCGAGGACGAACCTACGTTCGAGGACCTGTCGGTCGAGGCGGAGCGCGCAAAGACGGCTTTCAACCGGCTGCTCGCCGCGAACCGCAAGATCAAGGAAGACCGCGAGATGGAAGAGGATGAGGTCCCGGACCTGCCGAATGATCCTCAGGCGCTTTCGTTCATCGTGACGGCCTATCTGGACATCGAGCTTTCTGAGAAACAGGAACTGTTGGAGATGATCGATACGGGCGAGCGGTTGCGGGAGGTGGCCAGAGTGATCGAAAATCTCGCCGGCGAATACGAGAAGCGCGCCATCGCTCACCACATCGCTAAAAAGAACGGACACGGCGGAAAACTGCGGGACCTTTAAGTCAATCCGCGTTTAAGCAATTGGGCAGAGATAACATATTTCATATTATATATGTAATATGAAATATGTTATCTGAAAACGCCTCTTACGGCGCCCGGAGCCGATTCAAAATCTCTGCTAAAACTCTCGAGGCTTCATCGACCGAAATCCCGCTTACGCTGACAACCTTATTTTTCGAGGTCTGGCCGGAAAGGATAGAGATCCGCTGTCGCGACGCGTCGAAGAGTTTGGCGAGCAGGCGGATCAATTCTTCGTTCGCCTCGCCTTCGACCGGAGGCGCGGCGAGGCGAATCTTCAAAACGCCGTCGAGTTCGCCCGCGACGCCGCTCTTCGACGCGCGCGGCTGAACGCGCACGGCGAGAGTCACTCCGCCATCTTTTGCCGTCAGTTTGATCAAACCCCGAAAAAGACCGCTGTCACGGCGCTCGCCGCGAGCGAGAGCACTATCCAGAGAATCACAAACGAGAATCCGGCGAGCGCGCCACCGAACTCGAAGACCCTCAGCAGCGGGCTGATACGATGCATCGACCAGTAGGCCACGCGGTTGAGGCTGCCTGAAATCCAGTTGATGAAGATGATGGTCATCAATGTCATCAGGAAGAAGATCACCGCGAGCAGCGACGTGCCGATCAGCGTATAAACGCCGCGAGAGACGATACCGGCGGCCAGTAAATTCAAGCTGGCCCCCAGCCCCCTGAGCACGGTGTTGAGGTACCCGATTATGCTCAGAGCGACGTACCAGACGATCGCCACGGCGATCAATACCATCAGGTACGTCGGATCGAATCTCAGCGCCTGTTTGAGCGGGAAGTAAAATTGCGAGCCGCGAACGTAATAGATCAGGTCGTTGGTCGGTTTTCTCAGATAATAAGAGAGGCGGCCGAAAGGATTGGAACCCAGAGCGTCGCTCACCCACCGCAGAAGAAGAAGAATCACCAACGCTCCGATCGTGATGTTGATTAAGCGTCCCGCGATCCAACTGATCCAGTCCGCCAGAATAATCAACATATCACCGAGTGAAATTCCCATAGATCACCAGCACTTCAAAATCTTTGCCTGTCCGCTCATTGGCGCTCGCCGAAGATCGCCGCGCCAATGCGAACGAAGGTGGCGCCCTCCTCGATTGCGACCTCGAAATCGTCGCTCATGCCCATCGAGAGGTCGTTGAACCGCGCTCCGCCGGCGCCGGTCCGACGCGCCTCATCGCGCAAGCGGCGCAGATGTCGAAAGAAAGGCCGCGCGTCTTCCGGGGTGTCGGAGAACGGCGGCACCGCCATCAATCCTTTGAGTTCCAAACTTGGGAGTTTGCCGATCTGTTCGCAAAGGGGTAGGACTGCGTCGGGCGCGGCGCCCGTTTTGGATTCCTCGCCGCCGAGGTTGACTTCGATGAAGACTGGCAAGCGCTTGCCGGATTCACCCGCGAAACGGTCGAGCCGTTCGGCGAGATTGAAGTCGTCCACCGAATGCACGGCGTCGAAGAGTTCGACCGCCCGCCGCGCCTTGTTCGATTGCAGATGTCCGATCAGATGCCACTGGACTTCGCGCTCGGCGCTGAGCGGCTCGAGTTCGGGAATCTTGATGGCGGCCTCCTGAACGCGGCTTTCGCCGAGCGTGCGGACGCCCGCTTCAATTGCCTCGCGGATGCGGGCCACGGGGACGGTCTTGCTGACGGCGACGAGCGTGATTTCGGAAGTCTGGCGGCCGGCGCGCTTGCACGCCGCCGCTATACGCTGATTGATCGCTTCCAGCCGCGCCCTCAAACTCTTCGACTCTCCTCGGATAAACCACGTAGTTACGACTTTAGTCGTTACGGGATAGCGACGAATAAATTCGTCACTACGTAGCGCGTTTTGTTTCAAGGTTCGCTCACCGCGATATGAGCGACCCGATATTATTTTTTGTCCTTAGGTTCGACGTAGCTCTGACGGTGCTGAATAACGATCAGCTTCGGATCGATCTGATCGCCCAGGTTGACCTTGACCTGGATCTTGCGACGTTTGCCTTCCCGCCTGGTATTGGTCGGCGTGTAACCCAGGCTGTATTCGTTCCGCACCAGCGCCTGGATTGTTTGCAGCGCGCTGGGAATTTCGCCGGGGAAGGTGATCGGGATGTATTTGCCGCCGGTCGA
>Ga0137409_10004240_pt1 | contig 15082 bp, 9 predicted proteins | sample CZODoug1_16funga_FD_122059 | JGI IMG/M metagenome (GOLD analysis project Ga0137409, IMG submission 122059) | Vadose zone soil fungal communities from Angelo Coast Range Reserve, California, USA - CZODoug1_16fungal (Hybrid Assembly) | ecosystem: Environmental > Terrestrial > Soil > Vadose zone... | reverse complement strand
GGCGAATATCCCATCGTCGTGGTGCGCGACCGCGAGGGCGGGGTTCGCGCATTCCATAACTCGTGCCGGCACCGCGGGTCGCGCATCTGTTCGGCGGAACACGGTAACTCGCCGCGGCTGGTCTGCCCCTATCACCAATGGACCTACAGCCTCGACGGGCGCTTGCTGGCGGCGCGCGACATGGGCAGCTCGTTCGACAAATCGCAATATGGATTGAAGCCCGTTCACTGCGCCACCGTGGGCGGCTACATCTGGGTGTGCCTGGCGCGGGTGGCACCCGACTTCGAGCCGGTAAGGCAGATGCTCCAGCCGTACTTTCTTCCGCACAAGCTGCATGAGACCAAGGTCGCCTTCGAATACACCATGGTCGAAAACGCGAACTGGAAACTCGTCTGGGAGAATAACCGGGAGTGCTATCACTGTTCCGCCAATCACCCGGAATTGACCCGCACGTTTCCCGAAGATCCGACCATCACCGGCGTGGACGGGGCGGCCAGCGATCCGCGGATCGCGTCCAAATGGCAGCACTGGGAGTCGATCGGCCTGCCCAGTAAATTCCGCATCTCCCCGGACGGCCAGTTCCGGGTCACGCGCTATCCCTTGAACGAGGGAGCCACCAGCTTCACCATGGACGGCAAGCCTGCGGTCAGCCGTCCGTTGTCCGCCGGCATCGGAGAGCCCGATACCGGCTCGTTGCTGCTGTTCCATTTCCCGACCACGTGGAACCACATCATGGCTGACCATGCCACGACGTTCCGGATGCTGCCCTTGTCGCCGACCACGACGCAGCTGACCACGAAGTGGCTGGTGCACAAGGACGCCGTCGAGGGGATCGACTACGACTTGAAGCGGCTCACCGAAGTCTGGATGGCCACCAACGATTCGGACCGCCGGGTCTGCCAGGAGAATCAGATCGGCGTGAACTCGCCGGCCTATGAACCGGCGCCGTATTCGCCCGTACACGAGGACGGCGTGAGCCAATTCGTCGACTGGTACTGCACGCATCTCGAGGAACGACTTACGGAAGATGCGAAGTAGCGCCGCTTGAAGTATTCCGCGTGGTCATTGCTCCGCGGGGCTCTATCCGGACATCGGAACTGGGAACCTGCTTGGGCCGACGCCGCGCGGCGCTCCAGCTACGACGTGATCATCGTCGGCGGCGGCGGGCATGGGCTCGCCGCGGCATACTACCTGGCCAAGAATCACGGCGTTACGAACGTGGCGGTCTTGGAGCGCGGCTGGATCGGCGGCGGCAACACCGGACGCAACACCACCATCGTGCGCTCCAATTATTTGTTTCCGGAAAGTGCGCGGCTTTACGATTTCTCCTTGAAGTTGTACGAGAGCCTGTCGCAGGAACTCAATTTCAACATCATGTTGAGCCAGCGCGCGCTGGTGATGCTCGCGCACAGCCGCCACGACCTCGATTCGATGTCTCGCTGGGCGAATGCCATGCGGATGAACGGCATTGCGGCGGAGTTGGTCACCGCGGCCGAAGTCGGTGCGATGGCGCCCGCGCTCGATCTGTCGCCGAGTGCCCGTTTGCCGGTGCTGGGCGGGTTCGTGCAGCGGCGCGCGGGAACCGCGCGGCACGATGCCGTCGCCTGGGGATACGCTCGCGCGGCCTCCGCACTGGGGGTGCACATCATCCAGAATTGCGAGGTTCGCGGCTTCATCCTGGAGTCCGGCAAGGTCGCCGGCGTCGCTACCGGCCACGGACCGATCCGGGCCGATCGAGTCGCAATCGCGGCCGCGGGACACAGTTCGGTGCTGGCCAATCTGGCGGGATTCCGGCTGCCGGTGACGAGCTACGCACTGCAGGCCATGGTGAGCGAACCGATCAAACCCATTCTCGATACCGTCGTGCTGTCGCCGGGAACCGGCGCGTACGTCAGCCAGTCCGACAAAGGCGAGATCGTCATGGGAGCCATGCTCGATCTGTTTCCATCATACGCGCAGCGCGGAAGCTTTGCCGTCAAGCAGGCCATCATTGCCGCAGTGCTGGCCCTGTTTCCGTCGTTCAGCCGCCTGCAATTGCTGCGTCAGTGGGCGGGTATCGTCGACGTGGTGCACGACTCCAGTCCCATCATCGGGCCGACTCCCGTCCCCGGCCTTTACATCAATTGCGGCTGGGGAACCGGTGGATTCAAGGCAATTCCCGTGGGCGGCTGGACGCTTGCGCACGTGCTTGCCACGGGTAGAAGCCATGCGCTGGCCGAGCCGTTCCAACTGCAACGATTCATCGACGGCCGGCTGATCGACGAAGCAGCCGCATCCGGAATCGCGCATTAGCGGGTCCGGGCACACATCATGATGAGAATACCCTGTATCCATTGCGGGCCGCGCGACGAGAACGAATTCGTGTGCGGCGGCACTTCTCACATTCAGCGGCCTGCGCAGGACGCCAGCGACGAGACCTGGGGCAGCTATCTCTTCTTCAGGGATAATCCGAAGGGCCTGCACCTCGAGCGCTGGCGCCATGTACAGGGCTGCGGGCGCTGGTTCAATCTGGCGCGCAACACGGTGACGCACGAGGTGCTGTACGCCTACGCCATGGCCGAGCCGCCGCCTATGGAGGCGCCGCCTGCCGAGCCGCCGCGGTGACGTCATCGCGTCTGCCGGCTCCGTTCGGGCTCCGCCTCGACCGCAGGGTGTCGGTGTCGTTCGAATTCAACGGCCGGCGCATGAACGGCTATGCCGGCGATACGCTGGCGTCCGCCTTGCTGGCCAATGGGGTGCAATTGGTGGGACGCAGCTTCAAGCTGCATCGTCCAAGGGGATTCTATTCCTGCGGTGTGGAGGATCCGTCGGGCTTGGTGGACGTGGGTGCCGGCGCGACGCGGACGCCGAACCAACGCGCGACCGTGATCGAACTCGCCGAGGGCCTCCGTGCCGCGAGCGTGAACTGTTGGCCCACCGTCGAATTCGACTTGGGGTCGGTCAACGGCATGCTGTCCGCACTCTTGCCGGCGGGGTTCTACTACAAAACGTTCAAGTGGCCGAACTGGCATTTATTCGAGCCCATGATCAGGCGCATGGCGGGACTCGGGCGCGCCGCAGGCGTTGCGGATCCGGACCGCTATGAAGAGGTCGCGGCCGTTGCGGACGTGCTGGTGGTGGGCGGCGGAATCGCCGGATTGAGTGCCGCGGTTTCGGCGGCGCGCTCGGGCGCAGACACGATATTGCTTGCGGGCGGCGCTTTTCTCGGCGGCGGCCTAAGTTGGCGCGGCGACGCGGACATCGACGCACTCGTCGCCGCAGCGCGGCGAGCCGGCGTGCGAATACTGACCCGTGCGCTGGCGTTCGGCGTCTACGACCATGGACTCGTCTGCGCGCGGGAGTCCCTGCCGCAGGGATCCGCCCGGGCCTCCGGTTCGCCGGCCGCCGCTTCGCAGGTCGACAGGTCGAGCGGCGCCGGCCGCGGCGTGTTGCGCGAGCGTCTATGGAAAATTCGCGCACGGCACATCGTCGCTGCCGCCGGGGCGTTCGAACGGCCCATGCTGTTCCCGGACAATGACCGGCCGGGCGTGATGCTGGCGGGTGCCGCCGAGAAGTTCGCGCATGCATTTGGCGTGGCTTGCGGGCGGCACGTGGTCATCGCAGCAAACAGCGATTCCGCTTACGGTGTCGCCGAGTCGCTGCGCGGCGCGGGGGTGAACGTGGTCGCGCTGGTCGACCGTCGCGCGCGCGCCGATATCGGCGTCGACAGCTCGAGCTTTCGCACCCTTACCGATGCGGGAATCGCCAGAGTCGATGGAACCACTTCGGTGCGCGGTTGCACGGTCGTGTCAGCGGGCGCCGCCGGACGTTCCGAGACCTTCTACTGCGACTCGATCTTGAGCGCGGGGGGCCACGCCCCGGCGGTGCATCTGCACTCGCAGGCGGGCGGCAAACTGCGCTGGCTGGAAGACGCGGCCATGTTCGTCCCCGATGGCCACGCGCCGGGATTGGTTAGCGTCGGTGCGTGCGCGGGAATATTCGATCGGGAAGCAGCGGCCGAGCATGCGTCCCAAGTCGGTCGCGCGTTGGCAAGCGGCGTCGTTCCCCCCGTGGCGACGCCGCACGGCGCGGGCCGCTCGCTGCCTTCCACGCTGCTGCCCGGGGTGACGGGCAAGCAATTCGTCGACCTGCAGAACGACGTGGCGGTTGGCGACGTCGGCCTCGCCGCACGCGAGAACTATCGTTCCGTGGAGCATCTCAAGCGCTATACGACCACGGGCATGGGCACGGATCAGGGCAAGACCAGCAATGTCAACGCGCTGGTGTTGATGGGCGATTTTACCGGCCGGCAACCGGCTGAGGTCGGCACCACGAAGTTTCGTCCGCCGTTCGCACCGGTTTCGCTGGGACTCATCGCCGGGCGCCGTGTCGGAGCGCGGTATCGGCCGCTGAAATCGCTGCCCGCCGAGCGCTGGCATCGAGCGCGTGGTGCCCTGTTCGAGCAATTCGGCAGCTGGTCCCGGCCGGCCGCGTATCCGCTCGCGGGCGAGACCCTCGCTGTCGCTGCGCAGCGCGAGGCGCGTGCCGTGCGCGCCAGCGTCGGCGTCCTCGACGGTTCGCCCTTGGGTAAGCTGGAGGTGTTCGGCCCGGATGCGGCCGAGTTCCTGGATCTCATGTACGTGGGCACGCTGTCGACGCTCGGCATCGGTCAGGCGCGCTACGGAGTGCTGCTGAACGAGAACGGCATCGTCGTGGACGACGGCATCGTCGCGCGATTGGGTGAGCAGCACTATTGGGTCAATACCACCAGCGCCGGCGTGGAGCGCACGACGGCCGCTTTCGAAGAATGGCTGCAATGCGAGTACACGAATCTACGGGTGGTGGTCACGCCGGTGACGTCGCGCTGGGGCAACGTCACGGTGGCGGGCCCGAAGGCCTGGCAGTGGTTATCCGCCATCGGCTTCGATGCCGCGTTCGCGCCCAGATCGATGAAGCATATGACCCTGCATGCAGGCGCACTGGAGGGCGTACCGCTGCGCGTGCTGCGCGCCAGCTTCAGCGGTGAACTCGGCTACGAGGTCAACCTGCCAGCCGAGCGGGTGCACTGGCTCTTGGACCGTCTATGGGCCCGCGCGCCGGAATTCGCAGCGGTGCCTTATGGCATCGAAGCGCTGGAAATTCTGCGCACCGAGAAAGGCTACATTCATATCGGCACCGACACCGACGGCACCACGTTGCCGGGCGACATCGGCTTCGCACGCGCGTTGGATAAAAAGAAGGCGAACTTCGTCGGCCGCCGCTCCTTGCTCCGGCCCGCGGCCCGCGATCCCGAACGGCTGCAGTTGGTCGCCCTCGCGAGCGGCGACGCATTGACGCCGCTGCCGGTGGGCGCGCAGATCGCGGCGGGTTCGCCGCCGACCCGATCGGAAGGGTACGTGACGTCCAGCTACATGAGTCCGTCGTTGGGCGCTCCGGTGGCGCTCGGCCTCCTGGCGCGGGGTGCGCAGCGTCTGGGGGACAGAGTGCGCGTGCATCACCTCGGAACCAGTTTGGATGCCGTCGTCGTCAAGGCGCCGTTCATCGACCCCGCCGGAGAGCGCCTCAATGGTGAACGCCTCGATGGATGACCTCCGCGATCTCGGGGTCGAGGATGGCTTGTCAGCCGACGGCCTGACGCTTCGCTGGGATCATGGTCTCGCAATAGCCTCTCTTCGCTATTTCGATCCGGCGGGTTCCTTTGCGGTGGAGGTGGGTGAGGTGCTAGGCGGCTCCCTGCCGGAGGCACTGTGCGTCCGTCGGCGCCAACTTGCCACGGCCCGTGATGGCGCGAGCGCGGGTGATGGTGCGAGCACGGTTGGGGCGGACGCGGCCGCGTCGGAACTCGTGCTGGCGTGGCGTAGCCCCACGGAGACGCTGCTCTTGACCGCCGACACCGGCTGGTTGGACACGGTCGACAGGTTCGCAGCGGACCGTTCAGATGGATGCCTGGTCGATCAGACCGGCGGCATACTAGGTTTGATGGTTACCGGCCCGCGCGCGCCCGATCTGTTGCTGCGCCTGGGTTCGACCGATGCCATCCCGGCCCTCGGCGAGGCGCGCACCAGCCGGTTGGCGGAGCTTTCCGTGTTGTCGCTCTGCACCCGACTGGGCGAGATCCTCCTGCTCGTGGAGCGAGTCTACGTCCGGCACCTGTTCGGGTGGATTCGCGAGACCGTCGCCGATTTCTAATCGGACGTTCGTCAGCCCGTCCTTTCAGGAAACAGCCCGGGCATCCAGCGTGAGGCGAGAGTCGCGGGAAAGGCGAGACGTAAGGGCGCGCGGGTGCTCGCGGAGGTGAGCACCCCCAGCCCCAGCAGGGCGGAGATGACTCGGCGGGCACTGCGCTCGCTGGAATCAACGATTGCGGGCGTGTTGGCGCGCGGGAGTTCGCCGCGGTAAAGCACCGCTTCTAGGATGGACCCGGATTTCGGCGGCAGCTGTTTCAAGCGCATTTGCTCCTCCGCCCACAGCAGAATGCGCGCACGGAGCTGACTCGGTTGCATCAGCCCCTCCATGAAAATCACTTGATCAATACATGTGCTGAGGAAGTACTTGGTGAATTCGGCTAAGGCCTCTTCGCTCAAGTTGCCTCTGCCGTCGAGATCGTTGCGGCGCTGCAGGTCGCAGGCCGCAAGGAGCCCTTTATAGGTATCGACGCTGCGGGCGAGGCCGCGCGCGATCGACCAAACCGCGCCGGTATCGAGCACCTCCAGCAGCGTCGCGTGCGACATCAGCCGCACGACGCGCCCGTTGCCATCGAGGAACGGGTGAATCCACGCAAGACGATGATGCGCCGCCGCCGCCGCGAGGATTGTTTCGCTCTTGCCGAGCTTGCGGTAGACGTCTTCGAACCGCTTGAGAAAGCGCGGCACCGCCGCCGGGCTGACCGGGACATGAATGCCGACCGTGACATCCCGGTCGCGCAGCGCGCCGGGGATCACCTTGATCTTCTCTTTCGTCGCCGGGTCTTCGATCCACAGCAGGTCATCCGGCAGCAATTCGCAGAAACGGCGATGAATTGCGCGGATGGAATCGGCGGTAAGGGCGCGACCTTTGAGGCCGCCGCCGTCGATCCAGTGTTGGACTGTGATGTGCGCCTTCGCCTCTAACTGGAGGTCGCGCTTTTTCGTATCCTTGCTGTAGTCGCCCTTGAGGGCGCGCTCGATATCAATTGGGTGCGTGTTGTGGCCTTCGATCAGGTTGCTGTAGTAGCAGTTCATCGAGCGCACCAGATCGGCCAGCGACGCCAGCAAACTGTCGGGCAGTGAGCGCCGGAATCCGGCGCTCCTTTGCGCCAGATCCAAGGCGAGATCGGTCAGAGCAGCGCGCTGTCGCGCCCCGTGGCCTATCATCATTGGTTCCATCAGCCCGATGGATTCACCCCCGTCCGGGACCGTTTTTTTGGCCGGTTCTTTGTCCGGTTTCATTTTGCGCATTAGTTATTATATATCAACCCATTATGTAAGTTAGACCTACAAAGTTGGCCGCTTAAATGGCCGCTTTGTTGACCGCTTGTTGGCCACCACTCCTGCTGATTTCCAAGGGAATGGGAAGGAGCGTCCGGCGGGGCAGGCTTGATTTGCCTGCCTTGTGCCCGCTAGGGGTCACGTAGAACAGTCTAGAGAAACGGATGTACCGGGCTGAATACCGGAACGAACAAATAACGCTTCGCGAGTTGGGCGTAGCCGCGATAGACGAAATCTCCATTGCCTTTCAACAGGTCGGCGCGATTGGCGCGGTAATAACGCGGGATGTCGTACCACGGCATGGTGGGCTTCAGGTGATGCGCGACGTGCAGGTTGTTGTACAGATACAGCAGCCCGAACAGCGCGTTCGATTCCACCGATGCGGTGCGTTCCTGCGAGTCTTCCGCGGCTCGATGCTCCGTGAAGGCGCGCAGCAGACCTAAGGAAAGTCCGGGATAAGCCACCAACAGGCAATACTGCCACCAGGGCATGCCACAGAGGCCGGAAATGAACCAGAACAACAGTCCCACCGCAACGGCATGCACCGCCCAGTGCGGTAGGTGGGTGTAATCGCCCTTGCGCACGCGGCCGGATTCCCTGGTGACCATTATCCATAGCCGCAGTGCCGGCCCGATGAGAAGCCGTCCTGCCATAGTCTGATTGAAGGTGAGAAGCGCCCGTCTGGTCCGGCTCATGCGTTCCCAGTCCGCTCGCCGCACGTAGTAGGACTCGGTGTCGACGCCGGGAATGGTGAGATTGACGTCCCGATGATGCGTGGTATGGCTCTCGCGGTAGAGGGGGAACGGAAACCACAAACCCAGCGGCGGAAACACCGCGGCGAATCGCAGCCAGGCGGGAACGCCCCGGAATGAGTGGATGGCCTCATGCTGCAGGGAGAAATGCCAGGCCAGCAGGTACGCTCCGACGGGCAAGATGACCCACCAGGGCAGGAGTGCGTTGAACCAGATTAGAAGAAACCACAGCGAATACAGCACAATGGCCACGATCCAGGTCGGACCGTCGAATTGGCGGAATTTCTGTCGGAGCGCGTCCACCCCCGTATTTTAACTCAACTCACAGCGCGAACGCAGGATGGGTCACGACGGCGAGGCGATGCGATCTCCAGTACGCCGTGGCCCTGTCGAACCGCTCCCGCAGTACGGCATAAGCGTCCGAGTCCGGTCCCGCGAAACTCAGCAGCAGCAATTGATCCATCAGGGACTTGAGTGACGCGCTTTGGTGCGCTTCGAGGAATGCCGACTGCAGAGCGGCATGTTCCTTCTCCGATGCCGCCGTCGCAGAAGCCACCAAGGGCGGTATGGGCGTCGGGACGGTCCGCCCGACCACGCGAACCTCGGATGCCAGATCGGGCCGATACTTGCCAAGCAGACGCAATGCGTAGGAATCGATGGGCGCAATGTCCGCCGTGCCGTCGACCACCGCCGTCAGGGCTCCGCTGGGAGTAATCGTGGGGGCGATGATTTCGCTGAACGGGGGCGTCTGGAGCGGCGCGGGCGCCTCGCGGTGTACCGACATCAAGTAGGTCAGCGCTGCGACGCAACCCGACTGGGAACCCGGGACGGTGAACGCGATTCGGTTGCCGAAGGTATCCCGGACTTCTCGAAAGGCGCTGCCCTTGCGAACCACGAAATCACTCCAATAGTGCGGCGTCCCGTGGAATTCCGCTGGCGAAGGGATCGGAGCGGCGATGAGAACGGGTTGCGGTTTCGCGCGCGAATAGGGCAGGCCGCACATGAACACGGCCGCCTGATCGTTCCTCAACCACAGTTCCTCAAGCGGAGCGGGCGCCGGGTGATCGATGACGGTCGTCGGCACGCCCGCCTGCGCGATGATCGCCGACAGCAGATTCCGCCAGACGGCACCGGCTTCCGCGCTGACGGAGTACATCCGGGCATTGGCGATCGTCATTCCGGCGGTACTGATCACTCAAAACTTGTACCCGAACGTGGCGCCGAGAACCCGCGGCCGCAGCGGTGTCTGCGCCTCGATGAATTGGTCGGTGCTGACGAAAACGCTCTTGTTCGAATTGGCGAGATTCTCGCCGTACACGTTCAGGTACCACGCGTCCTTGGCGACCCCGAATGACGCATCGTAGGTTGTGTACGCCGGATTCTCGAAGCGTAACCTGCCGGTGCTGACGCCTCCGGCTTGCGCGAGCGAAGGATTCGAACCCGCCTGCGTGAAGGAGTGGCCGCTGTGCGACGCGGCGACTTGCACGAACGGCGTGTATCCGGCAAAGGTCCACTCGTAGCGGGCGCGCAGGCTGAACTGGAGCGGCGGCGAATTCGCGGTCGGGGCGCCGACGGGACCGAACGGGTTGGTGACTGGCACGCACTTGAGCCCGAACGAGCTGCAGGCGTTAGTGATCTGCTTGCCGAAGTCCGGGCTTGCCGGATTGTTGTTGTACAGAACCGGGGAATTGGTCTGCCGGCTCTGGTTCCAGGATGCCGCGCCCTGCAGGGTCAGTTGATTCGTGATCCGGCTCAACAGCGAGGTCTCGACCCCCTTGACGAGGAAATTCTGACCGTTGCTGTTGAAGAAGATGTTGCCAACCACTCCAGGATCGAAGAAGGCCACTTGGACGTCGTCCCAGTTCTCCCTGTACACGGCCCCGTTCCATTGCAGGCGGCGGTCGAAGAACTCCGTCTTCCAGCCGATTTCATTGTTAGTCAGCTTGTCGGACTTGTAGGAGGACTGGATGAAATACTGCGGCACAATGGCAGGCGTGAAGGCGTGCGGTGAATTGCCGTTCTGGTTGAAGCCACCCGGCCGAAACCCCTGGGAGTACGTGTAGTACACCATGATATCCCGCGTGATGTGCCAGGTGAGGTTGCCGCGGCTCTTGAATCCGGACTCGGTATCCGCAAGCCGCGGATTGTCGAGGTTGTAGGCGGAAAAGTAGGGGGTGCCGGAGTTGAGTACATGGCATCCGGTTGCCGGGATGCCCCCGTCGAAACAATAGAAGCTGCCCGTGACGCTGCCCGCCGAGGAGTTGTCGAAGCGAAAATGACGCGTGCCCAGCGTGGCCGTCAAGACCTTGGGAATCAGATCGAAATCCGCCGATGCGAAGAAAGCGGTTTGCTTGGTCGTGCGCGTCGTATCCTGATAGAAGGATGTATTGGGGCCCTGAACCCCGGGATTCACGACGGTCGTGCCGGGGACCGTGCCTATGTTCGCAAAGCAGCCGTCATTGCCCGGGGTATCCGGCGCGCCGTTCGAGGTACACGTAGGAATGTTCTTGTAGTTCCAGCCGGTCTGGTCATCGAGCGTGTTGTTTTCCCAAAAAGCACCGACAATGGCGCGCAACCGCCAATCGTCCGGGGTGCTCACGCGGAATTCGTGCTGCTGATGAGTGTTCTTCTCGGTCGAGTGCCAGGTGGCACTCGGCGAGAAACAGGTGGACTTGAGAGCGGTATGATAATAACTGGGACCATAGCACTGGTAGTAATCCGCGTACACGCCGCGTGCGTAGTTCGTGTAGTCGCCCACTTGCTCGACCTTGCGCACCAGGTAGCCACCGGTGTAGACGGCCTTCAAGTCGCCGAACTTGCCGTTCAATGTCCACGCCGTGCTTTCGAATTTATCCTTGTCAAAGGAGGGGTTGAACAGGGTGACCTCGAGCGGATTCAGCTTTGCGCCATCCGAGGCATTGGGCTGCTGGTAGAACACGCCCCGCGAGTCCATATTTTGGTAGGACTGCGTGATGAGCGCGTCCCAGTCGTCGTTGAACTTGTACAGCAGCTCGACGCGGATACCCTTGTAGGTGACGGGATTGATGGCCCGCCCGGCCACGTTGGCGTTGTTGATGGCCGGGCTGCCGGGCGGCACACAGTAGCCTGCATTCGGCAGGCCATCCGGGCATTGTCCCTGTGCATTTGCAGGATAATGCGCATAGTACATGCCGATGTCGGTGTTCTTGCGGGTGAACGTCGCCGGCACGTTGTCGATGTAGCCGCCGCGCTGGTCGTTGTAAATCACCCCGCGCACGGCCATCCTGCCCTCGATCAGCGGGAGGTTCAACACCGCCGTGAGGTCGGAATTCGGATCGCCGTGAGCCGTGATGCCGTAGCCGGCTTTAACATTCCCCTCGGTCACATCGAGCTTCGGTTCGTTGGTGATGTATCGGATCACCCCGGCCTCGGCGCCGGCGCCGTACAGAGTGCCTTGCGGACCCTCGAGAACCTCGATGCGATTGAGATCGGCGGCGTACACATCGAGGTTGCGACCCGGGAGTTGGCCGGATTGGTTGTCCAGGTAGATGGCGACGTTCGGCCACAGGCCCGTCGACGCGCTGCCCTGGCTGGGCTGAGCGCCTGCGCTCAAGCCCCGCATGAACACCTCGTTTTGACCCGGCCCGTTGTTCGCCGACGTCACGTTCGGCAGGTACTTGATGTAGTCATCGAAGGTCGTCACGTTCAACTGGGTCAGGGTTTCAGCGGTAAGCGCCTGGATCTGGATGGGCACGTCCTGCGAGTTTTCCGACCGGCGTTGCGCCGTTACAACGATTTCCTGAATGGCGTCGGAATTGGTCTCCGTATCGGCGGCCGCGGCCGCCGCTGCCGGCAGCGCATACCCAAGGGAGGGACCGCCGAGAATCGCCGCAATCGCCATAGATAACTTTGCATTGTTCATGCTGCATCCCTTTTTAAAATTACGCGTAAGACCGATCCGCCATCGTTATAGTCGCATACGGTCTTGCTGCCGTTGCGAATCCGCCGCGTTGTCGCTCGAACGTCATCTTATTAGTGGTTCTCCGGGTGGCCCAGCTTGAAAGCGACGTTTTCTTGTCAGCGCACGACTCCATCGTGCATGGGGCACCGGCAAAGGCAGTCGCCTCATAGGCGATAACGGACCAGCGCATCGCCCAGCGCCTCCTTGAGCGGACCAAGCCACGGTTCGTAATGTCTCCACTGGTCGAGGCCTTCGCGGTAGATGGGCTGGCGAACCTGTTCCGAGCTTGCGGTGCGGACGCTGCGTTCGTTTTTGTAGAACTCCAGGCATGCGGGCTCGAAGTCGAGACCGCAGAAATCGAGAATTCGCCGCACATTGTCCTCCAGGTCGTCGACCACATCCTCGTGCAAGACACGCAGAACCTTTCCCGGCAGCGCGAAATTCCAATGTTCCATCAACTCCAGATAGGTCCGGTAGTACCGCGCGATATCTTGGACGCCGTAAGTGAACTCCTGTCCGGCGGCGAACAGCTGCTTGAGGTTGCTGAAGCAGCAGGCCATCGGTTCGCGCCGCGCGTCAATGATCCGGGCGTTCGGCAGAATCAAGTGGATGAGGCCGAGGTGCCGGAAGTTGTTCGGCATTTTATCGATGAAATGAGGTTTTCCGGTCCGGTACACGCGCGTGGCATTGAGATATTTCTCGCCCAGCCTGAGAAAGTCCTGGTCGGTCATGTCCGCCATCACGCCGGGATAGCGGGGATTCTGCAGGTCGTGGTCCCGTCCCTGCAATTCGAGCACCATCCGCGGAATGTCGGCCAGCTCCTGTGTGCCCTCGACGCCGGAGTGCGACGCCAGAATTTGCTCGAGTAACGTCGAGCCGGCACGGGGCAGGCCCACGATGAAGATGGGATCGGGCCGTAGGTCGCCGGCACCGGCGCGGTTCGCGAAGAACTCGCGGCTGCAGATTTCGATCTGCTTGCGGGTGTTGGTCTCGATGACCTCCGGGCGGTAGCGGCTTTCGGATCGTTTGTGGGCATTGCCCCGTTCGTAGTAGCGATAAGATTCCTGATAGTCGCCCGCATCCTCGTACGCCTTGCCCAACGCGAAACACATTTGATAGCGGTCGATGGGTCCGGTGGCCGGCGATGATTCCGCCGCGCGCATGACCTCGATCTCTTCGTTCGGGAAATGATAGGTCTTGAGATTGGCGAGACTCCAGTAGGCGTCGCCGTAGTTCGGCCGGGCCGCGGCGGCGGCTCGGTAGGCCGCGATGGACTCCTCGCGTTTCCCCAAGGTTTTAAGCGAATGCGCCACCGACAGGTGCAATTCGGCCGACTGAGACGCATCGACGAGCAGTTCCCGATACAGGGCAACCGCCTTCTCATGTTCTCCGAGCCCGACGCATGCGGTCGCGTACAGGGTGCGGTAGTGCCGGTTTTGGGGCTCGAGCTTCAGGAGCGTTTCCAGTTCCTCGCGCGCACGCTGGTACTTGTGCCTTTCCACGAGCGCACGCGCGTAATCGTGGCGCGCCGCGTGGTAGCCGGGCTCGAGCTGAAGGACGGCCTCGAGCAGAAGCTCCGCATCATCGAACACCTCGCGCTCGATCCCGATTCGGGCCAGCAGCCGCATGGCTTCGATGTGATTGCCGTGCTTCAGCAGATAGGCGCGGACGATGTTCTCCGCCGGCAGCAACTCGCCGTCCGAAAAAAAGCTCGTGGCGGAAACTACCTCCGGCGGGAGACTCTTGAGGGTGGCGACATGCGCGGCCGCCATGACCGCGTTTTCGGTCTGTCCGGTCATGCGGTACAGGCCCTCGAGCAGGGACCAGCTCGCAGGGAGCGCCGGGTTGACGTGCACGCCTTTGACGAAGGCGTCGATCGCCCGCACCGCATCCTTGAGGGTGACGTAGCAGTGGCCCCGTTCCTGATACAGACGGCTGAACTTCGGGTGAAGTCGCTCGAGTCGCTCGAGAGTGGCGAGGGCCTCCGGAATCTTGCGTTGGTAGCGTTGGCTCAGGGCAATCAAGTAGAGGACGTCGCGGTTTTCGGGTACATGGAGCGCCAGCAACCCGGCCGACGCCTCGGCATCGGCGAAGCGGTTGCACTCCAGAAGATGGCGTATCCGGCTGACTTCCGTTTCGACGGAGGAGGGAGTGACAGAGGAAGTAGGGGTGGCAACGGCGGCCATGGGGCCCATTATGCCGCTTCGCCACAAAAACAGGCGGGGAACGATTGCGGTGGGCGGCCGCCTTCGCATCAACACTTGCGCCCGGGCATGATTTGTTACATAAATGTAACAGCGAGTTCGACCATGCCGGGTAGGTCCGGGACTATCGGGAACGCGACGGCCGCCGGTATCGGCGCAATGCGTGTCATATTTCAGTCATGTGATGTTGTTAGTTTGACTCGCCGTTGCACATGAAAAACAGCCCGACAGGGCGCATGGGGATGATTGGGATCGTTGAGTCTCCGTGATTGCCGTCGGGCCGTCGCGGTGCCGCGTGGGCGGCGCCATCTGGATTTCTTGTTACTGACCTCAGGGAGAGACCCTTGAATACGAATCAAAAGCTCGCGTACGCAATTTCGGCAGTCCTCAGCGGCTGCGCGGGGACGGCTTGGGCGGCCGCGGCCGCGGATACGGCGACATCGACCTCCGCACTCGAGGAGATCACTGTCACGGCGCAAAGGCGCTCTGAATCGATTCAAGACGTACCGATCACGATCCAGGCAATCACGGGCGAGCAGCTCGGTCAGCTCTCCGTGACGACCTTCGACGACGTCATCAAGATGCTGCCGAACGTGACCTTTAGCGCCAACGGACCGGGTCAGGGCAACATCTACATGCGCGGTCTCTCCGTCGGCTTCGCGGGCAGCCAGTCCTCGGCCTCGATCAACCCATTCCCGAACGTCGCGACCTACCTCGACGAGGAGTCGCTGACCTTCCCGG
>Ga0137409_10004238_pt1 | contig 15088 bp, 13 predicted proteins | sample CZODoug1_16funga_FD_122059 | JGI IMG/M metagenome (GOLD analysis project Ga0137409, IMG submission 122059) | Vadose zone soil fungal communities from Angelo Coast Range Reserve, California, USA - CZODoug1_16fungal (Hybrid Assembly) | ecosystem: Environmental > Terrestrial > Soil > Vadose zone... | reverse complement strand
CGCGTCTGATAATTCAGGGTCGGGGAGTCAGGGTCCAGGGCATGCACATGCCGCATGAAATGCGGCGCGCACTTGGAGCGCACCATCATCCGGCCGCGGTAGTCCTTCTGCCAACGCGCCAGATCCGCGAGCACCGCCTCGTACTCCGCGGGCGCGAGATCGGAGAGACCCGCGCCCCGCCCGGTGGCGACCAGGAAGTAGCAATTGAACGCCACGGCGCCCTGCTCCGCCGACCACGCCACCAGCCGCTCCAGCTCGGCGCGGTTGCCCTTGGTCGCCGTCGTCTGGACGATGAAGTCGAGGCGTTGCGCCTGGAGGCGGCCGAGGGCTGCGATCGTGTCCTGGAGCGAGCCTTTGCCGTGGCGGAAGTTGTCGTGGTAGGTCGGTCGCAATGAATCGATCGAGACCGCGACGCCCCGCACTCCGGCGGCCTTGAGCCCGGCGATGCGCTCGTCGGTGAGCAGCGTGCCGTTCGTGCCCACCACGACCGTCGCGCCGCGCTGCGATGCGTAGGCGGCGATCTCGGTGAGGTCGTCGCGCAGCAGCGGCTCGCCCCCGGAGAGGATGAGCATCGGGGCGGGATTCACGGCCAGCAGCTCGTCCACGATGCGCAGACAATCGGCCGTCGCCAGCTCCGAAGTCGCGCTCTCGTGTGGTCCCGCCGCGATGTAGCAGTGGGCACACTCGAGATTGCAGCGCCTGGTGAGGTTCCAGGCGACGACGTGTGGGACGAAGTTCACTGCAGCAGCTTCTCCACTGCCCGCTTCGCGTCCTCCGGCGTGACCGCCTTCATGTCCACAGGGCACTTGTCCATCTTCTCTTCGATGTCGCGGATCGGGCAGCGCGTAATCCCTTGTGCCTTGGCTTCTTCGATGAACGCCCGCATCTCGGGTGACAGCGCGTCCTTGCCCTCGGCCTCGGCCCGGATCTGCTTGGCCCGCAGCTCGGTGAACATCACCATCATCGTGTCGATGTCGAATTCGTCGGCCTCGATCATGGCCTGCTTGTTGTCGTCCATCACGTGCGTGGTGACGCGCCAGATGTCGTGATTGCGCGCGAAGCGCTCCACGGTGTTGCGTGCGAGCGGGCGGGCGATCAAAGGAACCAGCTGGAGGCGCTGCCACCCTTCTTGCGTCCAGACGATGGGGTCGGTGGCGACGCGCTCCCGCGTGCTGACGTTGCCCGTCACCGGACACTTCGTCTCGATCATGGGGACGGCCGGGACCGGATCGGCGTCGGAACCCTGGACCTTCGTCGCCTTCATCTGTTCGGTGGCCTTCACTTCGGCGAGCGCGATCTCCTCGGCGTTGCCGATCCCCATGATCAACTGCATGTGCGTCGGCAGCAGCTTCCGGATCGCTTCGTCAAGCCACTTGTTCGTCACCATGGGCGGCGGACCCGCGTTGCCGACGTTCTCGAGCACGTACTCTTCGACCGCTCGCCGGGCAATCCCCTGCGCGAAGGGCGGCACACGCAGGATGCGGACTTCGGCGTCGGGCGCCCACGGCAGCCCCGCCTGGCCGTCTTCCTCTATCCAGGGGATGTCCTCAGGTCGAATACCCACGGTCCCCGTGAGCAGCGTGCTGCAGGGCACAAGTCGCACCAAGTTCTCGGCTTGTGAGCCCAGCTGGGTGCCCTCGACGCGATGCGCCCCGTGCCGGGACAGCACCATCAGCGACGGCTTCACTTCCTCGGCCCACTGCATGATCACCTGGAACGGCTTGCCGATGAGGATCTGCGTCTTGATCGGCACGTCGGGGAACTGCTGGGCCATCACCTCGGCGCGCTTCAGGTTCGCCTGGCAGAGCTTGAGGAGGCCCTTGTCGATGATGTTGTTGTGCAGCTCTTCCTGCTCCTCGAACTTGAAGACCTTCGACGCTTGATAGGAGAGCACGTCCTTGATGTTGTTGAACACGACGTGGTGGTACTCGACGTCGAAGGCACTGCACACGTAGAGTGACCCGCCGAACTCCTGCGCCAGCTCGAGCGCAGCTCTCATCGCCTTGTAGCTGTAGGAAGAACCGTCGACGCACACGAGGAACCGCCCGCCCTCGAAAGCACGATCGTCGCGCACGATCAGCACGTCCTTCTCGACCCCGCGCAGCACCCGGGCGACGACGCCGCCGAGCTGCGAGAACTGCTGGCGGCCCAGGCCATGCGCGCCGACGGCGAGCAGGTCGTACTGGCGCCCCGAGGAGCCGACCAGCCGCGCGGCCGCGTCTTCGTCCTCGGCGATGAGCCGGCCATTCTCGCCGAGCTTCACGTCGCTGCGGACCTTGTCTCCGCCGTCGTAGCCGGCGGCGCGGTTCGGATCGAACCCGATGAGACCGGGGAGCCGACCCGCGCCGCGATTCACTTCGTTGACGATCTCTTCGTAGTTGATGCCTTCCAGCAGCTGGCGGGTCAGCGCCACGCCGGCGGCTTCGCAGCGCTTCCCGAGTTGATCCAGAAAGCTGTCGGCGATCAGCTGCAGACCTTTCTCGATCAGCTTGTCGTGGATCTTGCGCTGCTTCTTTATCTCGTCGGGAGTCTGGAACTGCGCGGGGAGGCCGGTCTCGAGTTGACGGAAGCGGACATCGTGGAGGCGCGCGGCGTAGACATGATTGCCGGTGATGCGCCCTCCCGACTTTCGACACATCTCGAGGGCCCGGTCCACCGCCCAATCGGAGTGCTGCGAGTTGTCGACCGGAACGAAGATCTCGCGATACACCGGCGTCTCCTAGGGCGATGGGAGGGGGACGTATCGGCAATGCATATGCGACATGGAGATGTCGCTGTCAAGGAACAATTTGCCCGCCGCGTTCGTCCCAAACTGTAATCGCGTCCACGGGGCATACGTCGCACGCGCGCAACAAACGTTCACGGTCCACCTGGTCGGGTGTCACGAACACGGCGGTCCCGCTGTCGTCCAGCACGAAGGCTTCGGGGGCTTCCGTCACGCAGTCTCCGAACCCCACGCACAAGGTCCGGTCGATGCGCACGCGCAGGCCCCCGACGACGCGTTCTTCGAAGTCGCTCACGATCCTCGCCTGGGCCCCGTGATCACCGTGAAGCGACCGACTCGCTTGTGTCCATCGGGCGTCTCGATGTGATAGAAGTAGACGCCCGACGCCACGCGGCGGCCGGTCCGCGTGCCCAGGTCCCACGTGAGCTCGCCGCCGCCCGCGGGATCGTTGTGGGGCAGCACCGCCACCAGAATCCCGCTCACCGAATAGATGCGGATCAGGGCCCGTGCCGGCAGGTGCACGAACTTGAGGGCGAGGGTGTCGGGAGCGTTCTCGTACCCACTCGCGACGTAGAACGGATCGGGCACGGTGTGCACGCGCGCGAGGAGCGAGTCGGCGGTAATCATCGGCGTGAAGCGCGACCCCTGATAGACCACCTCGGCACGCAGCCCCGGAACCGCCGGCGGCCGCCGAGCGGACCGAAACGCGTAGTTCGCTTGGGCGGCCGTCCCGGTCACGGTGCCGGCATAGAACCGGGCGTTCCATACGGTCCCCGCCGGTGGCAGCGACGCCGCCTGCATCAAGAAGAAGTGCCCATTGATGTAGAAGATGAACCCGGATCCCGTGCCCGGGAGCGACGCCGTACCGGCGTACGTCGAAGACCGCGCCGATACGGCACTGAGGCGGACGCGATTCTGCAGCAGGGCCGGGCTCTGCGCGTTGCCGCCGCACTGGCTCAAGTACGCGGGGACCGGGTCCACGCAGAAGATGTCCGACCAGGTGAGCAGCGCGTTGTTCCCGTCCGCGGTTTGCGTCTGGTCCGTCCCGCCCAAAACGAAGGACGAATCGGTCAAGATTCCCCAGGACGCGCGCAGTTTGGGGCTGAAGGAGACGCGGACCCGATGCGTCACGTCCACCACCGAATCGATCGCGCCGTTCGTTCCCCAGTAGACTCGCATGTCGGCCGCGCGGTACACCGTCGCTTCGATTCCCTCGAGCTCCCGCATGGGCGTGTTCGGCACCGTGCTGTAGGCCTGGATGTGGAACAGGGTGTCCACACCGGCGAGCCTGCCCGAGTTACGTGTGAGGTTCGGCTGCACACACGCGCCGCTCGCCGGTGTGCATACCAGCTCGTTCGGATCCGTGGTGTTCTCGTTCGGTGCTCCGGTCCACCAGCGGGGCCCGTTCTGGGCTGAATTGGGGGGGTCGCTGTTCGCGTCCGCCCGTCCCCACGACGCCGTGCGCCACGTGCCCGGGGCCGTGATGCCCGCCGTCGCGGTGAGTGCATAGGTCGAGTCGCCGCCGAAGCGCCGCGCCTGGGAATCGCTCAGCGTCACGGCGGACAACCGGGTAGTGGCGCTGCGCTCCTGGCTAACGCCGTCGATGGCCAAGGGGATGGCCGCGGCGTGCGTCACGCCCGCGCCCCCCACGTGCAGGTGATAGATCGCCGGCTGGTTCGTGAGCGTCGCCCCGGGAACTACGGAATCCACCGTCACGGTAAAGCTCCCGTCCGCCAGCACTTGCGACAGGAACATCTGCGGCGCCACGGCGATGCCGTCGGTCGGCGACATCGGCCCGGAGAAGATGCCCGTGGCCGGGTCGAGCGTGGGAAGCGGGGCTGCGGCGTCGAGCACCGTCCCGTCGGCGCCCAGCAGCCGCATCGGCTGCACGCCGCCCGCCGTCTCCTGGCCCGACGACGCCTGGGGCGTCACGGTCTTGACGTAGCGTGGGGACTCGAGGGAGCTGGGCCCCGAGCGGACCGAGTTGAAGTCAAATGCGGTAACGGCGTAGTAGTATCGAAACGAGTTGTGGGCGGTGGAATCGGTGAAGACGTAGGTCACACCAGTGTCGTAGAGCCCCGGGAAGCCGCTCGCCCCACCGCTCGGGAAGGTGTCGGCGCGCACGGTGTTCACGAGGCCGTTGGTCGACAGAATCCGCCCCCCCTCGGGGACCTGCACGATGGAGCCGACAATCGGCATGTCGCTGTGCACCGCGCTGTCCGGGACGATTGAGAAGGGCACCGGACAGCCGTCCGTAATCCCCAACTCCGGCGCGCAGCGCTCGCCGAAATTCTGCGCCGCACCCAGGTAATCGACGAAGGTGGTCCCATCGTGGTCCAGCTGCGCGATCAGCTCAAGCGAGCGCGGATCGAGGCCGCGGTAGATGCGGTAGCCTTCGACATCGAACCGGCGGTAGTTCGGGTCGTAGAGCGGCGAAGTCGGGTCCGACGCCACAGCGAAATACGGATCGCCCGCTGTCTCGCTCGCACTCGGTTGCCACACAAGGGTCACGCCGTTGTTGCCTGGCACGAGGAAGAACGCGGGGGCCGCCGGCGCCGCCGGGACGAGGAACTTGTGGTCCACGAATGCCTGCGCGACTTGCGCCTTGTGCAGCAGCGAGCGGCGCGCCGTGGTGACCTCGTTCATTTCAATGACGCCGTTCGCATTGGCGTCCCTCTGGGTGAGCCACCCCGCGGCACGATCGATCACGCGCAACCTGGTCGTGTCGGCCGCGATCGAGTCACCCGTGAAGGGGACGCCCGGCGCGATGGGCGTGCCGGCGTACGCGGTCACCGTATCGAGCGGAGCGGCGAAGAGGTATGCGGCGACGATCGTGACCGCCTGGCCCGGCGCGAGGGAAAACGGGCCGAGGGAGAGCTCCATGCGCGCGTCGCGCACCGTCTGGTCCAGGAAGCAGAAGTGCCGTTCGCGCGGGACGGGCGTGGTGCATGGGCTGTCGCCGGCCGACGGGTCGACGACGCCGGACAGGTAGCGCCACAGCTGGCTCACGCCCACCGGATCGGCGTGCCCCACCGGCGCCCCGGTGAACGTTGTGAAGATCGCGATGTCCGCCGGGCGGCGCGGAAACACCGTCGCCACAAACCCCGGCGCCGGCGTGAACGGTGGCGCGCCGAACACCTCGGGGGGGAACGTCCAGAAGTCCTGGTGAAAATCGGGCCTGTACGTCAGCGCCGCACCGAACGGGAGGATGGCGGTGGCGCTGTTCTGGCCGGATTGCCCCACGTCGGCATCCATGCCGAGGCCCACGTAAACGCTGTCGAGGGGATAACCGCCGTCCGGGATGGCAACGCCGAGGCGCGCCTCATTCGAATCCTGGAAGACCGCGCCGAGAGCCGCGATCTCGTTTTGCCCTTCGGGAGGAATGGACGGATTGGCGTACACCGACGTGGTACGCGCCGTGACGTTGTACAGAGTGAAGATGAAGTACACCATGTCCTGGTTCGCCTCGGGATGCCTCCAGGCCACGGCGCGTTGGTCGATGACAATGCCCATCGGGTGTGTGCGGCCGTTCAGGTACGCGGGGCTCCCGTCCCAGTACCGCGACCACAGGTCCTGCTCGGAGATGGACGGGCGACCGAGATACGCGACGTCGAACACGGTCGCGTCGCGCACGACGCCGCCGTTGGGCCACGCGGCCACGTCGGCCGTGTCGCGGGAGTCGAACATCAGCGTCAGGGGGTCGCCGGCCACCTGCGTGCCGCGAGAGTCGTAGAAGTACGCGCCCACGGTGTCGCCCGCCCAGCCGAAGGCCGGCTTCCCGCCGCCGGCGCCGGCCGGAATCATCCCGGCGATTTGCAGCCCCGAGTTGAAGATGTACTGATCTGGGGTGCCGTAGGGCCAGAACCCGCCGCCGATCACGGGGCTACCAAACACGTCGGCGCACAGCTCACCCTGATTCGTCACGCCGCAGAACACGCGGTTGCCCAGCAACGCCCGGGCATTGAACGGTGCTGCGAAAAGGTTGGTCGCCCGATGGAGAGTCGGGCGCGGCTTGCTCTGCGCCGCCCCGCTACCGACTCCGAGGAGCAGCGAGACGCACAGCACGAGAACGAGTGGACGTCCGAATGAAATAGCGCGCATCGACGGCCCTCCTTCCGTTGGAAATCGTCACATCCCTTCCAGTCCCAGCTCGGCACGCGCCGTATCCATCACCGCGGGCGTGATCTCCGCGATGCCCCGCTCCTTGGCGTAATCGGCATAGATCCGCTTCACCATGCCGCGCACGAAGTTCGGGACACGGCTAAGCCGCTCCTGCGCGTCGGCGGACCAGGTCGGAGCTCCGTTCGTCCCCGCGGCGTGGCCACGGGGTTCGCCGCCCTCTTCAAACGCATCCTCCCGGCCCGTCGCCACCATCTTCCGCACCGTTTCCAGCGGCTGCGCCGGCACGGTTCGTCCGCCGATCTCGACACCGAGCGACGACACGAGCTGTGTCTCCATCGGGTTCGTCAGCATGGCGACAACGCGGCCGCACTTGGGACACTTGAATGTGGCGGCCAACGTGCCGTCGCCCGGCAGTTGGCGCTCCTCGAACGCCATCTGCTTGTCGCAGTCGACGCAGAGGAACTTCACAGGCGGGCTCCCAACTCAGACCAGGTGTCAGGGGTCGGGTGCCAGGGAATCCGGGCGAGGATGGGGACGGCAAACTCCCGCGCCAGGTCGTCGCCCGCGGTCCCCTCGAAACCCTGTCCCGTCATGTTCTCCACGACGCCGAGCAGCGCGGAGCCGCGATCGACCGCCGCACGCATCGCGCGGCGCACGGCGTCACGTGATTCTGCCGTGGGAATCGTGACGGTGAGGACGGCGGGAGGCGCGCCCAGGATGTCACACAGCTCGATGTAGCGCTGCATTCCGGGCGGCAGATCGAGCAGCAGCGTGTCGAGCGGGCCCCAGATCACGTCGCCGAGCAGCTCGCGCAGCGCCGCGGCCTCCATCGCGCCACGCCACACGAAGCTCTCCGCGGTCGGGCCCTTGAACGCGAGGGGCGCGCCATCCTCGATCAGCATCGCCATGGAGATGCACCTGACGCCGTCGGCGCCCGTCGCGGGCTCGATGCCACTCTGGGACATGGGGAGTGGGGCGTGGTCGATTCCCAGCAAGCGCGGGATCGTCGGCCCGTTCAGGTCGGCGTCCAGCACCCCGACGGATCGCTTGGAGCGCGCGAGGGCCCGCGCGAGGTGAGCGGTGACGTAGCTCTTCCCCACACCACCCTTGCCGCTCATCACCGCAATCACACGCCCCACCCCCGCGAGGCGCTCGGCGACCCGCTTGCGCTGGGCGCCGATCTGCTCCGGGAGGCCGGATCGGTCGGCGTTAGTCAGCTCGTGGTAGGTTCGAATAGAGGCCATGGACCGAATAATAGAACCTGAGGCCGTAGCTCGGTTAGGGCGCCCGCTCTAACGGTCATAAGGCCTCCCCGCCTATCTTCTTATTCCCATGATCGAACAGTTGCGGGACAAGCTCCAGGCCGAAGTCGAGCGCCTGAACCACGAGATCAACTTCGTTCTACCGAAGGAGATCGATAAAGCGCGCCAGCACGGAGACCTGCGGGAGAACTCCGAGTACAAAGCCGCGCTCGAGCGCCAGCAGTTCGTGGCATCGCGCCTCACGCACCTGCGGATACGACTCGGCAAGTTGTCCAGCGTCTCTGAGGCCGAAATCCCCCGCGACCGCGTGGGCTTCGGGTCCCGCGTCACGGTCGAGGACATCGACACCAAACAAAAGGAAGTCTACGCGCTGACGTTGGGGGAGTTCATCGAAGGCGGTGAGGACGGCGCGGGGGAACTGCCCGTGTCGATGGCTTCACCACTCGGCAAGGCGCTCCTCGGGAAGAAGGTCAAGGAAAAAGTGGAGATTGTCCTGCCGATGGGAAAGCGGAAGCTGAAGGTCGTGGAGCTCGAGACCGTGCACGACATCGCCGAGAGTCGTCACAACCGCAAATGAAACACCATCGGCCCGCGCGGCTCCGCTGAGCCGCCGCGCGCTTCGATGCTCATCGCCGCGCCGGTGACCGGACCCACGTCCCCCGGAACATCGAACGTCATCGCCATCACGGTCGACTGCTCGCCGGCCATCGTCATCACCGCCGCCTGCTTCATCCCGCTCGCCGTCACGAACCAGATCTGGTAGCTCTCGTCGGGTTCGTTCGGCGCCATCCCCTCGCAGCGCACCAGCCAGCGGCGGGCCGCGCTGTCCGCAAAGATCGTCACGCCGCCGAGGCGGCCGTTCGTGGTCACCGGCACCCAGAGGACACGCGTCGCGGGTCCCCGCATGAAGCCCAGCGTGTCGCGCACGGCGGCGAGCTCCGCGGCGAGCCCATCGCGCTCCGCGGAGAGATCCTGGATCGTGTCGCGCGCCCAGTACCCCGCGCCGCCGAGACCGGCGAGCACCAGGACCGCTGCCGCCGCGCGCCACACCCACCGGCGGCGACCGCTGCCAGCCCGAACCGCACGCGCCAGCACGCGCGCCCGGAGCTCGGGCCGCGGCTCACGCGGATTCGGGATCATGCCCAGCCAGTCGGTCATCGCAGCCAATCCTTCACGTGTTTCAACGTCTCCTCCAGCTTGCCGTGCGCGATGCGCAGCCGCGTCTTCACGGTCCCGAGCGGTTGCCCGGTGCGGCGCGCGATCTCCGAGTGCGTCAGGCCCTCGAAGTACGCGAGCAGCACCACGCGACGCTGATCGGGCGGGAGCGTGGCCAGGGCGGCGTGCACTTCCTGGTGCACCGGCCAGCCGGGCACCGACGCCTCAGTCGGGTCGGGCGTCGGGACCACCCCGTCATCCTCGTGGCGCCGCGCGGCCTCCCAGCGATCCGCCTTGCGCCACCAGCGCCGCCGCCGCCGCAGGGCGTCGAGCGCGCGGTTGCGCGCGATCGACAGGACCCAAGTGACGAGCGGCCCGCGACTCGGGTCGTGTTGGTGGATCCGTGCCCACACCTGCACGAACACGTCGCTCAAGACTTCCTCCGCCTCACCCTGATCCTGGAGGATGCGTGTGGCGAGCCCCAGCACCCACGGCGCCATGGCTTCATACAGCTCGGCCAAGGCGCTCTCGTCCCGCGCTTTGAGGCGCCGGACGAGGGTTCGCTCGTCCTCTTGACTAAGACGTTTCGGCTGGGTCACTTAGATTCCTTATTCTAGTGTCGCTCCGGGTGGGCGACTACCCAGCCTCACACTTTCGAGGGTCAGCCATGGTTTCGAAGCGTTTCGTACTCGTCCCCGCCCTGTGCGCCCTCGCCGCGACGACACTGTCTGCCCAGGCCGACCCCGACCGCAGCGTCGCGGGGGGTGGCAGTTTCCCGGCGGGTTGGCACGTGCGCACCGAGCTGGCTCGGCAGACCGGTCAACCGGCCCCCCTGGCGAACGTAAAGTTCAGCGGGATGGGCGACGGGATGCATGTGACCGTGGGCCCCGCCGCGATCTACTGGCGTGACGCCGACACGGCGTCGGGAAACTATCACATCGTCAACAAGATCACGCAGATGCAGAACCCGGCGCACCCCGAGAGCTACGGCATAATCATGGGCGGCCGCAACCTGGCCGATTCGGGTCAGACCTACACGTACTTCCTGGTGCGCGCGGTGGACGGCATGTACTCGATCCGCCGCCGCGCGGGCTACACGGCCCGGCCGACCGCCGTCGTGGAATGGACGGCGAGCGACGCCGTCGTCAAGTCCGACAGCGCCGGCAAAGCCACCAACGAGCTGAGCGTGGCGGTGTCCGGTGGCCGGGTGCGTTTTATGGTGAACGGCAAGGAAGTGTACGCGGCCGACGCGGCCGGTCTCGACACCCGCGGTGTGGTCGGCTATCGCGTGAACCACAATCTCGACGTACACCTCGGGCCGCTGGGGATCCACAAACTGTGAGCGGCGCGGCGTTCGCGGACGACGAGAAGTATTCGTTCACGCCGTTCACGCGGCACTCCTTTTTCACGCAGGTAAACACCTGGATCGTGGAAAAGGTGATCTGCCCGGGACGCCAGGTCATCGTCGACCTGGGGTGCGGCCCCGGGGCTGTCACGCAGCTGATCCTCGATCATGTGTCCGGGATTGAGCCGCGGCCGCGCGTCATCGGCGTGGACCCCTCCCCGTCCGCGATCGCGAAGGCGCGCGCAGCGATTTCCTCCAAGCTGGCCGAGTTCATGGAGGGCAGCGCGGAGCTGCTGTCGCGACTCGTCCCCCCTGCCGACGCGGTCGTGTTCCTCAACGCCATTCACCTGATTCAGGACAAGCACCAGGTCCTCGGCGAGATCCGGAAGACGCTGAAGCCCGGGGGCCGGCTCGGCTTCAATTCGACGTTCTTCGCCGGCGCCTACGTCGAGGGCACGAGCGGGTTCTGGAGGCGTTGGGTCGTCCGCGCCGTCCAGGCGCTGCGTGAGAAGGGGATTGCCGTGAAGCACGACGGCCACGCCGCCGCGATGAAGTGGTTCTCGGCGCACGACTATGCCCAGGCGTGCGAAGCGGCTGGGCTGCGTCCCACAAACGTCGAGCTGGTGAAGGTCGAGATGACGCGGGAGAGCCTCGCGGACATCGGCCAGTTCTCGTTGTTTATCGAGGGCGCGCTCCCCGGCGTACCCCTCGAGGAAGGGTCGCAGGCGCTGATCACGGGCCTCGACCGTACCATGGAGGAGCTCAAAGTGCCGAGCGTGTCTCGGAACTGGCTGGAGGTAGTGGCGGAAGCCGTCTGAGGAGCGCGACGCCAAGGGTCAGCACGATGAGCCCTCCGACCGCGATGACGTTCCACGATTCGAGCACTGCAGCCGCCCGGCTTCCCACGACGGCCGGCGCGCTCGCCGTCACGAACAGCGCCGAAACGGCCAGCATCCCCGTGGCCCACCGCGGCCGCGGCGCCCACCACACGAACCAGTAGCCGGGCAGCAGGGTGACGTAGTGCGCCTTCCAGGCGAGGGGCGTTACGAGCGTCATCGCCACGAGCGAGATCGTCCACTCACCCGCCGCCCGCCGCGTGTGCAGATCAGTGCCTCCGCCCCGGAACACGAGCGCGAGCAGGGCCGCCAGGAATCCTGCCACACCATAGAAGACAAGACGACCGGTCTCGGGATCCGGAACGAGGCGAGCCGTCGCCGCGAGGAGAGACTGGTTAAGGCGATGCGCGGAGGCTGGGTCGGCGATCTCGCGGGCCGCCACGGCGCGCCAGCTGTGCCACTGATCGAGCGCCTCGCTCGGCCCGAAGACCAGCGCCGGCAGGACGGCGTTGAGAATCACTAGCCAACCGACCGTCCAGAGGACGTCGCGCCAGCGCCGCCGATACAGCAAGTAACCGACGAGCAGCACCGGCGCCGCCTTCACGCTCGCCGCGACCGCGAGCGCGAGTCCTCCCCACCGCGGCCGTCCCGTGCGGAAGCAGTCGAAGGCGACGAGCACCAGCAACAACAGGAACAGGTTCACCTGCGTGTGCTGGAGATGCTCCTGGAGGATGCGGGCAGACAGGAGCACCGGCACCAAGACCGCCGCCGACACGAAGCACAGGCGACCTTCTGCCACGGGCCAGAATGTGAGGGTCTCGCCGCCCTCCTCGAACCACCGAGCCAGCAGGCGACAGCACCCCCAGATCGCGCCGACGGTCCCGAGTTGCCACAGGAGCAGCGCTGCGTGGACGCCGATCACGCGCCTCACGAGCGCCAACACGGCGGCCACCAAGCCGAAGAACGGCGGCCACGTATTCAGGTGGATGTGATACGGGTTGCGCCCCGCGAGCACCGACTCGCCGAGCTCCAGGTAACCGCTGAAGACGACAACGTCGGACCGCCACAGACTCCGTGCGATCTCGAACGCGAGATACAGGAGGGTCACGCTGTAGACCGCGATCTGCCACGGTTTGAGTTTCGGCATCACGCAGGAGAGGTCTTGCGCGAGAGCCAGAGCGAAGCGCCGAGCATGAACACCATCATCCAGACGATCATGCTGTAACCGCCCATGGCATGATGCACCCAGTCGCCGACCAGGTCGCGCCCTGTCAGGCCCGTAATCGCCATGAGCGCGAGGATCACCCAGGTGAACCCGCGCGGCTTGAGTGACAAGAAGGCGTAATAGACGAAGAGCAGCGTGACCAGATGCGCCTTCCAGGTCATCGCCGACAACAGGTGTCCCACGAGGAATGCCGCGCTCAGCTCGAACACGCTGAGTGGCGCCTCCCGAGCCCGCAGCCAGAGGAGCGTCCCGGCGAATGCCGCGAACACGACGAGCGCGGCGATCTGGTACGCGAGCCGAGCGGTCTCTTCGGTCGTCGCAACCACGCGGTAATCGCGTTCGGTCGGTTCGGTGGGAAGACGTGTGAACCGGTAAACCGACGCCGCGAGGTTTTGGTTGGTGTAGCGCTGCTCGACGCGGCCCTTGCTGAATCCCTCGAGCAGCGTGTGGTAGTAGTCGGCGAGATCCCGAGCCCCGGTCGTCGGACCGCGCTCGAGCATAGGGAGCACCACACACGCGAGACCCAGCGGCACAACGGCGAGGGCGGCGCGACGCCGGCCGCGCACCATGAGCCAGGTCACCAGGAACACGGGAACGAGCTTGATCGCCGTTGCCGCGACGAGCGCCGCCGCACCGCGCACGTCGTGGCCAGCGAGGTACCAGCGGATGCCCAGGAGGCAGAGCACGAACAGCGCGAGGTTGACCTGAACGAGGTTCAGGTTGTTCAGGAAGAACTGCGCCGAGAAGAGGATCGCGAGGCCCAGCCGCCACCACTCGCGCGGCCGATCGGGCCACAGGACGTCGAAGACATCGACCGTGAGCCGCACCGCGACCGGAATGAGCAGCAGATTGCAGAAATAGAAGAGCCCCGCGGCGACCTTGAGGGGAAACAGCGCGAACACCTGAAACACCATCGCCGCGAAGGGCGGGTACGTCGGCTCGCGCACGCCGGGGAGATACTGGTAGAGGGGCTGTCCTTCCCAGAACCACCGGCCCGCAAGCCAGCGCGCGTGAAAGTCGGTCCCCGGGCGCTGGCTCTTCGCCTCGAGCACCGACAACACGACACACACGCCGAGCACGAGGACCGCGACAAGTCGCCGCTTCATGCGGCGTCGAGCGTGAACGTGAGCCGGCGGTGCGATTCGCGCAGCGCCCCTTCAACCACCGATGGCGTTTCGCCGCGGGCGAAGATAAAGCCGGGGTACCGCGACCCTTCGGGGAACGGCACGAGTCGCTCGCCGGGATGCGCGGTGATCTGCACATCCTCGACGAGCGGCACGGCTTTGGCCTCCGCGACTCCGCGGACTTCCCGCAACACGCCGGCGCCCGGGATGGGAATCATCATCACCCCCGCGGCGGCCTTCTCGCGCACGAGCGACGGAATCGGCATGCCGAGTGCGTGACGGACGATCAACTCCTCGAGCGTCACGCCCTCCCCGAACCGCAGCACGGCGGAGCAGCGCCCCCCGATCGGCCGGGCCGCGAGCTCGATGAGCCAGGGACCCCGTTCGTTGTAGCGCAGCTCTGCGTGCACTGGACCTTCTACAAGCCCGAGCGCGCGTGTCGCCCGCTCGGCGCACTCGGCGATTGTCTTCTGCAAGCCGGCCGGTGCGCGCGATGGCGTCACGTAGATCGTTTCTTCGAAGAACGGCCCGTCGAGTGGGTCTGGCTTGTCGAAGATCGCCAGGACGTGCAGCCGCCGGTTCACGAGGAGACCCTCGAGGGCGACTTCGTACCCGGGCACGAAGTCCTCGACGAGGAATGCCGCGTCGCACGAACCCAAGATGGCCTTTAGCCGCGCATGCGCGGCGACGAAGGACGCCGGATCGTCGGCGCGGATCACGCCGCGCGACGCACTCAGGCGCAGCGGTTTGAGTACGCAGGGATAAACGACGTTCCGCGCGATCTCGTTCGGGTCCTCGTCCAGGAGGTGTAGCGCGAAACGCGGCGCCGGGACGCCGTGCTCGGCAAGCAGCTCGCGCTGCCGGTGCTTGTCCCGCGCGGCATTGGCCGCGTGCACCGGGTTCCCCTTGAGGCGAAGGCGCTCGGCGACGGTTGCCGCGACGAGGGCCGTGTCGTCGTCGACGCCCACCACCGCGTCGATGGGCGAGCGACGCGCGAAGTCATGCGCCTGGTCAGCGGCGCGCTCGGGATTGCGGAAGTCGAGGGTGAGCAGTCCGGCGGGGTTCGCGGCCTCGAGGGTACTGGGCTGCTCCGAGGCGACGGTCAGATCGGCGCCGATGCGGCGGGCCGCGTCTACGAATGCCGCGGTGCGGTAGGTGGTGGTTGGTAGTAACAACAACAGGCGGGGCATGTGTAAATGTAGGGGCGCAGCATGCTGCGCCCCTACCGGCACACGATCATCATTTTTTCGACGCCTGGAAGTACGGGTTCGCGCCCGAGGTATGGTCGGTGATG
>Ga0137409_10004237_pt1 | contig 15088 bp, 16 predicted proteins | sample CZODoug1_16funga_FD_122059 | JGI IMG/M metagenome (GOLD analysis project Ga0137409, IMG submission 122059) | Vadose zone soil fungal communities from Angelo Coast Range Reserve, California, USA - CZODoug1_16fungal (Hybrid Assembly) | ecosystem: Environmental > Terrestrial > Soil > Vadose zone... | reverse complement strand
GCGATGCGGCATTCGCCACAGAGTTCGTCGAGATGCTGCCGCAGGGATTCGATACCTGGCTGGGCGAGCGCGGCGTGCGGCTTTCCGGCGGCCAGCGGCAGCGGCTGGCGATCGCCCGCGCGATCCTGTCCGGCCGGCCGATCCTGCTGTTGGACGAGGCGACCAGCGCGCTCGATTCGGAGAGCGAGCGCATGGTGCAGCTGGCGCTGGAGCGGCTGATGCGGGCGCGCACGACGCTGATCATCGCGCACCGGCTTTCCACGGTGAAAAGCGTGAACCGCATCGCGGTGATGGATCAGGGCCGCCTGGCCGCTGTAGGTTCGCACCATGAACTGCTGACAGGGAATGCGCTATACGCCCGTCTGGCAGCGCTGCAATTCGGAGCATAGCGGTCGGTCCCCGCTGTCCTGCTAGAATCCGCGGCGTTCCCAACCCTGCCCACGATCGAACCGATGACAAGCACCCTGTTTTCCCCGATTGAGCTGCGCGGCCTGCGGCTTCCCAACCGCATCGTCGTATCACCGATGTGCCAGTACATGTCCGTGAACGGCTCGGCGAACGACTGGCACCTGATGCACCTCGGACAGTTCGCAATGGGTGCGGGCAGCCTGCTGTTTACCGAGGCCACGCACGTGTCCGCGGTCGGGCGCATCACCCATCGCTGCCTCGGACTCTACAGCGACGAGAACGAGGCCACGATCAAGCGCGCGGTGGATTTCTGCAAAAAGTACGGCGTGGCAAAACTCGGCATCCAGCTCGCTCATGCCGGCCGCAAAGGCTCTGCGCATACCCCATTCGAAGGCGGCAAGCCGCTGGCGCCGGACGAAGATCCGTGGACCACGGTGGCGCCTTCGGCGCTGCCGTTCGGTCCCGGCTGGCATGTTCCGGCAGCACTGACAAAATCCGGTCTGCAGGAAGTGAAGCAACAGTTCGCGGACGCGGCGCGGCGCGCGGCACGCATCGGCTTCGACGTCGCGGAACTGCATGGCGGCCACGGCTATCTCCTGCACCAGTTCCTGTCGCCGATATCCAATCGGCGCGACGACGAGTACGGCGGTTCGACGGCAAACCGCATGCGCTTCCCGCTGGAAGTGTTCGAAGCGGTGCGCGCGGTGTGGCCGGAAGATTGTCCGCTGGGCATCCGGGTATCGGCGACCGACTGGATCGAGGGCGGCTGGACGCCGGAGGAAACCGTGGCGTTCGCGCGAGAACTGAAGACGCGCGGCTGCGCCTTCGTCGACGTCACTTCCGGACAGCTCGATCCGCGCCAGCAGATCCCGATGGCTCCGGGCTACAACGTGCCTTTTGCGGAAAAAGTGAGGAAGGAAACCGGCATCGCGGTGATGTCGGTGGGAATGATTTCCCGGCCCCGGCAAGCCGAGGACATTATCGCGGGGGGAAAGGCCGACCTGGTAGCGATCGCCCGCGCGATGATGGATGACCCGCGCTGGGCCTGGCATGCGGCGCGCGAGCTCGGCGCCGAGGCGCCCTACGCACCCAACTATGTACGATGCAGCCCGGCGGTGTGGAAGCCGTGAGGCGAGCCGCATGACTTCCATCACCCACGTCGTCGAAGCGCGCAAACGCGATCTGGGCGGATTCGAGGTCAGGCGCGTACTGCCCTGGGGTGGCGGCCGCATGGTCGGCCCGTTCATTTTTCTCGATCAGATGGGTCCGGTCGCGTTCACACCGGGGCAGGGGATCGACGTGCGGCCGCATCCGCATATCGGGCTGGCCACGGTCACCTATCTGTTCGAAGGCGAACTGGTGCACCGCGACAGCCTGGGCGTGGTTCAGACCATCCGTCCCGGCGACGTCAACTGGATGACCGCGGGCCGCGGCATCGTTCATTCGGAACGCACCAGTCCGGAGATGCGCGCCGGCGGCCAGCGCATGCACGGACTGCAATCCTGGGTGGCGCTGCCCGGCGAATACGAGGAAGCCGAACCCGCGTTCGACCACACTCCCGCCGCGAAGCTGCCGGAGCGCGACAGGGATGGCGTGAAACTGAGAGTGATCGCAGGGCAGGCCTTCGAGCTTGCTTCGCCGGTGCCGGTATTTTCCAAGATGTTCTACGTCGATGCGGCGATGAGCGCGGGAGCGGCTCTGGACATCCCGGACGAGTACGCCGAACGCGCAGCGTATGTCCTGCAAGGAACGGTTACCGCGGAACGGCGCGACTTCAGCGCCGGCACGCTGCTCATCTTCGCCGCCGGATCGAGGGCACAGCTAGCGGCGAAAGACGCCAGCCGCGTTGCCCTGCTCGGTGGTGCCCCGTTCGAAAGCAAGCGCCACATCTGGTGGAATTTCGTCTCGAGCTCCACGGAGCGCATCGAACAGGCCAAGCGGCAATGGGCACAAGGCGCGTTTCCGCAGGTACCCGGCGAGACCGAGTTCATTCCACTGCCCGAGCGTTGATGCTCAATGCGGAGGCGCCACGACCACCTGGTCGTAAGGATGGCGCCTGCTGATCAGACGCGAATGGGCGAAGACATCGAGCGCCGTTTCATAGTGTGACCAGTCGATGGCGACATCCCCGTCCCAGCAACCGAGCTTTTGATAGCAGGCGATAGCGGCAATGAGCGCTTCGCGGTGGATGTCGGGAAAAAAAGACTGCTCGACCGCGGCGACTTCGCCGGGTGGCGCGCTGTTTACCCACGCGCGCGATTTGCGGTAGGCGCGCATGAAGCGTTGCGCGTCCGGTCCGGCGAGCCATGCCGGTGACGCGGCCAGACTGCTGAACGCCACCGGGCCGATCGCCTCGCCGACCGACGCCACGACCTGCGCCGCGCCATCGTATTCGAGTTGCTGCGGGTAGGGCGCCTGCTCGTGGAAGTAATCTCCCTGGCCGGTGCGGAAGGCCGTCATCATCTGCCCGGTGTTGCCGGCATCGAGGCCTTTCAGTGCGGCGATGTTCAGGCCTTTCTTGTGCAGGGCGTAAGCCAGCATCGCCTGCGGCTGGCCGCCGTGAACGAACATGAAGCGGCCGGCCTTGAGCTTTTCCCAGTGAAAATTCGGGTCGGGATGGCGCGCAGCGATCAGAAAGCCGTCACGCTGGTTGATCTGGGCAAAGTGCACAAACGGCGGCGATTCGCCCTTCTCCAGGTATGCCCAACTGCCCGAGACTGCTGTCTGCGATACATGGATTTCACCGGAGGCAATCATCTCGCCCACGCTGCGCTGCGGCGGCATGACGGTGTAAGTCGGTTCGAAACCTTCGTGCGCCAGGAACCCGCCCGCGATCGCGCTCAGGATCGGGCTGTAGAACGCGGAATGACGGTAGACCATCAGATTGAGGATCGTCATGGCGGAGGGATTATGAGTCCTTTGGCGCACGTTTGCTTTCTGCGCCGGTAATTGGTTGACATATCACCGCCACGGTCTACAGTTGGCGCCACAAAGCGCGGTGTGCGCAACGGGAGCTCACGGTGGTCAAGGACAGAAGAAAGAGAAGGGGAATTTTTGCGATCATCCGCAGCCGCGACGATGCGCTTCATGTGGTTGCGGACGCGGCAATCGCGTTCCTTGCGGCGGCCGTGGTGCTGGTCGCGATGGCTTTCATGCATGGATGGCAGGATCTGGCGGATGCGACGCTCTATGTCATTCTCGGAATGCTGATGTGGCGGTTCAGGAGCCCAGCCGCCGCGTTCGCGCTGCTGCTGGTCGCCATCATGCGATTCTTTGTCACCGTCGGGCAGGCGATCGAAACCGGCGCGGTGAACTGGACTTATGTCTTCGTCACGATCGTCGTCCTGTTCGTATCGATCCGTGCGGTGGAAGCCACGCTCAAATTGATCGGGCGATTCGCCACCTCGGAGAAAGCGGACAGCTAGCGGCTGCGGTTTTGGATTGCGGCATTGTTCGCGCTACGTGATGCTCAGCGTACGTTCACCAGATAGATTCCCGCCCCGACCATGGCTACCGCGCCGATGAAAGCGGGCGTGATCGGCTCGGACAGCACCACCACCCCGGCGATGACGCCGAACAGCGGCGTCAGGAAGGAAAAAACCGAAAGTCGCGCGGCGTAGTACCGGGTCAGCAGCCAGAACCAGACCAGATAAGTGGCGAAGGCCACCACCACGCCTTGATAGAAAATACTGGCGACGACAACCGGCGTGATCGCGACGACGCCGGGTTCCCCCATCAGCACCGAGGCGACCGGCAGCGTTACGGCGGCAACCGCGAGCTGGTAGAACAGCGTCTTGCTGGCGCTGGCGTAACTGAGGCTGGTGGCGCGGATCACGACTGTGGTCGCAGCCCACAGGACCGCGGCAATCACGCCGAACGCATCTCCCAGCAGCGAGCTGCGCGATGCCGCGAACCCGTCACCGAATGCGAGCGTGATCCCGCCGAAAGCGCACAGCACGCCTGCCCACTGCAGCGGACGCAGCCGTTCGCTGGGCACGAACCAGTGAAGCCCCAAGGCGGCCAGGCAGGGCGCAAGATAGATGAACACCACCATCCGCGCCGCGCCGGTGTAGGCCAGCCCGGCGAAGATGAACAGGAACTCGCCGGCGAACAACGCGCCGGCGACGAGCCCCGGCCGGAATGTGCCGTCGCGATGAAACAGCGGGATGCCGCGAGTTCGCGCCCAGACCAGCAGGCAGGCGGCCGCAATGGCCGAGCGAACCCCGCCCTGCATCACCAGCGACATGTCCGGCGCCGCCAGCTTGGCCGCTACCTGATTGAAGCCCCAGATGAAGCAGCACATCACCATGAGTGATAGGGCGGTGCCGTCTACGGGTTTGCGATCCATTGATTGAGGGGGCGAGGGACGAGGGAAGAGGGGCGGAGACTTCCATATCGTTTTTGTTGTTCTTCCTTTGCGTACCTTGGCGTCCATTGCGTTGAACGCTCTTACTGCTGGCTACAGGCCAGCTGATTCTCGCTCGATCCGGAGCCCACCGCGCCAAATTTTCGTCCCGCGCAGCATAATGCATCGCGCGCCGTCGCGGTTGGCTGTACGCATCCATGGTCGTGCAAGTGCATCAGCAGGAAAACACGAAAAACTGAAGGCCGCATTGCTGATAATCTTGGCATTCGTCGTCCAGGCGATTGCATGGCGGGGGGCCGGAAACAGGCGACGGTCCGGAGCGCCACGAGCTGTCGTGGCCTGCGGGCGCGTCAGAAATTGAAACGGAGGAGAAGCAGCGATGGCGGACATTGCGGGCTATCGGCGTCCCATACACGGCACGCAGCCCGAGTATCTCTATCCCCCTTATGTGTCGACGCAGAAACGTGCGCCCACCCGGCCGCTGGTGCTGCTATCACACACCCTCTCGGAGGAGACCGGCCCGGTATTCGGCTACGACGAGGTCGGGGCGGACGACGCGGATCTGACCCGCCAGCACACCGGCGCACCGCTGGGCGAGCGCATCATCGTCGGCGGACGGGTACTGGACGAGAACGGCCGGCCGGTGCCGCAGGCGCTGATCGAACTGTGGCAGTGCAACTCCGCCGGGCGCTACCGGCACCGGAACGACACTCATGATGCGCCGCTCGACCCCAACTTCAGCGGCTGCGGTCGCATGCTTACCGACAAGGAGGGCCGCTACCGCTTCGTCACAATCAAGCCGGGGGCCTATCCCTGGCGCAATCACCACAACGCCTGGCGTCCCGCGCACATCCACTTCTCGCTGTTCGGCCGCGCGTTCCTGACGCGGCTGGTAACGCAGATGTATTTTCCCGGCGATCCGTTGCTGGCCTTCGATCCGATCTTCAACAGCACCCCCGACGAGAGGGCGCGCAAGCGCCTGATCGCCGACTTTGACTTGGACAGCACCGCTCCCGAGCACGCGCTGGGCTATCGCTTCGACATCGTTTTGCGCGGCCGCGACGCCACGCCGATGGGGCATTGAAATGAACCTGCTGGCGACTGCATCGCAGACCGTCGGACCTTTTTTCCATATCGGGCTGGAGAAATTATGCACCGCCGACCTGACGAAATCTTCTGCAGGCGGCGAGAAAGTCACCATACAGGGCCGAGCGCTGGACGGCGACGGCAAGCCGGTCAACGATGCACTGATCGAGATCTGGCAGGCCAATGCTCGAGGAAAATACGCACATCCGGACGATGCGCAGGACAAACCGCTCGATACCGGCTTCAAGGGTTTTGGCAGGGTCGCAACCGGCGACAACGGCGAGTTCCGCTTCATCACCATCAAGCCGGGTCGCGTACCGGGACCGCGCGGCGCGCTGCAGGCGCCGCATCTGGTCGTGGTGGTGTTCATGCGCGGTCTGCTGAGGCATCTGGTCACGCGCATGTATTTCCCGGGCGAGGCCGGCAACGACAACGATGCGGTGCTGGCGCTGGTGCCCAAGGAACGGCGCGCCACGCTGGTCGCAAAACCTGTGGGCGACGGCGCGTTGGAGTGGAATATCATCCTGCAGGGACAGGATGAAACCGTGTTCTTCGATTACTGACGTATCCGCCAATCACGTCGAAGATGGGAATCACGATTTGAGCGCCACCAATCCTCCTGGTCTGCTCGATACGCTGTTCCGGACCGACGCGGTGCGCGAAATCTTCTCCGACTATGGCCGCCTGCAGGGCATGCTGGATTTCGAGGCGGCGCTCGCCCGGGCAACGGCGCGCGCGGGCGTGATCCCGGGTCCGGCGGCGTCGCAGATCGAATCGCAATGCCGTGCCGAGTTGTTCGACATGGAGGCGCTGTCGCGCGGCGCCGCCGCCGCCGGCAATCCCGCGATCCCGATGGTCAAGGCGCTGACCGCGCAGGTCGAACGCAAGGACCACGACGCCGCGCGCTTCGTGCACTGGGGTGCGACCAGCCAGGATGCGATGGATACCGGACTGGTGCTGCAATTGCGCAACGTGCTGGAACTCATCGATGCCGGGGAGGCGAACTTGTCGGATGCGTTGGCCACACTTGCCGGGAAGTACAAAGGCACGCCGGTGGCGGGCCGCACCTGGATGCAGCAGGCGACTCCGGTGACCTTCGGCCTGAAAGCGGCGGGCTGGCTCAGCGCGATCGAGCGCCATCGCCAACGCCTGAAGGAGCTGCGCGCGCGTACGTTGGTGCTGCAGTTCGGCGGCGCAGTAGGCACGCTCGCTACGCTCGGCAAGCACGGCCTCGATGTCGCCTCCACGCTGGCGGAGGAGCTCAAACTTTCACTGCCGGACATTCCCTGGCATGCGCACCGCGATCGCTTGGCGGAGGTGGCGACGACGCTCGGACTTCTGGTCGGCTCTCTCGGCAAGATCGCGCGCGATATCTCGCTGGCGATGCAGACCGAGATCGGCGAGGCCTCCGAGCCGGCTGCGCCCGGCCGAGGCGGGTCCTCGACCCTGCCGCACAAGCGCAACCCGGTATCCTCTGCGGTGGTGCTGGCAGCGGCGGCCAGAGTGCCAGCGCTGGTGTCGGTGATGCTTGCCGCGATGGTGCAGGAGCAGGAACGCGGCCTGGGCAACTGGCATGCGGAATGGGAAACGCTGCCGGAGATCTGCATGCTCGCCGCAGGCGCGCTCGGCCACACGAGCCAAGTCATGGAAGGCCTCGAAATCGATGCCGGGCGCATGCGCGAGAACCTCGAAGCCACGCGCGGCCTGATCATGTCGGAAGCCGTTTCTTCGGCCCTGGCCGCGAAGCTGGGCCGGCAGGCCGCGCATGAGCTGGTGGAGGCGGCGTGTCGCCGCGCGGTCGAGCAGGGCAAGAGCCTGCGCGAAGTTCTGGAGCAGGACACGAAACTCGCCGCGCATCTTTCGACGGCCGAACTGGATCGGCTGTTCGATCCGGAGAACTATCTCGGCGTGTCTGAGCAGTTGGTCGAGCGCGTGCTGGCTGCGCGCACCGGCAGGAAGAAATAAGGCTCTATAAGCGCTAACCGCAGAGGACGCGGAGGACGCAGAGGAAAAACAAAGGCAAACAAAGTACACGAATGTTAAAAGCGTGCACCAGTGTTTATGCTGCTACCAGTCCAGTTTTTTCATGTCGCGCCTGTTTCTCCGTTCTTTCTTTTCCTCCGCGTCCTCTGCGGTGAGTGCTCTAATGAATAAAGGAGAGAGCGGGAATGGATGAGCGCGGGCATTACGACAAGGTAATGGCGGTTTGCTGATCAATTTCGCCGGCATCCTGTTCGACGGCATCGCCTACGGCAGCCTGCTGTTCCTGATCGGCATCGGCCTGTCTGTCACCATGGGCCTGATGAACTTCATCAATCTCGCCCACGGCGCTTTTGCGATGCTGGGCGGCTACGTCTGCGTGGCGGCGATGACGCGCCTCGGATTCCCATTCCTCGCTGCACTTCCGGTCGCGTTCATCGTCACCGCGGTCGCGGGCGTCGTCCTCGAGCGCACTCTCTATCGGCGGCTGTACCAGGCCAGCCATCTCGAACAGGTGCTGTTCAGCATCGGTCTGACTTTCATGGCAATGGCAGCGGCCACTTATTACTGGGGGCCGGGCCAGCAGCCGGTGCAGCTCCCGGGCGTCCTGCGCGGACAGGTGCGGGTGCTCGGGCTCGATCTCGGCGCGTACCGTCTGTTTCTTATCGCGCTGGTAATCGTCATTACTCTCGCGTTGGTATGGCTGGTCGCGCACACGCGCTTCGGCGCACAGCTACGCGCCGCGGTCGACAATCAACAGGCTGCCGCGGGCATGGGCATTCACGTCAACAGGATCTTCTCGCTGACGTTCGCGCTCGGCTCGGGTCTTGCGGGGTTGGGCGGCGCTCTCGGCATCGACGTGCTCGGCCTCGATCCGACTTTCCCGGTCAAATACATGGTGTATTTTCTTCTGGTCGTTTCCGTCGGCGGCGCCGGCAGCATCAGGGGCACGCTGGTGGCGGCGCTGATTCTCGGCGTGTTCGACGTGGCGGGCAAGTATTACGTGCCCGAGGTCGGCGCCTTCGTCATCTACGCGCTGATGGTGCTGCTCCTGATCCTGTTCCCCGCCGGTTTGTACGGAAGGCGGGCATGACCGTCGCAGCCACTGTGCCGACACCGCAGGCGGCGAATCCCAAGCCGCACCGTCTTCCCGACGGCCGCTGGCATCGCATCGAAATCATTTTCTGGCTGCTGCCGCTGGCCGCGTTCTTCCTGCTGTCCGGTCATCTGGTGCTCGGGAGCCAGATCCTGATCGTCGCGCTGTTTGCCCTTTCGCTCGATCTCATTCTCGGCTACGCCGGCATCGTCTCGCTCGGCCACGCAGCCTTCTTCGGCATCGGCGCCTATACGGCGGGACTGCTGGCCGTGCACGGCTGGGGCGAAGCGCTGAGCGGCCTGCTGCTGGCTGGCGCCATGGCAGCAGTCGCCGGTTATCTGGTCAGCTTCCTGGTGGTGCGCGGCGAAGACCTCGCCCGCCTGATGGTGACGCTGGGCATCGGCCTGTTGCTGTACGAGGCGGCCAACAAGGCGGCATTCATCACCGGCGGCGTGGACGGTCTTTCCGGAGTCACGATGTGGAGACTGCTGGGCGTATTCCCGTTCGATCTCGGCGGCAAGGTCGCTTACGCGTACAGCCTGGCGGTGCTGTTCCTGCTGTTCGTACTGATGCGCCGGCTGGTGAATTCGCCCTTCGGCCTGAGCCTGCGTGGTTTGCGCGAAGGCGGCAAGCGCATGCCCGCCATTGGCGCGCCGGTGCGCAGACACCAGGTCCTGATCTTCACCATCGCCGCGGGCGTGGCCGGCATCGCCGGCGGATTGCTGGCGCAGACCACGCAGTTCGTCGGCCTGGAAGTGCTCGGCTTCCCGCGCTCCGCGGAGCTGCTGATCATGCTGGTGCTGGGCGGTGCCGGGCGCCTGTACGGTGCGTTGATCGGCGCGGCGCTGTTCATGGTCGCGCAGGAATATCTCTCCGGCCTCAATCCCGTTTACTGGCAGTTCTGGATCGGGCTGCTGCTGGTGGTGGTTGTGCTGTTCGCCCGCGGCGGCATTACAGGTGCGGCGGAAGCTTTGTACACGCGGCCGCGAGGAAAAGGAAAATGAATTCTGCGCTGCGCACCGAAGGCCTTTCGAAGCAGTGGGGCAGCTTCAGAGCCAACAGCGATCTGAGCATTGCGCTGGCGGTAGGGGCGCGCCACGCGCTGATCGGCCCGAACGGCGCGGGCAAGACCACGTTCATCAATCTGCTGACCGGAGTGTTCCCGCCGACCACGGGAAAGGTGTATCTGGGCGGCGAGAACGTGACGTACCTCCCCCAGCATCAGCGGGTCAAGCGCGGCATGACCCGCACCTTCCAGATCAACACGCTGTTCCCCGGCCTCACCGTGTTGGAATCCGTCGTGCTCGCGGTCTGCGAACGCAGGGGTATCGCCGGCAGATGGATGACCACCGTGGCGAAACAACGCGAAGCCGTGGAGGAAGCGGAGGATCTACTCGAGTCGCTGCACCTGCTGCAGGACGCCGATGCACTCACCCGCAATCTGCCCTACGGCAAGCAGCGCCTGGTGGAGATCGCGCTGGCACTGGCGACCAGGCCGAAAATCCTGCTGCTCGATGAGCCGGCCGCGGGCATTCCGTCGGCGGAGAGCACGGAGCTGTTTGGCGTCATCGCCGGACTGCCGGCCGACGTGACCATTCTTCTCATCGAACACGACATGGACCTGGTGTTCCGTTTCGCCGAGCGCATCACCGTGCTGGTGGGCGGGCAGGTACTCACCGAAGGCACGCCCGCGGAGATCGCGGCCGACGAACGGGTGAAGGAAGTCTATCTCGGGGAGGCGCAGCATGGCTGAACTGCTGCGCCTCGACAACGTCAGTGCCGGTTATGGCGAAGCCGTGGTGCTGGAGGACATATCGCTTTCCGTCGCGCAAGGAGACAGCCTCGCGTTGCTGGGCCGCAACGGCATGGGCAAGACCACGTTGCTTGTTACGTTGATGGGATTCACGCGGCTGCATCGCGGCGCGATTCGCGTCCTCGGTGCCGACGTCGGCGCGCTGCCCACGCACCGGCGCGTGCATTCGGGGCTGGGCTGGGTGCCGCAGGAGCGCTGCATGTTCGCCTCGCTAACAGTAGAAGAGCATCTCACCGCGGTGGCCAGGCCGGGTTACTGGAACCTCCGGCGGGTGTACCAGGTCTTTCCAGGATTGGAGGAACGCCGGCGCAATCTGGGCAATCAACTCTCGGGCGGCGAGCAGCAGATGCTCGCTATCGCCCGCGCGCTCATGGTCAATCCGCGCCTGTTGCTACTCGACGAGCCGATGGAGGGCCTCGCCCCGGTCATCGTGCAGGATATGATGGCGGTCATCCGGCAACTGTTAGCGGACGGCGGCATGGCGGTGATACTGGTGGAGCAGCACGCCAAGCTCGCCTTATCGCTCACCAGCCAGGTGATCGTGCTGGAACGCGGGCGGATCGCGCACCGCTCCGACAGCGCCAGTCTGCTGCGCGATGCCGAAATGCTTAACCGCCTGGTGGCGGTGGCCTGACGCGGCGACGAGTCGCCGCCGAGGCGGTGCAGCGGTGGATAATGTCCGCTAGTTCCTGCGAGGGAGAACCAAAACGCCGTATCGCGATCAAGAGAAATGAATATTCCGGATGCCGGGGAGAGGGATCATGAAGTGTGACAACGGTTTTCTAGGGTCCTGTTCCGCTGATTCGTGGGATATCCTACGAATCTTTGAAGGTAGGACTCATAGCCATTTGGCAACTATTCATCACCGATCGGAAAACCCGCGAAATCGGTGTCAGGCAAGGCGCGGGTCCTTGACAGTGGCGGGCACCACGGCGAGGACTCGTAACACCGCATGGCGCCGATTCTCGTCGGGTTTTCAGCCGTGAATCAGCGGAACAGGACACTAATAGTGCGGCGTCAGTTTCTGCGAACCTGGGTGGCGCTGCCGCTGGCGCTCGCATCGAGCTGTGTTGCTTTGCCCGCGTGGGCGCAGGCCGCGCCGACTCCCGAGTGTGGCGACGGCGACGATCCGACCCCGCGACAGATGGAGGGTCCGTTCTTCAAACCGCGCACGCCGCAGCGCATCTCACTGCTGGAAGCGGGGATCAATGGAACCAGGCTGATGCTGACCGGGTTGGTGCTTTCGACCGCGTGCAAGCCGGTCGCAGGGGCGCTGCTGGATTTCTGGCAGGCCGACGACCATGGCGATTACGATAACCAGGGCTATCGCCTGCGCGGCCACCAGTTCTGCGATGGCAACGGGCGCTACCGCCTGGAAACTATCGTTCCCGGGTTATATCCGGGCCGCACCCGCCACATCCACGTCAAGGTGCAGGCGCCCAACCGTCCGGTGCTCACCACGCAAGTGTACTTTCCGGGCGAGACGCAGAACGAAGCCGACTTTCTTTTCCGCCCCGATTTGCTGATGAAGATTCGCAATGCCGGTGGCGCCAGGGACGGGCGCTTCGATTTCGTGCTCAAGCTCGCCTGACTTGAAGGCCGCAGCCGCGCGTCTGGGCGCGGTGCCCCATGACAAGCCTTCTGCAATCGCGAACGCTGAGTGTTTCCATCGATTGTCGCCCGGACAGGGTGTATACGTTCGTGTCGAACCCCGAAAATCTTCCCAGATGGGCGGCGGGGCTGTGCAAATCCGTCAGCAAGTCAAATGCGGGATGGGTCGTGGAAACAACCCAGGGGCCGATGAACGTGCGGTTCGTCAAAAACAACGACCTGGGCGTGCTGGACCACTACGTGAGTCCGGCGCCCGGGGCCGAGGTTTACGTACCCATGCGGGTTCTGCCCAACGGCTCCGGATCCGACGTGCTCTTCACCCTTTTCAAGTTGCCCGGAATGTCGGACGAGAAATACGCGGAGGACGCTGGATTAGTGACGCGGGACCTCGAGACATTGAAAAGAGTGCTGGAGAGGTGATCCCGCGAAGGCACGCCAAATGAACAACGGCTTACCGAATTCTCCTGCTTGAATCGAAGGCGAGGACCTCAGACTCGCGTAATTGCATAACTACTTGTGATCCAGGTCGATGGCACGGTCGAATTTCCTCGGCGGCAGCGCTTGCAAACGGAGAGTGACCGGAGGAGAGCCGCGCCGCCTCGATCGCACCGCCTTCAACCAATCCACCCTTCAAGTCGCACGCGACCTGATAGGTAAATTCATCTTGCGGAGCTATCGAGGCCGAAGAATCTCCGCGATGATTACCGAGGTAGAGGCATACAAGGGTCCGAAGGACCGGGCTTCTCACGCATACGGAGGGCGCCGTACCGCGAGGGTTGAAGCGCTCTATGCCGACGGCGGAACGGTGTACGTTTATCTTGTCTACGGGATGCACTGGATGCTCAATTTCAGTACTGCCGGACAGGGCAAACCTGAGGGCGTCCTCATTCGCGGGATCCTGGCCGATCCCGACGGACAACGAAAACTCCTCGCCGGGCCGGGCAGAGTCACCAAATATCTACGGATCGACAACAAGCTCGACGGCGCGGACGTTATAGCCTCGAGGCTGATCTGGCTCGAGGACCGTGGAGTTCGTATTACGGCGAAATCCATCAGGCGCGGACCTCGCATCGGCGTCGACTTCGCAGGGCCGTACTGGGCTGCGAGGCCCTGGCGATTCTGGATTGAGCGTGATACGGCCGTGCCGATCGCCGAGCACTGATTACCGTAGCGCGTTAACCGGGACCCTGAAAATCGCAGGCCAAAAGCCAGGCGTGACAACGTGAAGGAGTTATGCGAGCTCGCATAGTTGCATAATGGCGGCCCGCGGCTTCGGAAGGCCACAGGCGGGGGCAGTTCCACGAGCGACACGAACCCGGTTCACAATCGGCGGTGTGGTGCGACATCCCGGTTGTCGACCTGATTTGCTCTGCACTCGATGGCCGATCACTGACCGCCGATCCGCTGAACGGACAAGCCCGGTCGATCCGGCAGAATACCTAGGGAGCGCCAGCCGATGATCATCGTTCACCATCTCAACAATTCGCGTTCGCAGCGCGTGCTTTGGCTACTCGAGGAACTGGGCATCGAGTACGACATCAAGCGCTACCAGCGCGATCCGAAGACCATGCTGGCGCCGCCGGAGTTGCGCCAGGCACATCCGCTCGGCAAGTCGCCGGTGATCACCGACGGCGGTCTGACCCTCGCCGAGTCCGGTGCGATCATCGAATATCTCGTTGAGCGCTACAGCAACGGACGCCTGGTGCCGACGACCGGCACGCCGGAGAAACTGCGCTACAGCTATTGGCTGCATTACGCCGAAGGTTCGATGCAGCCGATGCTGCTGATGAAACTGATCTTCGACCGGATCGAGAAGGCGCCGATGCCTTTCTTCGCCCGCCCGATCGCCAAGGCGATCTCCAAGAACACCAAGAGTTCGTTCATCGATCCGAATATAAAGCGGCACCTGGACTACATGGAGGCCGAGCTCGGTAAGACGCCCTGGTTTGCCGGCGAGGCATTCACTGCCGCCGACATCCAGATGAGTTTTCCCCTGGAGGCGGCCGTCGCCCGAGGCGGGTTGGACTCGCGATCGCCGAATCTGATTGCATTCCTCGGTCGCATCCACGCGCGCCCGGCCTACAAGCGGGCGATAGAAAGAGGCGGCGAGTATCGGTTGCTGCGTTGATCCCGCTGCGAGAGCAGGCAGCCGGAATGGTGCTGATGAACTATGACGTCTGAGGAAGCGACCCGGGACACCGGGCGTTTCAGCGGTCTCGATTGATGCGCCTGCCCGCCAGAGACTTCAGCTTTTCAAGTCCCTTTCGCAATGTCGCGAGATCGCTGATTCCGGATGATGCGGTTTGCGGAAATCAGGCATGGATCACGCCGGCCCCGAAGCGTTGCGCCAGCCGTTCGATCAGGGCGCGCTCGCGCTCGGCAAGCCTGCCGGGGGCGACAAAGCGCCAGTTGCGTTCATACAAACCGAAAGCTTCCCGGGCCGGCAGATATTCATCCGTGCGGTTCCATGCAAGGTCCGCCAGCGCCGGGTAATCGGCGAGCCGCACGACCATATCGTCGAGCAACACGTCGAGCGCCTGCGCAAATCCGGGAATGCGGGCAGTCGCGGCCAGCTTGGCGGCGACCGGCCGGGGCAGCTTGAGCTGAAGCTGCACCAGCCCCGCCGCGTGGTCGCGGTCGCGCTGCGCGCGCTTGGCGCGGCGCAGTTGTTCGGCGCGGGTGAGCTTGCTGGTTCTGGGTCTGCCGGGGCGTTTCACGGCGCAAGCCA